>Ga0209797_10000893_pt1 | contig 14986 bp, 14 predicted proteins | sample DOMMetBare3Fresh_2_FD_187472 | JGI IMG/M metagenome (GOLD analysis project Ga0209797, IMG submission 187472) | Wetland sediment microbial communities from St. Louis River estuary, USA, under dissolved organic matter induced mercury methylation -... | ecosystem: Environmental > Aquatic >... | reverse complement strand
CGTTGCGCGCCGCGCTGTTTGCCCAGCGCCACCCCGAGCGCGTGGCGCGCCTCGCGCTCGACGCCTTCGTGTGGACCGGCGCGGGCGCGCCCACGCTCGAGCAGCGGCGCAAGAAGCTGCCCGAGTTCCTGGCCAGCAAGCGGCGCCCGATCGACCGCGCGTTCGTGCACTCGATCTTCAACCGCGACCATCCCGACTGCGCCGACAAGGCCACGGTGGAGGCCTTCGCCGACGCGATCCTCGCGCTCGACGACAGCATGCCCAACGGCACCTACATCGACATGTGCAGCAAGCTGCCGGTGGTCGACCCCGAGAAGATCACCGTGCCCACGGTCGTGCTGCGCGGCCAGTTCGACGGCATCGCGTCGATGGCCGACCTGATCGACTTCTTCGTGCGCCTGCCGTCACCCGACAAGCAGTTCACCGTGATGAACGGCATCAGCCACGCCAGCTTCCAGCAGAAGAACTACCTGATGGTCTATCAGATCCTGCACGCGTACTTCACGCAGCCCAAGCCGGCGTACACGGCCGGCGGGCACTGAGCGTCGCGGCCGCGCTTGTTCCACGCATTGCCCAGTCCGCGATCGGCGGGCTGCGCAGTACCAGGGTCGGCGCGCGTCCTTGCGCGCTTCCTGATCGGACCGACGGCGGCTCACACCGCCGCGCGCCACCGCCCCCACCGCGCGCCCAGCCGCTCGAACCCCAGGTCGACGACCACCGCCATCAGCGCCACCACCACGGCGCCCTGCAGCACGTAGGCGGTGTTGAAGCCGGCCAGGCCGACGATGATCGGCGAGCCCAGGGTCCTTGCGCCGACGGTGGAGGCGATCGCGGCGGTGCCGATGTTGATGATCACCGAGCTGCGCACACCCGCCAGCAGCACCGGCAGCGCGAGCGGCAGCTCGGTGCGCTGCAGCCGCTGCAACCGCGTCAACCCCAGGCCGTCTGCGACCTCGAGCACACCTTGGGGTACCGACTCGATGCCGGCGATGGTTGCGCGCACGATCGGCAGCAGGCCGTACAGCGCGAGTGCGATCAGCGCGGGCAGGGCGCCGAAGCCGATCAGCGGCACCGCCAGCGCGAGCACCGCCACCGGCGGCACGGTCTGTCCGATGGCCACCAGCGTTTCCACCAGCGGCCGGAACTCGCGCCCCGCGCCGCGCGTGACGAACAGGCCCGCGGCCACGCCAACCGCGAGCGAGACCGCGCTGGATGCAGCGACGATCGCCACGTGCGACATCGACAGCGCGGCAAAGCTCTCCTGCTCGTACAGCGGCCGGTCCAGCGTCGGGAACCACGCGGCGAACAGCGGCTTGAGCGACGGCATGCCCCACACGAGCAGCAGCAGCGCCGCGGTGAGCCAGGGCAGCGGATCGCGCAGCAGGCGGTGCAGGCGTGGCCACGTCATGGCGTGGGGGACGGCGGCGCGAGCAGGTCGTCGAAATGGATCGCGCCCAGCACCCGGCCCGATGCCGCGTCGGCCACCGGCAGCCGCGACACGCCGCGCGCGATGAACTGCGACAGGGCGTCGCGCAGGCTCGCGGTGTGCGGCAGCGGCTCGCCCGGCGCGCTCTCGCCGGCGTGCACGCGCTCGGCCACGGGCTGCAGCGCGAGCAGGCGAAGCCCCCGCTCGTCGCCGCCGAAGAACTCGCGCACGAAATCGTCGGCCGGGTGCGCGAGCAGCTGCGCCGGCGTGCCGGCCTGCACGATGCGCCCGCGGTCGAGCAGCACGATGCGCGTGGCCAGGCGCAGCGCTTCGCCGATGTCGTGCGTGACCATCACGATCGTCCTGCGCGACGCGCGATGGATGCGGATCAGCTCGTGCTGCAGCGCCTGGCGCGAGATCGGGTCGAGCGCGCCGAACGGCTCGTCCATCAACAGCACCTCGGGATCGGCGGCCAGCGCGCGCGCCACGCCCACGCGCTGCTGCTGCCCGCCCGAGAGCTGATGCGGGTAGCGCTCGCGGTACAGCGCGGGTTCGAGATCCAGCAGAGCCAGCAATTCGTCCACGCGCGCCGCGATGCGCTCGCGCGGCCAGCGCAACAGCTGCGGCACGGTGGCGATGTTGCGCGCCACGCTCCAGTGCGGGAACAGCCCGATCGACTGGATCGCGTAGCCCATGCGGCGCCGCAGGTCCTCGGGCTTGAACGCACGGATCTGCTCGCCCTGGAACAGCACCATGCCCTGGTCGTGCTCGACCAGGCGGTTGATCATCTTCAGCAGCGTGGACTTGCCCGAGCCCGACGCGCCGATCAGCACGACGAACTCGGCGCGCTCGATGGTGAGCGACACGCCGTCGACGGCGCGCACCGCGCCGTAGGACTTGCCGACCTCGCGCAGCTCGATCACCGTGCCGCGTCCTTGCGCAGCAGCGCGGCCAGCAGGGCGAAGCCGGCGTCGGCCGCCACCGCCAGCGCCACCACCGGCAGCACGCCGAGCATCACGAGGTCGATCGCACTGCTGGCCAGGCCCTGGAAAACGAGCGCGCCGAAGCCGCCGGCGCCGATCAGCGCGGCCACCACCGCCAGGCCGATCAGCTGCACGGTGGTCACGCGCAGCCCCGATGCCAGCACCGGCAGCGCCAGCGGCACGCGCACGCGCCAGAACAGTTGGGCCGCGGTCATGCCCATGCCGCGCCCGGCTTCGAGTGCGGCGGCGCTCACCTGCGCCAGGCCGGAGGCGGTACCGTGCACGATCGGCAGCAGCGCGTACAGGGTGAGTGCGATCGCGGCGGGCAGCAGGCCGATGCCGCGCAGGCCGAGCGCCGCCAGCGGCGCGATCAGCAACGCGAACAGTGCGATCGACGGCACGGTCTGGATGATGTTGAGCGCCGCCAGCAGCGGCCCGGCGATTGCCGGGCTGCGCGCGGCGGCCACGCCCAGCGGCACCCCGATCGCCAGCGCCGGCAGCAGCGCCGCCAGCACGATCTGCAGGTGCCGCAGCAGCGCGGCGTCGAACGCTTCGCGCCGGTTGTCGTATTCCTTGAGCAGCGACAGGGCGTCGAGATGGCCCGCTGCAAGCAGCGCGGCCAGCGGCAGCAGCAGGGCGGCGAGCGCGATCGTGCGCCGCGCGGGCGCGAGGTCCAGGCGCTGCGCCGCATCGGCCGCGGCCAGGCCCGCGAGCACCACGAGCAGCCAGAAGCCGCCACCGAGCGAGACGCGCGCGAGCCCGCTCGCCGGCGCGGCCGACTGCAGCGCCGCTTCGCTGCCGGCGATCCAGAATAGCGCAGCGAGCAGCCCCGCCGACGCCACCAGCACCGTGGCGTGCACCCAGCGCGCGGCCGGGGCGAACACCGCGAACATCAACACGGCGGCGGGCAGCCACAGCGCGTGGCGCGCCTCGCTCATCAAGCCCAGCAGCGTGACTGCCTCGCCAGTGACCAGCCGGTTCGGCGCGACGCGCACAAACGCCAACGCGCCCACGGCCGGCAGTGCCGCCAACACCAGCACCCCGAGCACGCGGTTGCGAACCCGCGGCGCCGCGTGCTGCCCTGGCGCGACCACCAGCGCAGCGCCCGGCGGCAAACTCACTTCACCAGGCCGCTGGTCTTCAGGTACGCCGCGGCGACCTTCTTCGCGTCCTGCCCCTCGAGCGCGATCTGCGCGTTCAGGCGTTGCAGCGTCGCGGTGTCCAGCGTCCTGAACAGCGGCGCGAGCAGCGTCTCGATCTTCGGCTGCCGAGCCAGCACCTCGGCGCGCACCACCGGTGCGGGGGCGTACACCGGCTGCACGCCCTTCGGGTCTTCGAGCACCACCAGGCCGAGCGCGGCCACCGGCCCATCGGTGCCGTAGGCCATCGCCGAGTTGACGCCCGAGGTCTGCTCGGCCGCGGCCTTGATCGTGGCCGCGGTATCGCCGCCGGCCAGCAGCAGCAGCTGATCGGCCGTCAGCTTGAAGCCATACGCGCTCTGGAACGCGGGCAGCGCGTCGGGGCGCTCGGCGAACTCGGCCGAGGCGGCGAGCTTGACCTTGCCGCCGCCCGACACCCATCGGCCGAAGTCGGCCAGCGTCTTCAGCTGGTTCGTCGAGGCCACGTCCTTGCGCAGCGCGATCGCCCAGGTGTTGTTGGCCGGCGCGGGCGCCAGCCAGGCGAGCTTGTGCTTGTCGGCGTCGAGCGACTTGATGCGCTGCCAGCCGGCGTCGAGCTGCTTCCAAGCCGGGTTCTTCTCGTCGCCGTGGAAGAACGCGCCGTTGCCGGTGTACTCGGGGTACAGGTCGATCTCGCCGGCCAGCAGCGCACCGCGCACGACCTTGGTGTTGCCGAGCGAGACCTTGTTCTCGGTCTTCACGCCGCCGGCCTCGAGCACCTGCACGATCAGGTTGCCGAGCAGCGCGCCCTCGGTGTCGATCTTCGAGCCCACGCGCACCGCCTGGGCCTGGACCGCAGCGGCGAAACACAGCAGGGCGAGAAAGGAAGCCAACGGTTTCATTCACGCCTCCGGAGGTGGATGATCAAGAAGGCGATGGTAGTGCCTGGTGCGGGCCGGCGCGGCGTGGCCGCGATGCTGCCACGCCGGTGATGGCGCCGCTCAGCGCGGCGCGTTCAATCGGCGCGAGCGATGGCGCCTGGCCGGAGGGGGCGAGCTGGACAGCACCTGAGCCTGCGTGGCGGACTCCGGCTCGAGGCCCGAGGCGGGCGGAACCAGGGTCACGCCATCCGACATGGCCGTCGTCTGCTGCACGTCGCCCATGGCAACGGTCATCGGCACCATGCTGTACGCATCGGGCGCTGCGGACAGCGTTGTTCCGGCAGATGCGAGCGCGGACGGGCTGGCGCCCGCGACGTTCCACATCCTGCCTGCAACCGCTTGCGCGACAGCCGGAGAAGGCGCCGCGGGAGCTGTCACATCGAGAACCACGGTCACGGGCCCGCGGGCCGGGCCCAGGGTGGCGCGATCCCACGTGACTCCCTTGAGGACCAGGTCGCCGTAGACGGTGGCGCCCACCCGGTAGACATTCGGTGACCCGCCGTCGATGGCGATCAGTGCGATGCCGGGTCCGCCGGGCGTCCTGGCCGCCGCCACGCCACTGAGCAGAAATCGGGAACGCATCGGCGCGGTGGTTGCGGGCTGCGGCGCGGCCGGGGCCGGCGGGGCCAGGGCCGGCGCAGGCTCCGCGTGGCGTGGCGCACCGTGGAGTTCAGTCGTTGCTGCGCTGACGATGTCCTGTGGCGGATCGACGACCGGGCCCATGCCCCAGAACAACAGACCCATGGCGCCAACGGCGCCAGCGAGAACTGCAAGCACCTTCGAACGCTGGCTGTCGGCGCGCGATCGTGGGTCTGGCCCCGTCGCGCGTTGGGCTTCCGGGCGATCGGCTTCCGACCTTGCAGCGTACCCAAGAACCTCGGGTCGGCCGGTTGCGTCGGGCGGGGCGTACGCGATGGCAGGCGATGCAACGATGTCGCGGTCCGAATCGCTTCGTGGATCACGCGCGGCCGACCTGTGGGCGCGCCGCGCAACGAGCGTGCCTCGAGACGACGCCACGAGGCCTTGGCCCCAGGTCTTGCGCACCGCCTGCCGCAACCCGTCGCGATCGTCGCCGACGACGCGCTGCACGCCATGCAGCCCGCTGTGCTTGAGCCGGTGCAGCAGAGCCGTCCAGCTTGCGCGCGACGCGCGGTTCGCCAGTTCGGCGCCCAGTGTCCGGCGCCGGCCCGCCCCGTCGATGCCGATGGCCATCAGCACCACCTGCGACCGGACCATGCGGTCCACGCGCACCCGCTCGTGGCGCGCCTGCAGGATCAGGCGCGGGTAGGCCCTTTCGAGCATGCCGCATTCGTAGCGCGCCAGAGCCGCGTCGAACCCCTTCTCGATCAGCTGGAGAGTGCTTCCCGAAAACGCGTGGCCGCACAGTTCTTCGGCCACCGCCTTGACGTTCGCCGTCTTGCAACCCCGCACGAACATCTGGCCCAGCGCCGCGACGAGCGCTTTCTCCGACCGCGGGTAGCGCTCCAGCAGCTCGGTGGAGAACCGCCTCGCGCGGTCGCGCGGCACGCGCAACTCGAGCGTGCCCGCGCGGGTGGCGATGCGGCGCTTGACATGGCCGGCGCGGTAGCCCGTTCGCGCCTGCGTCCGCTCGCCGGGCGCTGCGCCGACGAACTGCGTCATCTGCGCTTCGAGCAGCTGCTGCAACGACTCCTGCAGGAGCCGCTGGAACGGCTCCGCCGCCTGATCCAGCAGGCTTTCGAGGCGGAGGGCGGACGGCTTGACCATCGCAGTCGCGTTCAGGGCTCCGGGCGCGAGCCCATGACGATCATGCGGTCGCCGCCGATCGGGATGTCGACAGCGACCGCCCCACATGCGCTATCGCGGTTGCCCGTACTGACGCGGACCGATCCGGTAGGGCCTCATCATCTCGTTGTCCTCGTGCTCGACGATGTGGCAGTGCCAGACGAACTGGCCCGGATTCGAGAACGTCGCCTTCACGCGCGTCACCTCGCCGGGCAGGCAGAGCACCGCATCCTTGTGGCCCCGTTCCCAGGGCTCCGGTCCCCGCACGGTACCGCCGATCAGTGTCACTGTGCCGGTGCCTTCTTCGGTGCTGGTCGGAGTGACGGTGATCGCCTGGCGGTCCACCACCTCGAGGCCGACCTCGTGGACGTGTATCGGGTGTGCGTCGACCGTGGTGTTGTAGAACTCCCAGACCTCGGTGTCGCCCACGCCCGGGTTCTCGGTCACCTCGTCCATCCACATCTTGGCCTCGTACTTGCCGCTTACGTGGTCAACGGTGCCTAGGCGCGTTTCCGCCGGGACGTCGCCTACAAACGGCGAGGTGAGTTCGACCAGGCACAGCTTGCGTGTGCGCTTTGACGCCGGCGACGCGGCGATCGCGGGCAGACGCAGGTACTGCGGCGGCGTCGAGAGGTCGGCGCCCGTCGCGGCGACCACGTCGAAGCGCATGACCTGCCCGGTGGTGTCGGGGTCGGCCATGTCGCTCTGGTCTATCGGGAAGCCGCCGAAAGGCGCATCGGGTCCGACGTTGCGCAGGATCACCTGCGTGCCCGCCGGCACGTTGGTGAAGTCCACGATCAGGTCGGCGCGCTCGGCGTTGCCCATCAGCAGGACGGCCTTGCCGTTGTCCGCCACCGAGGAGTCCGGCGGAGTGGCGTTGACATTCACCGGTGAAGCCAGGAAGCCGGCCTCGTTGCCGATCTGCCAGACCTTGATGGCCGGGTCGTCGAACTTGAGCACCAAAGCGCGCGAACCACAGCCGTTGAGCAGGCGCAGGCGGTAGCGGCGCTGCTCGACCTGCAGCTTCGGCCAGGTCGCGCCATTGACCATGATGCAGTTGCCGAAGAACTCGGGGTTGTGGATCGGCGCGATATCGGTTTCCGGCTTGTGCCGAGTGACGCCGTCGAAGAATTCGCGCGAGTCCGGATAGAACAGCGACCCGTCGTCGTTGAACGAACGGTCCTGGATGACGATCGGGATCTCGTAGAACTTGCGGGTCCTGATCACCTGGTCGATCTCGCTCGGCGCCGGGCCGGGCAGGATCGCGCGCGCGCCGGTGCGCGAGTTGCGTACGGCGCTATCGCCGGCGGGACCGCCTCGGATGATGAAGAAGCCCGCGGGCCCCGCGTAAACGTTCTTGCTGGTCATGCCCAGCGTGTGGTCGTGGTACCAGAGGGTGCAGGCGCGCTGGTCGTTCGGGTACTGGAAGGTGGCAAAGCCTGGCCCCCAGGTGACGCCGTACTTGCTTTTCGCCTTCGCAGCGAAGAAGTCGTACCAGGTGCCGACCTTGGCGTAGTCGGCGTAGTCGGTGGAGATGTTCGAGGCGTTCGGCAGCCACCAGGCCTCCGCATAACCGTCGCTGTCGTCACCGACGCCGACTGCACCGTGCACATGCGGCACCATCGGCACCGGCCCGGCGTATGGGCTCGGTTTCACCGTGAAGGTCGGCCGCGTGTCGCGGCCCGCGGTGCCGCCCGGCGGGTTCGCCCAGTGCAGCGTCGGGTCGATCGGCAGCAGGTGCGGCAGGCATTTGCCTTTGGCGTCGACAAGCTGGTTGATCCACTTGATGCGCACCGGTATGCCGGCGTTCGCCTCGATGGTGAGCGACGGCGCGTTGAAGATCCGCAGCGCCAGCGGGCTCAGCGCCTTGGCGGGGCCGTAGCCCCAGACGGTGGTCTTTCCAAGTGGCGCGGGCAGGATCTGCTGCTGGAACTGCCGTACCGCGATCTCGTAGTAGTCGATCAGCTGCCCCCGCTCGAACAGGATGCCCGCACGCGGCATCTGCGGCGGAATCAGCAGCGGCGTGACGTATTTGCGTATGCCGTTGGGATCCAGCGAACCGCCCGGTATCGCCGCCACGGCCTCCTTGATGCCGAACTTGTTGTAGGCGAACAGCGCCAGCGTCGTGCCGCCCATGTACGCCATGAAAGACCTTCTCGTTGCCACGTTTCCTCCAGACCCGAATGGACACGAAGGCACGGCTTGTCGCGCGTCGCTTCCGCAGTTTTCCCTTTGCGGTCGTCGCGACAGTGCCGTGCGGCCTCATCTGCTTTGCGTGGGCGCCGTGCGCACTCCCAGGTTCTCCTTCACAGATGTAACAAAAAGATAAATACCGAAACAAAGGATCGGATTGATGAAACTCAAGGCGAACCTCTGTCCGGCGCTGGGGAAAACCATCAGTCGGTTCGACGCGGTCTCGCGACGAGAACGCCGACTTCTCCGATCCGTACGACGACATGCCGTCGCGCTTCGTCGCCAAAGCCGGCCTGTTCAAGAACTTCGAGCCTGCGACGATCAAGGGCGGGAAGCTCATCGAGCTGCGCAACAGTCCGCGTGCCAAGTGGCTGGCCAATCGCTACACGGACAGCGAGATCACGCTGGTCAACAAGGAAACCGACATCTACATGGAGCTCGCGGCCGGCCGCGGCGACATCGGCTTCGGCTCGTCGGTCGTCTCCAGCGAGGCCTTCCTGAAGAAGCCCGAAGGCAAGGGCCACGAGCAGGTCGGCCAGACGGTGCGGCTCGACGCAGGCGGCGGCGTGGGCATCGCGGTCCGCAAGGGCGAGGATTCGCTGCGTGACAAGGTCAATGGCGCGTTGAAGGCGATCCGCGCCGACGGCACCTACAAGAAGATGGCCGCGCAATGCTTCGACGTCGACATTTCCGGCGCGCAGCGACAGCCGCCCCCGAGCCCGCTGCGTGCGCGTCCGCTCGACGGAGCGCCCCGACGGCGCGGGAACGGCCCGGCGCGCTCTGGGGTCGCTAGGTGCTGCACGGCTTCGGCCCCGCGGTCTTCGGCGGCGTCGCGGTCACGCTCAGCGTGTCCGCGTTGTCGCTGACGATCGCCTGCGGATTCGGCCTGCTCGGTGCGGTGGCCAAGCTGTCGCGATCGCGCGCCGCGCGCTGGGCCGCTGACATCTACACCACGCCGATCCGCGGCCTGCCCGACCTGGAGCTGATGCCGTTCATCTTCTACGGCGGCCAGATCGCGTTGAACCACGTCGCCGAGAGGCAAGGCTGTAGGGATACATCGACGTGCCGCCGTTCGCCGCCGACGTGCTGACGATCGGCTTCATCTTCGGTGCCCAACTGACCGAGACCTTTCGCGGTGCGATCCTCGCGATCCCGAAGGGGCAAATCGAGGCGGCGCACGCGTTCGGGCTGTCCAAGGGCCGCGTGATCCGTCGCATCGTGCTGCCGCAGATGGTCCGGCATGCGATCCCGGGCTTTTCCAACAACGGGCTCGTGATGGTCAAGGCCACCGCGCTGGCGTCGACCATCGGCCGGACGACATGATGTACCGGGCCAACCTCGCGTCGGCCTCGACGCGCGAGCCTTTCACGTTCTATGCCCTGATCGCGCTGATCTACCTGGCGATCACCACGGTGTCGATCGTCGCCCTGTCGCGCCTGGAAAAGCGCTTCAGCCTGGGCGTCAAGAAGATCGCCTTCTAGGACCGGTTCATCGCATGGACTGGCAAGTCGTCACCGGCAGCCTGCCCGAGTTCGCACGCAGCGTCGGGCTGTGCCTCACGCTGCCGGAGATCAGCCTGGGCAACAGCTTCGCGCTGTCGCTGCCGCTGGCCGTGGCGCGGGTGTCGGCCCATCAGGTGATCGCCAAGCCCGTGTGGCTGTTCACCCATGTGTTCCGCGGCACGCCGCTGCGGGTGCAGCTGTTGGTCATCGACTACGGCTTCGCCGCAGTTCCCGCTGGTGCGCGAAAGTTACCTGTGGCCGGCGTTTCGCGAGGTCTGGTTCTGCGCCCGGCTCGCGTTCGCGCTCAGCAGCACGGCCTACATACCACCGAGATCTTCGCCGGCTTGTTCAAGCTGCTCGAGCGCCGCCTCCTGCGCCACCTCGCTCGCGTGCTCCGAGCCGATCGAGGCGCTGCATGCCGGCGTGGTGATCTACCGCGCGGCGCTGGGCAACCGTGTGCAGCCGGGACGGGCGATCGCCGATCTGGTGGACGTCGGCACCGGCGCGGTCACGACACTGGCGGCACGCGCGTCGGGCCGCCTCTACGCGCGCGGCGCCACGCGCTGGGCTGCCCCCGGCCAGCGCCTGGCCAAGATCGCCGGCACGACGCTGATGCGCCGCGGCAAGCTGCTGAGCCCCTGAGCCATGAACACCGAAACCCCGCTGCTGCTGGAGGCCGACGGCATCGTCAAGCGTTTCGGCGCCAACGAGGTGCTCAAGGGCGTGAGCGTGCGCGCGCGCCAGGGCGACGTGATCTCGATGATCGGCGCCTCGGGCTCGGGCAAGAGCACTTTCCTGCGCTGCGTGAACCTGCTCGAGCAGCCCAACGCCGGCCGCATCGCGCTCCAAGGGGAGGACCTGAAGCTCGTGCCCGACGGCAAGACCGGTGCCCTGAAGGCCGCCGACCCGTCGCAACTGCAGCGCCTGCGGTCGCGCGTGTCGATGGTGTTCCAGCACTTCAACCTGTGGGCGCACATGACCGCGCTGGAGAACGTGATCGAGGCGCCGATGCAGGTGCTCGGCCTGACGCGCGCCGAAGCCGTGGAGCGGGCCGAGCGCTACCTCGCCCGGGTCGGCGTGTCCCACCGCAAGGACGCCTACCCGGCGCACCTCTCGGGCGGCGAGCAGCAGCGCGTGGCGATCGCCCGCGCGCTCGCGATGGAGCCGCAGGTGATGCTGTTCGACGAGCCGACGTCGGCGCTCGACCCCGAACTGGTCGGCGAGGTGCTGCGCGTGATGCGCTCGGTGGCCGAGGAAGGCCGCACGATGATCGTCGTGACGCACGAGATGAGCTTCGCACGCGAGGTCAGCAACCACCTGGTGTTCCTGCACCAGGGGCGCCTGGAAGAGCAGGGCGACCCGCGCGAGGTGCTCGCCAACCCGAAGAGCGAGCGCCTGCGGGGGTTCCTGGCCAACTCGCTGAAGTAGTCCGCCCGCCCGGTTCGCGCGGCGACGCTCAGCCGAACGGCCGCACGCCGATCAGCCAGGTGTGCAGCCACAGCGCGAACGCAGTCCAGGCGAGCACGCCGATCACCAGCGTGATCACCGTGCGGTCGGCTCGGCCCGGCGGGTAGACGGTGCCTGCGGCGCGGTCGCGCTTGCGCGCCGCGATGAAGACCGCGACCGACCAGGCGAGGAAGCCGCCGAACAGCAGCAGGTCGGCCAGCGTGTTGTTGGCGATCAGGTGGGCGAAGGCCCAGGTCTTGACGCCCAGCGTCATCGGGTGGTGCAGCCGCGCCTTGATGCCGTTGCCCGGCACGTAGGCCGCGACGAGGAGCACGAAGGACACGAGCATCAGCAGCGCCGCGACGTGGCGCAGCCAGGTCGGCGAGGCCCACAGCACCGTGGGCTGCTGGCGTGCCAGGCCGAAACCCCACACGATCAGCGCGAAGCCGGCCAGCGACACGAGCGTGTACAGACCTTTCCAGGCGTTCGCGCCGCGCTGAGCGATGAAGGCGCCGCGCTGAGCCTCGGCCACGATGCGAGCCGAGTGGATGCCCAGGAAGATCACGAGGCCCAGAATCAGGATGGACATGGTCGTCAGGGTGCCGGAAACGTGGATGCCGGCATTGTCTCGCCGCTTCGCCTACAATGCGCGCACGGCCTCGGACTACCGAGGCCGTTTCGCTCATCCCCTCTGACCTCTCGGTCCCGCCCGCACCCGCGGCGCGCGAATCCCGGATTCCACTCTTGCGGAACGGTTGGCGGCGATGCCTGTCGCTCAACCCCGTTCTGCCCGGAGCCTTGCTCCGGCAGCCGTGGCTGTGCGTGAGTCCGTGAAGAAGAGTGAGTTCCATGAGCTTCGAACCCCTGGGCCTGAATCCGGCACTGTCCCGCGCCGTGACCGACGCCGGCTACGCCACCGCCACCGACGTGCAGGCGCGCGCGATCCCACCCGCGCTCGCCGGCGCCGACCTGCGCGTCTCGTCGTCCACCGGCAGCGGCAAGACCGCGGCCTTCATCCTGCCGGCGCTGCAACGCGTGCTGGCCGCGCGCGGCGACGCGTCCAAGCGGCGCGAGAAGGGCGTCGTGCACGGCCCGCGCGTGCTGGTGCTGGCGCCGACGCGCGAACTGGTGATCCAGGTGGCCAAGGCCGCCGACGGCTACGGTCGCCACGTCCCCGGCCTGCGTGTGGCCACCGTCGTCGGCGGCGTGCCCTATGGCGCGCAGTTGAAGGCGCTGCGCGGTCCGCTCGACATCCTGATCGCCACCCCAGGCCGCCTGATGGACCACATGGCCAACGGCAAGGCGATCCTGTCGAACGTCGAGCTGCTCGTGCTCGACGAGGCCGACCGCATGCTCGACATGGGCTTCATCGACGACATCAACCACATCGCGTCGTTCCTGCCGCGCGAGCGGCAGACGCTGATGTTCAGCGCCACTTTTGCCGGTGCCGTCGGCCAGTTGGCGAAGAACATGCTCAAGCCCGGCGCGCAGACGATCGCCGTGGACACCCACACGACGACGCACATCAACATCGAGCAGCGTCTGCACTGGGCCGACGACGGCCAGCACAAGCATGCGCTGCTCGAGCAACTGCTGTCGGAGCGCGAGGTCGAGCAGGCGCTCGTCTTCACCAGCACCCAGCGCGACGCCGACTGGCTGGCCGACAAGCTGGCCGAGATCGGCCACCACGTGGCCTCGCTGCATGGCGGCATGCCGCAGGGCCGCCGCAACCGCGTGTTGCAGGGACTGCGCACGCGAGCGTTGCGCGTGCTGGTGGCCACCGACGTGGCCGCGCGCGGCATCGACGTGCCCAGCATCAGCCACGTCATCAACTACGGGTTGCCGATGAAGGCCGAGGACTACGTGCACCGCATCGGCCGCACCGGCCGCGCCGGGCGCCAGGGCCTGGCGGTGACGCTGGCCGAGCGGCGCGACGTGTCGATGATCAACCGCATCCAGCAGTTCACGACGCAGAAGATCCCGGTGGCCACCGTGAGCGGGCTCGAACCGCGCCGCGAGGCGCCGCGCATCTTCACCGGGCCCGCGCCGGCAGGTCGCGGCGAGCGCGCCGACGTGCGCGCGCCCGGCCGCGGCGGCTACGTCAAGAAGGGTCCTCGTAGCGGCGCGCGTGCGCCAGCAGGGCGGGCGCCTCGATCAGCGCGTTGAGCCCGTCGAAGTCGAGCATGCGGTCGCGCCAGGCCGCGGTGCTGCCGGTGGCCTTCAGGCTGGCGCAGTAGCCGGCCAGCGTGTGCGCCACCGCGCGCGCGGTGCCGCCCGGGAAGATCGCGATGCGAAAGCCCCGGGCCTCGAGCTCGGTGGCCGATTGCAGCGGCGTCTTGCCGCCCTCGACCATGTTGGCCAGCAGCGGTGCGCGCGAGGCGAATCGTGCGCAGGCCGCGTCCATCTGCTCGGGCGTGCGCAGCGCCTCGATGAACAGCGCATCGACACCGCAGGCGAGATAGCGCTCGGCGCGTTCGAGCGTGGCATCGAGCCCCTCGAGCGCGAGTGCATCGGTGCGCGCGAGGATCAACGTCGCCGCGCTGCGCCGCGCATCGAGCGCGGCGCGCAGCTTGCCGCACATCTCCGGCGCCGGGATCACGGCCTTGCCGTCGAGGTGGCCGCAGCGCTTGGGAAAGGTCTGGTCCTCCAACTGGATCATCGCCGCGCCGGCGCGCTCGAAGTCGCGAACGGTGCGCTGCGTGTTCACCGCATTGCCGAAGCCCGTGTCGGCATCGACGATCAGCGGCACCTGCACCCGATCGGCGATGCGCGACAGCGTCTCGGTCACCTCGGTGGCGGTGACCAGGCCCACATCGGGCCGGCCCAGCCTCGTGTAGGCAATCGACGCACCCGACAGGTACAGCGCCTCGAAGCCGGCCCGTTCGGCCACCAGCGCCGACAGCGCGTCGTAGACGCCGGGGGCCAGCACGAGGCGGGGCGCGCCCAGGCGCTGCTTGAAGTTCATGTCACGAGCTCCTTGGCGATCGTGTGGGCCGCGATCCAGCCGCCGGCCAGTGCCGACAACAGGCCGTTGCCCGACAGGTAGCCGTCGATGCCTGGGCCCGAGACACCGCGCGCCGCGCCACCGGCCGCGAGCAGGTTGGGCAGCGCCACGCCGTCGTGGCGCAGCACGCGGCAGCCGGTGTCGATGTCCAGCCCGCCCTGCGTGTGGAACAGCGCGCCGGTGACCTTGATCGCAACGTACGGCGCGCGAAGCGAGGTGCCGCGCAGCGTATCGGCGAGCACGGCGGCATCGCAGCCGATCAGCGCGGCCAGTGTGGGCGCGTCATGCGCATGCCGCAGGGCGCCTGCGGCCTCGGCGTCGCGGAAGTCGGGGAACTGGCGCCCCAACGCGAGCAGGCGCTCGTCGAACACGTTCCACGCCACGCCGCCCGGCTGCGCGAGGACCGCGGCCGCGGCCTCGGAGTAGCCGCCGGTCTCGTCGTGGAAGCGCCGGCCCGAGCGGTTGACCTGGATCGCGCCTTGCGTCATCAGCGCCCAGGTCACGAGCACGCCCTGCGGCACCGCCCACGAGCCGTGCCCCTGGGCCGCACCGAGGTCGGCGAGCCGCGCACCGAGCGCGCGGCCCCACAGGAGGGCGCTGCCGTCGTTG
>Ga0209797_10000890_pt1 | contig 15017 bp, 9 predicted proteins | sample DOMMetBare3Fresh_2_FD_187472 | JGI IMG/M metagenome (GOLD analysis project Ga0209797, IMG submission 187472) | Wetland sediment microbial communities from St. Louis River estuary, USA, under dissolved organic matter induced mercury methylation -... | ecosystem: Environmental > Aquatic >... | reverse complement strand
TCCGTAATGACATTGGGAGCTGCAAGTGGGACGGGCCCGGAGTTTCCTACCTCGAGAAATATGATTTGGCTGCTGAGGATGCGCCTGATTCATTCTTAATTAACATCGGGGCTCTTAGATTTCTCGAGCGAGCCTGGGAGCATCTCGCGCCCGGCGGCACTTTCATTGTCACTGAGTATGGTAGTGAGTCTGCCTACCCGGTCCAGGCCTATCATCTGAATCATGAAGAATTTTCAATTCATTTTGGGCACTTACAGAAATGCGCCCAACGAATTGGGTTCAAATCCCGTTTGCTTACGCTGCGAGATTTTCTGGAGATCGATGATCAGATTTTCGTGCTCGATGGACAGGAAGAGCAGATCCTTTGTTTGAATCACGTTTTTGGGAAATATGGCCGGCCACTTCCTTTCGCATTAATCACTGAGCGCGAATTCAGAGCGCGCTACGGGCAACTCGGCGAAGAGCTGGGACTGACCGGAGTTACTTTTTCGCCGCTTGTGAACGGGTTCCATTTCGGCCCCAGGCTGGAGCAATTTATGGTATTAGTGATGAACAAACCGCGGTAGTCAAATTATGATCCGAGAGCCGCCCACCCAATTGAATCTAAGGAGATCGAATTCAAGCTATGTTGACACATGAAACTTTTAGCGCGCTTCTCAACTCGAAGTTCCAGGTCGAGTTAGGAGAGGGCCAGACACTTGAGTTGCAGTTGGAGGAAGTATCCGAGCTGAAACTCTCGAGCCGGCAGGAGCAGTTCGCCATCCTGTTCCGTGGTCCGATCGAAACGTTTTTAGGCCAGGGTATGCGCCGCTTCACGCACGAGCGCATGGGAGAGTTCGAATTGTTCCTCGTCCCGGTGGCTCAGGATCAACGGGGCTTCGCTTACGAATCAGTTTTCAATCGCATTCGCAATCAAACTGAAGCGGCGGTCCCGGCCGGCTGAAAGAAAGTCCGCACCCCAAAAGAGGAAGAGATAATTGCCGGAAAATAATCAGTTATCCGGGCCAGTGAGTGCAATCACTCTCAGGCCGGTCAACGAAATGGATCTGCCACTGCTGCGCGAACTGTACGCCAGCACTCGCGCTGAAGAGATGGCGCTGGTGCCCTGGTCCGCAGAGCAGCAACGCGCTTTTATTGATATGCAGTTCCAGGCGCAACAAAGCCACTACCAACAATTTTTTCCTAACGCCACGCAGGACGTAGTGCTGCAGAGCGACCGTGCGGTGGGCCGTCTCTATGTCGAGCGCTCAGAGAAAGAGATAAAGATTATCGATGTCACGGTGTTACCACGCGAACGAAACCAGGGCATCGGAAGTTATCTGCTGCGCGCCATCCTCGGGGAAGCCGCGGAATCAAAGAAGGTAGTGGGGATTTATGTGGAAAGCTTTAATTCGTCGCTGCATTTGTTTAAGCGGCTGGGCTTTGTGGAAACCGAGCAGAGCGGCGTCCACATTTACTTGCAGTGGTTCCCGCCTGGTGTCGGCAATCAGCAACTGCGCGGGGACGACGAGGGCGCGCCTCCTTGATAAAGCCGGACGAAGACAGAAGTTGTATTGGTTCCAGTAGGATTAAGGATACAAACGATTCAGGACCGCTTCGTAAGATCTTCTGCCTTTGTCCTTAGTTCCGATCGGGACGATCAGCAAAGAAAAGCTCCCGAGCTTTTCATGCTCGATGCAGTAGGTATCTTGTGTCATAGCGAGGGAACGGGGACCACTGAAAACAAGCGCAAAGCCTTCCTTGCCAGGTGACGCGCCTTTCCGATGGACCAAGTCGGCTACCTCAACCAATTTCACCGGCACTTTCGTGCGGCCATGATGGAAGCGGAATTCCGTGTTTAACTGGGCCATAAAGGCAGCCTTATTCAGTAGCGGCTCCGCTGCAACCCGAGCCTTTATTTCCTTTCCGGAAACCTTGCTCAAAAGGCTCAGCGGCACACCAGCCGCCAGTGCTACCAGCCCACCCTTTTTCAGGAAATCTCGACGCGACGTAGCCATTGACCACTCCTCCGGAAGCTAAGTTTTTCAAGTTGAGGTTTTTATAAATGAGGGCAAACGAGCGCGCAGTGTATTTGTTCTCATGAAAACTTGCAAGATAAAAATAAGCCTCGTTTCAAATGGCGCGCGTTGTTGCAAAGCGGCGCAAGGTAAACGGGACCAACACTAACAGATCCACTAATTTGAAAAAAAATCTTGCATTGTTTTCTGATCGGTTATATAGTCTGCCGCCTTAAGTAAGACGAACCAAGCTGGTCGTTGCCTTAGTAGAGGTGTGGACTCGTACCAGGCACACGGGTAGCAGTCATGTTTGTCGCGCATGATTACCGACCGGGCGAATCAAATTAGCACCATTTTGTTGTCCGAAAAATCCACTTGATTTCTGGATTGCTAAACTAAGGAGATTTGTTTTATGGGTCAGCCATATGTAGGCGAGATTAGAATGTTCGGCGGCAACTTTGCGCCGGCTGGCTGGATGTTTTGCGAGGGGCAGTTACTGCCGATTTCTGAGTATGAAACGCTTTTTAATTTGATCGGCACGACCTATGGCGGCGATGGGCAGTCAACTTTTGCCTTGCCCGACCTGCGTGGCCGACTGCCGCTTCACATGGGCCAGGGGCCCGGGCTGTCAAACTATGTGCTTGCTGAGAGCGGCGGCGTTGAAAGCGTCACGCTGACGGCCCAGCAGATACCCACGCATACGCATCCCGCCATGTGTAGTACGGGCAGCGGCTCGAATACATCAAACCCTGCTGGGGGAACGTGGTCCGTAGCTGACACTGCCAGTTACAGCGGCAGCCTGGCGGCCGGCGGATTCATGGGCAGCGCGGCTATTATTTCAACGCCCGCCGGCGGCTCGCAGCCACATGACAATATGGTCCCCTTTTTGTGTGTTGACTACATCATCTCTTTGTTCGGTATTTTCCCCAGCCCGACCTGAGTTGCAGTCTCGGTCTCTGGCCCGTTGAGCAACGTATGAACGAGAAAAGATAGGAGTCACGATAATGAGCAGCCCCTTTTTGTCGGAAATCAGGATCTTCAGCTTTAATTTTGCGCCTCGCGGATGGGCCCTTTGTAATGGCCAGCTACTACCCATCAATACGAACCAGGCGCTCTTTTCTTTGTTGGGTACCACCTACGGTGGTGACGGCCGAACGAATTTTGCGCTGCCGGATTTGCGGGGCCGACTCGCCTTTCACGAGGGTAACTCGTTTACCCTGGGACAGCGGGGCGGCGAAGAAGTACATACGCTTTCTCAAAGTGAAATGCCTTCCCATACGCACACCCTGACGGGGAATAATGCGGTGGTCGGCAACAGCGCTACTGCTACTGTGGTATCTCCAATTGGTAGCTTCTGGGCGAACAACGGCAAGAGTATCTTTAGTTCGAGTCCACCGAACTCACAGATGTCGCCCCAAACGGTTACCAACGTAGGAGGCAGTCAGGCCCACGAGAATCGGTCACCTTACCTAGCCCTGAATTTTTGCATTGCGCTACAGGGCATCTTTCCGTCGCAAAACTAGAAGGAGATTAAACTATTATGGCCAGTCCATTTGTGGCGGAGATAAGAATATTTCCGTTTAACTTCGCGCCCAAAGGGTGGGCTTTTTGTGACGGGCAGTTGCTGCCACTTTCTCAGAACACGGCGCTATTTTCGCTGCTTGGCACGACCTATGGAGGCGACGGGAAAAGCAATTTCGCGCTGCCTGATTTGCAGGGGCGGGGGGCGATGCACCCGGGCCAGGGACCGGGCTTGAGCCTGCGCGATCTTGGCGAGACAGGCGGCGAAGCTACCGTAACCCTCCTGACATCCGAAATGACTGCGCACTCGCACCAATTCGGCGGGGCCGTTGCGGCCGGTGGCGATACGCAAAATCCTACTAACGCCATCTGGGCTCAGGTGCCTGGTCGCGCCGCTGTGTTTCTTTATTCAGCTCCGGCCACCGGCGCGGTGAATCCCAATGCAATGCCGCTGGTCGGCGGTTCACAGCCGCATAACAATCTGCAGCCGTACCTGACTTTGAATTATTGTATCGCGTTGCAGGGTGTCTATCCGCCGCGAACGTGAACCGGCATAGTCGAGGACCTTCGGAAATGAGGCGTGCAAAAACGGAAGCCGGCAGATCTTGCTGATGGACTTCTTCTTCTGCGCGCCTCTTGATACATGAGAGCCACCCCCGGTCTCTCCTGGCAACAACACATACTCTCTGTCAGAGAGTACGTAAAACCTTTTTTATCAGGCGCTGATCAGAAAAAGGAGCCTAAGACATGGTGCGCTTTTATGCTCGAAATGATCGCTTTGCTACCTTGAAGCTGGTTCGGGTCTCCTGCGGCTTTGCTTTTCTGATACTTGTAGCTCTGGCCCTCGCCTTCGTGTCAGCGCCTTCGCGAGCTTCCGGCCGGGCCGGGAAGGTTTCCTACACACCCGGCGCTGGCGCTGCGGAAAGAGTTAACCGCCGCCTCAAATCGCCCGTAGCGCACGCTGTTGCCGCGTCCCCGTCCTTCAACAGCGGGCTAATGCCAATGGCGGCGATTACTGTCGATCGCACCGATGATACGGCTGCGGCTTCTGCCTGCACGGCCGCGGCAAATGACTGTAGTCTGCGCGGCGCGGTTGCCTTCGCTAACGCCAATCCCGGCACGACCATTATTGTTCCGGCCGGTACTTATTTATTGAACATAGCCGGCGGGTTCGTCGAATACTTAAGCGGCGATAACTCCATTGGCGACCTTGATGTGACGGCGAGCGGCACCACGATCTCCGGCGCCGGCGCGGCTTCCACTATCATCCAGCAGACGCAACCAAACGATCGCGTTATTGAAATCAATCCTTCTCTCGCCTCGTCGTTTACCTTCAACATTTCGGACGTAACGATCACCGGTGGGCGCGAGACCACGGCGGTTGGCGGCGGCGGTATGATCGCCGGCTCCCTCAACAACGTCACCACCATAACTAATTGTATTTTCTCAGGTAACTCGGCTACCGGCGCGGGCACGTTTGGCGGCGGCGGCATTTCGTATTTAGGCGGGAACCTGAACATCAGCGGCACGACCTTCTCGGGGAATTCGACCAGCGCCAGTGGCGGCGGCATCGGTTATTCCGCCGGCGATCCGGCAGGCAGTGCATTCTCGACTGGTGTCTTAACCGTGATCGGTTCGACTTTCACTAGTAATACCGCAGCTTCAACATCTGCCGGTGGCGGCGCGGCAGACCTTTTCGACTTCAATCTGAGCACCAGTTCCTACAACTTCAGCAGTTCGTCGTTTTCCGGAAACCGCGCCACGAGCGGCAGCGGGGGAGCCATCGTAGTCGAAAGCGGCGGCCCACTGGCCATAACTACCTGTTCATTTTCTGCGAACACCGCAGCCGGGTTTGGCGGGGCAATCCTGGCCGGGGGCAGCGCGGCTTCGGTGACCTACTCTCGCCTGGTCGGCAATTCTGTGCCGGTAGCTACAAATGGACTCACTCTCTATCGCAGTTCTGGAACGCTCACGGCGGATGATGACTGGTGGGGCATTAATACCGGGCCCGGTACCAACGATTTTCGCAGCCCCTCAGGCACAACCTTCCCAGCAACTTATCTGCAACTCCGCGCGAGCGGGAGCCCGGCTACGATTTGCTCGGGCGCCATGTCCACCATTACCGCCGATATCAAGCAAAGAAATGTCGGCGCGGCTTTGACCACTGAACTGAACGGGCTGCCGGCCTTCCCGGCGACGTTTATTAACACCACGCCGGGCGTTGGCAGCCTGTCGGGCGTGAGCGCGAACTTTGTCAACGGCCAGGCGTCCGCCACCTTCACCGGCAGCGCGCTGGGAACTGCGAATATCGACGTCAATGCCGACAACCAGACCGTTACCGCTTCAATCATCGTCCAAAATAATGCGACTACTGATCCGGCAGACCAGACAGTCTGCGCGGGTACAACCGCGAACTTCAGCACCACAGCATCGGGCCCTGGCCCCTTCACTTTCGTCTGGAAGCAGGGCGCGACCATTTTGAATAACGGTGACCTCGGCGGCCGCGTAACGATCACGAGTGGCGGCGGAGCGAGCACGCTGAGTATCAGCAATGTCCAGACGAGTGACGCCGGCACCTACACGGTTGAGGCAACAGGCGCGTGCAGCACCGCCATGCAGAGCGCAACGCTGACAGTTAATGCAGCGACGACGGCGACGACGCCGGCTGATCAGACAGTGTGCCAGGGCGCGATGGCCAACTTCTCGACGACGGCGTCGGGGACCGGCCCATTCACCTACCAATGGAAACTGGACGGCACGAACATCGCGGGCGCCACGAACAGCAGCGTGGCGATTGACACCACGACCGTGAGCGTGGGCGGACACACAGTGGAAGTGGTTGTCGGCGGCACCTGCGGCAGCGTCACGAAGAGCGCTTCGTTAACGGTGCAAGCGAGTACTGCAGCGACGACGCCGGCTGCTCAGACAGTCTGCCAGGGAGCAATGGCGAACTTCTCGACAACCGCGTCGGGAACGGGCCCGTTCACCTACCAATGGAAACTGGATGGCGCGAATATTGCGGGCGCGACCAGCAGCAGCGTGGCGATTGACACCACGTCGCTAAGCGTTGGCGGTCACACGGTGGACGTGGTTGTAGGCGGCACCTGCGGCAGCGTCACGAAGAGCGCGTCATTGACGGTGCAGGCAAATACGTCAGCGACCACGCCGACGAATCAGGCAGTCTGCCAGGGAGCGCTGGCCAACTTCTCGACAACCGCGTCGGGAACGGGACCATTCACCTACCAGTGGAAACTGGATGGCACGAACATCGCGGGCGCGACGAACAGCAGTGTGGCGATTGACACGACGTCATTGAGCGTTGGCGGTCACACTGTTGACGTGGTTGTAGGCGGCACCTGCGGCAGCGTCACCAAGAGCGCGACGTTGACCGTGCAGCAGAATACTTCGACCACTGATCCCACTGACTCAACCGTCTGCCTGGGCGGAACGGCCGTCTTCAGCACTACGGCATCGGGCACGGCTCCCTTCAGCTTTGTATGGAAGCAGGGCATGACGGTTTTAGCTAACGGCAGCCTCGGCGGTCGCGTCACGATCACGAGTGGCAGCACGACCAGCACCCTGACGATTACTAATGTGCAACCCGGCGATTTCGGCAACTACTCGGTTGAGACGACCGGGGCTTGTGGTATGGCGACACAGACCGCCAGCCTGGCGATCAACTCTACGCCGCCGTCGATTACTCTAAACGGCAACACCATTAGTCTATGGCCGCCTGATCACAGTTATCACACGATCGCTGTAACCGATCTCGTTGCCGGCGCCAGCAGTTGCGATGGCAGCGTCAATCTCAACAGCGTGGTTATCGATCACGTGACCAGTGATGAAATTGAAAATGGTAGCGGCGACGGCAATACGCTCAACGACATCGTGATTGCCTGCAATCGCAAGTCGGTCCAACTTCGTGCCGAACGCGATAGCGCTGGCGATGGGCGGGTTTACACGATCACATTCAAAGTTACCGATACATTTGGTCATATGACCACGGCCACAGCCACGGTAGCCGTTCCGCATTCACAGGGCGGGGCCGCGGCGATTGACAGCGGGCCACGGTACACCGTTAATGGAACCTGTCCGTGATCTGAATTCCAGGCAGTCTTGAGTAATCAACGTTCGCGGAAACCAGGGAAGGAAGAAAAAGGAGTCAATCATGACAGAGCCTGTTTCTCACGTTAAGGGTGGTCGATTTCGGTGGGCGATCGTTTTGCTGGTAGTCCTTGCGGCAATAGCCGGCCTGACGCTACTGGCCGCCGCAAACACTCGCGTCCCCGTCAGCATCACCATTACCAACAATTCACAATTGCAGATCCGCGGGCTCTACCTGGCGCCCGGAAATCCCGACAATTGGGGTCCTGATCAGCTTAATGGGTCGACGATTGCACCGGGAGCCTCGTTTACTTTGAACAATGTTGCCTGCGAGGGCTCTAGCATCAGGGTGATAGCCGAAGATCAGAATGGCTGCTTTCTGTACCACAACTTTTCCTGTGGCGCCAACGGCACCTGGACAATCTCGAACAGCGAGACTCCGGATTGCGGTAGCAGTAACTGAGGCCACTGTTAAGGCCGCCGCCCATCGCGGCAGGTGAGGCTAGACCCAGAGCTTCTTTGGTTTTCCTCTTTCTTGCCGGGGCGACAAGCTGTCCTTATTTTCTTGACTGAAACAGCGATCTCCCCTCGCTGGCCCCAGCTTTTCCGTCGTGAATTCCGCATTAACAGGCTTGCACACTACGGAGGAAAGCTATTGACCTTGCCAGCCGCCACAAGTAAAGTAGCTCCTTTCCTTTCGTCTAATGAAAGATAGCTTGCCGAAGAAACATGCAAAATTCGCTCCTGCTTGAATGCCAAGCAGCTAATTAACCGTTCCCTCCCCGTGAACAAAGATATTTCCAGAAGGAGTCTCTCAATGCGTCGCACTAGTACTACCCAGCAAAATCGTAGCCTCAGCACCGAATCCTCAACCACCCGGTTCACAAAGTGGCCTACTAAGTTTGTCCTTATGGCCCTCGTCGGGATCGGCCTGTTAGGTCTGCTGGGGCGCACTGCTTCGGTAAGGTCGCGGGCGCAGAATACGGTCCAGGCCGCGGGGCGAGGCCTGCCTTACTTTCACCTGCAGGACGGGCGAGAGATGCAGGTGGCGTATCGAGGGGATGAGAGTTTCACGGCGGCCCTGCGCTCAGGTTCGGCGCAGCCAAGGTCACTGGCTGCCATCGATCTTGATCGCAATGGTACACCCGATGTATTGGCGGGATATTCATATAACGGGTCGGGCCTGTTAACGCTTCAACGCGGAAACCCGGACGCCTTTGCACCGAAGAGCGATGACGTTTTTGTGCGGATCAATCAGGGGTACAACCCTGATTCATTATTGCCGGCCGCGGATGTAATCCAAGTTCCAGAGGCGGTCGACTTTTTGCAGGTCGGGGATTTCAACCACGATAACCAACGGGATGTGTTGGTCGCGGCCAACGGTGGCGGAATGTTCCTGCTGGCCGGTGATGGCCAGGGCGGATTGCGAGCGCCGGAGCAGATTGCTTTGGCGGGCAGTGTAACAGCCCTGGCGGCGGGCGAGTTTCGCGCCCCCGACGGCTGGACCGACGTGGCGGTGGGTGTCAATGGAACAGATGGCCCGCAGTTGCTCATTTTCGATGGCGTCGATGGATTAGCTGGCGAGCCGATGCGTCTAAGGCTGTCGGCTGCGGCAACCGCCGTGGAGTTTGGCGAGATGGACTCGAGTCCCTTTATGGGAGTCGCCGTGGCCACCGGCAGCCAAATCGAAGTCGTGCACGGTTGGGGCCGAAAGCAATCTCCAGCTCTGGAATCGCGCGTGGAGACGATCGATGCCGGTGGAGATGTTCGCGGGCTCGCAGCCGGTTTCTTCATCTGGAATCGCGAAGTCAGCAAGCAACTAGCAGCGCTTGGTGCGGATGGTACCGTGCGGATTCTGCAGCGCGGGCAGGCAAACACACTCCCGTTTAGCGAGGCCGAACTTACCGCGCGGGCGCGGTTGCGCTTGCAGCAAAGGAAAACGACCGTCGATGTCGAGGCGGTGCAGGGCTGGCAGGCTGCTCAGGCTGAAACATGGCGCACAGTTCGTGAAGTTGTAACCGGAAACGTCGTCGGGGCCGATGCCACTGCTCAGAATTTATTGCTGCGCGCGCACGTCTCGTTCGTATCAACTGATGATCTAATGGTGCTGGGCGCCAATCAGCAGAGACTGGATATTGTGCGCCAGGTTGACGCTACTGCGGGTTCGCAAGCGAACGTCAAGACGACTGCCGGCGACATGGTGCTGACCAGGCTCGACACAGCGGCAGCTCCGGCGACCGCCATGGCTTTGCCGCAGAAGTTGAATGGCGAGCGCAGCCTTTTGCTGTTGCAGGCGGGGAGCGCAGCGCCCACGGAAATACCGCTGGCGCCTACGGCCACCATTGTGGTTGATCGCACCGATGATGTCATCGCTGCTGCTTGTACTGGAGCCGCCAGTGATTGCAGCTTGCGTGGCGCCGTCCAGTTCGCAAACGCGGCTCCCGGAACCGTGATCACTCTGGCGACGGCTACATACGTTTTGACCACTAACGGCGCAAACGGATGTGTGAATGAGCCTCTGGCCACGGGCAACAACATTGGCGACCTGGAAGTGAACGCTAGTACGACATTCAACGGCAACGGAGCAGCAAACACGATAATCAGGCAAGGCGCGGCAACCAACGACCGCGTACTTTGTATGGATGTTCCACTTACCTCCGGGCTGACTTTTGCATTTTCGGGCATGACGATTACTGGTGGCCGAGATGTAAACAGCAACGTTGGCGGTGGCGGTTTTATTGGCGGAGCCAGGAACGTAACGACGAATCTGACGAGCGTGACCTTTGCGAACAACCAGACCACGGGACCAAACATCTCCGGCGGCGGCGGCGTCGCGGTCACCGGCGGCAGCATGACAATTACATCCTGCACGTTTGGAGCGGCAAATCTTCCCGGCGCGAATCGTAATGACCTCACGCTCGGAAATGCGTCGAACAGCAACAGCGCCGGTGGCCTTAGTTATTCACCCGGCGACCCGGCGGGCATAGGCGGGGCAACCGGTACGTTAACCGTTACCGGCACGACCTTCACGCATAATACCTCTTCATCTGGATCGGCGGGCGGCGGCGGGATGGACGTGTTTAACTTCAACACTTCGACCGGCACGGCTAACATCAGCAGTTCGACCTTCACCAGTAATCAGGCAACCGGCACCGCCAGCGGCGGCGGCCTCAATAACGAGAGTCTGAACAACGTCAACATCAGTACCACTTCGTTCACTTCCAATTCAGCGGGCAATCGTGGCGGTGGAGTCTACGTCGGCGGTGGCGCAGTGCTTTTGGATGGCACCAGCCCCAGCGTGACCTTTACCAGCAATACCGCGACCAGCGGTGGCAGTAGTGTCTCAACCGCCAGCGCCGTTAATGTTTCGGGAACCAATACGAGTATCGGTGGCGACATCGAGGTGACGACCAACGGCACCTGGACGAACAACGCCGGCAGCACACTCGCGCCGACAAATGTCGTTATCGTCGGTGGCACGTTCACCTGTAATAACAGCACGATGAACGTCGGTGGTAACCTGACAATTCAGTCCGGGGCTGTCGTGGGCGGCGCTTTCAATGGCAACACGGGCACGGTGAATATCGCGGGCAATTTCAGCTACAGCACTGGTCCGGCGACGCCGACATTTACTGCCGGCACGAACACATTCAACTTCAACGGCTCAGGCGCGCAAAGCATCAGCAACAGCGTCAGCATCACGTTCAATAACCTGACTGATTCAAATACGACGCAGCCGCTCACGCTCAATAACAGCTTTGCGGTCAATGGCACATTGAACATCAATGGCACGAACGCGATTCTTGATCCGGTGGCAGCGGCAGTGATCAGCGGTGCTGGAACTTTAACAGGCACAGGCACCGCGCGCGTCAGACGCACGGCAGCCACCGCGGATTTCTTAAGTCAATACACCATCACCACCAAGACCCTGACTAACCTGACTGTTGAATATATTGGCGCCGCGGCGCAAACAGTCAGCGCCCTGACCTATAACAATCTCAAGCTCAACAACGCCAGCGGCGCCACACTCGCTGCGGGTACGACGACCGTCAACGGCACATTGAGCTTGACGAATGGCGCCTTGAATGTCAGCAGTAATACGCTGGTTATCAATAACGGGTCGGCCGTGACATCGGGAACTCTTACGAGTGGTGCGACCGGAACAGTCAACTACAATCAAAGCAGCAACGGCCAAAGTGTGCTGGTCGGCACTTACGGGAACCTGACGTTCAGCAACTTCATGAAGGTCCTCCCGAGCGGTACAGTCGGCGTCGCCGGCACCTTTACACCGGGAAGTGGAGTGGGCCATACCATCACCGGCAACACGTTTGACTTCAACGGCACGGGCGCGCAAACGGTTCCCGCCTTCAACTACAACAACCTGACGATCAGCGGTGCGCGCGGGGGCGCGACGGTAACGCTGGCTTCCGGCACTATCACCGTGGCCGGCACCTTCAATCCCAGCGCGACGGCGGTTGTTTATGCAATTACCGGCAACACGTTTGATTTCAACGGCGCGGGCGCTCAGACCGTGCCCGCCTTCAATTACAACAATCTGACGATTAGCGGCAACCGCGGCGGCGGTGCGGTAACTCTGGGCGCCGGCAATGTCGGCGTCGCCGGCACCTTCAACCCGGCGGCCACGAATAATACCTATGTGACTACAGGGAACACGGTTGTCTTCAACGGCAGTGCGCTGCAAACGATTCCTGCCTTCACCTTCAACGGACTGACACTTAACAATGCTGCCGGTGCAAATCTTGGCGGTGATGTGACTGTCAACGGAGCGCTGACGTTGACGGCGGGAGCGCTGGGCGTAGGAACCAATACGCTGACACTAAATGGAGCTGTGTCGGCTACCGGGGGCAGCTTGACCAGCGCTGCCACCGGCACCGTTAATTATAATCAGGGTTCGAACGGCCAGGCGACCGTGCTGGCCGCAAACTACGGCAACCTGACCTTCAGCAACTTCAGTAAGACGCTGGCGGGCAGCGGCACGATCGGCATCGCGGGGACGTTTACTCCGGGAAGCGGAACGGGCCATACGATCACCGGCAGCACCATCAACTTCAACGGCGCTGGGACGCAGACCATTCCCGGTTTCACTTACAACAACCTGACCAGCAGCGGCGGCGCCGTGGGGCGCACGCTCGATCCGGTCAACACCATCAAGATCGCCGGCGTGTTTACGCCGGGCACGAACGTTTACACCATCACCGGCAGCACGATTGAATACAACGGATCAGGCAGTCCGCAAACACTGCCGTCATCTGGCTTCAACACCTACAACAATCTGACGCTCAACAACACCGCGGGCACCACTGGTTTTGCCGGCCTGACGGTCAACGGGTTGATTAGAGTACAAGCTGGTACGTTCACCAGCAGCAGCACCTACAACAACGTGCAGATCGACAGCGGCGCCACGCTCGCCGCGACCGCCGCGAGCACCATCAACGTCAGTGGCAGTTGGACCAACGGCGGTACGTTCACGGCCAATACGGGAACCGTGAACTTCAACGGCTCTTCTACCCAGGTTATTGGCGGCACGGTTGGTCAGACCTTCAACAATTTGACGAACAGTAATGCTGCTGGTTTGACCATGAACTTCGACAACACGGTCAACGGCATTCTGGCGTTGACCAGCAGTGATATTACCGTGGCGGCGACGAAGACACTGACGCAGCCGGTGGGCGGTAGTTCCTCGGGCACGTTTGACGTCAATGGCCGCGTGCAGCGCACCGGATTTACGACTGGGGGAGCCGCGCTGAGCTTTGGTAATCCATTCAATACGATTCAGGTAACCGCCGGCACTGCACCCGCGAACATCGTGGTTGATCTGGCGCGCTCGGCGCCCAGCGGATTCTCAAACGCCGTGCTGCGAACCTACACGATCACGCCGAGTGCCGGAGGCTTCACCGGCACCTTGCGCCTGCACTATCTGGATAGTGAACTCAACGGGAACACCGAAGGTGCTAATCTCATCCTGCGGCGGTTCAGCGGCACGGGTTGGTCGCCAGTCACTCCGACTTCCTTTGACACCACGGCCAACTGGGTGGAGAAGACGGGCGTGACGACCTTCTCTCCGTGGACCCTGAGCAGTTGCTGCGTACCTACTGCCAGCAATGGTGTGGTCAACGGCCGCATCACCGACGCGAACGGCGGGCCGGTGGCCGGCACAGTGGTCAATCTGAGTGGGACGCAAACACGTAAGACGATCACTGACGCCAATGGTAACTATAAATTCACCAACGTCGATACCAATGGCTTCTACACGGTCACCCCGGCGCGCGCGAACTTTAGTTTCAGCCCGGCCAGTCGCAGCTTCAGCCAGGTCGGCAGCCAAACCGAGGCCGCGTTTACCGGGGCCTCCACGGGGGATGCTGTTAATCCACTGGACACGCCGGAGTATTTCGTACGCCAGCAGTATGTGGACGTACTGGGCCGCGAACCGGATGAAGGCGGCTTCAATTACTGGAGCAACCAGATTCTGGCCTGTGGCGAAGACGTGGATTGCGTGCGCGCACGCCGCACCAGCGTCGCGTCTGCGTTCTTTATCGAGCAGGAGTTCCGGCAGTCGGGCGCGTTTATCTACAACGTGTACAGAGACGCGCTGGGCCGCCGGCCGGTGTATGCAGAGTACTCCGCCGATCGCCAGCAAGTTGTCGGTGGTCCGACGCTGGAAGCGCAGAAGCAGGCGTTTGCGGCGGCCTTTGTGGCGCGGGCCGAGTTTGCCGAGCGGTACCAGGCAAACACCAATGCCGCGTCGTTCGTGGATGCCTTGCTGGCCAATGTGCAGCAGGCATCGGGAGTGGACCTGAGCAGCCAGCGCGACAGCTTGATTGGCCTTTACAACACGGGCACGAATCAGACTGAAGGTCGGGCGCTCGTCTTGCGCGACGTGACAGAGAGCGCGGCGGTAGGCCAAGCGAATTACAACGCCGCGTTTGTCCTCGTGGAGTACTTCGCCTATCTGCAACGCGGTCCGGACCAGCAGGGCTATGACTTCTGGCTGAACGTGTTGAATACAGGCTCCCCGGGTAACTATCGCGGGATGGTCTGCGCGTTTATTACCTCGACGGAATACCAGCACCGCTTCAGCGGCGTCGTCAGTCACTCGAACGGTGAGTGCGGGCAGTAACAGTTCTTCTGAGCTCCAAAAAGCCCGCCTGAAGGCGGTACTCTGAACGCCTGGTGCTTGGAGTACCGACTTTAGTCGGGCTTTTCCTTTCGCGACAAATCACCCGCCTGAAGGCGGTACACTGAACGCCTGGGGCTAAGAGTACCGAGTCCAACAAGGCCCGGCACTGCGTTGCCCAAACACCATCGAACAATGTATATCCTTGCGCCTTTTGTACCCACGCCGCCGGATGTTGTTGACCGCGTGCTCAGCCTGGC
>Ga0209797_10000887_pt1 | contig 15028 bp, 12 predicted proteins | sample DOMMetBare3Fresh_2_FD_187472 | JGI IMG/M metagenome (GOLD analysis project Ga0209797, IMG submission 187472) | Wetland sediment microbial communities from St. Louis River estuary, USA, under dissolved organic matter induced mercury methylation -... | ecosystem: Environmental > Aquatic >... | reverse complement strand
GACGACGGTGCCGGTCATGCTCGGCCCATGGATGCCGCACTGATACTGGTAGGTCCCCGGGGTGTTGAATACCAGGGTGAAGCCCGCCGCTCCCAGGGTGCCGCTCGAGGTGAAGCTGGGCGAGCCCACCGACTGGACCGAGTGCGTCCCGCTCACATTCGCCCAGCGCATCGCCGCGCCGGCCGGGATCGTGTCGAGTGCCGGGTTGGTGGTGGCGTTGCTGACGCTGGTGAAAGCCACGCTGACGGTCCCAGTCGCATTCACCACCCTGATGGCCGAGGCGACCGTCAGATTGAAATCCGCCACGGCGCCGGGGAGCCCGGCGGTCGTGGCCCGGATCACCAGCGGACCGGCGCTCGCCCCTGCGGTAATAGTCTGGGTGGACACACCATTCGCATCGGTAACGGCGCCCGGCTCACTGAAAGTGCCGGATCCGCTCAGCACCGCCCAGCTCACGTTCACCCCGGCCTCGGCGTTGCCGAAGCTGTCGGAAAGCGACACGGTGAGGGTCTGGGCAAAATCGGTGTTGATGGCAGCGATCTGTCCGTCGCCCGAGCCACGCGTGATCCGCTTTACGGGACCGGGATTGGCAGTCCCGGTGAAGGTGAGTGGCGAGCCCAGCGCGGCGCGCAGGGAGGCCGTCACCGTCTGCGCACCGGACGTGGTGCCGAGGGTCCACGTCGTCTTCGCGATGCCATTGGCGTCGCTGATCCCTGAGGTCGGGCTGACCACGCCCGCGCTGGGCGTGAAGCTGATCGACTCGCCCGCCTTGGGCGCCCCGTCCGAGGTGACGAGGACTCGCAGTTCTTCCGGGAGGATGGTCCCGACGATCGCCACCTGCGCATCCCCACTGGAGGTGGGCGCCTTGGCGATGGTGATCGGGCCGTTGTTGCTGGTCCCCCCACCCCCGCACGCCCCGAATACGACCGCCGCGGCGATCCACGCCGCACGTTGCACAAGCCCTCGCATAGCTGCCTCCTCGGGGAAACAGTCCTCGGACCCTGTGATTGGCGCGTCAGGGTGTCGAGACTGGCAAAGATGGGAACCGGGGTTGATCCTACCGGATTAGGACGACATGGCAAGCCCGGAATGGACACCTGGCGGGCCCGGCGCCTCCCCGGTCGTTATGTTTACCACCGCACTCGGAGTTGCCCGGGACGCGAGACAGTCTTCGGAAAGGCAATGGGAAAACCGTGGAACCGAACGTGTTCGAGACCGCCAACGCCGGCTTCGCACAGATCATGTATGAAGAGTACCTGCGCGATCCCTCCGCGGTTACCCCGGAGTGGCGCCGGTATTTCGAGAATGGCGTCGCGGGACTCGGGCCCGAGGCGGCAGGCAATGGGCACCACCCATCGGTGGTGACCGGCTCGCCGGTCGCGGAGACACCAGCGCCCGCCGCCGAGCGTCCCGCGACACCGGTGACGGCACCCGCCTCCGCGGCGCCTGCGAGCCCGTCAGCGGGTGTCCCGGCAGGCGCCGTCGCGATCTCCGGCCCGGCTTCCAAGCTGGTCGCCAACATGAACGAGAGCCGGACCATGCCGACGGCCACCTCGTTCCGCGAAATGCCGGTCGCGATCCTCGAGGCCCGCCGGCGCGAACTGAATGCGGCGCTCCGGTCCGCGGGCCGGGCCGAGAAGATCTCGTTCACGCACCTGATCGGCTATGCGGTCGCCCGCGCCGCCCATCGCCACCCGGCACTGACGACGGTCTACGCCGACGTCGGCGGCGCTCCCTACAAAATCCCCGGCGGGACCGTGCACCTCGGCATCGCCGTCGATGTTGAGCGGAAGGATGGCAGCCGCGGCCTGGTAGTGCCCGTGATCCACGACGCCGCCGCGAAGAGCTTCGCGGAATTCCATACGGTCTATGAGTCGCTGGTCGAGAAGGCGCGGGGCAACAAGCTGATGCCCGATGCCTTCGCCGGTGCGAACATGACGCTGACCAATCCCGGCGGACTCGGCACGGTGGCTTCGGTTCCACGCCTCATGCCCGGCCAGGGCAGCATCATTGCCGTCGGCGCCATCAATTATCCTCCCGCCTTCACCGACGTCTCCGACGACAAGCTGCGCGAGCTCGGAATTGCGAAGGTCATGACGGTGACCAGCACCTACGATCACCGGGTGATTCAGGGCGCCGAATCGGGGGAGCTTCTGCGGACCGTCGACAACCTCCTGCAGGGGGAGGACCGCTTCTACGACGAGGTGTTCGGAAGCCTCGGACTCAATCTCTCGACCGCCTCCGCGCCGCCGGCACCGCCCCCGGGGCGGCCCAGCCGCGCCTGGAACCCGGTGATCGAGTCACAGGCCGATCTCTATCACGTGGCCGCAGCGACGGCGCTGGTGAAGGCCCACCGCACCCACGGGCACCTCGCGGCCCACCTCGACCCCCTCGGCAGCGAGCCGATCGGTGATCCGGCGCTGGATCCGGAGCCGCTTGGCCTCAACGCCGAGGTGATGAGCAAGATCCCGACGGCGGTGCTCCGGATCTCGGCGCCGGGCCAGACCCTGGCGGAGGCGCTGCCCCGCCTGCAGGACGCCTACTGCGGCACCATGGCCTACGAGCTGGAACACATCTCCAATCACGGGGAGCGGGTCTGGTTCCGGCAGATGATCGAGACCGGACACCACCGCCAGCCGCTTTCGATCGACGACGAGCGGTGGCTGTACCAGCGGCTCATCGACGTCGAGGCGTTCGAGCGGTTCCTGCACAAGGCCTATCTGGGGCAGAAGCGCTTCTCGATCGAGGGCGTGGACATGCTGGTGCCGATGCTCGACAGCATCATCGAGCTGGCGGCCCAGCAGGGCGCCCGCGAGGTGGTCATCGGCATGGCGCACCGCGGCCGGCTCAACGTGCTGGCCCACACGGTGGGCCGTGCGTACGAGACGATCTTCGCGGAGTTCGAGGGCGCCAAGCACGCCGCCGGCACCGGGCAGTCGCTCGATGGCGGCACCGGTGACGTGAAGTACCATCACGGAGCCGAAGGGGCCTACAAGACCCGCAGCGGCAAGGTCGTCACCGTCACGCTCTCCCCGAATCCGAGCCACCTCGAGTTCGTCGGGCCGGTGGTGGACGGGCGCGCCCGCGCGGAGCAGACCACCCGCAAGGGACGCGAGGCGCACCACGACCCGACGGCGGCGCTGCCGGTGATCATCCATGGCGACGCGGCCTTTGCGGGCCAGGGCGTCGTGGCGGAGACCTTCAATCTCGGCGCCCTCAGGGGGTACCGGACCGGCGGGACGATCCACCTGATCACCAACAACCAGGTCGGCTTCACCACGGACATGGTCGATTCGCGCTCCACCAGGCACGCGAGCGATCTGGCGAAGGGCTTCGACGTTCCGATCATCCACGTGAACGCCGATGACGCCGAGGCCTGTCTCGCGGCAGTGCGCCTCGCGATGGCCTACCGGGAGCGGTTCCATGAGGATGTGCTGATCGATCTCGTCGGCTACCGCCGCCACGGGCACAACGAGGGCGACGAGCCGACCTACACCCAGCCGCAGATGTATGAGCGGATCAAGACGCTCCCCACGGTGCGGCAGCAGTATGCCGCCATGCTGGCGCGCCGCGGCATTCTCGCCGAGAGCGAGAGCGAGCAGCTGTACGCCGCCGGATACCAGCGGCTGACCGACATCCAGCAGGCCTTCAAGGCCAACATGGCGAAGGCCGTATCCCAGGAGCCGCCCAAGGCCAGCGATCGTTCCTCGGGGATCGAACCGGAGACAGCCTTGCCGGTCGAGACGCTGCAGGCGCTCAACCAGCAGCTCCTCACCTGGCCGGAGGGATTCGAAGTCAATCCGAAGCTGCAGAAGCAGCTCGAGCGGCGGCGCGCCGCGCTCGGACCGGACGGCGGTATCGACTGGGCCCACGCCGAGGCACTGGCCATGGCGGGCCTGCTGGTCGAGGGGATTCCGATCCGCCTCACCGGCCAGGACTCCGAGCGCGGGACCTTCAGCCAGCGTCACCTGGTGCTGCACGACGCGAGCTCGGGCCAGACCCACACCCCGATGAAGCACCTCCCTGGCGCGTCGGCGAGCCTGGAGCTGCACAACAGCCCGCTCTCGGAACTCGCGACGCTCGGCTTCGAGTACGGCTACAGCGCCGCCGCGCCGGAGACGCTGGTGATGTGGGAAGCGCAATTCGGCGATTTCGTGAACGGGGCGCAGGTCATCATCGACCAGTTCATCGTGTCGGGGCTTTCCAAGTGGGGGCTCACCACCCGCCTCACCCTGCTGCTGCCGCATGGCTATGAGGGGCAGGGGCCGGAGCACTCCAGCGCGCGGCTGGAGCGCTTCCTGCAGCTGTGCGCGGAAGGCAACATCCGGGTCGCCAACCCGACCACCCCGGCGCAGTACTTCCACTTGCTGCGGCGTCAGGCACGCCGCAGCCGGCAGCGTCCGCTGGTGGTCATGACGCCGAAGAGCCTGCTCCGGCTGCCGCAGGCGTCGAGCCGGATCGAGGACCTGGCCGGGGGAAGCTGGCTGCCGGTGCTGGACGACGCCGTGGCCGCGAGCTACCGCGACCAGGTCAAGCGGGTCGTGCTCTGCTCCGGCAAGGTCTACTACGATCTGCTGGCGGGAGCCGCCGGGGCCGATCGCTCTCGGCTGGCGCTGGTGCGGCTGGAGCAGCTGTACAGCTTCCCCGAGGAGGAACTGCGCGCGATGTTCGCGGGGTACGGGCAGATGAGCGAACTGGTCTGGACCCAGGAGGAGCCGCGGAACATGGGCTCATGGAACTTCGTCGAGGGACGGCTCCGCGCGATTCTCCCCCCCGGCGTCACCCTGCGCTACGCCGGACGGCCGGACCGGGCGAGCCCGGCGGAAGGCTATGGCGGCGCGCATCAGACGGAACAGAAGCGGCTGGTGGAGGACGCGCTGCGTTAGGGGAGTTGGCGCTTGGGGGATTGGGCGACAACGTCAGAGGGCCGGCATCCATCATGGACGCCGGCCCTCGCGCTTCACCACCAATCGCCCAATCGCCCAATCGGCTATCCGGCTAGTGCTGCCCGTTCCCGTTGCCATTCCCGACGTGCGGCACGAACTTCGGCCGGTTGGGCGGCAGCCAGTCCCGCTCCGAGGCCTGACGGATCATGTCCTTCACCCAGTCGGAGAGATGCTCCCCGTAGTGGAGCAGGAACACTCCACGGGCGCGCTTCTGCGCGATGAAGGCGATGAAGGGCGTATCGGCTTTGGCAGAGTTGCAGGGCTGGCAGGCGATGACGAGGTTATCGGGGCGATCGTATGCCGTCTGACCCTTGCGGGGGTAGACGTGGTCCAGCGTGGTGCGGTCCCCATGGATCTCGGTCCCGCAGTATGCGCAGATCGGGCCGTAGCGGTCGATGAGCCATTGACGATGGGCATCCATCGAGCGACGACCGAGGCTGCGAGCGCGGGTCGGAGGTGGTGAGGAGGTAGGACGACGGTTTGCTCGTGACACAACTTATTCCTTCAGTGATGAGGTCCAGCGAATGGGGTCAGGGGTCCCTCCGCAGTTAATGGTCAGGACAAATGTAAACATGAGCCCCTCGCCTCACTAGTCCCCGGGAGTCAGCCATGCCTGAAGCCGTTCTGTTCCATCGTCTTACGCCGGTGCTCTTCGTTGACCGCGTGGCCCCCTGCCTGCCCTTCTGGACCGAGCGACTCGGCTTCCAGAAGGTGGCGGAGGTGCCCGGACCCGACGGCCAACCCCAGTTCGCCATGTTGGTGAAGGACGGGCTCGAGATCATGTACCAGACCTGGGCGGCGCTGGCAGCGGAGCTGGAGAGCGCCGCCGCGGCGCCCCGCGGGCACTCGGTCTCGCTGTTCATCGAGGTGCAGGAGCTCGATGTGGTGGATCGCGCCCTCACGGGAATCCCTCGTGTGGTCGACCGGCATACGACCTTCTACGGGATGGACGAGTTCACCGTCCGCGAGCCAGGGGGCTCCCTGGTCACCTTCGCGATGAAGACCCCCTGACCCCCGAATGCGTGAACGCGCCCACCACGCGCGCGGTACTCCATCCGAGCAGCGAGGCGTAGCCCAGCACCAGCAGGACGAGCGCCCAGGCCGGCAGGCGGAGGACGCCGGCGAGGCGCTCGGTCAGTCGGCCCAGCGGCGCGAGCGGGATCAGCGCGAGCAGCAGCCCCCAGCCCAGCGGGGCCGCGACCGCAGCGCGCCACGCCGGCCCCTCGCGCGAGAGCAGCTGCCACGCCGCGGCCACGGCGATCACCGCCCACCACCCCACCAGCCAGGTACCCGCGGCGGTCAGCGCCGCGGCGAGCACGATACCTGCCAGCCGGCCCGTCACCTGACGGGCTCCAGGTGAAGCTCGCTCCGCGACCGGGCACCGAACTCGTCCGCGGTCTTCGGAACGAAGAGTGAATCCAGCCGACCCTCGCTCCACGTATCGAGCCGATCGAGATACCTCGAGCTGGCGGGGTTGCCCGACTGCCCTCCAGGATAGATCCCCCAGCCCCGGACCTCCGGTCCCAGCTCCACCACCATTCTCCAGCTGGGACCGAAGCTGCCATCCCCGCTCGACGGATTGAGTGTCGACATCCCACCCTGGACGGGAACATCGAGCGCAGAAAGCGATCGGAGCCGCAGCAGGTGGTAGATATTCGCGTGCCGGATCTTCTCCCAGCGCCAGCCGCCCGCATCGGGGTCGCCATGGCGGTGCACCACCTGCACCAGCGCGCGGACCAGCGCGTCGGCGAGAATGGCGTCGCGGTCCTCCACGACGTCCGCAGTCCTGCGGTCGTCCCACCAGCGGCTGCTCGAGTCCCGCAACAATTGCAGCACGATCGCCGTGCCGGGCGTCGCCGGCGCGCTGAGTCCGGCCGGGGCACTCCGCAGTTCATCCCAGAGCAGCGGAGCGAGCTGACGAATGGCCTCCTCGTAGAGGACGGCGCGCTGATTCTCCCTGGTGTACCGGCGATCCCACTGGGCGAGCAGTGCGGCGGCGCGCTGCAGCGAGTCGCGCGCGGGAAAGCGACGGGCCGCATGCAGAAAGGCCGGGACCAGGCGGTCGGCAAGCGGGCTCCCGGGATCGGTCTGGTAGCGACGCATCGCATCCGGTGTCACCGCGCTGTCGGCGCGGAGCAGTTCGTTGATGCGGAGCGCGCGGGCCGGCGTATACCAGTTGGCGCCGAGATAGCGGGCATCGACCCGGGGATCGACCGGCTGCTGATTGGCGGAGGCGAGATAGCCCTGCAGCGGATTGATCGCCTGCGGCAGGGTGGCTACCGGCCAGTCACCGGTCCAGTCGCTCGCGGAGGTGTCGCCCCGCTGAACCAGGTCCCCGCGGCCCGACCCGGGCCGCAGCGGGAAGCGGCCGGTGGTACGAATGGCGATGGTCCCGGCGCGGTCGACGACGAGCATGTTCTGCGCGGGCGCCCGGTAGGCCGCGATTGAATCGAGCCAGGCCGGTGCCGTCCGTGCCCGCGCCGCCCTAGCAAAGGCCTCGAGTTCATCACCCGACTCCAGGACGGTCCACCGCATCGATTGCCAGCGACCACTGCCGTCACGGGAAAGCGGTCCGCGGTGGGTGTAGCGCATCGTGTCTACCGCGACCAGGGCACCCGCCGCGTCCCGAAAACTCTGGGGCACCAGCCGGAGCGGCCGCCAGCGGCCATCGACCCGATACCGCGTCGGCGCCACGCTGTCGTTCACGACCTCCTCGTAGCGATCGAGGACATCCGCCTCGGCGTTGGTGAAGGTCCAGGCGAGATCGCGGGTAAATCCGATCGTGATCCCCGGCGCGCCGGGGATGGTGACGCCGTAGACATCGAGCGAATCCGGCACCACCAGATGAGCCTCGTACCAGATTGAGGGCAGGCTCAATTCGAGATGGGGGTCTCCAGCGAGGAGCGCATGCCCGTCGCGGGTCCGCGCCGGGGCAACCGCCCAGTTGTTGCTGCCTAACGCGTCCAGCGACCGGCCCGCATCATTTCCGAGGCCGGCGAGGAGCGCGGGAAGGTGCTCCCTCGGGTGGGCGGGACGCCCGGCCGCCACTTCGGCCCTGCCGGGCGGCGGGAGCGGCCTGAAGTCCTCCCGCGGCGCACGCTGGCCGTTGGGCTGAATCGGCTCCTGAATCGGGCTGTTGACCGGATAGAGGGCATCCGCCGCGGCCTCACCGACCAGCGCGCGCGCTGCCTCGTGATTCTCCTCGAGGTCGCTGAGCGCGAGCGTCCATCCCATCCGCCCCAGCAGATAGAGGCTGCTGACAGGCGCCCATCGTGCCGGCCGCCGTCCGAGCAGGTGGTATTCGAGCGGCAGGTCCCGGGGGCCGAGCTGGTCGATCCAGGCGTTGACACCATCGGAGAACGCCTCGAGCAGGTGACGGCCCCGCGAGTCCGGGGCCAGCGACGCGATGCGCCGGTCCGCCGCATCCGCGAGCCCGAGCTGCCGGGCTTCGCGGTCGATCGGGAGCAGTGCTCGCCCCGCGAACTCCGCGAGCCGCCCGGCTCCCGCGCGCCATTGCAGTTCCATCTGCAGCAGCCGGTCCCGGGCCACGACGTAGCCGAGAGCCCGGATGGCGTCGGTCTCGGAGGCGGCGAAGATGTGGGGAACACCACGGACGTCGTAACGAACCCTGACCGGGCCGCGCAGCCCGGGAATGCGGCCGTCGGCGGAGGGGGGCAATTCCGCCTGCCGGGCGACACTCCAGACACCATTGGCGGGATCGAGAAAGGGACCGAGTGCCGGCAGCGGACCGGTTCGGCGAATGCTGAGCGCAAGCAAACCCAGCAGAATCGCCCCGGCCAGAGCATCGCCGAGGCGACGGCGCATCATGGGTGGAAGCGACTCTTGAGGAGCCGGCCCCAGGTCCAGGTGAGGGGAAAGACCTTCGTTGCCGGGCCGGAGTCCGCGACGACTGGATGCCCTTCGTTCGCCCAGCGGAAGAGCCCACCCTCGAGGTTCGAGACCCGGGTGAAGCCCTCGCGAGTGAGTGCGATGACCATCGCGGTGCCGTTGACCCCGGTCGCATCATAGACCACGAGCGGCTGGTCCTTCGAAATGTTATTCAGCGGGTGCAAGTCCGGCGCAGTCGGATCGATCTCCACCGCACCATCGATCCGGCTCACCGCATACTGCTCCGGCGGGCGGGCGTCGATGAGCATCGGCGGTGGCCGGTTGGGATCGGCCATCCAGGCCACGAGTTCGGTGGGGGATACCTGGCGGACACCCTGGAATTTGATCCGGAGCGCCTGACGCAGCAGCAGGCTGCCGAGCGGACTCCCGTCCCACAGGAGGCCGCCCAGGACAGCGATGAGGAAGAGCAGCGCGAGGATGGTGCGCTTGGTGAAGCGCTTGCGGGTCGGCTTGGCTGGCGGCATGGGGGGAGGATGCGGGAGGTTCGGCAGCTTGTCAACAAAGAGGGTGCCGGACCGGAAGCCTTCCCAGTCCGACACCCTGTACTGTCTCGGTCACACCGGACGACTGGCTAGCGGCGGCCGCCCTGGCCCCGACCGCCTTGGCCCCGGTCATCCAGCTTCCGGGTCTTGGCCAGCTCTTCAGCCTGCTTGGCCGCGAGGCGGATCATCCGGTCCGGGCTCTCGGACTTCATGATCTGACGGGCGGCGCCCGCCGTGAAGGTGACCTTGCCCTCGACCAGCTCCGCCGTCAGGGGCCGGCCCGTCGTCAGCTCGAAGCAGCCGAGCACGTTCTCACCGCCACCCTGAGCCGACCTCACTCGATCGGCGAGCGCCTCCCGGCCATTCAACCCTTCCAGGGTCACGGGCGGGCTGCCGAATGGGGTGATCGGCTGGATCAGCAGCGCCACCTTGGCGCCGGTCACCGATGGGGCAATACGGACATCCTTGCCTCCGACTTCACGGGCCCAGCGGATGGCTTCACGCTCGGCGGGAGACGGGGGGCCACTCTTGATGCTGGCGACAGCGCTCTTGGCGGGCGCACCGGAGGCCTTCTTCTCCTGGGCGCGCTTGATGGCCTTGATGTATTCGGGCTCGTCGTTCGACACGGCTGTTTCTCCGACTGGCAGCGGTAAGGTTATCGGGAGGGAGAAGATACACCCGTCACCGCTTCATCACCATTGCCCAGAGCCCGTAGTAGAGCAGCACCGTCGACGCCCACCCCACCACCGACCAGCGGATGAACACCCGGCGGATCACCGCCGGATCGTTGCTCCGCTCCAGCCGCATCTGGTCAGGCAGGAGGAAGATGAGCCACGAGAGCGTCGAAAGGGCGAGCGCCGCGATCCCCTTGAAGAGCCAGGGTGTCGTGAAGAACGGGAATCCGGACTGCAGCGCCATCGTGACCCCGGTGATGGTCAGAATCGCGCCGCCGCCCGTGGTGAAGATCAGGTCGGTCCAGAGGATCGCGCGCGCGATCGGCCGGAAGGGCATGGTCGCTTCCTGCCAATGCCGGTACAGGTAGAGCGACCAGACTCCAGTCACCGTCACGTTGCCCACGATCAGCACCGCTCCGGTCACATGCAGCGCGCGCAGAATCTGATAGTCAACCATTGCGATCGTCGAAGGGACCCCGGAGGAAGCCGAGGGCGTGACGTGCCCGGTCCAGCCGCTTGTTGATCGAGCGCCTTCCCGGCACCAGCACGGTGAAATCGCGAAGGTCCTCAGTTGCGAGACGCCGGTCGAGGTCTGCGATCGTCTGCGCAAGACGGCCTTCGATCTCGGCCGCGCATTCCCGCCGCCGCCTGGCGCGGCCCGCACCATGCGCTGCGTCTGATTGCATGATGACCCGCTCGCCGAGCCACACGAACGCCTCGGGAATCTGCTCCCCGAGATAGCGGTAGCGGAACCCCACCGGCCAGACCGTCACCGGTCTGTCCGCTCCGAGCACGAGCTGCGCGGCACCGCGTTCGGTCCCGGCAATCGCCTCCTCTGGCGGCCGCCTCGAGCCCTGTGGGAAGATCCAGAGTCCGGTCGTCGGTCGGCGGAGCACCAGCGAGGCCCGCTCGAGATCCTGGTATGCGCCGGGAGCGGAGTCCCGTCGCATCGGCAGCGCACCGACCCACTTGAACATCCAGTACCGCTGGAGATGCTGCGCCTCCATGAGAATATGGAAGTGCAGTCCCAGACGAGCACTCGTCAGGCAGGCGAGGAACCCGTCCCACCAGTTCGTATGGTTGGCGACGAACAGCGTGGTTTCGAGTTCCCGGTTCCGAGTTCCGAGTTCCAGGTCTTCACCCCGGAACTCGGAACCTGGAACTGCCCCACCCCAATGCACCGCGGCGAATTGGCTGGCGGCGAGATGACGCACATACCTCTCGAAGGCCTGCGCGGCGAATCGTCGCGGAGGCGATGGGACGTCAGAGGTGCTCAGATCGGGATTCAGGTGGGTGTGAGGCGCGGCTCAGCGGCGCGGTCGATGCGCTCGCGCCAGACCGCCCGGCCGAGGATCACCAGCTTCCGGGCAAACGGCACGTAGGCCCGGCCACGGAAGACGTCGTAATCGGCGCGTTCGATCTGATCGAGGATCCCGGCATAGGTCTGCTGCAGGAGCCGCACAGTCAGCCGGGATCCGTCATCCGGAAACAGCGGGATCGCCGCATCCGCGGACGCAAACCACTCGCGCGCGCGGCCGACCTGGAAGACCAGGAAGTCGCGCAGTCGGGGGGTCAGCACTCGGCGCTCGAGGTCGGCGCGGCAGAGGCCGAACGAGGCGAGCTCATCGACCGGCAGATAGACCCGGTCGTTGTCGAGATCCTCGCGGACGTCCCGCAGCACATTGGTCAGCTGCATGGCGACCCCGAGCCGGACGCCGAGTTCGTCGAAGCGCCGATCGTCCACCCCGAGGACCGGGCCGATCATGAGGCCGACGCCACCAGCCACATAGCGGCAGTACTGATGGAGTGCGGGGAAGTCGGGCATGCGGACAGGCCCCAGATCCATCGCCACACCCTCGAGCAGCTCGAGCAGCGGGGCCAACGGGACCGGGTACCGGAGCAGCGTGTCGTGCAGCGCGAGCCAGCGCGGATCCGCCGGCATCGCGCCGGCATGGATTCGCCGTACCACCTCCCCCAGGCTGGCCAGCTCCTGCCTGACCGTCGCCACCGGCCGGTTGCCTCGCTGGTCGACCAGGTTGTCGGCGTGGCGACAGTAGTCATACAGGGCGAAGATGGCGCGCTTCTTCGGGGCCGGCAGGAACCGGCTCGCGAAGTAGAAGCTCTTCGCCCACTCCGCGGTCACTGCTTCCGCGCTGGCGTAGCTCCGCTCCAGTTCGTTGAACATCATCGGACCGGCGCCTCGGCCAGAATCCGCTCGGTCAGGCATTCGGCGGAGATCAGTGCCATCGGTACACCACAGCCGGGGTGCGTGCTCTGGCCGACGAAGTACAGGTTCTCGAGCGATGCGTGCCGGTTGTGCGGACGGAAGTACCCGATCTGCATGAAATTGTGCGCCAGCCCGAACGCCTCGCCGCGCAGATTGCCGTAGCGCTCGGTGAACGTCGCCGGCGTCACCCGCTTGCGGGTGACGATCGACTCCCGGAGCCCCGTCATCCCGAGCTGCCGCTCCATTCGCTCGAGCGTCTGGGCCTCCACCCGCGCCCCCTCCGCCTCCCAGTCGATCCACTTGGACCGGTCGCGCGGCTGGCTCGGCGCGAGCACCAGGACGAAGAGGTTCTCGCAGCCCGGTGGCGCCTGGGTCTTGTCGGTACGGGTCGTCGCCACGACGTAGAACGGGGGATCGTCGGGCATCCGGTGCCTGACGAAGAGATCCTCGCAGGCCGTCTTCATGTCGTTTCCGACCACGAAGTTGTGATGCTGCAGGTGAGGGAACTCCCGGTTGGTCCCGAGGTACATCAGCACGACCGAGCAGGAGAAGCGCTTGGCCTCGATGTTCGGATAGGGCTCGCCCAGCAGCTGATCGTAGACGTAGGGAAGGTCGGCGTTCGCGACGATCAGGTCCGCCGAGAGGCGCTCGCCGCCGTTGAGTACACAGGCCGTCACCCGGCCATGGGCACGCTCCAGCTTCTCGACCTGTGCGCCGTACCGGAAGCCGACGCCCAGTTCCTTGGCGAGCCGCTCGAGCGCCAGCGGCAACTGGTGCATGCCGCCCATCGGATAATGGACACCGCCGGCGATTTCGACGTAGGGCAGCAGCGAGTAGATGGCCAGGGATTCGTATGGGGAGAGGCCGAGGTAGAGCGTCTGGAAGCTGAGCGACTGCTGCAGCCGCTCGTCGCGAAAGTACCTCCTCACCAGCGTCTGCAGGTCGCCGAGGGCCCGGCTCCCCAGCAACCCGCCCACATCACCGGTCACCATCGACGCCGGCGTATGCATGTTGCGGCTGATGTACTTGAGCCCGCTGTCGTACATCCGCCCCGTCACGGCGAGATACTCCATCAGCCGCGGTCCGCAGCCAGGCTCCATCGCCTCACAATTCTCGATGAGACGGTTCAGCACGCTGGTACGGTCGTGCCACGACCCGTCCGCGAAATGGATCCGGTAGCAGGGATCGACCTGGACCAGCTGGACATAATCTTCGAACCGGCGTCCCAGCTCACGGAACAGCTTCTGCCAGTACTCCGTCATCATCACCAGCGACGGACCGGTGTCGAAGGTGAATCCTTCGGACTTCCACACGCCGGCGCGCCCCCCGGGGATGTCATGCCGCTCCAGCACCGTCACCTGATACCCGGCATGGGCGAGGCGAGCCGCGCTGGCGAGACCACCGAAACCCGAGCCGATCACCAGCGCCGAAGTCCGCCCCGGCGCGGGTGCCGGTATGGCGGGGGAATCAGTCGGGACGGTGTATGAAGCGGTTGAAGTCATATTTCAGCTCCGGCCCGCGAGGCGCGCGGCCGGCTCGGATTGAGGTTCGGGGATGTTCTCGGCGCCCACCTTGAGGCCCGCGCGGCGGAGCTTCGCACCGTTGACCGCGGCCCCCTGACCGCCCAGCACCACCATGGTCCCCGGCGGAAGCAGACGGGGCAACCGCCGCAACTCGGGCAGCCGGAGCGTCACGTTGACCGGATCGGCCGCTGAGAGTGCCACCACCCGGGGAATCACCGTCCAGGTAGCCTCTACGATGTCCTTGGTAGGCAGATCCGCGCCGAGGTAGTGCACCCGCCACCCGCGTGCCTGCAGCTGGGTCAGGGTCACCAGGAAGCCCCATTCATGGTGCTCGCCGGAGAGGCAGGCTGCCAGCAGGACCGGCCCATGGGTCGGGCCGTTCGCGAGATCGGTCTTCAACTGCTGCACGATCACTTCGCTGGCAAGGTGCTCCACGGCAATGCTCAGCTTGCCGAGCGCCCACAGATCGCCGATGACCTCGCCAAGCGGCATGACAATGTCCCGCCCGAACGCACTCATGTCCATCCGGCGCCGCTGTTCGGCAAGCAGCAGCGAAAGCCGGTCCTTGTCGAGACGCTTCGCCGCCGCGACCAGCTGGGCGAGCGGTGACCCGTCGGTGGCTCGTCCCTCGGCCCGGGAGATAACCGACTCCCTCGCCTCCTTGACCAGGTCGCCGATCCGCTCCCCGGCCGCGCAGAGCCGAGAGAAGGCGCGCAGCAGCGCCACCTGCTCGATGGTGTAGGCTCGGTACCGGTTGGGTTGCCGCCTAGGGCGCACTACCTCGTAGCGACGCTCCCATGCCCGCAGACGCGCGGTCGCGAGCCCGGTGAGTTCGGCGACTTCGTGGATCTCGTACATCCGGTTGGCGGTTGCGGTGATCATGAGGGGCCCCTGCCCGGCGTCCGCGGTGTCCAAGGTTGGCCAAAGAAACTATGAACAGTATAATGCCCCCTCACACCCCCCGCCAGCAGTCACTATTTTGAGCCGTCCTCACCGGAGCCTCGCCCTGACCACCCCGGCCATCGCGCCCCGCCCCACCACCGAACCCCACATGCCCGAATCCGCCTGGCGCACGATCAACTCCCTGCGCGTTCTCGCCATGGACGCCGTCGAGCAGGCGCAGTCGGGGCACCCGGGCACACCGATGGCGCTCGCCCCGGCTGCATATGTGCTGTGGGATCGCTTCCTCCGCTTCGACCCGGCCGCGCCCGACTGGGCCGACCGGGATCGCTTCGTCCTCTCCTGCGGCCACGCCTCGATGCTCTTC
>Ga0209797_10000886_pt1 | contig 15041 bp, 13 predicted proteins | sample DOMMetBare3Fresh_2_FD_187472 | JGI IMG/M metagenome (GOLD analysis project Ga0209797, IMG submission 187472) | Wetland sediment microbial communities from St. Louis River estuary, USA, under dissolved organic matter induced mercury methylation -... | ecosystem: Environmental > Aquatic >... | reverse complement strand
GAACAAGGCCATCGTCGGGCAGAACGCCTTCGCCCACGAGGCCGGCATCCACCAGCACGGCATGCTGACCCACCGCGAGACCTACGAGATCATGAAGCCGGAGGAGGTGGGCTTCAGCCGCTCGCAGCTCGTGCTCGGCAAGCACTCCGGACGCCACGCGCTCAAGGAGCGGCTGGTGGAGCTGGGGTACAAGCTCGACGACTCCCAGCTCGACAAGGTCTTCGCCGACTTCAAGGTCCTGGCCGACAAGAAGAAGGAGATCTACGACGCCGACCTCGAGGCGCTCGTCATCCACGGCCAGCTCCTCAAGGGCTCGGCGGTGTGGGAGCTCTCGGCCCTGTCCACGACCTCGGGCACGGGCACGCTCCCGGCGGCCTCCATCGCCCTCGTCAAGGCGGGCGGCGAGAGGTTCCAGGAGGCGGCGGCGGGCGACGGCCCGGTGGACGCAGTCTTCAAGGCCATCGAGAAGATCACCGGCGTCCAGGTGAAGCTCCGCGACTACCGCATCGCCAGCGTCACCGTGGGCGAGGACGCCCAGGGCGAGGTCTCGCTCGAGGTGGAGCACGCGACCGGCGTCTACCGGGGGCGCGCTCTCTCGACCGACATCATCGAGGGGAGCGCCCGCGCCTTCCTCGACGTGGTGAACCGGATCGCGCTCAAGACCAAGCCGGAGGAGCAGGTGCAGGAGGCCCGCACCGCCCTCGGCGGCGTGTAGGGGCCCCGAAGGAACCGATGCCGTTCGACCCGAGACACAAGAGCCGCGCCCTCTACGAGGGGCCCGACCGCGCCCCGGCGCGCGCCATGATGCACGCCATCGGCTTCAGCCGCGAGGACCTGGCGAAGCCGGTCGTCCTGGTCGCCAACACCTGGATCGAGACCATGCCCTGCAACTACCACCTGCGCCGGCTGGCGGAGGTGGTGAAGGAGGGCATCCGGGCCGCCGGCGGCACGCCCATGGAGTGCAACACCATCGCCATCAGCGACGGCGTCACCATGGGCAACGAGGGGATGAAGGCCTCCCTCGTCTCGCGCGAGGTCATCGCCGACTCGATCGAGCTGGTCGGGCGCGGCCACTGCTTCGACGGCGTGGTGGCCCTGGTCGGCTGCGACAAGACCATCCCCGGCGCGGCCATGGCGCTCCTCCGCCTGGGCGTGCCGGGGCTCGTGCTCTACGGCGGGTCGATCGCCGCCGGCCACGTGGACGGAAAGGACATCACCATCCAGCACGTCTTCGAGGCGGTGGGCGCCTACGCGGCCGGGAAGATCGGGGAGGCGAGGCTCGCCCAGATCGAGGACGCCGCCTGCCCGGGCGCCGGCGCCTGCGGAGGCCAGTACACGGCCAACACCATGGCGCTCGCCATGGAGTTCCTCGGCCTCTCGCCGCCCGGCTACAACGCCATCCCGGCGCTGGCTCCGGAGAAGGAGGAGGCGACCCGCCGGGCGGGCGCGCTCGTGATGGAGGTGCTCGCGAAGGGGCTCACGCCGTTCGACGTCCTCACCCGGGGCTCCTTCGAGAACGCCATCGCCGGGGTCGCAGGCACGGGCGGCTCGACCAACGCCGTCCTGCACCTCCTGGCGCTGGCGCGCGAGGCGGGGGTGAAGCTCTCCCTCGGCGACTTCGACCGCGTCTCGAGGGGCACCCCCATCGTCGCCGACCTCATGCCCGGCGGCACCTACGCCGCTCCCGACCTGTACGCCGCCGGCGGAACCCGCCTCGTGGCGCGCCGGCTCATCGAGGCCGGCAGGCTCGACGGGACGCAGAAGACCGCCGACGGGCGGACGTGGAGCGAGCACGCCGCCCTGGCCGAGGAGCGGCCGGGCCAGAAGGTCGTCTCCGAGTCAGGCCGGCCCTTCAAGCCCACCGGCGGGCTCGTCATCCTGCGCGGCAACCTCTGCCCGGATGGCGCGGTCGTGAAGATGGCCGGCCACGAGCGCTCGCGTCACGTCGGCCCGGCGCGGGTGTTCGAGCGCGAGGAGGACGCCTTCGCCGCCGTGAAGGAGAGCCGCATCCAGCCCGGCGACGTCGTCGTCATCCGGTACGAGGGGCCGAAGGGCGGCCCGGGCATGCGGGAGATGCTGGGCGTCACCGCGGCGCTCGTGGGGCAGGGGCTCGGCGAGTCGGTCGCGCTCCTCACCGACGGCCGCTTCAGCGGCGCGACGCGCGGCCTCATGATCGGCCACGTCGCGCCCGAGGCCGCGGTGGGCGGCCCCATCGCTGCGCTGCGAGACGGCGACGTCGTCGAGATCGACGCCGACCGCCGCCGGCTCGACGTGCGCCTGCCCGCGGCCGAGATCGCGCGGCGGCTCGCGGCGTGGAGGCCGCCGCGTCCTCGCTACGCCTCCGGCGTCTTCGCCAAGTACGCGGCCCTGGTCTCGTCGGCCGCGGAGGGCGCCGTCGCCGTGCCCTTCGGGAACGCCGTGCCGGGGGCGGCGAGGCCCGCGCGGCGGGCGAAGGCGAAGGCCCGGAAGAGGAGCGGACCGGCGCGCAGGGCGACTCGTCCGCGGAGGGGCTCCCGGTCGAGGGTACGCTAGGCGGCGCGCCAGGCGCCGCCCAGGAGGCAGCGTTCGTTGACCGTGCTTGTTTCACTTTGCTAGTTAGGAAGGTCTCATGCCAAAGGAAAAGACGACGGGTGCGCGGGCGGTCGTGAAGGCCCTGGAGGCCGAAGGGGTCGAGTACATCTTCGGGATCCCCGGCGGGGCGATCCTGCCCATCTACGACGCGCTCTTCGACTCGAAGAAGCTGAAGCACGTGCTGGTGCGCCACGAGCAGGTGGGGGCCCACGCCGCGGAAGGCTACGCCCACGCCACCGGGAAGGTGGGCGTGTGCTTCGGCACTTCGGGCCCGGGCGCCACGAACCTCGTCACCGGCATCGCCGACGCGTACATGGACTCGGTGCCGATGGTGGCCATCACCGGGAACGTGTCCTCGGCGCTCATCGGCACCGACGCCTTCCAGGAGGCGGACATCACGGGCATCACCATGCCCATCACCAAGCACAACTGGCTCGTGACCGACGTCCGCGACCTTCCGCGCATCCTGAAGGAGGCGTTCTACATCGCCCGCACCGGGCGCCCCGGCCCGGTGCTGGTGGACATCCCCAAGGACATCCAGAACGCGGAGCTGGAGTTCGAGTACCCGGACACGGTCCACATCCCCGGCTACCACCCGCCGGTGCGGGAGGAGCCGCGCCTCAAGGACGCGGCGCTCCTCGTCCGGAACTCGGTCCGGCCGGTCGTCTACCTGGGCGGCGGGGTCAAGACGTCGAACGCCTACCCCGAGGTCCTCGCATTCTGCGAGCTGGTCGATGCGCCGGTGGTCACGACGGTGCACGGCAAGGGCGTCTTTCCCGAGGTCCACCCGCTGTGCCTGGGCATGTTCGGCATGCACGGGGGGCGGTACTCCAACTACACGGTCCAGGGCTCGGACCTCATCATCGCGCTCGGCGCGCGCTTCGACGACCGGGTGACCGGCAAGCTCTCCACCTTCGCCCCCGAGGCCAAGGTGGTCCACCTGGACGTGGACCCCGCGGAGATCTCGAAGCTGGTCACCGCCACCGTGCCGCTCGTGGGAGACCTCAAGGCGCTCCTCCCCGGCCTCACCGAGGAGGTCAAGAAGGCCTTCGCCGCGCACGGGCGCCCGGACATCGCGCCCTGGAAGGCGCGGGTGGCGGAGTGGCGGGAGAAGCACCCGCTCCGCTACAAGCAGGAGGGGCAGAAGCACATCCTGCCGCAGACCGCGATCGAGGCCATCTGGCGGAAGGTGCAGGGCAAGGCCATCGTCACCACCGGCGTGGGCGAGCACCAGATGTTCGCGGCACAGTACTGGAAGACGACCGGTCCCAGGCAGTTCATCACCTCCGGCGGCCTCGGGACCATGGGATTCTGCCTGCCAGCGGCCATGGGCGCGCAGCTCGGCAAGCCCAACGACCTCGTCATCGGCATCGACGGCGACGGCAGCTTCCAGATGACGCTGCAGGATCTCGCCACCTGCGTGGAGCTGAAGCTGCCCATCAAGATCTTCATCATCAACAATCTGTTCCTGGGCATGGTCCGCCAGTGGCAGGAGCTCTTCTACGACAACCGGTTCAGCGAGACGCCCCTCGCCGACTGCCCGGACTTCGTGAAGCTCGCCGACGCCTACGGCTGCCTGGGCCTGCGGGCCCGGACGCTCGACGAGCTGGACGGAGTCATCGAGAAGGCGCTGGCCCACAAGGACGGACCGTGCATCGTCGACGTGCGGGTACGCCGCCAGGAGAAGGTGTTCCCGATGGTGCCCGCCGGCGCTCCCCTCAACGACATGATCGACGGTGAGTGACATGGAACGGAACGAAGAGAAGCCCAACGGCAGCACCCACACCATCAGCCTCCTCGTCGAGAACAAGCCCGGCGTGCTCCACCGCATCGCCGGCCTCTTCTCCCGGCGCGGCTACAACATCGCCAGCCTCACCGTGGGACCCACCCAGCACCCCGAGTACTCGCGCATGACCATCGTGGTGCGCCTGTCCTCGAAGCCCGTGGAGCAGGTGGTGCGGCAGGTGCAGAAGCTCATCCCGGTCGTCGAGGTCCGCGAGCTGACGCCGCAGGACCTCATCGAGCGCGAGCTCATGCTGGTGAAGATCAAGACCCCGGAGAAGAACCACGCCGAGCTGCGCGCTCTCGCCGAGACCTACGAGGCGAGCATCGTGGACGTATCCCCGGACGCGCTGGTGGTGGAGGCCACCGGCACCGCCGGCAAGCTCGACGCCCTCGAGGAGCGCTTGCAGAGCTACGGCATCCAGGAGCTGGTCCGATCGGGCCGCATCGCGCTCGAGCGCGGCTTCAAGACCCTGGCACCGCCCTCGCTCAAGTGAGGAGCACGGACATGGCGACGATCTACTACGACAAGGACGCGAGCCTCGACCTCGTGAAGAAGCGCAAGGTGGCGGTCATCGGCTACGGCAGCCAGGGACACGCCCACGCGCTCAACCTGAAGGACAGCGGCGTGGACGTCCGCATCGGGCTGCAGGCGGGCTCGAAGTCGCGGGCCAAGGCCGAGGGGGCCGGGCTGCGGGTCGTCGGCGTGGCCGAGGCGGCGAAGGAGGCCGACCTCGTCATGGTGCTCGCCCCCGACCAGACCCAGAAGAGGATCTACGACGAGGAGATCCGGCCCGGCCTCTCGAAGGGCAAGGCGCTCTTCTTCGCGCACGGCTTCAACATCCACTTCAAGCAGATCCAGCCGCCCGCCGACGTGGACGTGGTGCTCGTCGCCCCCAAGGGCCCGGGCCACCTGGTGCGCCGGCAGTTCCAGGACGGGCGCGGCATTCCCTGCCTCATCGCCGTGGGCCAGGACGCGACCGGCCAGGCGAAGCAGGTGGGCCTCGCCTACGCCCGGGCCATCGGCGGGACGCGGGCGGGAGTCCTCGAGACCACCTTCAAGGAGGAGACCGAGACCGACCTCTTCGGAGAGCAGGCGGTGCTGTGCGGCGGCGCCTCGGCACTGGTGAAGGCCGGCTACGAGGTGCTCACCGAGGCCGGGTACCAGCCGGAGAGCGCCTACTTCGAGTGCCTCCACGAGCTCAAGCTCATCGTGGACCTCATGTACGAGGGCGGCCTCGCCTGGATGCGCCACTCCATCTCGGACACGGCCGAGTACGGCGACTACACCCGCGGCCCCCGCATCGTCACCGAGCAGACGAAGCAGGAGATGCGGAAGATCCTGAAGGAGATCCAGAGCGGTGCCTTCGCCAAGGAGTTCATCCTCGAGAACATGATCGGCCGGCCGATGTTCGAGAAGTACCGGGAGGCGGAGCGGATCCACCCCATCGAGGAGGTCGGCAAGAAGCTGCGCGACATGATGAGCTGGATCCGCGACGCCAAGAAGGACTCCTCGGACCCGAACGCGCGTTGACTTTCGGCCGCAAATCCTTATCCTACGGCCTCTTTTCCGGGGCGGCCCCGCTCCATTGACGGAGGAACACGGTCATCAACCAAAGAGACCCACGCACGAACCGTGACGCACGCACCAACCGGCGCATCAAGGCGCGGGAGGTCCGCGTCATCGGCGCGGGTGGCGAGCAGCTCGGAGTGCTCCCGATCGACCAGGCGCTGAAGCTCGCGCAGGAAGATGGCATGGACCTCGTGGAGGTCAGCCCCCTCGCCAAGCCTCCCGTCTGCAAGATCATGGATTACGGGAAGTTCAAGTACACGGAGAAGAAGAAGCAGAGCGAGGCCAAGAAGAAGCAGGTGGTGGTGCAGCTCAAGGAGGTCAAGCTGCGCCCGCGGACCGAGGAGCACGACTACGACGTCAAGCTCAAGAAGGTCCGCGAGTTCCTGGGGGAGGCCAACAAGGCCCGCATCACCGTGATGTTCCGCGGCCGCGAGATCACCCACCGCGAGCTGGGCCAGAAGGTGCTCCAGCGCGTCATCGAGGACCTGAAGGAGACCGCAGTCATCGAGTCCGCGCCGCGGATGGAAGGGCGGCAGATGTTCATGATCCTGGCCCCGAATCCCAAGATGCTGCAGGCGCAGCGCTCGCGGGCCCAGGCGCACGCCGCGCAGCCGCCGCGCCCCGACGGCGCGACGGGCGCCCCGGCCGTGCCGGCCCCGGCCGCTCCGGCCCCGGCGGCTTCCCCGGCCGGACCGGCACCGGGCGGCGGGACGCCGCAGTAGCCCGAGGCGCGGAGGAGCTTTCGAGCCGCGCCGGACGGTGCGGCCGGAGAGGACGACGACATGCCGAAGCTGAAGACGAAGAGCGGGGCGAAGAAGCGCTTCCAGGTGAAGAAGAGCGGGAAGGTGAAGTTCCGCCGGGCCGGCGTCCGCCACCTGGCGACGTTCGGGAAGGCGAAGAAGCAGAAGGTGGAGCTCCGCGGGACGGGTCACCTCGGCCCGATGGATGCGAAGAAGATCAAGGAGTGCTTCCCCTACGCCCGTTAGGGCGAGGGAAGCCTCACGGCGCCCAAGCGGGGACCCCGAAGCGCGAGCGACGCCCGAGCGGCGCCGGGCTCGCCTCCCGCCGGCAACAGAGGAGTGAACGATGCGCGTCAAGAGGGGATTCAAGGCTCGACGCCGGCGCAACCGGGTACTGAAGCTCGCCAAGGGCTTCCGCGGCCGGCGCAAGAACTGCTACAAGCGGGCGAACCAGGCGGTGGAACGGGCGCTCGACTACTCGACCCGAGACCGCCGCCGCCGCCGCCGCGACTTCCGGTCGCTCTGGATCGCGCGCATCAACGCGGCGGCCAGGATGAACGGGACGACCTACTCGCGGCTCGCCGCCGCCCTCAAGAAGGCCGGCGTGGCGCTCGACCGCAAGGTGCTCGCCGACCTGGCGCTCCAGCTCCCGGGCGACTTCGCCGCAGTGGTCAAGACCGCGCAGGCGTAGGGGCCGGGCCCGATGCCCGACCTGCTCGCGCAGCTCGAGTCGCTCGCCGAGGGGGCGCGGCGGGCCGTCGAGGCCGCGCGCGACGAGCGGGCGCTCGAGGACCTCCGGGTCCGCACCCTCGGCAAGAAGGGCGAGCTCTCCGCGGTCCTGCGCGGCATGGGACAGCTCCCGCCCGAGGAGCGCCCGAAGGTCGGCGAGGTCGCGAACCGCGTCCGCGACGAGGTGGAGACCCTCCTGGCGCGCGGGCAGGAACGCATCGCCCGAGAGAGGCTCGAGGCCGATCTCCAGGGGCCGCCCATCGACGTCACGCTCCCGGGGCGCCGGCTCCTGCCGCGCGGCCACCGCCACCCGGTGAGCCGCGCCATGGAGGACATCACCTCCATCTTCGTGCGGCTCGGCTACGAGGTGGCGGCCGGTCCCGAGATCGAGCACGACTGGTTCAACTTCGAGGCCCTCAACATCCCGCCCGATCACCCCGCCCGCGACATGCAGGACACCTTCTACGTCGACGACGCGGGGCTGCGCGGTGGAGGGAAGGGTGGGGTGCTGCTCCGCACCCACACCTCGCCCATCCAGATCCGGGCCATGAAGCGGGCGGGCCGGCCGCCGGTCCGCGTCGTGGCCCCCGGCCGCGTCTACCGTTCCGACTACGACCAGACCCACTCCCCCATGTTCCACCAGGTGGAGGGTTTCGCCGTGGACCAGGGGATCACCTTCGCCGACCTGCGCGGAACGCTGGCCGCCTTCGCGAGGGCCTTCTTCGGGCCCGAGACGCGGACCCGCTTCCGCCCGAGCTACTTTCCGTTCGTCGAGCCGGGGGCCGAGGTGGACGTGTCCTGCTCCATCTGCGGCGGCACTGGACAGAAGGAAGGACGCCGCTGTGGCGCCTGCAAGGGCACCGGCTGGCTCGAGGTGCTGGGCGCGGGCATGGTGCACCCCAAGGTCCTCGAGAACGTCGGCTTCGAGCCGGGGAAGGTGACCGGCTTCGCCTTCGGCATGGGCGTCGAGCGCATGGCCATGCTGCGCCACGGCATCGACGACCTGCGGCTCTTCTTCGACAACGACCTGCGCTTCCTGGAGCAGTTCTAGCCATGCGGATCTCGCTCCGTTGGCTCGCCGAGTACGTGACGCTGCCGGCTCCCGAGGAGCTGGCGCGCCGCCTCACCGGCGCCGGGCTCGAGGTGGAGGCGGTGGAGCGCGTCGGCGGCGGGCTCGACGGCGTCGTCGCCGCGCGCATCCTCTCCGCCGAGAAGCACCCGACCGCCGACCGCCTCTCGCTGGTCCAGGTGGACGCGGGCGGCGAGCCGCTCCAGATCGTGTGCGGCGCCACCAACTGGAAGGTCGGGGACGTGGTCCCGCTCGCGACCGTGGGAACCGCGCTCCCGGGCGGCGCGAGGATCGAGCGGGCGAAGCTGCGCGGCGTCGAGTCGTCCGGGATGCTCTGCTCCGCGAAGGAGCTCGGGCTATCGATCGACGGGAGCGGTCTGCTCATCCTCCCGGCCGGCGTGGCACCGGGCGCCCGGGTCGCCGAGGCGCTGAAGCTCGAGGACGTGCTGTTCGAGGTCAACGTCACGCCGAACCGGCCCGACGCCCTCTCCCACGTGGGCATCGCCCGCGAGGTGGCGGCGATCACCGGCCGCAGGATGGCCCTGCCGGCGCCGGGCCTGTCGCAGAAGGGCGGCCCCGCATCGGACGTCGTGAAGGTCCGGATCGATGCGCCGGCCCGGTGCGCCCGCTACGCCGCGCGGGTGGTCGAGGGCGTCCGCATCGGCCCCTCGCCCATGTGGCTGGCGCGGCGGCTGGAGTCCTGCGGCCTGCGCTCCATCTCCAACGTGGTGGATGCGACCAACTTCGTCCTGCTGGAGCTGGGCCACCCGCTGCACGCCTTCGACCTCGACAAGGTGGCGGGGCACGAGATCGTGGTGCGCGCCGCGCGGCCGGGCGAGGCGATGACGACGCTCGACGGCCAGGAGCGGAAGCTCGACCCGGACGATCTCGTCATCGCCGACCGCGACCGCGCCAGCGCCCTCGCCGGCGTCATGGGCGGCGGCGACTCCGAGATCTCGGCGGGCACGACCCGGGTCCTCGTCGAGTCGGCGTGGTTCGACCCCGCCGGCGTCCGCCGCACCGCCAAGCGGCACGGGCTGCACACCGAGGCCTCCCACCGCTTCGAGCGCGGGGCCGACCCCGGGATGCTGCTCCCGGCACTGGACCGGTGCGCCGCGCTCGTCGCCGAGCTGTCCGGCGGGGCCGTGCGCAAGGGCGTCGTGGACGCCCACCCGCGCCGCCACCGCCCGGTGCAGGTGCCGCTCGCCTGGTCGCGGCCCGCCGAGGTCCTGGGCATGCCGGTCTCGCGCAAGGAGGCCCGGCGCATCCTCGGCGCGCTCGGCTTCGAGGAGCGGAAGGCCGGCCCCAAGGGTGCGGTCTTCAAGGTCCCGTCCTGGCGCCCGGACGTCGTACGCGAGGAGGACCTCATCGAGGAGATCATCCGCCTCAAGGGGTACGACGCCATCCCCGAGCACCTCCCGCCCATCGCCAACTCGAACCCGTCCCTCCCGCCGGAGGCGCTGGCGCTCGCGCGCGCCCGCGAGGCGCTCGAGGCGTCGGGGTTCAGCGAGGCGGTGAACTTCAGCTTCGTCTCGCCGCAGGACCTCGCTCCGCTCGGCGACGACGCGCCGCGGGCCGTCGCCCTGCGGAACCCCATCTCGGCCGACCTGGCGCTCATGCGGACGAGCCTCGTGCCCTCGCTCCTCCGGAACGCCGCCTACAACCTGCGCCAGCGCGTCCCCGACGTGCGGCTCTACGAGGTGGCGCACGTCTACGGCGCGCCGGGGCCGGGCCCCGGAGGCGACGAGCCGGCCGCGGAGGACGAGCGGCTCGGCGGCGTGGCCCTGGGCCGGCGCAGCCCGCTCGGGTGGGCCGCGGGCCCGGACGCGGTGGACTTCCACGACGTGAAGGGCGCGCTGGAGGGCCTGCTCGACGGGCTCGGCGTCGCCGGGGCGCGGTGGCGGAACGGAGGGCCGGCCTGGCTACACCCGCGCTCCGCCGCGGTTCTCGAGCTCGCCTCGGGCGCGGCGCCGGAGCCGGCCGGCTTCGCGGGCGAGATCCACCCGCGGGCCGCCGCCGCCTTCGACCTGCCGGCGGGCGTCTTCGCCTTCGAGCTGCGCCTCTCGCCGCTCTTCACGAACGCGCGGCTCGTGGCCCCCTACCGCGGAGTCCCCCGCTTCCCGGCGGTGCTGCGCGATCTCGCCGTGGTGGTGGTCGAGGGGGAGACCGCCGAGCAGGTGCTGGGCCTCGTCCGGAAGGAGGCGCTCGTCGAGGAAGCGACCCTCTTCGACGTGTATCGCGGCGCGCCCATCCCCGCGGGCAAGAAGAACCTGGCGATGGCCATCCGGTACCGGGCCGCCGATCGCACGCTCACCGACGCCGAGGCCGACGCCGCCCACGCCCGCATCGTGGAGCGGCTGCGCGCCGCGGGCGCCGAGCTCCGGGGGTAGCGATGGGCGGGGCGGCGACAGGAAAAAGTCCGAGAGGCCGCGAGTTTGACAGCGCCAGCGGATTCAGCTAACAATCCCCGGTGCTTACGGTTGCGCCGGACCGCAATGCGCGGAATGTGAGGGGATCGTGACCAAGGCCGACATCATCGAGAGCGTCTACGAGAAGGTGGGCTTCTCCAAGAAGGAGGCCGCCGAGATCGTCGAGATGGTATTCGACACCATCAAGGAGACGCTCGAGCGCGGCGAGAAGATCAAGATCAGCGGGTTCGGCAACTTCATCGTCCGCGACAAGAAGTCTCGCGTGGGGCGCAACCCCCAGACCGGAGAGGAGATCGAGATCTCCGCGCGCCGGGTGCTCACCTTCCGCCCGAGCCAGGTCTTGAAGAACGCCCTCAACATCGCGGCGCAGGGCGGGCCGCCCAGCGCGTAGCCTCCTCCGCAGGGGGCGCCTATCGCTCCTCGTCGCCCAGCAGCCGATAGAGGGTCTTGCGGTCGATGCCGAGGACCTCGGCGGCGCGAGTCTTGTTTCCGCCCGTTTCCTTCAGCACCTGCGCCGCGTAGCGCCGCTCCAGCTCGGCGAGGGTGGGCCGGTCGCCGGCCGCGAGGCCGGTGGGGCTGGCGGGGCCGGGTGGCGGGCGCGCCGCCCCGCGGAGGGCCTCCGGCAGGTCCTCGGGCAGGATGACTCCGGAGGGATTCATGGCCAGGGCGCGGGCGATGACGTTCTCCAGCTCGCGGACGTTCCCGGGCCAGTCGTAGGCGGCGAGCAGGTCGCGGGCCGCGGGAGAGAGCGTGGCCCCGCCGGCGCGGCCGTGCTTGTGGGCGAAGTGCTCGGCGAGCAACGGGATGTCCTCGCGCCGATCGCGCAGCGGCGGGATGCGGATGCTCACCACGTCGAGCCGGTAGTAGAGGTCGGCGCGGAAGGACCCGTCCTTCACCGCCTGCTCGAGGTCGCGGTTGGTGGCCGCCACCACGCGGACGTCCACGGCGACGGGCTCGTTCGCCCCCACCGGCCGGACGGTCCCTTCCTGGAGGACGCGCAGGAGGCGCGCCTGGAGGCCGGGGCCGACGTCCCCGATCTCGTCGAGGAACAGCGTGCCGTGGTCGGCCTCCTCGAAGAGGCCGCGGCGCGTGGCCTGGGCTCCGGTGAAGGCGCCCCGCGCGTGGCCGAAGAGCTCCGACTCGAGGACGCCCTCGGCGATGGCGCCGCAGTCCACCGCGACGAAGGGCCCTTCCGCCCGCGGGCTGGAAACGTGGATGGCGCGGGCCACCAGCTCCTTGCCGGTTCCGCTCTCCCCCTGGATGAGGACGGTGGCGTCGGTGGAGGCGACCCGGGCCGCGGTCTTGTAGACGTGCAGCATCCCCTCGCTGCGGCCGACGACGTTCGCGAGCTGGTACTTGTCCCGGAGGTCGCGCCGCAAGTGGCGGTTCTCGAGCGCCAGCTCGCGCTGCTTCAGCGAACGGGCCACCACCACCTTGATGGCGTCGATGTCGTACGGCTTGGAGATGTAGTCGGCGGCCCCGCGACGGATGGCCTCGAGCGCGCCGTCCACGTTGCCGAAGGCCGTGACCAGGATGACGGGGGTGTCGGGCGCCCGCCGCCGGAAGGCGTCGATCACTTGAAGGCCGTCCACCTCCGCCATGCGGATGTCGGAGACCACGAGGTCGGGCGGGTCGCCCCGGTCGAGGAGCGCGATGGCCTCCGCTCCGTCCTCCAGGGCCGTGACCCGGTGCCCCTCGGACGAGAGGATGCGGCCGAGGAGCTCCCGGCTCGACCGGTCGTCGTCCACGACGAGGATGCGAGCGCCGTCCATCTCCCGGAGATCCTAGCCTACCCCGCCGCGCGCAGCGCGGGGGCGGGTACGAGGAGGGTGAAGGTGGAGCCCAGGCCCGGCTGGCTCTCCACCTCGACGCGCCCGTGGAGGGCGCTCGCGATCTCGCGGCAGATGGCGAGGCCCAGCCCGGTGCCCTTGCCCGGCCCCTTGGTCGTGTAGAAGGGCTCGAAGATTCGCTTGCGCTCCTCGGGGGCGATGCCCGGCCCGGAATCGGAGACGGAGAGCGCGAGCTGCTCGCCCATCCGCCGCGCCGTGACCACGAGCCGCCCGCCGCGCGGCATGGCGTCCACCGCGTTGGAGATGAGGTTGGTGAGGACGTGCCGGACGAGCGACGGGTCGAGGGTGACGCGCCCCATCTCGGGAGGCACGGCGCGCCGGACTTCGATGCGCTCGCGGGTCTCCTCGGAGAGCGTGAGCGAGAGGGCCTCGTCCACCAGTGCCGCCACCTCGACCGGCTCCGGAGCCGGGGTGAGGGCCCGCGCGGAGTCGAGGAAGCGCCGGATGATGGCCGTCATCCGCTTCACCTCGGCCTCGATGACGCCGAGCTCCTCCCGCATCGCCGGCGGGCAGGCGGGGTCCCGCGCCAGGAGCTGGACGTGTCCGGAGACCGCGTTCAAGGGGTTTCCGAGCTCGTGGGCGATGGTCCCGGAGATCTGGCCCAGGGCGGCGAGCCGCTCCTTGGCGCCGAGGTCGCGCCGGGCGTCGACGAGCAGGTCGTTGAGCTCGAGGAGCGCGCGGTTCTTGCGGGCCAGGTCCGCCGTGGCGGCGTCGATCTTCTCCTGCAGCTCGCGATTGAAGCCGCGGATGCGCTCCAGCATGGCCTCGAGGCCGCGCGCCACGGTGCCGATCTCGTCGTCGCGCCCGACGCCCGGGATCTTCACGGCGTCGAGCGCGCCCGACTCCACCTGCGCCATGGCCCTCGAGACCTCCGAGAGCGGCTGGGCGAGGAGCCGGCCCAGGATCAGGTTGAAGGCGAGGACGAGGAGCACCGCCCCGGAGCCGGTGACGGCGAAGAAGATCAGACGCTGGCGGGCGCCGAGCCGCTCCGCCTCGACGAGGTCGGCCTCGAGCCGGATGGCGGCGACGGTGTGGTTGAAGGAGTCCTTGACCGGGAGGTTCACCTTCAGGACCCGCTCGTCGCCCTCGCCGGCGAGCTCGGTCTCGGTCTGTGCGGGGAAGGCGACGTCGACCTGCTCGAAGGTCGTCTCCGGCCCCGAGGGCCCGTACTGGATGCGGACCACGTCGTCCTTGCCCGGCTTGCGGATGGCGAGCTCGGCGGAGCGGATGCCGCGGTGGCGCCGAAGCGCCGAGGCCAGCCGGTCGGCGGCCCGGGCGGGGTCGAGGTCGCGGGAGACGTCGAGGTCGGACCGGATGGAGCGGGCCACCTCGACGGCGCGATCGCGGATCGCCGCCTCGACCGCCTGAGCGGCGCCTTCGGCACCGATGGTGGCGGCGATGCCCATGGTGAGGACGAGCGTCGCCGTGAAGAGGGCGATGATCTGGAAGCGGAGCGACACGGTCCTAGGGCTCGCGGCCGGGAAAAAGAAGAGGCCGGCTGCTCCCGCAGCCGGCCTCGACACTAGCAGAAGTTCGGCCGGGGTTACTTGGCCTCGGCGGCCTTCTTCTCGGCGGTCTTCTTCGCCTTCTTGGCCTTCTTCTCCGCCTTCTTCTCGGCCTTGGTGGGCTGGGCGGCCGGAGCGGCCGGCTGGGCCTCCTCGGCGAAGGCAGGGGCGGACACGGCGACGAAGGCGATGGCGACGAGAGCAGCGAGGATCTTCTTCATTGGGTGGTTCTCCCTAGGGTTTGTTGTGCGCGCGGCGGGAACGAGGTCCCGACACGAGCGTCCCAGGAGCACGCCGTGTGCCAGTCGCGGCCGCGGGGCGGGCCCCTGGAATTCCGGCGACTTGCAGCCGCGGTGCGGCGCTCGGGAGAAGCCCGCCGTGGAGAAAAGGGGCAGCCGGGGAGAGGGCCATGGGGCTGGGCTCCCCATCCGCACCGGCCGGCGCCGAGGGCAGGCAGAGCTCGGTCGAGCTATAACGAGGCCCATGCCAGTCATCGACTACACCGACAGACGGCGCATGCGGCTCGACGTGGAGTTCTACTTCGCAGCCGCCCATCGGTTGCCCCGCTACGAGGGGCCCTGCTTCCGCCTGCACGGCCACAACTACAAGATGTTCGTCTCGGTCGAGGGCGAGGTGGACCCGAAGACCGGGATGATCTTCGACTTCGGCGTCCTGAAGGAGCGGGTCCAGGAGCACGTGATGTCGCGCGTGGATCACCGCAACCTGAACGACGTGCTCGACAACCCCACCGCCGAGAACATCGCCCGCTGGATCTGGGAGGCCCTGGAGGGCC
>Ga0209797_10000885_pt1 | contig 15043 bp, 13 predicted proteins | sample DOMMetBare3Fresh_2_FD_187472 | JGI IMG/M metagenome (GOLD analysis project Ga0209797, IMG submission 187472) | Wetland sediment microbial communities from St. Louis River estuary, USA, under dissolved organic matter induced mercury methylation -... | ecosystem: Environmental > Aquatic >... | reverse complement strand
GGCGGCAGGATCCGCCGGCGCACGACGATCAACGAGGATCGGCCGGCATCCACGAGAGGCCGCGCGAGCCTCGAAGGACCGTGGGGGTCGGGGGGCCCGCTCGGCGAGCCCGCAAGCGGTGGTGATCGCCGGTTGCCGACGGAACCGACCACCTGACGGCACGATCTGTCGGCATACGGCGATCAACGGGCCGTGGTCCGGGCTCGGGGGCGCGGGCTCGCCCGTGGGCCGGGTTTGGCCGTGGGCGGGGCGTGGGCCGGCTGAGGCCGTGGGCGCCGCTCAGCCGGTGGGCGCCCAGGACGGCGGACGGCGCTCGACGAACGCGGCCATGCCCTCGGCGGCCTCGGCGCTGCGAAACCGCTGCGCGGACAGCTCGGCCGTGTACGCGAACGCGTCGGCCCGGCCCATCGTCGGCACCCGGCGCAGCAGCTCCTTCGTCGCGGCCAGCGCCTGCGGCCCGCCCAGCAGCAGCTGGCTCACCCAGGCGGCGACGGCGCCGTCGAGCGCATCGTCGGCGACCACCGCCGTGAGCAGGCCGGCGTTCAGCACCCGACGGGCGTCGACCCGTTCGCCGGTGAGCAGCAGCTCGGCCGCCTGCCGCGGGTGAATCCGGGCCAGGCACACGACGGAGATCACCGCCGGCGCGACGCCGACCCGTACCTCCGAGAACGCGAATCGGGCGCCCTCGACGGCCACCGCCAGGTCGCACGCGGCGACCAGCCCGTTACCCCCGCCCGCGACGTGCCCCTGCACCCGGGCGATCGTCGGCTTCGGGTGGTCCAGCAGGTCCTCCAGCAGGCCGGCCATCGCCATCGGCCCGCTGTCGGCGAACGAGCCCTCGGACCCGGACGACGCCCCGCGCAGGTCCGCGCCCGCGCAGAACGTGTTCCCCGACCCGGTCAGCACGACCACCCGGACGGCGTCGTCGGCGGCGGCGGCGGCCAGCGCGTCCCGCAGCTGGGCCAGGGACTCCGCGCCCAGCACGTTGCGCGCCTCCGGCCGGTCGAGGGTCAGCCTCGCGACGCCGTCGGCCACCGTGTAGCGGACCGCCGGCCGGTCCTCGCTCATCGGCGTCCCATCCCCTCGAGCATGGCGATCACCCGCAGCATGACCTCGTCGGCCCCGCCGCCGATGGACATCAGCCGCGAGTCGCGCAGGTAGCGCGCGGTCCAGTTGTCCTCCATGTAGCCCATGCCGCCGTGGTACTGCAGGCAGGTGTCCGCCACCTGCCGGACCAGCCGTCCGGTCTTCAGCTTGGCGATGGTCGCGAACCGGGTGACGTCCTCGCCCGCAACGTAGGCGTCGGCGGCGGCGTAGAGGTAGTGCCGCACCACGTCGACCTCGGCGTACAGCTCGGCCAGGCTGTACTGCAGGTGCTGGTTGGCCATCAGCGGCTTGCCGAACGCGTCGCGCTGCTGCAGGTACTCCACGGTGCGGTCCAGCGCCCGCTGCATGCCGGTGACGGCCATGTAGCAGCCGATCAGCCGCTCGTCCTGGAACTGGGCCATCTGCTGCTGGAAGCCGCGGCCCTCGTCGCCGATCGTGTTGGCCACCGGCACCCGGCAGTCCTCGAACACCAGCTCGGCGGTGTCGCTGCTGCGGTTGCCCAGCTTGTCCAGCCGCCGGGACACCGAGAAGCCGGGGGTGTCGGTCGGGAAGACGATCATCGACATGCCGTGCGCGCCGCCCTCGTCGGAGGTCCGGGCGAGCAGGCACAGCCAGTCGGCCTGGGTGCCGTTGGTGATCCACATCTTGCGGCCGTTGATCACCCACGCGTCCCCGTCGCGGACCGCCCTGGTCCGGATGCCGGCGACGTCGGAGCCGGCGCCCGGCTCGGACACCGCGATCGAGCACACCTGCTCGCCGCGGATCGCCGGGGCCAGGTAGCGCTGCTTGAGCTCGTGGGAGCCGAACCTCGCCAGCGCCGGCGTGGCCATTGCGGCCTGGACGGCGATGGCCATCGGGATGCCGGCGCACTCCACCCGACCGAGCTCCTCGCCCAGCACGACGGTGAACGAGTGGTCGACGCCGCCCCCGCCGTACTCGGGGTCGTACGGCAGGCCGAGCAGCCCGAGCTCGCCCAGCGTGGGGAACAGCTCGTGGGCGGGGAACGTGCCGGCCCGCTCCCACTCGTCGACGAACGGGTTGATCTCCTTGTCCACGACCTGGCGGACGACGGCACGCAGCTGCTCGTGCTCCTCGGTGAACTTCATCGGGTCTCCTCCGGGAGGGCGAGCCCGATCGCGCGGGCCCATAGGCGGGTCAGGGTGGCGACGACCTGCTCGGCGTCGTAGTCGGCGCCGGTGGCGTGCCAGCGCCGGGCGAAGCTCTCGGCCATGCCGACGAGCGCGGGGGCGGCGATCCCGGGGTCGAGCGTCGGGTCGGCCCGACCGTCGGCCTGCAGGTGGCGAAGCGTCGCCGCCGCCTTCTCGACGAACACCGCCCGCAGCCCGTCGATCAGCTCGCGGAACCGTGGGTCGGTCGTGGCCACCTGCTCGACGACCTCGAGCATCCGGGCGTGCCGGGCGTAGGCGCGCAGGTAGCGGCGGTTGCCCTCCTCGATCCGGGTCACCGGGTCGGCGCGCAGGTCGTCGGGGACGCGGACGGCGGCGAACAGCTCGCCGACGACGGCGTTGCAGACATCGGCAAGCACCGCCTCCTTGGAGTCGAAGTAGGTGTAGACCGTGCCGTGGCTGACCCCGGCGGCGTCGGCCAGGTCGGACATCCGGGTGTCGGAGAAGCCGCGCGCCTCGAAGACCTCGCGGGCGGCCAGGACCAGCGCGTCCCGGGTGCGACGACCACGGGCGGTGACCGGAGCGGCGGTGGTCATCCGCGGCCGTCGAGCAGCGCCGCGGGCAGGTCGACCACCCGGGCCCGCAGGTACTCCCCCAGGGCCTTCGCCTGCGGGTCGATGGAGGTGTTCGCCGCCACGCCGCGCCCGAGCAGTCCGTGCACCACCACGTTCACCGCGCGCAGGTTCGGCAGCGGGTGCACGTCGACCGGGTGGCCACGAGCCTCGGGGATCAGCTCCACGACGCGGTCGGCGGTGAGGAACCCGGCGAGCCACTCGTAGGCCACGTCGGTGCGGGCCCACACGCCGACGTTCGCCGCTCCGCCCTTGTCGCCCGACCGTGCCCCGAACACCTGCCCGAGCGCCGCCCGCACCGTCGGCCCCCAGATCCGGCCGGTGCGCGGCGGGCCGGACCCCTCGACCGGGAGCGTCGTGCTCGGTCGCTCGCCCACCCAGGCGCAGGGGACGGTGGCCACCTCGACGCCGTCCAGCAGCACCCGCTGCTCGACCTGGTCGGCGGGTACCGACGTCGGCCAGTAGACGCCGTAGGGCGACGGCTCGGCCGGGGGCGCGGTCGGGTACAGCCCGGGCACGGACGCCAGGGCCAGCTCCACGGCGGGGGCGGTGAACGCCTTGCCGACCGTCGCGGGGTCGGCGTCCATCACCGTGATCCGCAGCTCGGCCTGGCCGGCGTACTCCGACGGCGGGTCGTCGACGGCGTGCCGGAGCAGCTGCAGGGTGACCGAGTCGAACGCCTCGCGGCCACCGGGGACGGCCTGCCACAGCTGCCGCTCGAGCAGCAGGGCCTTCTCGTCCAGGTCCAGCCCGGTGAGCACCAGCGTGATCGTGTTGCGGAACCCGCCGAGGTAGTTGAGCGCGACCTTCAGGGTCGGCGGCGGCGGCGCGCCGCGGACCCCGCTGATGCGCACCCGGTCGGGGCCGTCGTCGACCAGCTCGACCGTGTCGAACCGGGCGGTCACGTCAGGGCCCGCGTAGTCGGGGCCGCCGATCTCGTAGAGCAGCTGGGCGGTCACCGTGCCGACCGACACCAGGCCACCGGTCCCCGGGTGCTTGGTGATCACCGCAGAGCCGTCGGCGGCCACCTCGGCGATCGGGAACCCGACGTGCTCCAGGCCGGGCACCTCCTGGAAGAACGCGTAGTTGCCGCCGGTGGCCTGGGCCCCGCACTCCACGACGTGCCCGGCGACCACGGCACCGGCCAGGGCGTCGAGGTCGCCCGGCCCCCAGCCGTGCCACCACGCCGCCGGTCCGACGACCAGCGACGCGTCGGTGACCCGGCCGGTGACCACGACGTCCGCCCCGGCGGCCAGGGCGGCCTTGATCCCGAACGCACCGAGGTAGGCGTTGGCGGTCAGCGCCGGGGCGCCGACCGTGGCGAATCCTTCGCCGGTGTCGAGGTTGACCAGGTCGAGTCCCTCGAGCCGGTCGGTCAGGTCGTCGCCCTCGACGTGGGCGATCCGGGGGGCCAGCCCCAGCCGGGCGGCGATGTCGGCCAGAGCGGCCGCGCAGCCCGCCGGGTCGAGCCCTCCGGCGTTCGAGACGACCCGGATGCCGCGGTCGAGGCAGGTCCCGAGCACCTGCTCCATCTGGGCCAGGAACGTCCGGGCGTACCCGCTGCCCGGGCCGTGCTTGAGCCGCTGCCGGGCGAGGATCAGCATGGTCAGCTCGGCCAGCCAGTCGCCGGTGAGCACGTCGATCGGCCCGCCCTCGACCTGCTCGCGGGCGGCGGCCAGCCGGTCGCCGAGGAACCCGCTGCAGTTGGCGATCCGGACCGGCTCACGCATCGTCGGCCCCCTCGGGCTCGGTGTCGGCCAGGACGGTGTCGGCCAGGACGGCGACGACCTGGTGGGCGTCGACGGAGTCGCCCACGGCGACCAGGACCTCGGTGACCACGCCCGCTGCGCCGGCGACGATGCGGTGCTCCATCTTCATCGCCTCCAGCACGACGAGGGTCTGCCCCTCGACGACGGCGTCCCCGGCCGCGACCAACACGACGGTCACCGTCCCGGGGACCGGTGTCGACGGACCGTGTGCGGACGTCGCGCCGGAGTGGTCGGGGAACCGCGGGCGCTCGGCGAGCGCCGCCGACCAGCCCCCGCCGTCGACGAACACCCGGTCACCGTGCCGGCTCACGGCGAGCCGACGCCGGACGCCGTCCACGACGAGGTCGATCAGGCCGGCGTCGACGGCGACGACCCGGACCTCGTGCGACTCGCCACCGACGGTGGCCCGGACCCCGCCGGTGCGGTCGTAGCCGTAGCCGACCTCGACCGGCTCGCCGTCGACGTCGAGGACGACGGTCTGCGGCACCGCCGGGACGTTGCGCCAGCCGGAGGGCGCGAAGGCCTGCACCGCAGCCGCCGCTCTGCGGGTGTGCGCACCGTGCAGGACCGCGGCGAGCACCTGGGCCGTCCGGACCGGCGCGGGCGGCCGCGCCGCCAGCAGGTCGGGGTGCCGGTCGAGGAAGTCGGTCGGGGTGTCGCCCGAGCGGAACGCCGTCGACTCGAGGATCGCGACCAGCGCATCCCGGTTCGTCGTCGGCCCGTGCACGCGGGTGCCGCGCAGCGCCCGGGCCAGCCGGGCCGACGCCTGCGCACGGGTGGCGCCCAGCGCGATCGCCTTGCCGAGCATCGGGTCGTAGTACGGCGAGACGACGCTGCCGGTCTCAACGCCGCTGTCCCAGCGCACGCCCTCGCCGCCCCCGGGCTCGAACAGCAGGACCGGACCCGTGCTCGGCCGGTGGTCGGCGGCCGGGTCCTCGGCGTACAGCCGCACCTCGATCGCGTGCCCGGCGCGGGTGGCTCCCTCCGGGCCGAACGGCAGCGGCTCGCCCTGCGCGACGGCCAGCTGCAGCTCGACGAGGTCCAGGCCGGTGACCAGCTCGGTAACCGGGTGCTCGACCTGCAGCCGGGTGTTCATCTCCAGGAAGTAGGCCCGCTGGGCGTCACCGGCGCCGTCGACGAGGAACTCGACGGTGCCCGCCCCGACGTAGCCGACCGCCCGCGCCGCCTCGACGGCGGCCGCGTAGAGCCGCTCACGGGTCGCGGCGGTGACGCCGGGGGACGGCGACTCCTCCACGACCTTCTGGTGCCGGCGCTGGATCGAGCACTCCCGCTCGAACAGGTGCACGACCCGGCCGTGAGTGTCGCCGAAGACCTGGACCTCGACGTGCCGGGCGCCGGCCAGGTAGCGCTCGAGGAACACCGTCGGGTCGCCGAACGCCGAGGCGGCTTCGCGCCGGGCGGCGGCCACCTCGGCGGCCAGCGGCTCGGGGCCGGTCACCAGCCGCATGCCCTTGCCGCCGCCACCGGCGGAGGCCTTGACCAGGAGCGGGTAGCCGACCTGCTCGGCGGCGGCCAGCCACTGCTCCGCGTCGTCGTCGTCCAGCTCGGCGGACGGCGCGAGCGGCACCCCGGCCGAGGCCACCAGCCGTTTCGCCTCGACCTTGCCGCCCATCGCCCGGATCGCCGCCGGCGGTGGACCGACCCAGGCCAGGCCGGCGTCCAGCACGGCCTGGGCGAAGTCCGGGTCCTCGGCCAGGAAGCCGTAGCCGGGGTGGACGGCGTCCGCCCCGGCCAGCCGGGCCGCGGCGAGCAGCCGGCCGGCGTCCAGGTAGGTCTCGGCGGCGGTGCTGCCGGGCAGCGGGACGGTCACGTCGGCCTCGCGGGCGAACGGCTCGCCGGCGTCCGGGTCGCTGCAGACGGCGACGGTGGAGATCCCGAGGCGGTGCGCCGTGCGGAAGACCCGGCGGGCGATCTCCCCGCGGTTCGCGACGAGCAGCGTGGTGATGGGGGTCGGGGTCATCGGGGCGCTCACATCCGGAAGACGCCGAAGGAGGACGTCCCTCGGACTTCGGCGGAGTGGCAGGCGGACAGCGCCAGGCCGAGCGCGGTGCGGGTGTCGCGGGGGTCGAGGATGCCGTCGTCCCACAGCCGGCCGGTCGCGAACAGGGCGGTGGACTCCTTCTCGACCTGGGCCTCGAACGCGTCGCGCAGCGGGGCGAAGGCGGCCTCGTCGAACTCCGCCCCGGCGGCTGCGGACTTCTGCCGGGCGACGATCGTCAGCACGCCGGCCAGCTGCTTGGGGCCCATGACCGCGATCCGGTGGTTGGGCCAGGTGAAGACGAACCGAGGGTCGTAGGCCCGACCGCTCATGCCGTAGTTGCCCGCGCCGTACGACGCGCCGACCATCAGGGTCAGGTGCGGCACGGTGGAGTTGGAGACGGCGTTGATGAGCTTGGCGCCGTCCTTGACGATGCCGCCCTGCTCGTAGCGGGTGCCGACCATGAACCCGGTGATGTTCTGCACGAACAGCAGCGGGACGTCGTGCCGGTTGCACAGCTGGATGAACTGGGCGCCCTTCTCGGCCTCCTGGGAGAACAGGATGCCGTTGTTGGCGAGGACGCCGACCGGGTACCCGGCGAGCTCGGCGAACCCGGTGACCAGCGTGGAGCCGTACAGCGGCTTGAACTCCTCGAACCGGCTGCCGTCGACGAGACGGGCGATGATCTCGCGAACCTCGAACGGGTGGCGGACGTCGGCGCTGGCGATGCCGAGCAGCTCCTCGCCGTCGTACGTCGGGGGCTCGGGTGTGCGGGTGCGGGGGTCGGGCCCGAGCTTGCGCCAGTTCAGGTGGGCGACGATCTGCCGGCCGATCCGCAGGGTGTCCGGCTCGTCCTCGCCGAGGTAGTCGGCCAGCCCGGAGGTCCTGGCGTGCATCTCGGCGCCGCCGAGCTCCTCCTCGTCGGCGTCCTCGTCGATCGCCATCTTGACCAGGGGCGGGCCGCCGAGGAACACCTTGGCGGCCCGGCGCTGCAGCACCGTGTAGTCGCTCATCCCGGGCACGTAGGCGCCACCGGCGGTGGAGCTGCCGAAGACCAGGGTGACCGTGGGGATGCCGGCCGCGGACAGCTGGGTCAGGTTCTTGAAGGAGGCCCCGCCGGGGACGAAGATCTCGGCCTGCTTGGGCAGGTCGGCGCCCGCCGACTCGGTGAGGCTGACCAGCGGCAGCCGGTTGGTGCGGGCGATCTCCATGGCCCGCAGCCCCTTGGCGACGGCCGTCGGTCCCTGCGCCCCGCCCTTGACCGTCGGGTCGTTGGCGATGACGACGCACTCCACGCCGCTGACCACGCCGACCCCGGTGACGATGCCGCCGCCGAGCGGGTCGTCGGTGCCGTACCCGGCGAGCGGGGAGAGCTCGAGGAAGGCGGAGTCTGGGTCGACGAGCAGCTGGATCCGCTCGCGCGGGAGCAGCTTGCCCCGCTCGCGCAGCCGGGCGACGGCCCGCTCGCCGCCGCCCGCGACGACGCCGGCCTGGAGGGCGGCGAGCTCGGCGAGAGCCGCGGTCATCGCCGTCCGGTTCTGGCGGAACGTCTCGGACCGCGGGTCGACCCGGGTGGGTATGACCTGCATAGAGTTGACGATAGCGTCAAGTTTGTGGCCCGGGAAGGGCTCGACCGATTCAAGCAGGCGGCCGTGCACGTCTGACGGCTACGTCAGGTCAGCGACTCGAGCGTCCCCGGTCCGCCAGGATGGGGGCATGACCGAGCCCGATGCCCTGGCCGACTGGACCTCCGCTCTCACCCGCGCGCTCGACCTCGACGTCGTGGTCGACGTCGAGCTGATCCTCGACCTCGCCCGGCAGGCGGCCCATGCGGTGAGCCGCCCGGCCGCCCCGGTGACCACGTTCCTCGTGGGCTACGCGGCCGCCCTGCGCGGCGGCGGTCCGGAGGCGGTGGCCGCCGCCGCCGCGACGGCCGAGCGCCTGGCCGGGGGCTGGCCGCCGAGTTGACCAGGCGAGGGAGGTGAGCGTGGACCGTAAGGGGTGCAGGCACCCGTTGCGGTATGCGTTCACCTGTTGAGGTTCGAGGTCCGGTCGGTGGGCGCCCGCCGACGCCTAGGCTGCCCGCATGCACGCGATCGTCGTCCGCGAGCCCGGTGGCCCCGACGTGCTGACCTGGACGTCGGTGCCGGACCCGCCCGCGCCCGAGCCCGGTGAGGTGCTGATCGAGGTCGCGGCCACGGCCGTCAACCGGGCCGACCTGCTCCAGCGTCGGGGGCTCTACCCGCCGCCGCCGGGCGCCCCGCCCTACCCCGGCCTCGAGTGCTCCGGCACGGTTGCCGCGGTGGGCCCGGACGTCGACAGCTGGTCGGTCGGCGACTCCGTGTGCGCCCTGCTCCCCGGCGGCGGCTACGCCGAGCGAGTCGTCGTCCCGGCCGACCACGTTCTGCCGGTGCCCTCCGGGGTGCCGCTGCTCGACGCGGCCGGGCTCCCCGAGGTGGCCTGCACGGTGTGGTCGAACGTCTTCATGCTCGGCGGCCTGCGACCCGGCGAGACCCTGCTGATCCACGGTGGTGGCTCGGGCATCGGCACGCACGCGATCCAGCTGGCCCGGGCGATGGGTGCCCGGGTCCTCGTCACCGCCGGGTCGTCGGCGAAGCTTGCGCGGTGCGCCGAGCTGGGCGCCGACGTCGGCATCGACTACCACACCGAGGACTTCGTCGAACGCGTGCGGACGGCGACCGACGGCGGCGGCGCCGACGTGATCCTCGACGTGATCGGCGCCGCCTACCTCGAACGCAACCTGCAGGCGCTGGCGGTGAACGGCCGGCTGGTCGTCATCGGCCTGCAGGGCGGCACCCGCGCGGAGCTGGACCTCGGGCTGCTGCTGGGCAAGCGGGCCGCCCTGCTGGCCACCACGCTGCGGGCTCGGCCGGACGCCGAGAAGGCGGCCATCGTCGCGTCGGTGCGTGAGCACGTCTGGCCGCTGATCGAGTCCGGCGCCGTCCGTCCGGTCGTCGACCGGGTGCTGCCGATCACCGAGGCGGCTGCCGCGCACACGGTGGTCGAGGCGGGTGAGCACGTGGGCAAGGTCCTGCTGGCGGTTCGGTCGGAGGTCACCGACGACCGCAACAGGTGAGCGCCGACCGTAACGGGTGCCTGCACCCCTTACGGTCCACGTTCACCTCCCTCGCCTGGTCATCTGAGTTCCCACGCGAGGGATTCGCGCTGCACGGACATGCCGACCGACTCGTAGAGGCGAGTCGCGCCGGTCGGGTTCGCGCTGTCGACGCCGAGGGCCACCGCGGTCCGGCCCCGGCGGGCCGCCTCGGCGAAGGCCGTCCGGAGCAGGGTCGCGCCGATCCCTCGGCCGCGGTGCTCTGCAAGCACCCCCAGCGTCCGCACGTACGACTCCCCCTGCTCCGCGTGCGTGTCGTCGCCGAGCAACAGCCCGGCCGGCTCGCCCTCGGCCTCGGCCAGCCACCACTGGGAGGGGTCGCGCCCGGACGACGCGTCCAGCCGCTCGACCCACTCGGCGAAGGTCCGGTCGGTGTGCCCCCAGAGCTCGGCGAACGAGCTCATGGACACGGCGTGCAGCCGGCGCAGGTCGCGCTCGGCGGTGGCGTCCACGACCCGCACCTGGACCCCCGGCGGCGGCTTCGGCAGGGGCGGCGGGCGGTCCGGGTCCACGGGCAGCACCATCCGGTAGAAGCGCCGGACGACGCCGAACCCCGCGGCGGTCAGCACGGCCGCGTACGGCCGGTCCGACGCGAACGACCCCGCCTTGACGGTGAGCGAACGGCCCCGCTCGGTGGCGAGCGCGGCCACGTAGCCGAGTCCCTCCCGCAGCAGCAGGGCCAGGACGGCGGGGTCGAGGGAGTACGGGTCCAGGAAGACCGCCGACGCGGTCGGGTCGTCCTCGGTCCACAGCCAGCCCACGACCCGGCCCGCGTCGTCGAGCACCAGCAGTCCGCCGCGCTCGTTGTCGACCCCCGGCGCGACCAGCAGGGACTCGACCTCCGTGAGGGAGGAATCCGACTCCCCCTCGACGGCCACGTCACAGGCGGCGACCAGGTCGAAGATGGCCGGCGCGTCCGCCGGCACCGGACGCCGGGTCCGGTACCCGCGCGGCGGGTCGGTGGGCGAGGTCACGGACCCACGATGCCGGGGGCGGCCCATGCGGTCCACCGGGTTATCGGGTTGGATGGGTACCGTGAGCGACAGCAGCACGGGCGGACCGGGCGCCGAGCCCACCGACGGCGAGACCCGGCACATCGTGGTCATCGGTCCGGACGGGCAGCCGATCGGGGTCGTGCCGAGCCTCGAGTCCGGCGCCGACAACCAGTCCGAGGAGTCCGCCGAGTCGTCGGAGTCGGTGACCGAGCTCGTCGAGCAGCCGGCCAAGGTCATGCGGATCGGCAGCATGATCAAACAGTTGCTGGACGAGGTGCGCTCCGCCCCGCTGGACGAAGCGGGCCGGCGGCTGCTCAGTCAGATCCACGCCCGCTCGATCAAGGAGCTGGAGGACGGGCTGGCCCCCGAGCTGGTGGAGGAGCTGGATCGCCTCTCGCTGCCCTTCAGCGACGACGCCCCGCCGACGGAGGCCGAGCTGCGGATCGCGCAGGCCCAGCTGGTCGGGTGGCTCGAGGGGCTGTTCCACGGCATCCAGACCGCGCTGTTCGCCCAGCAGATGGCGGCGCGTGCCCAGTTCGAGGAGATGCGCCGACGGGCGCTCCCGGCCGGCCACGAGGCCGGGCCGACCGTGGTCGTCGACGAGCGGCCCCCGAAGGGCGGATCCGGCCCCTACCTCTGAGCTCCCCGACCTCTGAGCTCCCCGACCTCCGAGCTCCCCGACCTCCGACCTCCCCGACATCTGAGCTCCCCGACGCACCTCAGGTGAGGTCGCGGCGGCGGAACGTGACCAGGGCCAGCCCGACGGCGATCGCGAGCCCGGCCAGCAGGGTGAGTCCCGAGCGCTGGTTGCTCAGGTGCACGATCGCCTGGATCACCTCCGTGGTCCCGCCACCGCTGTCGAGGTACCGGTCCTTCGAGGTGACTACGTCGACCCCGCCCGGTGTCATCAGCCCCCCGATGTTGTCGGCGAGCAGGAACGGCCGGGTCGAGGGGAGAAAGCCGCGCAGCGCGTTCTCCAGCACGGCGAGGTACACGAACGCCAGGCCCAGGGCCGCGCCGGTGTTGCGGACCAGCATGGCCAGCGCGAAGCCGGCGCACGCCGCCAGCACCCCGAGCAGGACTCCGCGTCCCTGCAGGGCCAGCAGGTCGGGCCAGAACCGGTCCGGCCTGGCGGACCAGTCGCCACGGGCCGAGACCAGGGCCGACGCCAGGCCGGTCCAGACCGCCTGGGCCAGCGCCGCCACGGCAGCGGCGACCCCGGCGACGACGGCCAGCTTCGTGAGCATCACGCGGGAACGCCGCGGCTCCCAGAAGAGCAGGGCGGGCATCGTCTTAGCCGCCCAGTCCGCGCCGCCGGAGGTGACGCCGACGAGGAAGAGCAGCGCGGCAAACCCGCCCGCGACACCGAGGGCACCGTTCTGAACACTCGACGTCCCGAAGGGCGGCTTCGGGTAGAACTGCTCGAGCGGTCCGAAGTTCTCCGGGTCGCACGCCTGGTCCAGCTGCTCCGGGGTCAGCTCCGGCTGGAAGCTGCGGCACTCCGCTACCGCGGCGTCGCGTGTCGCTCGGGCCGCGGCTTCCACCGCGGGCGACGGCTTGGCCGAGTTGACGAAGGCGATGATCACCGCGCCGAGCATCACGACGAAGCCGAGCGCGACCAGCAGGCGCACGAACCGGCGCGAGCGGATCCGCAACAGCTCGGCCCGCGCCAGCGAGGGCCGTCCGGTCGCGGCGAGCCCACGGAGCAGGGTGGCCCCGGTCAGGTCCGCCGTCACGATGCCTCCCGGGTGAGCTCGAGGAACACCGTCTCGAGGTCGGCGGCGATCGGCGAGAGCTCGCTCAGGTAGAGGCCGCGGTCGGCGAGCAGCCGGGTCAGCGCCGCTGGGTCGGCGACTGCGTGCACCCGCCAGGCGTCGCCCATCGACGTGACCCTGAACCCCGCCGCCTCCACGTGCTGGCGGGCGAGCGCGGCGTCCGCCTCCTCCACCCGCAGCCGGACGTCGCCGCTGGCCCGGCTGGCCAGCACGTCGCGCACCGGTCCCCCCGTGACCAGCCGGCCGCGGGACAGGATCGACACGTGGTCGCAGGTCTGCTGCACCTCGCCCAGCAGGTGGGAGGACAGGAAGACCGTGGTGCGGCCGTCGGCGCCGAGCCGCTGGACCAGCTCGCGCATCTCGACGATGCCGGCAGGGTCCAGCCCGTTCGAGGGCTCATCCAGGACGAGCAGCCGCGGTTGCTTGAGCAGGGCGGCCGCGATGCCCAGACGCTGCTTCATGCCGAGGGAGTAGCCCTTGACCCGGTCGGCGGCCCGGTCGCGCAGGCCCACCGTCTCGAGCACCTCGTCGACCCTGGCGCCGGGGACGCCCGCCGTCGCGGCCAGCAGCTCCAGATTGCGGCGTCCGGTGAACGTGGGGAAGAACAGCGGGGTCTCGACCAGCGCGCCGATGTCGCCGATCACCTCGGGCAGGGCCGCCGGCACGGGGCGACCGAACAGCCGCATGTCCCCTGCGTCGGCTCGGACCAGCCCGAGCAGGGCGCGGATCGTCGTCGTCTTGCCGGAGCCGTTCGGTCCGAGGAACCCGTGCACGCCGCCCTCGTCGACGGACAGGTCGAGCCCGTTCAGCGCCCGCTCCGGCGGGCGGCGCCACCGCCGGTAGTCCTTGTGCAGCCCGCTCGTCTCGATGACTGGCATCGCCGCACCCTAACGATGGGTCAGCCGAGCAGGGCCTCCAGGACCTCCGCCACGCCGTCGTCGTCGACCGACCCGGTGTGCTGGCCCACTGCGGCCAGCACCTGCGGGTGGGCGTTGGCGACCGCCCACGACGACCCGGCCCAGGCCAGCATCGGGAGGTCGTTCGGCTGGTCGCCGAACGCGACCACCTGATCGGCCGTGACGCCGCGCTCGGCGGCCAGCCTGGCCAGCGTGCTGGCCTTGCTGACACCGGCGGCAGAGATCTCCAGCAGGCAGTCGCGGGCGTTGGAGTGGGTGACCTCCACCAGCCCGGCCAGCAGCCCGTCGGCCATCTCGAGCATCTCGTCGCCGGCGCTGGACTCGTCGCGGACCAGCAGCTTGCCGACCGGGTGGTGCACGGCCAGCACCTCGACCGGGGCCACGACCGTCCCGGGTGGCGAGGGCCAGCGCGGGTGGTAGGCGGGGTCGTGGGCGAACCCGGCCCCGGTCTCGACCGCGAACGCGGCGGCGGGCATCGCGACCCGCAGCCGGTGCACGACGTCGAGGACGACGTCCGGCGGGATCGCGAACGTCTCGAGCAGCTGCGCGGCGTGCAGGTCGTAGACGAACGCCCCGTTCCCGCAGACGGCGACCCCGCGGTGGCCGGTGGCCTCGACGACCTCCCCCATCCAGCGCGGCGGGCGCCCGGTGACCAGCACCAGGTGCAGGCCGGCCCGCTCCACGGCGGCCAGGGCCGCGACGGTCCGTGCGGACATGCTGCCGTCCCGCCGAACGACCGTGCCGTCGAGGTCGGTCGCCACGAGTCGGATCACCCGACGATTGTCCTCGACTCCTCGATGTCCGCGACCGACAGGCAGGAAGCGGGCGCACGGGCTAGGTTGCCGCCATGGCCGAACAGCACAAGATCCTGCTCGACGAGTCGGAGATGCCGACCCGCTGGTACAACATCGTCCCGGACCTGCCCGCCCCGCCGCCGCCGCCGCTGCACCCGGGCACCCACCAGCCCGTGGGCCCGGACGACCTCGCGCCCCTGTTCCCGATGGACCTGATCCTTCAGGAGGTCAGCGGGGAGTCCTACATCGACATCCCGGACGAGGTCCAGGACATCTACCGGCTGTGGCGGCCGTCGCCGCTGTTCCGGGCTCGGCGACTGGAGGAGGCCCTGGGCACGCCCGCCCGGATCTACTACAAGTACGAGGGCGTCTCGCCGGCCGGGTCGCACAAGCCGAACACCGCCGTCCCGCAGGCGTACTACAACGCCAAGGCCGGCGCCAAGAAGCTGACGACCGAGACCGGCGCCGGCCAGTGGGGCACCGCGCTGGCCCTGGCCTGCTCCATGTTCGGGCTGGAGTGCGAGGTCTGGCAGGTCGGAGCGTCCTACGACCAGAAGCCGTACCGCCGGATGATGATCGAGGTGTTCGGAGCCACGGTGCACCGCTCCCCCTCGCCGCTGACGGCGGCCGGACGGGCGCAGCTGGAGAAGGACCCGAACCACACCGGCTCCCTCGGCATCGCGATCTCCGAGGCGGTGGAGGTGGCCGCCCAGGACCCGGAGGTCAACTACGCGCTGGGCAGCGTGCTCAACCACGTGCTGCTGCACCAGACGATCATCGGCGAGGAGGCGC
>Ga0209797_10000884_pt1 | contig 15044 bp, 11 predicted proteins | sample DOMMetBare3Fresh_2_FD_187472 | JGI IMG/M metagenome (GOLD analysis project Ga0209797, IMG submission 187472) | Wetland sediment microbial communities from St. Louis River estuary, USA, under dissolved organic matter induced mercury methylation -... | ecosystem: Environmental > Aquatic >... | reverse complement strand
GGATCCGCGACGCCTTCGACATCAGGCTTCCCCGCGAGGCCATGCGTCCCGGCACGGGTCGTTGGTGATCGCATCGAATCGTCGTCGGTGATTCTGGGCCGGGAGGACAGGGCGTGAGATCGCATGCGCGCGTCGTGATCGTTGGCGGGGGCGTCATGGGCATCGGCCTCCAGTACCACCTCGCGCTCGAGGGCTGGACGGACACGATCCTCGTCGAGAAGTCCGAGCTGACCTCCGGGTCCACGTGGCACGCGGCGGGGCAGTGCCCGAGCTTCATCGCCAACTTCAACATGGCCAAGGTCCACGCCCACAGCAACGCGCTGTACGCGCGCCTCGAGTCGATGACGGGCCTGCCGACGGGGTGGCATCCCACCGGCGGGATCCGCTTCGCGACGACGCGGGAGGAGCTCGACCACTTCAAGCGAGTCGAGGGCGTCGCCGCGAACATCGGGTTCCGGATGCAGGTCATCGGCCTTGACGAGATCCGCCGGCTGAACCCGTTCGTCACGACCGAAGGAGTCCTCGCCGGGGCCTGGACGCTCGATGACGGCTACGTCGATCCCTCGAGCGCGTGCAACGCGATGGCCTTCGCGACCAGGGAGCTGGGTGCCACGATCGTGCGGCAGAACCGGGTCACCGGCATCGAGCGGCTCCCGAGCGGTGAGTTCCGCGTCGTGACGGAGCAGGGCGACATCAGCTGCGAGCACGTGGTCAACGCGGCGGGGTGCTACGCGGACCGTGTCAGCGCCTGGCTCGGGGTCCAGACGACCTTCGCCAACATGAAGCACCAGTACCTCGTCACCGAGCCCGTCCCGGAGTTCCTCGACCGGCCCACCGAGCTGCCGGTCATGCGGGATCCGTACGCATCCGCCTACTACCGCCAGGAGATGCAGTCCGGCCTCATCGGCATCTACGAGGGGAAGGACACGCAGGAAGCGTGGACGGAGACCGGCGGGCCGCCGTGGGACTCGTCGAACGAGCTCTTCGGGCCCGAGTGGGACCGGATCATGCCCAACCTTGAGCGTGTGATGGAGCGCATGCCGATCTTCTCCAAGGTCGGCATCAGGAAGGTCGTGAACGGCGCGATCTCGCACACGCCGGACAGCAACCCCCTGGTCGGCCCGGCGGCCGGCGTCCCCAACTTCTGGCTGGCCACTGGCACCGGCATCGGCATTGCGCAGGGGCCGGGCTGCGGCAAGTACCTCGCCCAGTGGATGGTCCACGGATCCGCCGAGATCAACATGCTCGGGCTTGACCCGCGCCGCCTCGGCGCGTTCGCCGACCAGGCGTACGCGTCGGCCAAGGCCCACCGCGAGTACTGGGACATGTACCGTCTCATCCCGCCGGGCGAGGAGCGGCCCGAGGGCCGGCCCGCGAAGGCCACGCCGCTGTACGGGAAGCTCAAGTCGAAGGGCTGCGTCTTCACCGAGGGCTTCGGCTGGGAGCGGGCGAAGTGGTTCTCCCTCGACGGGCGGGACGAGGAGTGCAGCTTCCGCCGCAACAACGTCTTCGAGGTCGTGGCCGCCGAGTGCCGGGCGGTCCGCGAGCGGGTCGGTATCTTCGAGCTGCCGAGCTTCTCGAAGTTCGAGGTGTCCGGGCCGGACGCGGAGGCCTTCCTCGACCGGCTGTGCGCGAATCGCATGTCCCGCCGGGACGGCGGGATCGTGCTCGCGCACGCGCTCACGGACCAGGGCCGGATCCTCACCGAGTTCACGATCACGCGCCTCGGCGCCGACCGCTTCTACCTCCTCTCGGGCGCCTACGCCCACGATCGCGACCTGGATCTCCTGCGCTTCTCGAGGCACGAGGGCGAGGCGGTCACGATCGTCGACGTCACCGCTGACCTCGACATCCTCATCCTCGCCGGCCCACGGTCGAGGGAGGTGCTGGCGAAGCTGACGGCCGCCGACCTCGGCAGCGCGGCGTTCCCGTGGCGGACTGCGCAGGAGATCGACGTCGCCGGGATCCCCGTCCGCGCACTTCGGCTCAACTACGTCGGCGAGCTGGGCTGGGAGCTCCACGTCCCGATGTCCCGGGCCGTCGAGCTGTACGACGCGGTCTGGGCGGCCGGCGAGCCGTTCGGCATCGCCGACTTCGGGATGTACGCCATGAACAGCCTTCGGATGGAGAAGGCCTACGCCGGCTGGGGCGCCGAGCTCACGAACGAGATCACGCCCGTCGAGGCCGGCCTGGACCGGTTCGTGCGGCTCGACCACGACTTCGTCGGCCGCGCCGCGGTCGTGGAGGCGAAGGAGCGAGGCGTCGCCACGCACCTCGTCTGCCTGGACGTGGCGGCCACGGACTCCGACGCCGCCGGTGGCGAGCCGGTCTTCGCCGGCGGGGCGGCGATCGGCGTCACCACCTCGGGCGGCTACGGGCACACGACCGGCCGGAGCCTGGCGTTCGCCTACGTCGACCCGGGGTACGAGGCGCCTGGCACGAAGCTGGAGGTCGAGCTCATCGGCGAGCGCTGCGCCGCGACGGTGCTCGGCGAGCCCGTCTACGACCCGGACAACCTGCGCCTGCGCGCCTGACGGCGCGGGGGGGTCGCGTCCCCTCGCCGCGCCTACCCTCGCCGGCGCCGGATCTCGGCCGAGATGGCCGGGACGACGCTGTGGAGATCCCCGATCACCGCATAGCCGGCGACCTGCATGATCGGCGAATCCGGGTCCGTGTTGATCGCGAGGATCCGCTTCGCCGCCCGGCAGCCGACGATGTGCTGGATCGCCCCGCTGATGCCGCACGCGATGTACAGCTCGGGGGCCACCCGGGTTCCGGTCTGGCCGACCTGCTCGGCATGCGGCCGCCAGCCGGCGCTGGTGACCGCGCGCGAGACCCCGACCGCCGCTCCGAGGAGGCCGGCGAGCTCCTCGATGACCGCGAACCCGGCCGACGACCCGACGCCGCGACCGCCGCTCACCACGACCTTCGCGTCGCCGAGCGTGACCGCACCCGCCGTCGGCGTCTCGTGCGACACGACCCGCACGACGAGGTCCGCATCGGAGGCCGGAGCGCTCAGCGCCATCGCCGGGGGCGGGGCGCCCGCGTCGACCGGCTCTGCCGCGAACGCGTGGCCGGCGGCGGTCATGAGTCGCACGGGCGCATCGAGCGTCGCGTCCTCGAGCAGCGAACCACCCCACCGCTGCCGGGTGAGGCGCCAGGTCGCGCCCGGCTCCACGGCGACGACGTTGGCCGCCATCGGGAGGCCGGCCCGGGCGGCCAGGTGGGCGAGCACCTCGCTCCCGCGGTCGCTGCCGGGACCGATCCCGGCCACGGCCCCGCGCGCCTCGATGACTGCACCGAAGGCGGCGGCCCACGCGGCCGGGGCGTAGGTATCGAGCCGGGGATCGGACGAATGATGCGCGGCGGCCACCCGATGGCCGGCCAGCGCGGCGACCGCGGCGGCTGCGCCGGGCCCCGCACCCATGACGAGAGCCTCGACGGCGGTCCCGCCACCGAGGGCGTCGGCCAGGCCTCGCGCCATCGCCAGCGCCTCGAGGGACAGGCGGTCCGGCTCGCCGCCGGGCGCCTCGACGAGCACAATCACCGGCCCGCTCATGACAGCACCCCGATCTGCTCGAGCATGTCCACCACCGCGGGAGCCGCCTCCGGCCCCCGGCCCAGCACCTCGACGGCCGCCGCCTCCTGGACCGGCAGGCGCAGCAGCACCTTGCTCGGCCCGGCCGGCACGGATCCCGTGTCCGGCGGCGGGGATGGGATCCGTTCGATCTCCTTCTTCCTCGCGCGGAGACGTCCCGGCACCGACGGGTAGCGGGGCAGGTTGATGCCCTCCTTCACGCCGATGACGGCGGGGATCGGCAGCTCGTACGTCTCCCAGCCGCCGCCGGGCGCCTCGCGGCGGGCGCGCACCGTGTCGCCCTGCACCTCGAGCCCCTTGATCCCGTTGATCACGGGCCGGCCGAGTGCGACGGCGACCCGGATCCCGACCTGGAAGCCGGCGTTGTCGGCCGATTCGTTGCCGAACAGGATCATGTCGAACGGACCGTTCGCCGACTCCTGGTCCCGGATGGCCCGCGCGATCGCTGCGGCCGTCGAGACGGGATCCCAGTCGGCGCCGTCCGACTCCAGGAGCACGGCCCGGTCGATCCCGATGGCCAGGGCATCCCGGAGCTGCTCCTCGGCGGCGGCAGGCCCGAGCGTCAGGACGGCGCTTGAACCACCGCGGGCCTCGACGATCCGGACGGCCTCCTCGACGGCGCACTCCTCATGCGGGCTCACCGTGAAGCCGAGGTACCGACGGTCGATCTCCTGCCCGTCCGGTGTCAGGACGATCCGGCCCCCGGTCTCGGGGACGCGCTTGACGCAGACGAGGATGTTCATGCCCTACCTCCCGACAGCACACGCCGTCGTCGGCGCGAGCAGTTCCGTGTGGCCTGCCGATGCCCCTCGGGAACCGCCCGGCGCGGTCCGATGAGCGTGCGTTCGACCTTCGATGGTGTCGTGGGACCCCGGCTGCACCGCCGGGGTCGTCCCGCTCGCGATCACTCGGTGGCGCCCGCCTCAGCCCGCGGCCGGCGGAGTCGTGCATCGAGCCCCCGGAGGAAGCCTGCGACGCCGGCCGGCCGGTAGATCATCACGAGGATGAGCAGGATGCCGTACAGGACGAGGTGCAGCCCCGGCAGGTCGGAGAACTGGATGCGCAGGAGCTCCACGCCGATGCCGAGCGGGATCGCGATGAGCGCGCCGCCCCACAGGCTGCCGCGCCCGCCGATGTAGGCGATCGCGAGGATCTCCACGGTGTGCGAGGTGAGCATCACGTCCGGGGTGAGGATCCCGTAGTAGTGGGCGTAGAAGCCGCCGAGCAGGCCCGCGAACGCGCACGACAGGGTGAAGTTGATGACCAGGTAGCGGGTCGGGTTGATGCCCGACGCACGCGCCGCCTGCACGTTCTGGCCGATCGCCTGGAACGCGAGACCGAGGTGCGAGCGGATGACGAGGGCGAGCACGAGCAGGGTGACGAAGAGCATCGCGAGGATGACGTAGTAGTAGGGCAGGTTGTCGGCCGACGCGAAGAAGAGCGGGACGTTGAGGCCCAGGGAGCCGCGCGTCACGTCGGCGAGGTTGCGCACGAGGCCCATCAGGGCGAGCCCCACGAACCAGGCCATCACCGCGGCGTAGATCCCGCGCAGCCGGAGTGTCAAGGCGCCCGTCAGCAGGCCGAGCAGCCCGGCGGCGAACGCGCCGACGAAGATGCCGATCCAGGGCGAGAGACCGAAGTGCACCGCCAGCAGGCCGGAGGTGTAGCCGCCGAGCCCCACGAACGCAGCGAACCCGAAGTTCACGATGTTGATGTAGCCGGCGGTGAAGTCGAACGCGACGGCCTGGGCGGCCATGAGTACGGCGCCGACGAGGTAGCGGGTGAAGTCCTGCCGGTTGAACGGCGGGATCAGCGGCAGGACGAGCAGGATCAGGACGAACGCGAGGGCCGGGAGGCGGCGGTTGCCGAGGAGCGCGGCGAGGCCGGGGGCCGCGCGCTTGACGGTCGTCACTGCTCCCACACGCCTTTCACCTCGCTGCCGAACAGGCCGGACGGCTTGAACAGCAGGATGAAGATGATGAACGCGGTCGGGAGGACATCCACCCAGCCCACGCCGATGAAGTAGACCGTCAGCGTCTGCAGCAGGGCGACGATGAACGCGCCCACGACCGCACCCTGGACGTTGCCGAGGCCGGCGAGGATGACGACGTACCAGGCCAGGTACAGCGGCTGGACACCGACCGACGGGTACGACGGGAACATGAACAGGAGCGACGCGCCGGCAAGGGACGCGAGTCCGCAGCTGAGCCCGAGCGTGAGCATGAAGATCCGGTTCAGGTCGATTCCGGCCATCTGGGCGCCCGTCTCGTCCTGGGACACGGCCCGCATCGCCCGGCCCATGCGCGTGCTGCGCAGGAAGACCGAGAACACGGCGATCGTGATCAGGGCGATGACGAAGACGAGCGCCCGGTCGACGGAGACGGACACGCCGAGCAGCTCCAGCGGCGGGACGTCCCAGTAGCGGGTGATGCCGCGGAAGTCGTTGCCGAACAGCAGCTGGTCACCGTTGACGAGCACGACCGAGACACCCGCGGTCAGCAGGAAGGTGTTCATCACCCATTGGTCGCGGCTCCGGCGCCGAAGCGGCCGGAAGAGGACGACCTCCATCACGACCCCGAGGATCGCGCCGACGAGCGTCGCGATGATCATCCCCGGGAACGGTCCGAGCGCGCGGAGCAGGGTCGACGGGTTCTTGAGCAGCTCCTCCTGGATCGGGGTGAACACGGTGAAGGCCACCAGCGACCCGATCATGAAGAACTCGCCGTGGGCGAAGTTCGGGATGTTCATCACCCCGAAGACGAGCGCGAGCCCGCCCGCCATCAAGGCCCACATGCCGCCGGTCGCCAGCGTGGAGACGAGGATGGAGGGGTACTTGATCCCGACGACCACCATCACCAGGACGGCGATGCCGATCGTGATCCAGGTGAAGGTCAGCAGCCGCCGGATCAGCGGGACGGCCTGCGGGCTCAGCGTGCTCGTCATGCGTCTCGTCTCAGATGCCCAGATACGCTTCCTGGACGTGAGGGTTGCCGAGCAGCTGCTCGCCGGTCCCCTCGAGCACCACCCGTCCCTGTTCGAGCACGTACGCCCGGTCGACGAGGCGGAGGGTCGTGTTCACGTTCTGCTCCACGAGGAGGATCGTGACGCCGCGCTCCCGGAGTCGCTTCAGGGCCTCGAAGGCCGCGAGGGTGGGGATCGGGGCCAGCCCGAGCGACGGTTCGTCCACGAGGAGCAGCGCGGGCGACGGCATCAGGCCGCGCCCGATGGCGAGCATCTTCCGCTCGCCGCCGCTGAGCGTCCCCGCCAGCTGGTTCCGGCGCTCCTGCAGCCGCGGGAAGAGCTCGAACACGAGCTCCATGGTCGCCAGCTGCTGCGCCCGGTCGCGGACCGCGTACGCCCCGACCAGCAGGTTCTCGTAGACGGACATCGCCGGGAAGAGATTGAGGTTCTCCGAGACGTAGCCGATCCCCATCCGGCTGACCTCGTGGGCTGCAACGCCGTTGATCGACCTTCCGCGGAAGGCGACCGTGCCGCGGATGGGCTTCACGAGCCCGGCGATCGTCCGCAGCGTCGTCGTCTTGCCGGCCCCGTTCGGTCCGAGCAGCGCGACGAACTCCCCCTCCTCCACGCGCAGGTTCACGCCCCACAGGACCTGGAGGAGCTCGTATCCCGATTCGAGGTCAGTGAGCTCGAGCACGGATCACTCCGTCACAGGATGTAGTTGTGGCCGAGGTAGGCCTCGCGGACGCGCTCGTCCTGGGCGACGACCGAGGTCTGCCCGTGGGCGATGAGCTCGCCGTACTGGAGCACGGCCAGCCGGTCGCAGAGGTCCATGATCAGGCGCATCACGTGCTCGACCATGAGGATCGTCACGCCGTCGGCGCGGATCCGCCGCAGCAGCTTGGCGAGATCCCCGAGCTCGCTCGGCGTCAGGCCGGCGGCGAATTCATCGAGCAGCACGATGGACGGCTTGCTGGCGAGCGCGCGCGCGAGGTCCAGGCGCTTGAGCTGGGAAACGTTGAGATGGTTTGCGAGCGTATCCCGGCGGCGCGGGAACTCGACGTATTCGAGCATCTGCTCCGCCCGCTCCGCCACCCCGTCGCGATGGAGATGCGGATCGCCGAAGGCGGCCGCGACCGTGACGTTCTGGAGCGCCGTCATGTGCGGGAACGGCCGGGGGATCTGGAACGTGCGGCCCATGCCGCGGCGGCACATCTGGTCCGCGGACAGGCCCGTCGTGACCTGGCCGGCGTAGCGGATGCTCCCGGCGTTCGGACGGAGCGCGCCGGCGATGCAGTTGAGCAGCGTCGTCTTGCCCGCGCCGTTCGGCCCGATGAGCCCGAAGATCTCGCCGGGCTCCACGGAGAACGTGACGGCGTTCACGGCGACCAGGCCGCCGAAGCGCTTGGTGACGGCGGATAGCTCGAGGATGGGCATTGGGTGATCCACGATCCGGGTGATGGTTCGGGGGGCCGGAGTGTCCGGCCCCCCGAACAGTACTTGGAACGGTTAGGGCTTCGCAGTGATGACGCCGGTCTTCCAGTCCTCAGGCCAGACCACCGTCCCGTTGCCATCGTGGTACTGGAGGACGGGGAAGATGTAGTCGGCCTTGCCCAGGACCGGGTCAGGGATCGTGTCCGCCCCGAAGGCGTAGCGAGCCATGATGATCCCGTCGGTGTAGGTGAGATCGCCGGTCCAGAGCTTGTCCTGAGCGGTCTTGTAGATCGTCTCGCTCGTGAGGCTGCCCTGGTCGTCCAGCGTCGTCTGGAGGACCTTGATGAAGAAGTTGGTCCAGTCGTAGGACAGGCCGGCCGCGGACGGGCCCGGGGCAAAGCTGAACTTCGCCTCGAAGTCGGCCGCGAACTTCTTCGCCGCGTCCGTCGTCCAGCCGGGGATCGCGTCGAGCACGAAGTTCGACGACGTACCCGTCAGCTTGTACCACTCGCCGATCCAGCCGAGGCCGTCGGCGACGATCATCGACTTGAGCCCGGCGTCGTCGGCGGCCTTGATGAACGCGGAGATCGACGCGGGGATCGTGCTCGTGCCGGCGACCACCGGCACGTTATCGGCCTTGTAGCGGCCGATGAGCGCCGAGAAGTCGGTCTGGGTGTTCGGGAAGTAGTCCTCAGACAAGGTCGTCCAGCCGGTCGACTCGAACCCGGCCTTGAGGCCCGCGCCGAACGAGCGACCCCAGTCGGTGTCCTCGCCGTAGATCGCGACCTTCTTCTCGGCCGGGGTCCAGGTGCCGGCCGTGATCGCGTCGTTGAGCGCGGTCACGTAGGCGATGCTGAGCTTGGCCGGATCCGGCCAGCCCTTGGTGGTCCAGTAGCCGTACTTCGCCGTGTCGCCCTTGAACTTCTCGTTGACGACGCCGGTGGCGCCCATCGCGAAGAAGTGCGGGACCTTGTACTTCGCGGTGACTTCCATCTGGGCGACCGCGACGGAGCTGTGCCAGCCGAGCACGCCGGCGACGATGCCCTGACCGGCGATGGCCTGCTCGTAGGCCGCAGCGCCCTTGGCCGGATCGGACTGGTCGTCGATGTAGACCGGGACGATCTTGTACGGGCCGACCTTCCAATCGATGGCGTCGAACGCCATCGTCGAGGCGTCCTTGATCTCCTCGCCGGTCCGGGCGTTCGGGCCGCTGAACGGGCCGGAGATCCCGATCTTGAGCTCCTGCTCGGCCGGTGCCGCACTTTCACCCGGCGCCGCAGTCGCCACGGGGCCGGTGGTGGGGGCGGACGACGCCCCGCCGCCGCAGGCGCTCGCCACGATGACGAGCACGGCCAAGATCCCGATGAGCCGCCAGTTTCCCTTGAGCATCTGGGTGTTCTCCTCCTCCTGACGCCTGGATCCGCCAGCCGGGCGGGCGAGACGACCTATCCCCGCATCCGCCCTCCCTCCGGGTCGCGGTGGGGCGCCCGCGCGACCAGGCTGCTCTGCCGCGGGCGCGAGACCTCGACGCCGGGGCCGGCGCGGACCGCGGAGCAGACGGTGGGGGGGTGGGTCAGCCGGAGACTCAGGCGGGCGGTGCGGGTGGCGCGCCGGGCGTCCGTGACCGCGTGGCGCAGGCGGCCGAACCCGGCCATGGGCTCGCCATCGGTGACCGTCTGCGCCAGCGTCTCCATGAGTCGCGTTCCCTCGATCGTCGGCGTAGGTGGACGGGTGGGACGACCCTGCGCGGCGTTCGGAGAGCCCGCTCTCCGGCAATAACAGGATGTTATGATGCCACGGACTGCGACCCCGTCAATCCCCTTTCCGCGCGGCGTTGCGGACGACGGAGGGGACGGCGAGGACGGCGCGGCGGGGCATCTGACGCACACTTCGGCGGCATGATCCGGCTGGACGAGTGGAGTTGACGGTGGTGATCCTCGAGGACGTCCCGAGCGCAGCCGAGGTTCGGCGAACGCAGCAACGGGAGCGGATCCTGGCCGCCGCGGAGCAGCTGCTCGTGACGCACGGCGTCGAGCGGAGTCGCCTCCGGGACGTCGCCGAGGTGGCGGGCGTGTCGGTCGGCACGGTGCAGCACTACTTCGACACGCGGGACCGGCTCGTGGCCGAGCTCTTCGAGTGGTCGGCGGCGCGCCGCCTGGACGCCTGGCTGGAGGCCGCCAGGACGGCCGGCGATCCGTGGATCCGGCTCACGGCCCTGCTCGAAGCTTCGCTCGCGGAACCGCTGCTCCGGCGCAGCCGGATCTGGGTCGAGTTCATCGCGATGGCGCGTGACGAGGAGCTGCGCGAGAAGCTCGGCCGGTACTACGCCGCCTGGCGGCCCCCGTTCCGGGAGGTCATCGAGGAGGGTGTCGCGGCCGGGGTCTTCCATCCGACGCGGCCGGTCGAGGACATCGTCTCGCTCTTCATCGTCTTTGCCGACGGCGCCGAGGTCGCGACCGCCCTGGAAGCTCCCGGCGTCACGCCGGATGGGTTCCGCCGGCTGCAGGTCGAGATGGCGCGATCCCTGCTCGGGGTGGAGACGCCCGGCACGTAGCAGCAACCCGATGGAGGAGACGGCCCCGATGCCAGACGTCCTGCCCGCTCCCGCCGGCACCGGCGGCGGCACGTTCCCCACCCAGGCGCGGGTCGTCGTGATCGGCGGTGGCATCGTCGGCGCCAGCGTCGCCTTCCACCTCACCGAGCGTGGCTGGAAGGATGTCGTGCTCCTCGAGCGCCGCAGGCTCACGTCCGGGACCACCTGGCACGCGGCCGGCCTGGTCGGGCAGCTCCGCGCGACCTACAACATGACCACGCTGGCGAAGTACGCCGGCGAGCTGTTCGAGGAGCTCGAGCGCCGGACCGGCATGGGCACCGGGTTCCGGAGGACCGGCTCGATCCTCGTGGCCTCAACCGAGGGACGCTGGGACGAGATCCGGCGGGGCGCGTCGATGGCCCGTCTGTGCGGCGTCGAGATGGAGCTGATGAGCGGGCGGCGCACCGCGGAGAAGTTCCCGCTCCTGGACCCGAGCGGGGTCCTGGGCGCCGCGTTCATCCCCGGCGACGGCATGGCCAACCCGACCGACGTGACGCAGGCGCTCGCGCGCGCGGCGCGCATGGGCGGCGCCCAGATCTTCGAGCACACGAAGGTCACGGGAGTCCTCCAGCGGGACGGCCGGGTCGCCGGCGTGTCGACGGAGCGCGGCGACATCGCCGCGGAGTACGTCGTCAACTGCACGGGCATGTGGGCCCGCGAGCTGGGCGCCCGGAACGATGTCGCCATCCCGCTCCATGCCTCCGAGCACTTTTACCTCGTCACCGAGCCGATCCCGGACCTCGACCCGGATCTGCCGGTCCTGCGCTGTCCGGACGACACCGCCTACGTCCGGGTGGACTCCGGCAAGCTCATGGTCGGCTTCTTCGAGCCCGGGGCGAAGCCCTGGGCGACCCACGGGATCCCGGAGGACGCCGAGTTCACCACCCTGCCCGAGGACTGGGACCACATCACGCCGTTCTGGGAGCTGATCGCCCGGCGGCTGCCGATCCTCAACGACATCGGGATCTCGCTCCACTTCAACGGCCCGGAGAGCTTCACCCCGGACGACCGCTACGTCCTCGGCGAGGCCCCCGGTTTGGGCGGCTACTTCGTCGCAGCCGGGTTCAACTCCGTGGGGTTCGCCGGCGGTGGCGGGGCCGGCCGCGCGGTCGCGGACTGGCTCGTGGACGGGCATGCCCCGATGGACCTCTGGGAGGTGGACATCCGGCGCTTCATGCCGTTCCAGCGCAACCGGCGCTACCTCTACGAGCGGACGACCGAGACGCTCGGCCTCCTGTACGCCATGCATTGGCCGTTCCGCCAGGCCGAGACCTCGCGCGGGATCCGTCGCTCACCCCTCCACGACCGGCTCGCCGCGCGCAATGCCTGCTTCGGTGAGGTCGGCGGCTGGGAACGGGCGAACTGGTACGCGCCCGACGGCGTGGAGCCGCGCTACGAGTACAGCTACGGGCGGCAGAACTGGTTCCCGTACAGCGCCGAGGAGCATCGCGCCGTCCGCGAGGGCGTGGGGCTGTTCGACCAGATGTCGTTCGGGAAGATCCTGGCCGGGGGCCGCGACGCCGAGCGGGCCCTCGGGCGCCTCTGCACGGCCGACATCGCGGTCCCGCCGGGCCGGATCGTCTACACGCAGTGGCTCAACGAGCGCGGCGGGGTCGAGGCCGACGTGACGGTGACCCGCCTCGCGGCAGACCGGTTCCTCGTGGTCACGACCGGCACGTCGACGATGCGCGACCTGGACTGGCTGCGCCGGGAGATCCCGGCCGATGCCCACGTCACGGTGACCGACATGACCTCGGCAGAGGCCGTCATCAGCATCATGGGCCCCCGGTCGCGGGAGCTCCTCTCGGGGCTCACGGACGCGGACCTTTCGAACGATGGATTCCCGTTCGGCACCGCGCGCGAGATCGATCTCGGCATGGCGTTCGTCCGTGCCGCACGCACCACCTACGTGGGCGAGCTCGGGTGGGAGCTGTACGTCCCGACCGAGTTCGCGACGCACGTCTACGACGTGCTGGTGGGCGCCGGAGAGGCGGTCGGCCTGCGGCATGCCGGCTACCACGCCCTGAACTCGCTGCGCATCGAGAAGGCGTACCGCCACTGGGGCCACGACATGAGCGACGAGGACTCGCTCCTGGAGGCCGGTCTGGGGTTCACCGCCGCGTGGGACAAGCGGGGCGGGTTCATCGGGCGCGAGGCACTCCTCCGGCAGCGCGAGGCGGGCCTCCGGCGCCGCCTGGCCGTCTTCACGCTGGAGGATCCGGAGCCGCTGATGTACCACAACGAGCCGATCTGGCGGGACGGCGTGCTCGTCGGCCGGATCACCTCGGCGATGTTCGGCCACACGATCGGCCGGTCCATCGGGCTCGGCTACGTCCGGCGGGACGACGGCGGTGCGGTCGACGCCGGGTGGCTCGCGGCCGGCCGGTACGATATCGAGGTCGCCACGGAGCGGTTTGCGGCGACGGCGTCCTTCCGGGCGCCCTACGACCCGGCGAACGCGCGAATCCGGTCGTGACCGCGCCCGGGATGGCGCAGGAAGCCGCCCCGGCGGCCGCCGCCGGCGCCCTGCCCGGCCACGCCCAGGTCGTCATCGTCGGTGGCGGGGTGACCGGCGCGAGCATCGCCTACCACCTCACGAAGCTGGGCTGGCACGACGTCGTGGTGCTGGAGCGCAGGCAGCTGACGGCCGGGACGACCTGGCACGCGGCGGGTCTGATCACGTCGGCTGGCTGCGCCACCGAGAGCCTGCTCTGGATGTCCCGCTACACCCGCGACCTGTGCGTCTCGCTCGAGGCCGAGACCGGCCAGGCCACCGGCTTCCGCCCGATCGGCCACCTCCACCTGGCGACGACGCCTGGACGGCTGGAGGCCCTTCGCCGCGAAGCGGCATTCGTTCGCGGATTCGGTGTCGACAACCAGGAGCTCTCGGCTCGCGAGTTCGGCATCTTGTGGCCGCAGGCCAGGACGGACGACGTCCTCGGCGCCTTCTACGTCGCCGACGAGGGCCGGGTCAATCCCGCCGACCTCACCATGGCCTACGTGAAGGGCGCGAGGATGCGCGGCGCCCGGATCGTGGAGGGCGTCGCCGCGACCGGCTTCACCCATGCCCGCGGCCGCGTCACCGGCGTGATCACCGACCGCGGCACGATCGCCGCGGAGTACGTGGTCAACGCCGCCGGCATGTGGGCCCGGGAGGTCGGGGCGCTGGCCGGTGTGTCCGTCCCCCTCCAGGCGGCCGAGCACTACTACCTGATCACCGACACCGTGGAATGGGCGAACCCCGACCTCCCGGTCATCGAGGAACCGGACCGCCACGGCTACTACCGCGAGGAGGGCGGCGGGATCCTCGTCGGCCTGTTCGAGCCCGTGGCCGGACCCTGGTCGCTCGACCGCATACCGGGCGATGTCGCGTTCGCCAGCCTGCCGCCGGACTGGGATCGCGTCGGGCCGTACCTGGTCCGCGCCATGGACCGCATCCCCGCGCTCCACGAGGCGGGCGTCCGGACGATGTTCTGCGGACCCGAGAGCTTCACGGCCGACATCGGCCCGCTCCTCGGCGAGGCCCCCGAGCTCGCGGGCTTCTTCGTCGCGGCCGGCATGAACTCGCTCGGCATCCTCCTCAGCGGCGGCGTGGGGAGCGCCATCGCCGACTGGATCGTGAACGGCGTCGCGCCGATCGACATGACCGGCATGGCGATCGACCGGACCCAGCCGTTCGAGACGAGCCGCCGCTTCCGGGCGGACCGGACAGTCGAGCAGCTCGGGGTCCTGTTCGCCGACGCGGCCTGGCCGAACTGGCATCCGAGGACCGCTCGCAACGTCCGCCGGTCGGCGATCCACGACCGGCTGGCCGCAGCCGGCGCCCACTTCGCCGTCTCGTCGGGCTGGGAGTACCCGGAGTGGTTCGCGGCCGACGGCGTGCCGACCGAGGATGAGCTCGGCTGGGGACGCACGGCCTCGTTCCCGCTCCAGGCGGCCGAGCACCGCGCGGTGCGCGAGGCGGTCGGGATGATCGACATGTCGCTCATGGCGAACTTCCTCGTCCAGGGGCGCGACGCGGAGGCCGTCCTGAGCCGGATCTGCGCGAACGACGTGGCGGTGCCGGTCGGCCGGGTCGTCTACACCCAGTGGCTCAACGAGCGGGGCGGCATCGAGGCAGACCTCACGGTCACCCGCCTCGGCGAAGAGCGGTTCCTCGTCGTCGTGACGGACTTCATCGGTCGCCGGATTCAGCCCTGGATCGAGCGGCACGCCCCCGAAGGCGCCCACGCGACGGTCACCGACGTGTCCTCCGGGACGACGCTCCTCACCGTCCAGGGGCCGCGGTCCCGCGACCTCCTCGGGCGGCTGACGAGCGCCGACCTCTCGAACGGCGCATTCCCCTACCTGACCGCCGCGGAGATCGACCTCCATTACGCGAGGGTGCTCGCGATGCGGGTCACGTACGTCGGGGAGCTGGGCTGGGAGCTGCATGTCCCAGCCGAGTTCTCGCTGACC
>Ga0209797_10000883_pt1 | contig 15050 bp, 15 predicted proteins | sample DOMMetBare3Fresh_2_FD_187472 | JGI IMG/M metagenome (GOLD analysis project Ga0209797, IMG submission 187472) | Wetland sediment microbial communities from St. Louis River estuary, USA, under dissolved organic matter induced mercury methylation -... | ecosystem: Environmental > Aquatic >... | reverse complement strand
TCCGGCATGCGACGCGTACCTCGCCCGCGCGCCACCGGATGGCGACCACCACCGTCTCGAGCCTGATCTCGACCCGGGCGGGGTCGAGCCGCTCGGCCAGCCGGCGCACCAGTGCGCCGTACCCCTGGCGCACGCGCAGCAGGTCGTCGCCATCTTCGTCCTCCGCCGACTCGTTCTCGGCGAGCGCCCTGGTCCCCAGCAACGCCAGGTTGGCGGCATGAAAGCCTTCAAGGTAGCCGGCTACCGCGTCGAGCTCCTCCGGGTGGCCCGCCTCGGCCCGGCGATCGTGCAACAGCTCGGCGACCGGGCGGTCCCGGGCGGGCCCACTCACCGGCTCCAGGAGCCGCGCCAGCGTCTCGCGGACGTCGGGGAGGGGTGCCTCTCCGTGGCCGCGCTCGTGGCGCTCCGGCATGCGTTCGATGCCGAGGCCGGACGTGCGGACCAGATCGAGCAGCTCGCCGGGCCGGCCGTGCACGAACTCGGCACCGAGCTCGACCGGGCGGCCCAGCTCGGGATCGTCCACAGTGTGGATCCGGCCGCCGATCCGGTCACGCGCCTCGACTACGAGGACACGGCGTCCAGCCGCCGCCAGCGTCTCCGCCGCCGCGAGGCCCGCAATGCCGGCCCCGAGCACCAGGACGTCCACCGTGGGCATCGGCGGGGCGGGCTACTCGTAGCGCAGCGCGTCGATCGGATCCAGCCGCGCGGCCCGGCGCGCGGGCCAGATGCCGAAGAAGAGCCCGACCAGCGCGCTGAAACCGAACGCGACGACCACCGCGGTGGTTGAGATGAGCGTGTTCCACTGCATGACTCTCGCGAGGACGACGGTCGCCCCGATGCCCAGCGCGATGCCGACGGCGCCGCCGAGGATGCACAGCGAGAGCGCCTCGATCAGGAACTGGAGAAGGATGTCGCCCCGCGTGGCGCCCAGCGCCTTGCGCAGGCCGATCTCGCGGGTTCGCTCGGTGACCGACACGAGCATGATGTTCATGATCCCGATGCCGCCGACCACCAGGCTCACCGCGGCGATGCTGGCGAGCAGCGTGGTGAAGACCTCCGTCGCCTGCTGCTGCGTCTGGAGCACGTCCTGCTGGTTCCGGATCGTGAAGTCGTTGTCGCCGCCGGGCCGGATGTGGTGCTCGCGCCGGAGGATGCGCTCCAGGTCCACCATCCCCTGCTGGATCGGCACGCTGTCCTCCACCTGGATCGACATCGAGCGCAGGCGCTTGCTCCCGAACACCCGGTACTGGGCGGTCTGGAGCGGGATGAGGACCTGTTCGTCGGGGTTCTGGAAACCGCCCGACGCGCCCTTCGGGCTCAGCACACCGATGATCTCGAACGGAATGCCGCGGATCAGGATCGCCTGGTGGATCATCGCGGCGGGATTGGCGCCCAGCATCTCGGGAACCGACGAGCCGAGTACCGCGTAGCGTTGCCGCGCGGCATCGTCGCCGGTGGTGAACATCCGGCCGTAGGGCACGGTGTAGTTCCGGACGCCGGTGTAGTTGGCCGTCGTCCCGATGATCTGCAGGTTCCGATTCTGATTGCCGTACACCACCTGGAGAGCCTGCTGCGCCTCGGGCACCACGGCCTTGAGCAGCGTGGCGCCCCGGAGAAGCGCTTCGTAGTCGTCGGTGCTGAGCACGGTCCGGTCGGTGATCATGATGGCGCCGCTCCGCCCCTGGCCCGCGAACACGGTGAACACGTTCGCGCCCAGCGCCGCGATCCGGTCGTTGACCGCCTTCTGCGCTCCGCTGCCCAGAGCCACCATCGTGATCACCGCGCCGACTCCGATGACGATACCGAGCATCGTCAGTGCCGACCGGAGCGCGTTGGATCGGATCGACGAGAACGCTACCCCGAACGTCTCCCCGAACTGCATCGCTACCGCCCCGGCGTGGTCGCGCCGCCCTGGCGTGCCGCGCCCGGGGCGCCGGTCGTCGGCTGCTGGCGCATGCCGGGGACCGCGCCCCCGCCGGTGATCTGGGTCATCCGCTGGCGAATGTCCTGCTGCGACTGCACCAGGCTGGCGCTCGGCAGCACGTACACCGAATCGCCCGGCTGCAGCCCCTGGATCACCTCGCTGTAGTCGAGGTCGGTGAGACCCGTGCGGATCCACACCGGGGTTGGCGTGCCATTCCGCTTCACGAAGACGATGTATCGCCCGCCGCCGGCCTCCGTCCCGCGGACGCGGCGCCCGTTCCCGCCGGGCGGGCCGCGGCCGGAGTCCTGGCGGCCGGCCACTGCGGTGTCCACGGTCCGCGGCGATGCCCCCACCGAGCTGGTCGACCGGTCGGCCGTGGCGGCGAGCTGCCGCTGCACCTCCTCGACCGAGAGGCCGAGCACCTGGGCTGCCGAGCCGACGTCGCGCTGCGTGCGTAGCGCCGCGTTGGGGACTGCGGGCACGCCTTCCCGCCGGCCGACGTGGATCTCGACCTCGGTGTTCATTCCCGGGCGAAGCAGTCCCTCCCGGTTGTCGATCCGAACGAGCACCGGAAAGACGGTGACATTCTGCTCGGTCTGGGCCTGCGGCTCGATCTTGAGCACGGTCCCCGGGAATGCGCGGTTGGGGTAGGCGTCCACCGTCACCGTGGCGGGCTGTCCCGGCTGCACCTTCCCCACGTCGGTCTCGTCTACCAGCGTCCGCACCTGCACCAGGTTGAGATCGGCCATCTTGAGGAGCGTGGTGCCGCCGCTCACGTTCGAGGTGGCCGAGGCGATCACGGCGCCGCGCTCGACGTCTTTCTCGATGATGGTGCCCGTGACCGGCGCGCGGACATCGGTGTCCTCGAGCAGGATGCGGGCGTTGTCCACCGCCACCCGCGCGCGCACCACCGCGGCGCTCGCGTTGGCGTAGTCGAGCAGCGACTGCTCGTGCTCCTGCTCGGTGATCGACTGCGACTGGAACAGCTCGTCGGCGCGGCGCTTCTGGCTGGTGGCGTTGGCAAGCTGCGCCCGGCCGACGTCGAGGTCGGCCTGGGCCTGGGCCAGCGCATTGCGGGCGTTCCGCGGGTCAATCCGCACCAGCAGCGCGCCGCGCTTGACCAGCTGGCCGGTCTCGGCGTTGAGCTGGAGGATCTCGCCCGACGCCTTGGACTTCACCTCGACGGTCGTGTCGGGCTGGACGGCGCCCGCGGCCTGGGCGGAGACCACGATGTCCCGCTGCTCGACCGGCACCGCGCGGTAGACGACCGGCGGCGCCTCCTGCTTGCAGGCGGCGAGCGTGAGGGCGCCGACCATGAGGGTCACCCTGAGCGAAGCGAAGGAGGCCGTGCCTGGACATGCCCCCTTCGCGGAGCCTGCCCTGAGCGGTAGCGAAGGGCTCAAGGTGACTCTGCGGAAGGATTCGGCTCTCATGTCCTGCCCGCGGTGGCGAAGTCCCGCTCCACCCGTCCGTCCTTGAGGTGCACCTGCCTCCGGGCATGGGCCGCGATGTCCGACTCGTGAGTCACCAACAGGATCGTCTGCCCCTCGCGGTCGAGCGCGTCGAACAGCCCCATGATCTCCTCGCCCGTGGCGCTGTCGAGGTTGCCGGTCGGTTCGTCGGCGAGCAGGATACTCGGCCGGTTCACCAGCGCCCGGGCGATCGCCACCCGCTGCCGCTGTCCTCCCGAGAGCTCGTTGGGCCGGTGCAGCATGCGGTCCTGGAGCCCCACGCGTGTCAGCGCGTCAGAGGCCAGCTCCCGGCGCTCGCGCCCGCCCATCCCGGCGTAGACCAGGGGCAGCTCGACGTTGTGCAACGCCGAGGCCCGCGGGAGCAGGTTGAACGTCTGGAACACGAAGCCGATCTCCTTGTTGCGGATCCGCGCGAGCTCGTCGTCGCCCAGTTCCGAGACGCGGTGGCCGTTGAGCCAGTATTCGCCGCCGGTCGGGCTGTCCAGGCAGCCGATCATGTTCATGAGGGTGGACTTCCCCGAGCCCGACGGGCCCATGATGGCGACGAACTCGTTCTTCCGGATGACGAGATCCACGCCGCGGAGCGCGTGCACCACCTCGCCCCCCATGTCGTAGTCCCGCTGGAGCTGCCGGGTCACGATGACGGCATCGCGGGGTAGGTCGGCCGGCAGCATGGCCATCCGCTCGGCGGTATCGCTCAAGCTCCCGGTCACAGCGTCCGTCCGATCAGCGCCTCGAGCTGCGCCTTCGCGCGGAGATAGTCGAATCGGGCATTCACGACGTCCACCTCCGCCTGGTTGAGGGCCTCCTGCGAGGTCAGCACGTCCACGATGGTCGAGACGCCGACGCGGTACCGCTCCTGCTGCACGCGCAGATCCTCGGTGGCGGCAGCCAGGCTGGTCCGGGTGATGCCGATCTTGGATCGCGCCGCGTCGAGCTGGGCCAGCCGCGCCGTGAGCTCCGCCTGCACGGCACGGCGCTCGTCCTCCGCGGTGGCGTGGGCGAGATCGTAGCCCGCCTCGCGCTGGACAATCGTGAGCTCGCGGCCGAAGCGGTTGAAGAGGCTCCAGCTCAGCTGCAGGCTGACCTGCCGCTGGTTCAGCAACGCGTAGTCGTTCGACCGGCTGGCGTTCCAGCCGGTGTTGGCGCCGAGCGTGAGGCTCGGCCAGTACGCCGAGCGCGCGACGCGGACGCCGGCCCGCGCCGCGTTCGCGCTCGCGACCGCGCTCTGGATCCGCGGTGACTGCGTCTCGGCCTCGGAACGGAGCGCCTGCGTGTCCACCGCCGCGACCACCTGACCGAAGCTGGAGTCGTCCACCGCGCGCACCCGGCCGACCTCGCCGATGAGGCGCGCGAGATTGGCCTCCGCCGTGGCCAGGTCCGTCCGCGTCTGGATCAGGGCGAGCTGCGCGTTGCCCAGCGTCACCAGCGAGCGGAGCGAGTCGGAGCGGGTGGCGGAGCCGGCGTGGAGCTTCGCGACCGAGACCTTGAGTTGTTCTTCCGCCCGCCGGACACTCGCCTCGCGCACGTTGACCAGCTGCGACGCGCTCAGCGCATCGAAGAACTGGTTCGTGGTCGTCAGGGCCTGCTGGAACCGGGTGTCCACCAGCGAGGCGTCGGCCTCGGCCTGGCCGGCCTTGGCCGCCTGCAGCTCGGCGCCCCGCCGAAAGCCGGTGAAGAGGTCCACGCTCGCGCTCAGCGAGGAGTTCACGCTTCGGTTGGTGGCGTTGCCCGAGGTGAGCTGGCCCGTCACCGGGTCGATCCGGGCGGCGCCTTCCGAGAAGAAGTCACTGGCTGACGAGCTGGCCGTGACCGACGGCAGAAAGCTACCCCAGGCGTTCCGCCGCTGGGCGGCGGCCGTGCGCACATTCCCCTGGGCCTGGATCACGCTGGGCTGCGCCCGCTCGGCCAGCCGGATCGCTTCGGCAAGGGTGACCGCCCGGTCCTGTGCGAGGAGGGGCGAGCCGGCGAGGGCCAGCAGCAGCACGGTCAGACACACGCGGTTCATGCGATCCCGGGGTCAGGGACGACAGGGGAAGATAGCCCTGGAGGGTCCCAACGACAGATTCGCCGGTTGACGCGGCCGTCGCAGCCTGGGCGCCGCGAGAACGGTGCCGGGACCCCGACCGGGCGCGAGGTGCGCCCGGCCCCTGCGCTGGGGTGCCGCCCCGGCGACCGTGGGCTCTCGCTGACCCTGAGTACACCACCGACCCCGTCCCTGTTGGGTCCGGCCGGGCCCAACACCCCGCGCAGGCCGACTGTATACTGGGCCGAGAACCCGTATCATCATCCCAATGACCGAGGAAGGGAAACGCCCCATTCAGCGCTCGCCGCAGCGGCGACCTCGCCCCGCCAGCTGGCGGTGACCGACGGCCGGCCGGACTCGGCATCGGTGCCGGACGCGCACGAGGCGGCGGTGATCGCGCGCGTGCAGGATGGGGACACCGCGGCCTTCGACATGATCGTGCGCCGGTACATGCGGTCGGCGTTCGCCGTGGCGTACCGGGTGCTCGGCCACCGGGAAGATGCGGAGGATGTGGTGCAGGAAGCGTTCCTGGCGGCGCTCGCCAACATCCGGAGCTTCGACACTTCGCGCCGGTTCGGCCCATGGCTCCACCGTATCGTCGTGACCCGCGGCCTCAACTTCAGGAAGGCCCGGAGCCGCCGAACCGCCGACGTGCTGCGGGACGCCGACGTGGCGAGCGCGGCACCCGGCCCGGCCGCCGCCGCGGATCACGCCGGACTCCAGGCAGCGGTGGTGGCGGCGCTCCAGCGCCTCCCCGAGCGGCAGCGGATGGTGGTGCAGCTGTTCGAGCTCGACGGCTTTTCAGGCGCCGAGATCGCGACGATGCTCGGCATCTCACCGGGCACCGTACGCTGGTACCTCCACGAGGCGCGGCAGGCCCTGCGCGGCATGCTCGCCCATTTGCAGGAGTCGATAGGATGAACGATCCCGCGCCCTGGTCACTCGACCGGGATCCGCCCCGCGACGAAAGCCTGGGCCGCCTGCTGCGCGCGGTCGAAGGGACCCCGCCGGGCGCCGCCGTGGACTGGGAGCGGCTCCACGCCGCGGTGATGCGCGGCGCCGCCCGGCAGTGGTGGGACGTCGTGGTGCAATGGGCCCGGTTCGCGGCCGTGGCGAGTGTGGCGGCGATGCTCGTCAGCGTGATGCTGCTCTGGCGTAGCGGTCCTGACCCGGCGGAGCTCACCCTCGGCGCCGACGTTGCGCCGGAGTCGGTGGCGCTGGCCCGAGTCGTGGCCGCCTACCCCGACGACGCCGTGCTGAGCACCCTGCTCCAGACGGTCCGCAACGACGAGTTCATTTCCTGGAGCGCCCAATGAACGAGCTTCGGAAGTCCCGGCTCATCGCCGGAGTCGTGATCATGCTCGTCTTCCTGGCCGGGGGGGCGGTCGGCTTCTTCCTGCATCACTCGCTGCCGCGCCACGGGTTCCCGGGGCTCGCCCTGGGTGGCCCCCCGCCGGGACCGCCGCCGGAGGTGAAGGGGTGGATGCTGGATCGGCTCGACCGCGATCTGAAGCTCACACCCGGTCAGCACGTGCGAATCGACAGCGTGCTCACGCGGCGCGAGTCAGATCTGCGGGCGCTCATGAGCGAAGCACGGCCGCGCTTCGAGGCGATTGCGACCCGGACGCGCTCGGAGATCCAGGCCGTGCTCACGCCGGCGCAACAGGAGGAGTTCGCCCGGATCACGCGGCGGATGGATGCGTGGCGCGAACGGCGGCCACACCCATGATCGCGCGACGGGGGGCAGTGCGTCTGGTGGGGCCGGTGGCTGTCGGGGCACTCGCCGCCTGCATGCCCGCCCGCCATCCGGGCGGGTTTCCCCGTCCCGAGCCGGAGACGATAGCGCCGGTCGCGATCGATCCCGCAGGGGTGCCCCGTCTCGACGGGTTCAGCGGCGCGGTGAAGGTGGGGCTCACGGTCTATCTGTCGGGGCAGGTCGCGCTCGACGGCCAGGGGCGAATCGTGGGCCCGGACGATTTGAGGACTCAGCTGCGGCAGTCGCTGGCAAATCTGGTGGCGCTGGTGCGGGCCGCCCGTGGGCTGCCGGGGGATGTGGTGAAGCTCACTTTCTTCGTCGTGAACTACACCCCGGACGACTTCAAGACAATTCAGGCGGTGGCCGCGGACGTGCTGACGCCTGACGCCAGGCCCGCCCTCACGCTCGTTGGGGTCGCGACGCTGCCAGTACCGGGGCTGCTGGTGGCGGTGGACGGTATCGCCTCGCTGCGCGGCGCTTTTCCCGACCGGGAGCGGGCGGGGCGGTAGGAGCGAGCTTACCGGTCCGCCCGTCGCCGGAACGCTTCCCGCCACGCGCTCAACGCCAGCCAGCCGCACAGGATGCCGAACGCGTAGGCGGTGATCGTGGGCAGCGCAAAGAACAGCGCGCCGAGCGTGATCAGGGTGACGCTGAGGGGCAGAAAAACTGAGCGGCGCGCGTTCGCGATGAGGGCGCGGAGGACGAGGGCGGCCCGCCGCCGCCGCTCCCGGCGGGTCGGACGATGGGCCGCCGCCGCCACCTCCGGGTCTTCGCGGCGGAGCGCAGTGGGCAGCGCGGCGCTGATGCGTCGGGGCCCGCGCACCGGCCGCCGAATCACCTCGCGGCTCCGCGCCACGTCGAGCCGGAACTGCCGCTCCATCGCCTCCGCCAGCACGGGGTCCTCGATGAGCACGTCGAGCTCCCAGTTGCCGAGCAGGCTCGACGAGTTGAGGTTGCTCGAGCCCACCCGGGTCCAGCGGCCGTCCGCCACGAGCGTCTTGGCGTGCAGCATCGGGCCGTCCCACTCGAAGATCCGCACCCCGTTCCGCAGCAGGTCCCGGTAGCCGATCCGCGACAGATTCCGGACCAGGGGCAGGTCGCTCGAGCCCGGCACCAGAAGTCGCACGTCTACCCCGTCGCGCGCGGCGTCGCGCAGTGCCTGAAGCAGCCGGGCCGGCGCCACCAGGTACGCGTCAGTGATCCACAGCCGGTTGATGCTCCCGGCCGCGAGCTGCTCGATGACCCGGTAGGCCCGCTCACGACCCGGCTCGCCGCTGATGACGCGCACCTCCGCCTCCCCCTGCGGCGTCACGCGCCCCGCCATGTCGTGGTCCGGTAGGCAGCCCTTGGCCACCTCCCACGTCCGGGCGAACGCCTGATCGAGCACGGCAGAGGCGGGGCCGGCGATCGCGACCGCGGTGTCCCGCCAGGGCTGGGTGCCCTCGGTGTCTTCACCGGTCCACTCGGCGCCGATACAGAGCCCGCCCATGACCGACCGCGAGCCGTCGGCGACGACCAGCTTCCGGTGGTTGCGCGAAAAGTTCGACACCAGGTCGATGGGTGACAGCGGGCGGAACGACCGCACCTCCACGCCCGCCGCGCGGAGAAAGCGCCAGTACTTGCGCGGCGTACCGGCGCAGCCGAACCCATCGTAGAGTACGCGCACGGGCACGCCCTCCCGCGCCCGCCCAGCCAGCGCCTCGGCGAAGCGCCAGCCGGGTGTGTCGGCGCGGATGATGTAGTTCTCGAAATGGATCCAGCGGGTGGCGCCGGCGATGACGTCGAGCATCGCCGCGTAGGCCTGCGGGCCATCGATCAGGAGCCGCACCTGGTTGCCCGGGATCGGGCGGCCACCGGCAGCGCGGTTGATCGCGCTGGTGACCGACTGCTCGGCGCGGACCGCGACCTCCCCGGCGCCGGCCGCGGTCATGCCGGTCCGAGGCCGAGCCGGTGCTCGTGGGGCCGGAGCGCCTCGAGCACGAACCCGATGTGCTCCTCGAGCGGCACGCCGAGCTCGGCCGCGCCCTGCAGGACGTCCTCGCGGCTCACGCCCTTCGCGAAGGCCTTGTCCTTGAGCTTCTTTTTGACGCTGGAGACTTCCAGGTCCCGCAGGCTGCGCGATGGCCTGACCAGGGCGCAGGCCACCAGGAAGCCGCACAGCTCGTCCACCGCGAAAAGCGCCTTTGCCATCGGGGTATCGCGCGGCACGCCAGTGTAGTTCGCGTGCCCGAGTATGGCGCGTCCGCTGGGCTCGGGGAGCCCGAGCGCGGAGAGAATGCGCACGCCCTCGGCTGGGTGCTCTTCGGTGGCGGAGTGCGCCGGATTGGGGAACCGCTCGTAGTCGAAGTCGTGGAGCAGCCCGACGAGCCCCCACGCCTCGACGTCATCGCCCGCGCGGACCGCCATGGCGCGCATCGCCACCTCGACCGCATACATGTGCTTCCGCAGGGCGTCGGAGACGGTGTACTCGTGCATCAGGGCCAGGGCGCGATCGCGGTCGAGGGCCATCCGGGCTCCGCTCGGGTTACGATGTCTGGGCGTATCCCGCGGTGAGTGGCACCCGGGCGGACACCTCCCCGTCGAGCGAGATCTCGAACGCGTACACCCCGGGCCGGGGCAGCGGCACGTCGAACACCAGCACGGCCCCCGCCTCCACATCCACCACCCCCGCAGGCGGCTCGCCGAACTGGACCGTGCCCTCGCCGCCCAGCAGCTCGGTGCCGCCTTCGTCCACGAAGCGGATGCGGATCCTGTGAATGCCGATCTCGGTCCGGCGTCCGCGCACCCGCAGGACCAGGTGGGTGCGCGGGCAGACCGATGGGAAGTTGGTGAGCCAGACGTGCTGGAATATGCCCAGCACGCTCAGCTTGCCCTGCTGGTCGATCAGGGCGTAGTCCGCCACGATCGCGAAGTCGAGGTGCAGGTCAGGCCACCCGGATGGAGGTGACGACGTCGTTCTGCTTGATGCTGTTCACGACGTCCATCCCCTGGCGCACCTGGCCGAAGACGGTGTGCACATGGTCCAGATGGGGCTGCGGCGAGTGGCAGATGAAGAACTGGCTGCCGCCGGTGTCCTTCCCCGCGTGGGCCATGGAGAGCGTGCCGGCGACGTGCTTGTGGGTGTTGAGATGGGTCTCGCAATTGATCTTGTAGCCGGGGCCGCCGGTGCCGACGCGGGGATTGGCCGGGTCCTTCGAGAGCGGGTCACCGCCCTGGATCATGAAGTTGTTGATGACCCGGTGGAAGCGGGTGCCGTCGTAGAACTGGCTGTTGGCGAGCTTCTCGAAGTTGGCGACGGTGGTGGGCGTCTCCGTATCAAACAGGTCGGCGACGATGGTGCCCTTGCTGGTTTCGATAGTTGCGGTCTTGGCCACGCTGTGCCTCGGTCGAAGAGAGAAGAGTGCCCTAATCTAACATACGGTCGGCTCAGTCCGCCGCCGGCAGCAATGCCGCCAGGACGTCCCGCCATTGCTCCGCCGTCCCGGCCGGCGCCCGGCAGCTGGTGCCGCTGCAGGCATAGCTGCGCGGGGCGCGGCCGGCGGCCACCATGCCGGCCATCGCCGCAGGCAGCGGGCTCGCGCGGGAGTCGTCCGGACTGATGCGGCGCACCACCCGGCGCGGGACGAAGGTCGCGAGCGCGTCGGCGTGCATCCGCTCGGCCACCGGGTTGCCGGGGGCGCCGACGATCACCAGGTGGGTTGCGGGCGAAAGGTGCCAGTCCAGCGCCAGGAGGTAGGTCGCCGCGTACAGGCCGAGCTCGCCCGCGCGGCCCGCGAAGGCCCGCACCAGTGCGAGACCCCGCTCACGCCACCGCGCGTCGCCGGTGAGCTCGTGCAGGCGCGCGCATACAATACCCGCCACGCCGTTGGGCGATGGGGTCGGGGTGTCCTGCACCGGCTTGGCGCGCTCCGGGAGCAGCCCGAGCGTGTCTCCCCGTCCGCGCGCCGTGTCGAACAGGCCGGCGCTCCTCCCGTCCCAGTAGTCCGCCCATACCCGGTCCATCAGCCGCTCCGCCCACGCCAGCCACTCGGCCTCGCCGGTCGTCTCGTGGGTGTCGAGCGCGGCGGCCGCCACCTGCACCTGATCATCGAGCAGCCCGGTGACGCCGCCGGGGGTGTGGGCCACCGCGTCCTCCGCCACCCGCTCGGCGTAAAGCCGCTTCATCGTGAGGAGGGCATGCCGGCGCGCATCGTCATCGTCCAGGACCGCTCCCGCGCGGAGCATGGCGGAGGCCATCATCGCGTTCCAGTTGGTGTAGCGGGTGCGGTCCACGAACGGGGCCGGCCGCGCGGCACGCGCATCGCGGAGCTTGCCCTTCGCGCGCTCGAGCGCCCCGCGCACTTCGTCCTCGGGACGCCCCGTCTGCGCCGCGATGGTGGACACCGTGGCGGCGACGAACAAGACGTTCTTCGAGGGGTTGTGGTGCATCTCGCCGGCCGTCCCGATGTCGTAATACGCCGCCGCCACCTCCAGCTCGTCGGGCGCGAGCACGGCTGCCGCCTCGTCGCGCGTCCAGGTGAAGTAGTCGCCGTCATCCTCCAGGCCCACGTCCGCGTCCTGGCTGGCCGCGTAGCCCCCCTCGGGGTCCGAAGCCACCTCGCGTACCCACCGCACGATCCCCCGCGCGGCCGCCGCGTACTCCTCGGCCCCGAACAGCGCGTAGGCGTCGAGATATGCCTTGAGCAGCTCGGAGTTGTCGTACGACATCTTCTCGAAATGCGGCACGATCCACTCGGCGTCCACGCTGTACCGGTGGAATCCTCCGCCGAGGTGGTCGTACACGCCGCCCCGCGCCATCCCGTGGAGCGTGCGGTCGAGGATGGTGCGCACGGGCTCGCCTGGCCGGTCGAACCAGCGGTGCAGCAGCAGCGTCATGGCCCCGGGGTGGGGAAACTTTGGCGCCCGACCGAACCCGCCGTTGACCGTGTCGAACACGCGTGTCATCTGCGCCACCGCGTCGTCCAGCATCTGGAGCGACGGCTCGCCGGGCGCCGCTTCGTTCAAGTCGTCGCCCACGACGCGGCGCACCGCCGCCGCCTGCGACTGCACCTGCCCGCGCCGCGACCGGTACGCCTCGAGCACGCTCTCGAGCACGGTCCGAAACCCCGGCCGCCCGTGCGCGCCGTCGGGAGGGAAGTAGGTGCCGCCGTAGAACACCTCGCCCGCCGGTGTCAGGAACGCCGTCAGCGGCCAGCCGCCCTGCCGGGTGAGCGCCTGGACCGCGCGCTGGTAGCGGGCATCCACGTCGGGACGCTCGTCCCGATCGACCTTGATGCAGATGAACTGCTCGTTGAGGAAGCGGGCGAGCTCGGGGTTCTCGTAGGACTCGCCGTCCATGACGTGGCACCAGTGGCACCAGACCGCGCCGATGTCCAGCAGCACCGGCCGGTCCTGCGCCCGGGCGGCCGCGAACGCGTCGTCGCCCCAGGGATACCAGTGGATCGGCTGGTGGGCGGCGGAGCGGAGGTAGGCCGAGGTGGACGCGGCGAGGCGGTTCGTGGTCACCGGTGGTAAGGTAGCGAAAAGGGCGCACGGACGTGCGCCCTGATGGTACGCCGACTCGGTACGGGGAAGCCCCGGACTCAGGATCCCGGCTTTGTGTGGCTCAACGAGTACACGTACGCGGCCACCGCCTTGACCTCGTCGTCGGCGATCGTCGCGCCGCCCTTGGGCGGCATCGGGATGCCGCTCTTGGCCTGCTCCTTGGTGACGCCGGCGAGGACCTGCTTGACGATCGCGTCATAGGAGCCGTCACTGTGGATCCATTCCGCGTCGGTGAGATTCGGGCCAACGGCGGCCCCCACGGCCTTGGCGCCGTGGCACGCGTAACAGTTGCCCTTGGTGTGAAAGATGGTGTCGCCCTTCGCGATGACCGCCGGCGTGACGGGGGCGGAGCTTTGAGCCGCGGCGGAGCGAGCCCCCAGCAGGGCGGCGAACGAAAGCAAGAGGCCGAGGCGAGTCCGGATGTCCATCGTGGCTCCCGTAAGGTGGCGTCGTTTACCAGCTGACTATAGAGAATACTGCCCCGGCTGGGGCGGTCAAGGTGGGGAAGAGGCAAGGGCCGGACCGAATGGATCGGTCCGGCCCAAGTTATTCGAGGACAAGGTCTTGTGATGATGCCGCTGGCGGAGCCGCTCGCCAATCGGGCCCTAGTTCGTCCCCTCGACCGGACGCGGGGCCATGACCGCGGCCTCATTGGTGGTCGACCCCCGGGGCCGGAAGATCGCAGGGTCGTAAGCGCTACGGGGGTTCCATAGCACCCAAGACCTGATTCCCAACTCCTCGGCCGCGCGGATCTGGTCGCGGACGTGGGCCGGCGTGTAGCGTGGCTGACCGAGGGTGAACGCCTGCAGATACGGCCGGATCTCGGCCGTCTTCCCCAGCGGTTCCGACCGCCTGAGCGCGTCCTGCAAGGCCCGCCGGATGACCTTGTACGGCTCGCTGTTCGGGTGCTTGAGGCTGTAGTAGCCCCGGAAGTAGTGACTGGGATACACCATCGGCAGCACGACGTCGGCAGTCGTGACGAGGTCCTCCCACAGCTGGCCGATTCCCATGTCGGTCGGGGCGCTGGTCGTGAGTCCGAAGACGTCGATGGTGAACGGCACGCCCAGCTTCCTGGTGCGATCCCGGAGCAGCCGCAGGTTCCGGGTCACCCCCTGGCGCTTGGTCTCGCCTGTGCGGCGCCCGGCAAACACCGCGCTCGCCAGACGGCTCTCGGGTTCGTCGGGGAAGCGCACGTAGTCGTATTGCACCTCCGCGAACCCGAGCCGCACCGCCTCGGCGGCAAGCTGTGCCGCGTACACCCACACCGAGTCGTTGAACGCGTCCACCCACGCGAAGTCGAGCCGGTCGCGCCAGAGACCCCCGTTCACGTGCCGGACCGACCAGGCGGGCTTCCGGGACGCGAGCAGCGGGTCCTTGGCCACCACGATCCGGGCAATCGGATGGATCCCGTGCTCTCGCATCACTCTGAGGCGCTCGCGCACATCTCGGGCCCGGAGCTGGGTGTTGGCGCCGATCTCGATGGCCGTCGGCACCTCGCTGCGGTATGTCAGGTAGCCGGTGTCGTCCTTCACGTCCAGGACGAAGGTGTTGATCTCCGTCCGGTCGGCGAGCTTGACCAGATCATGAAAGCGCCGGCCCCCGAATGCCCAGGCGTTCAGGTAGATCGCCCGCACCGGGCTCGGCGCCTGCGTGAGCGGCGGTGCGGGCCAGTGGACGGGGAGTTCGATCGTGGGGATCGCGAAGAGAGAATCGGGTGGGGCGGGGGCCGGAGGCAGTTCGTCGCCCCAACCCGGCGCCTGCTGGGCGGAGAGCGCCGCAATGTGCAGCACGACCGCCAGAACACCGGAGACGAGGGAGCGGCGCATCGGACCCAGATGATTGCGGGGTAAGGTGATGGAGGAGCGCGCGAGACGCTCCTCCATCATGCCCCGCAAATCAGGGGCCGGGTTTCACCGGTCGAATCTCGACCCGACGGTTGGCCGCGCGGCCGCGCGGCGTGGTGTCCGGGGTGAGGGGTACCGAGGAGCCGTAGCCACGCGGCACGATCTGCTCGTAGTTGACGCCTTTGACGATGAGGTAGTCGCGCACCGCCTCGGCCTGGAGCGCCGTGATGCGAAGGTTCTCGGCGGCCGAACCGGAGTTGTCGGTGTGCGCGCCGATCTCCACGCGTACGGTCGGATTGGCCCGGAGCAGATCGGCCACCGAGTCGAGTGCGACGTATGACGACGCGTCCAACCGTGCCGTTCCGGGGATGAACGCGACCCCGGAGATGACCCCCGCCGTGACGGCCGGGCTCGGTGCTGCCGAGGGGACCGTCACGTTCGGACGCTGCAGTGGTCGGCCCAGCGTGTCGGGCTGCACTCGGGG
>Ga0209797_10000882_pt1 | contig 15059 bp, 14 predicted proteins | sample DOMMetBare3Fresh_2_FD_187472 | JGI IMG/M metagenome (GOLD analysis project Ga0209797, IMG submission 187472) | Wetland sediment microbial communities from St. Louis River estuary, USA, under dissolved organic matter induced mercury methylation -... | ecosystem: Environmental > Aquatic >... | reverse complement strand
GGCTGACCCGCGAGCTCCTGAAGGGGCGCGCTTCGCGCGCCCGGGGGTAACGGGCGCAACGTTTCCTCAACCCCCAACTAGGGCGAGGCGCGCGAGTCGAGATACCGCCGCATCCGTCGCTCCGCCCGCCGCTCCCGCACGAGGAAGGCGAAGGGCACGACGAACACGAGGCAGACGAGGACAACGGGAACGATGAGCCATGCGACGCTCGCCCGCGGGGAGATTCGCTCAACCTCCTGCGTTGCGTCGGCCAGCGCCTGCCCGGGGGACTTCCTGGCGTTCGCGATCGCGGAAGGGCTGCCGCCATGCGGCACCCAGCTGTTCACGATCCAGCGGCTGTCCGCCCCGAGCCGCACCGGCACCATGCTCATCGAGAACACGGTGGCCTGAAGCCCGGCGCCCTCCGTGGGGTACACCATCACGAGCAGGCCCACGCCCTCCGCGTTCGAGTACTGGACCTTCCAGCGGGCACTGTCGACGGGGTAGGGGACGACGGGGATGTCTCCGGTCGCCCACTGCTGCTTCGACAACCCGCCGCGGAGAGCCGGGCCGACGATCTCGTAGGCCCGCTCCGGATGGTCGCGGGCGACAGCCGACTCGACGAACCGCTGCGCCACCGAGACGAGCGCGATCCGCTCGGCCTTCGTCAGGCGGTGCGGCTTCGGCGCGACGTAGATGTCGGCCTTCCCACCCGAGAAGGTCTCGATGTTCTCGGCGGTGTTCCAGAAGAGAATCGCCGTGACCGTGAGCGACGCGACGAACCCGCCGGCAACCACGATCCACATGAGACGGCGGCGGGCACGGTGGGACATCGCCGCCTAGCCCGGGTCGGGGACGGCCGGCTGGTAGCGCGGCACCCAGTAGAACACCTTCCACGGGGCCTTCTCGGCGCTGCGCTTGAGGCCGATGTAGAACACGGCGGGCTGCGTGCCCGATCCGGGCTTGGGCACCATGAACACCTGCCACACCACCTCGTTCTTGTACGACCGGTCGACCTTGAACGTCGCGAGCTCGAGATCCCCGGTCGGGTAGTAGACGACGGGGATGTTCCCCGTCTGCCACTCCTTGCGCGTCATGCCCTGGCGCAGCTCCGGAGCAACGAGGTCGTAGGAGGCGGCGAGGTTCTTGCGAGCGACCGCGGTCTTGATGAACTCGCCGGCAATGCGCTTCGCGGCCAGGTCGACGCCCACGCTCTTCTCCGGCTTGAAGATGTCGGCGGGCTCGGTCGAGAACGTCTCGGTCGTGTCCCCCGTGTTCCGGAAGACCACGAACGTGAAGACGCCGACGCCGACCGCGAGCAGCACGAGAGCCGCCACGAGGAGCCGGCGCTGGTTGCGCGGTGACTGCAGAAACGAACGGCGGTCCGAGGTCGCCTCCATACAGGAAGAGTAGACGCCGCCGGCACGGATTGGGTTAGGCGCTGGGCTGCTGCGTCACGTTAGCGCTCGGTTAACGGGCTCGATCCCCGATCGAGGGATGGCCCCTCGAACGGGTGAGGCCGATGCGCGGGAGGTGAGGCTTCGCTCGACCCTGCTGCTGCTCGCCGTGGCCCTCGTGGCCGCGCTCTCCACGCTCGCGCCGGGCGCCGGCGCGAGCGCCAAGACGTGCGCGGCCGGGTCGCACGGCCCACAGGGGTACGCGTACGCCGGCCACCAGGCGACGGCCGTTGCCCATGGCGTCCGGGCGACGATCACGCCGTTGGCCCGTCCGAGCGTGCCCGCGGGACATGTGGCCGGCTGGGTCGGCGTCGGCGGTCCCGGCCAGGGCGCGAACGGCGAGACGGTGTGGCTCCAGGTCGGCGTCGCCTCGCTGCCGGACACGCCGGCGATGGTCTATGCGGAGATCACGCGCGCCGGCAAGGAGCCGGAGTTCGTGCCCGTGCTGGAGAACGTGGCGGTCGGGGAGAGCCACCGGGTCGCAGTGCTCGAGGTGGCCGGCAGGCCGAACGTGTGGCGCGTCTGGGTCGACGGCAAGCCGGTGACGAAGCCGCTGCTGCTGCCGGGCTCGACAGAGCGCTGGCGCCCCATCGCAACGGCCGAGTCGTGGAGCGGTGGCAACGCGTCCTGCAACAGCTTCTCCTTCCGCTTCGACGGGGTCAGCGTGGCGAGCGCGAGCGGCGGCGGTTGGCATGCGTTCGTGCCCGGCTTCACCTTCCAGGACAAGGGCTTCGCCGTGAAGAAGCTCGCCGGCGCCGCGGGCCGGCAGCGCACGCTCGCCACCGACGGCGCCGCGCCGTACGCCTTCGAAGCCTCGAGCGTGTAACGACCAGGCCCCGCTCCGGCGCGCCGGCTTCCGCTCAGGCGGGAACGATGCGGATCGGCGTGCCGACGGGGATCCGATCCCGCAGGTAGTTCGCGCTCGCGTTGGAGATCCGCACGCAACCGTGGGAGACCTCCTTGCCGAGCAGCCACGGCTGCCAGGTGCCGTGCAGGCCGACGACTCCGCCGCCGGGCCACTCGGACAGCTTCGAGTACGCGCTCGTCTCGAACGCGAACGTGCCGAGGAACGTCTGCCGGACCGGCTTGAAGCGGACGGTCACGTAGTAGAGCCCCGTCGGGGTCTCCATGCCGGCTGCACCGACGGCCACCTTCGACTGGTACAGCTTGCGGTCGTCCTTCCAGACCTGCAGCACCTTCGAGCCGCGGAAGACGACGATCTGCCACGGCATCGGCCTGACGTCGACGTTGCGGGCGCGCACCCAGCCGACACGGCCGTTGGGGCGACCGGGAACCGAGATCTTGTACCAGGCCGGCTTCCCGCGCTGCCCCCGCCTGACGTCCAGCGCGAGCACATACCGAGGGCGATAGTCCTGCTCCCGGAACTCGCTCAGCTTCGCAATCACACGTGCGCCGGCAGACGGTGCGCTCCACACGGTGAGGGTCGCGACGTTGATCGTCCCGGAGCCGACCACCGGCTTCGGCGGCGACTGTGTCAGCGCATGCCCCTTGCCGGGCAGGAGCAGCGCCGCCGCGACGACGAGCGTCAGGAGCATGTACCGCATCAGGAGAGCGTAATCGTTCATCGGCGCCGTTCCATGGGTTGAGTGACGACCTGTCGCGAGGAGGGCGAATCGCCTCCCTCGACCTGAGCGTAGGCCCCCTTCCGGGGGGTGCCTATGCCTCGATCGAGGGGTTCGCCTCCCTCTGGTGGGCGACGCCGGGACGAGCGAGAGGGGCGGCTCTCGCCGCCCCCCTGCTCCCCCGTCCGAACTGCGGTCCTACCCCGTGACGGGCGGCTCGAAGACGCCGACGACGCCGACTCGAGCTGTGTTGCACCCCTTGCTGCCGGTGATCGAGACGACCACGATCCCGGACTTCGGAGCGGCGACGAGCGTGGTCACGAGGCCGTTCTTGCCGGTCTTCACGACCTTGTCCACCCCGGCGCCCTTGATCCGGATCTTGGCCCCGGCGACCGGCTTGCCGGCGGCCCTCACCGTCAGTGTGAGCTTGCCGCCCTTGCCGACCATGACGGTCTTCTGCGCGACCGTCAGGGTCGAGCAGACCTTGGGCTTCGGCTCCGGCCTGGGCGCCGGCTTGGGCTTCGGCGCAGGCTTCACCGTCGGCGGCGTCGCCGGAGCGACCACCAGGGTGACGGCGGAGGCCTGGTTGTTGGAGGCTTTCGAGTCACCCGGCGTCGAGACGGTCACGGTGTTCGTGAGCGTCCCCGTCTTCGTCGCCTTCCCGACGACCGTGATGACGAACGACTGCCCCGGGCTGAAGACACCCGGCCGGGTGCAGCTGACGAGCGCACCGCCCTGCTCCACGGAGCAGCTGACGGTGGGATCCGACGAGCTCGCCGACAGGTAGCTGATCCCGCCCGGAGCCGGGTCGGCTACCTGCGCACCATTCGCCGCGTCCGGGCCGAGGCTCGAGACGACGATCGTGTAGGTGACGTTCCCGTTCAGCTTGGTCGGCGTCGTGGCGGACTTGGTCACGCCGATGTCGAGCACGGGCGCCTTCGGCGGAGGCGGCGTCGTCGAGCAGGTGACGGTCACGGTCGCCGTCGAGGTGCTCAGGATCGCCCCCTCGTCGCCGATCACGCGTGCCGTGTTCGAGTAGGTCGCGTCCCGGCAAGGGAGCGTCTCCGACGGATACGAGTCGGTGAAGCCCTCGGTCCGGTCGCTCCACGTCTTGCCGTTCGTGTCGACCACGTCGACGTTGGCGTTGACTACCCGGGTCGGCTCGCTGAAAGCGAATTGCGCCGAGCCGGAGCCTGAGCCGACGCCCTGGGTCGTCGTCGTGGCGGTGGCCGTGTTCGTCCCCGCCGCACCGCTCGGCAGCCCGACGGAGTACGTGCACGTCATGGACGACTTCGCCGCAATGGTGCTCGCCGGGCACGTGACCGTGCCGCCGAGGCCGTCGCTGACCGACACGCCGCTCACGGCGAGCGCGTTCGGGTTGGTGACCGTGATCGTGCCCGTCAGACGCCAGCCGGAGTCGACCGGCTCCCCGTCCCGCTCGAGCTTGACCGTCCACGTGGACGAGCCGGTGGCGCCGTCCTTGAGGGCGATCTGCGACGGGGCTGCGGTCTTCGTCACCTTCCAGTCATAGGTGCGGGTGAACGACGGATTGGCCGTCTTCGCCACCGTCAGGGGCTTCGGCGCGTTGCACGTGACGACGACGGTGGCGCTGTCCTCGTCGTACGCCTCTCCCTTCGGGTCGGACACGGCCGCCGTGTTGCCGTACGTGTGCGTCGCGCCGCATCGCAGGGTGCGGTCGTACGTCAGCACCTTGTCGCCGCTCTGGTCGAGGTCGGCCGGCGTGAGGCCGGTGCCGCCCGTGAGCGGGGCTGCGGCGCCGCCGTCGAACGCGTCGCTCACGTCGGCGGTGCCGTTGACCACGGTGGGCGGGCCGAACGTGATCGCGACGGAGCTCGAGGTGTTGCCGAGCTGGCTGTTGCCGCTGACGGTCACGGACGCCGTGTTCGTGGCCGGCTTCACGCTCTCACTCGTAGCCGTGTACGTGCACTTGAGCTCGCTCTTGCCGGCGATCGTGGTAGCCGGGCAGCTGACGACTGCGCCGGGAAGCACGTCCGTGACGCCGACGCCCGTGACAGCCGAGGCGTTCGGGTTCGTCACCGTGATCGTGCCCGAGACGACGTAGTGGCTGTCCACGGACGAGCCGTGCACGGTCACCTTGTAGTGGGCATCGGCGCTCGTGCCCGGGTCGAGCGTGAGCGAGGCCGAGTCGGCGTAGCCGCCGGTGGTCTTCACCTGCTTGTCGATCGTCCAGCTCCAGGTTCGCTGCGAGGAGGTGGCATCGACGGTCTTCGCGATCAGGAGCCGCTGCAGCGGTGTGCAGGTGATGTCGAGAGTCGCCGTATCGCTGCCGAGCGGGTCCTTCGCGTCCCCGTTCAGGGTGACCGTGTTCGTCACCTTGCGGCTCGTGCCGCACGGGTGGTTGGTCGTGTAGACGGTCGTGTCGTCGGCAGTGATGCCTCCCTTGGACTTGCCGTTCGAGTCCTGCCAGCCGACCGTCTTGTTGAGCTCGCTGGTCGGGGCACCGAACGCATAGGCCTTCGCCGCGGAGGTGCTCGCCATCCAGTCGGGCGTCGTCGGGTCGGCCAGGACCGTGTTCGTGCCGTCCACCTTCTGGGTCAGGGGGGCGGCGTACGTGCAGGTGATCTTCTGGCCCTTGGCGATCGAGAACGTCGCCTGGTCGGTCGTCCCGCTCTTCGGTGCGCACGCCCCGGTGAAGCTCACGTTGGTGAGCGACTCGTCGAGGATGCCGGAGGCATCGAACGGCGAGCTGTCGAGGACGGTGATCACGCCGGCGACCTTCACGCTCCTGTCCACGCTGCCCGTCCGGTTGACGGTGATCTGCCAGTCGGCCGAGCCGGTGCTCCCGGCTTCGAGCGTCAAGGCGGCGCTGTCGGCGAAGCTGCCAGACGTCTTCACGTGCTTGTCGATCGTCCACGTGTACTCGCGGGTGAACGAGGGCACCGCGGTCTTCTCGACGCGGAGCTTCTTGATCGTGCAGAAGAGCACGTGCGAGATCGAGTCCTTCGGGCTGACGAGCCCGGTGTCGCCCCACGGGCCGCTGGCGGGATGGCCGCCCCAGCCGTAGGCGCGATAGTCGTATACGGTCGCCTTGGCGCCCGACTTCACGTAGACGAAGTCGACCGGCATGTTCGCCGACCAGTCGAAGGTCGCGACACCGCCGGAGACCTGCGCATTCCTGATCGTCACGGAGAGTGGGTTGTCGCTCCCGTGCGTTACCGCCGCGTTGGTCTTGTCGTAGGTTGCGTTGTAGGTCGTGAGCGCGCCGCTCTTCTCGGCCTTGAGGCCGAAGACGTGGCTCTCGCCGGTCAGCGCCGTCGAGCACTCCGCAAAGATGCTGCTTCCGTCCATGCTCGTCGGCGCGATGCCGTTGCCCGTGGAGGGAAGCGACCCCGTCGCCCCCGCCACGATCGAGCCGGCAAGCGCGACGACTCCGACAACCGCGAGCGCGCACACCGTGCCTGCCGCCCGTCCCAGTCCCTTCCCCATGATCACTCACTCCCTCGATTCCGCTGGTTTCCGCATACCGGCACGCGCACGCGGCCGGTCACCGTGTGGGTCTCTGCTCTGACGGTATGACGCTGTTGGGGGAGGGGCCATCCCTCGATCGAGTGCTCTGCTCCCCCTTCGTCGCGCCCCCCGCGCGTGGAGCTTCCAGGATGGACACTCTCGACCTCTACTCGAGCGTTAGCTGCTAGCTGCCGGCGTCGACACGGCCGCGGCCGTTGGGCCGCGGCGGGAAGGAGCCATGCCGCCGCGGTCGAAGTGCGCGAGGCGCCGGCGGATCGCCAACCGAATCGACGGCTCAGGACGACGACCCGTCGGCGCACGACGATCGCGAGGGAGGAGCGCAGCAGAGTGGCGGGCAAGCCGGACCGAGACTGGGAGCACTGGCCGACGCGCAGGGCGCCCGACGACCGCCGCCGCTTCGGGCTGAGGGCGCTCTTCTCCCCCACTGACCAGCCGCAGGCCGTCGAGGCGCTGATCGGGGAGCGGAGCCGCGAGCTCGAGCAGCGCACCGAGGAGCTCCACGCCACCATCGCCGACCTGGAGCGCCGGGAGGAGCAGGCGCTCCGCCTGCGCGCGGCCGTCGAGGAGATGCTGCGACACGGCTCTGCGGAGCTCGACGACCGTCACGCCGAGCTGAGCGCCCTCGCAGCCGCGCTGGCGGAGCGCGAGGAGCGCGCCGCCGCGACGGACCGCAAGCTCGCCGACCGCCGCCGCGAGCTCGGAGCGGTCGAGCTGCTGCGGGCAGCCGTCGAGCGGCGCGAAGTTGCAGTGGCAGAGCGCGAGGAGACCCTCGAGCGCATCGCGGCCGGGCTCTCCGACAGGGAGCGGTCGCTCGCCGACGCCGAGCGGAGGATCGCCGAGCTCGTCGCACGGGAGGCGGAGCTCGACTCCCGTGCGGCGGAGCTCGACAGGCGGGAGGCGCGACTGCAGTCCCTCAGCGCGGAGAACGAGAGCGCCCGACGCACCCTCACCGCCGCCGAGGCCGCGGTGAGCCGGCGGGAGACGAGAGTCGGCGATCTCGAGGCCCTGCGCCGCGAGCTCGATCTCGAGGCGGAGGGCCTCGCCCGCCGGTCCGCGGAGGTGGTCGAGGAGCGCACGGCGCTCGAGAGCGGCCGGGGCGAGCTCGCCCGTGCCGTCGCGGCGGTTTCCTCCGGGCTCGGGCTCGGCGCGTCCGGCCCGACGCCGCCCGACGCGGGGACGTCGCATCTCCTCTTCGTGCCGGGCGAGCGCTACCGCCTCGAGGAGGCGGCCGGCCCGGCGCCCGGGGTCTCAGACGAGGTCGTGCACGGCGGCGTCCGCTACCGGGTGGCACGCGTCGGTCGCTCCCCACTCCCGGACGACCTGCGGCGCTGCGCCTACGTCGAGCCGGTCGCGCCCGGCCGCGCATGAGAGCACCGCTCGACGTGCGTCAGGCGCCCGACGCGCTTGCTACCGCGAGGCCCCCGGCTGCCACAGTGGCTCGTCGCGGCCGGCCGTCGCGTTGGCCGCGCGGGCGAGGATGAAGAGAAGGTCCGAGAGCCGGTTCAGGTACACGAGCACCAGCGGGTTGACGTCGTGCTGCTGCGCAGCGAGCAGCGTCTCCCGCTCGGCGCGGCGGCAGATCGTGCGGGCGACGTGCAGGCGCGCGGCGGCCTGCGTGCCGCCGGGCAGGACGAAGCTCAAGAGCTCCGGCAGCTGCTCGTTGAAGCGGTCGCACAGCGCTTCGAGCGCGTCGACCATGCTCTGCTCGACGCGCAGGCGCCCCTCCACCTGCAGGGGGACGCACAGGTCGGCGCCGACGTCGAACAGCTCGTTCTGGATCCGGTCGAGCGTGGCCCGCAGCTCCTCCGGGCAGTCACCCGCCAGCACGAGGCCGAGCATGGAGTTGAGCTCGTCCGTCGTGCCGAACGCGGCGATGCGCGGATCGAGCTTCGACACCCGCGAGCCGTCGCCGAGCGACGTCTCGCCCTCGTCGCCGCCACGCGTGTAGATGCGTGTCAGGCGGACGGGCTCGTCGCGGGCGCGTGCCATCGGGTCAGGGTACCGGCGGGGCCGCACGCCCCTCGTGCTCTGCGAGCAGCTGCCGGGCAATCACGAGACGCTGGATCTCGCTCGTGCCCTCGTAGATCTCGGTCACCTTCGCGTCGCGAAAGTACCGCTCCACCGGAAACTCGGTGGTGAAGCCGTAGCCGCCGAGCACCTGGATCGCCTCGCCTGTCTGCCGGCGCGCCACCGACGACGCGAAGAGCTTTGCCTGTGCTCCCTCCGCGGTGTGCGGCAAGCCCTCCTGCTTCAGCCAGGCGGCCCGGTAGGTGAGCCACCGCGCCGCGGCGATCTCGGTGGCCATGTCGGCGAGCTTGAACTGGATCGCCTGGAAGTCGGCGATCCGCCGCCCGAACTGGCGCCGCTCGAGCGCGTAGGCGCGAGCAGCGTCGTACGCCGCCTCGGCGATGCCGACCGCCTGCGCGGCGATGCCGATGCGCCCCCCGTCGAGGGTCGCCATCGCGACGGTGAAGCCGCGGTTCTCGTCGTGCAGCAGCCGGTCGCGGCCAACAAGAGCCCCCTCGAGGCGGATGTCCGCCGTGGACGAGGAGTGCAGGCCGAGCTTGCGGGACTCCCGGGTCACCTCGACGTGCTCTCCATCGAGCACGAAAGCGCTGACGCCGCGCGCGCCGTCCGTGGAGGAGTCGGTCCGCGCGAACACGACGAAGGTGCCGGCGTGGCTGCCGTTCGTGATCCACTGCTTGGTGCCGGTGATCGCCCACCCGTCGCCCTGGGGCACCGCCACCGTCCGGAGCGCGCCGGCATCCGACCCCGACTCGGGCTCGGTGAGCGCAAAGGCTCCGAGCACGCTGCCGCTCGCGAGCGGCGGCACGAATCGCCGTCTCTGCTCGTCGCTGCCGAACGCGACGAGCGGGAGCGTGACCGCGCTCGTGTGCACGGCGACCGTGACCCCGACGCCGGCGTCCGCCCGCGACAACTCCTCCAGCACGAGGACGTACGAGAGGAAGTCTCCACCGGCCCCGCCGAGCTCCTCGGGCACGCAGACACCCATCAGCCCGAGCTCGCCGAGCCTCGCGAAGAGCTGCCGCGGGAAGGTACGCTCACGATCCCAGGCGGACGCGTTCGGCGCGATCTCGGCATCGGCCACCTCCCGCGCCAGAGCCCGGATTTCCCGCTGCTCGGCGCTGAGCGAGAAGTCCATCGGCGGTGAGTATAGTCGGGCTCAGATGCGACTCCGTCTTGCGTTCTTCCTGCTCGCCGCCGTATTCGCGCTCGTCACGAGCGCCTGCGGCTCGCGCGGCGGATCGCAGCTCACGGACTCGCTCTCGGTCGTGCAGCGGTGGAGCGAGGCCGTCAACGCGAGCGAGGACGAGGCGGCCGCTGAGCTGTTCGCGCCGGGCGCCCGCGTGATCCAGGGGGGCCGGGCGGTCACGCTGGCAGGCCTCGACGAGGCACTTCGCTTCAACGCGTCGCTGCCGTGCGCCGGGACGATCACCGACACCGATGTGGACGGCGAGAAAGTGACCGCAACCTTTACGCTCGGTCGCCGCAGCGGGCACGTGTGCGAGGGGCCCGGTCAGGAGGCGGTCGCCGTGTTCCGGGTCACCGGCGGGAAGATCGTGCTGTGGCACGAGTTGCCGGCCCGCGGCGGAACGCCCGCCGAGAGCCAGACGGCATGATCGTCATCTGCCTCCCCGCAGACGGCGGACCACAGGCCCGCCGCGCCGGCGCGCGGTGCGCCGCAGGCCGTCCGGGCTGAGCAGCCGGCGTAACCGCTGCGGGCTCAGGTCGGCACACAGGACCGCGGAGGCGGCGGGGCCGCGGGCGCCGTAGAGAACGCCGTGCGGGGCGAACGTCGGGGCCGCTTCCCATCCTTCCAGGCCGAGCTCGTATGCCTCCTGCTCTTCGACGAACAGCCCGGCGCGGGCGAACAGGCGCGTCCAGCCGCGGACGTCGTCCTGGCGGAACCACCCGTGATCGCCCGGCTCGCCGAGCGGCACCGTGACGAGGAGGCTGCCGCCGCGCCGGAGCACGCGGCGCAGCTCGCGCAGCGCGGCCCGCCGGCCTCCCTCGTCGAGCTCGCCGGCGAGCCCGTAGAGCTCGTTGTCGGCGCCGATGTGCTCGAGGGTCGAGACGAGCAGCACCTGGTCGAAATAGTCGTCGGGGAACGGCAGCTCGCGGGCGTCGGCGCGGACCGTCTCCATGCCGGGCACCTCTGCCTCGGCCAGGTCCGCCCCGACGAGCTCACCGGGTGCCGCCTCGACGAGAGCCGCGAGGTACGCCGGCTCGGCGTTTGCGTACCCGACTTCCAGGACACGGCCCGAGCGCAGCCGCGACAGCACCCACGGGATCTCGATCACGCGCTCGTCCGTGGCAGGGGGGCCGATCAGCCGGCGCGGCCGCTCACCGCGCAGGCGCGCACCGCGGGCGAACGCGACGGCGTCGTCGAGCAGGCGAATGCGATCGAATTCGGGGGCCGTGGCGAGCTCGTGCAGCAGCGTGGCGCGCGAGAGGGTTCCCTCGGCGAGCTTCGAGAGGGCCCGCTCCCGCGCTTCCGGATCGGGAGGCCGGCGCAGGACGAGGCGGAACGCGGCGTCGACGAAGTCCTCGTCGCAGGGCTCGGCGACGCGCAGGTAGGCCTCGAGGCGCGGGTCCACTACCCGTACTCGTAGAACCCGCGGCCGCTCTTGCGGCCGAGCCTGCCGGCGGCGACGTACTGGCGCAGGAGGGGGCACGGCGCGTACTTCGGGTTGCCGAGGCCCTCCTGCAGGACCTCCATGATCGCGACACAGGTGTCGAGGCCGATCAGGTCGGCGAGCGCGAGCGGCCCCAGCGGGTGCGCGAAGCCGAGCTTTGCGATCGTGTCGATCGCCTCCGGCTGCGCGACACCCTCCATCAGCGCGTAGACGGCCTCGTTGACGAACGGCATCAGGATCCGGTTGGACACGAAGCCGGGGAAGTCGTTCGCCTCGGCCGGCACCTTGCCCAGGTCGACGGCGAGGTCGACGATCGCCGTCGCCGTCTCGTCGGAGGTCTGGAGCGCGCGGATCACCTCGACGAGCCTGAGCACCGGCACCGGATTGAAGAAGTGCATCCCGATCACGCGCTCGGGCCGCGATGTGACGGCGGCGAGCGAGGTGATGGGGATCGACGACGTGTTCGAGGCGAGGATCGCCGTCTCGGGCAGCACCGCGTCGGCTTCGCGGAAGAGCGCCTCCTTCGCCTCCCGGTCCTCGACGATCGCCTCGATCATCAGGTCGGCGGCCTGCAGGCCGGCGGTGGGGCTGATGCGCGCCAGCACCGTGGCGGGGTCGGCTCCGGCACCCTTCTCGGCGAGCTTCGCCAGGCTTGCGCGCATCCTCTCGAGGCCACGCTCGACGGCGCCCGGAAACGGGTCGTGGAGCAGCACCTGGCGACCGGAAGCGGCGACCACCTGGGCGATGCCGCCGCCCATCTGGCCGGCCCCGACGACGAGGACGCGCTCGAAGGTCACGGGGCGAGGCTACCGCGCCCGGCGGCGTCTTGCTTGCGGCGGACGCGGCGCACCGAGTACGTGAGCACCGCCGCCAGGACGAGCAGGCCGATCACGAGCTTGATCGCGTTCCCCTTCGGCTCGTCGACCTCGGCGAGCACGGCGCCGGGGTCGGTGATGCCGCACCTGGTCGTGAAGTAGCCGGCGCCTACGCGTCCTGCGAGAACGCCTGCGGCGACGTCTTCGGGGATCCTCTGGCCGCCGTTCGCAGCGCGCGCGGGGATGCGTACCGCCACGGTGCGGCCGAGCCCGCCCTTCACCTGCTGGTCGACGACGAAGGTGTAGACCCGCTGCGGGATGCCGCCCCCGGGGATCACGCGGAAGCCGGTGGAGCGCCCCACGAACACGATCTCGGCCTGGTCGATCCGCTCCTGCAGCGACGTCTGCGGGCAGGTGTACGCGGCCGCGCCGCCGGCCAGCGCGAGCGCCACGATCGGCAGGAGAGCGAGCAGGGCGGCTCTGAGTGGGCGCGGCACGGCCTCGCCCCTACGGCACCTCGAGCAGCAGGGCATCGCCCTGCCCACCGCCCGAGCAGATGGCGGCGAGCCCGAGGCCGCCGCCCTCGCGACGGAGCTCGTGGACGAGCGTCCCGACGATGCGTCCGCCCGAGGCGCCGATCGGATGCCCGAGCGCCACTGCACCGCCGTTGACGTTCACGATCGCCTCGTCGGCGCCGAGCAGCACGGTCGAGTGCCTCGCGACGGAGGCGAAGGCCTCGTTGATCTCGACGCGTCTCACGTCGGCGATGGTCTTGCCCGCCGCCGCGAGCGCCACGGCCGCCGCTTTCGCCGGCGTCCGCGCGAGGTACGCGAAGTCGTCGGCGATCGTCCCCTGCGCGACAATGGTGGCAAGGGGCTCGAGTCCCTTCCGGGCCGCGAACGCCTCGGAGCAGACGACCACGCAGGAGGCGCCGTCGTTCACGCCCGGCGCGTTGCCGGCCGTCGTCGTCCCTTGCGGGTCGAACACCGGCTTCAGCGAGGCGAGCTTCGCGAGCGTGGTGTCGCGTCGCACGCTCTCGTCGGCGGCGACCTCGCCGACGGCGACGATCTCGTCGTCGAAGCGACCGGCATCCTGGGCGGCCGCGGCCAGCTCGTGCGAGCGCGCCGCCCAGGCGTCCTGCTCCTCCCGCGTGATGCCGAGCTCCCTCGAGACGAGCGACGCCTGCGCCACCATGTGGAGCCCGTCGAAGGTGGACTGGAGGCCGTCGAAGACCATGTGGTCGAGCACCTCGCCGTGGCCCAGCTTGTAGCCGAAACGCGCCTTGGGCAGCAGGTAGGGCGCATTCGACATCGACTCCATGCCGCCGGTCACGACGACGTCGTGCTGCCCCGAGCGGATCATCAGGTCGGCGAGCTCGATCGCCCTGATCGACGAGGCACAGACCTTGTTGATCGTGTCTGCGGGCACTTCCCTGGGAACTCCCGCCGCGACCGCGGCCTGGCGCGCGGGCGCCTGGCCCGCACCGGCCTGCAGCACCTGGCCCATGACGACGTAGCCGACCTCGCCCGGATCGATGCCCGCGCGCTCGAGCCCGGCCCGGATGACAGTGGCGCCGAGCTCGGTTGCCGGGACCCCCGCCAGCCCGCCGCCGAGCTTGCCGAACGGCGTTCGCACGGCGGCGACGATCACGGAGCGGCTCATCTCGTCAGCCTAGCGCCGCCGTCCAGCCCTACGAGCGGAGGAACGAGGCGTCGAGCGGCAGGGCGCGGGCGTACGCCTCGACGAGGCGTGAGGCGGCCTCGACGTCCGACAGCTGCACGATCTCGTTCGGCGTGTGCATGTAGCGCAGCGGCACGGAGACGAGGCCGACGGGGACGCCGGCGAGCGCCTCCTGCACGGCCTCCGCGTCCGACCACGTGTGGTCGCCGGCCTCGAGCGTGTAGGCGATGCCCGCCGCCGAGGCAGCGGCACGGAGCCCGGCGGCGACAGCAGGGTGGATCGTCGGCCCGCGGAAGATCGTGGGGCCGGCGCCGAGGCGCGTGTTCCCCCACTCGCCCGGGTCGCCGCCCGCGACGTCCGCTGCGTACGTGACCTCGAACACGATCGCGGCGTCCGCCGCGGCTGCCCTGGCGGCGACGGCGGCGCCGCCCCGGAGCGCTCCCTCCTCGAGCGCCGTCACGACGAGCACGACGTCCCAGGCGGGCGGCGCGGCGGCGAGCCGCCGCGCCGTCTCGACCGCCGCGTAGACGCCGACGCGGTTGTCGAGCGACTTGGACATCAGCCGGCCCCCGTGCAGAGAGACGGGGTCACCCTTCATCGTGATCGGGTCGCCGGGCTCGATCAGTGCCAGCGCAGCGTCGCCGTCCGGTGCCCCGAGGTCGAGCCGAAGATCGGTCCAGGCGGGTTCGTCCTTGGTGCTGCCCGCGACCCGAACCACGAGGCCGGGCACGCGGCCGCCGCGACCGTGCACCTCGACGCGCCTCCCCACGGCGCCCGCCGGATCCCAGTTCCCGATCTTCGCGACCGAGGCGAGCCCGTCCCCGTGGATGTACGTGACGATCAGGCCGATCTCGTCCGCATGCGCGAACAGCGCGAGCGTACGACCGCCGGGCCGACCGTCGACGCGGGCCGTCGTGTTGCCGTGCACGTCGGTCGCGACCGTCGCGTATGCGGCTGCCTCGCGGCGCACGATCGTGATCACGTCGGTCTCGCTGCCGGAGGGCGCCGAGGCGCGCAGGAGCTCGTCGAGGAGCGCGGGAATCGCCACGCGGGCAGGCTACCCACCGCCACGCTGCCCCGCGACCCGGGTCGGACGGCGGCGGGTCACCAGTCCTGGAGCTGCGAGCGCGGCCTGCTGGTTGACTGCACCGGTGGCGATTCCCCCGATTGCGATCGACGCGCGCAGTATCCGCCGCCGCGGCCAGGCCTATGCGGCGCTCGCCGCGCTTGCCTGGTCGAGCGCGGGCGTCCTCCAGCGCGAGCTCTCGGTCGACGCGGCCACCCAGGTCACGGGCCGCGCCCTCTTCGCCGCACTGGCCCTCTTCCTGTTCGTCGCGTTCTCCGAACGTGGCGCCACGGTCGGTGTGTTCCGCCGAA
>Ga0209797_10000881_pt1 | contig 15077 bp, 14 predicted proteins | sample DOMMetBare3Fresh_2_FD_187472 | JGI IMG/M metagenome (GOLD analysis project Ga0209797, IMG submission 187472) | Wetland sediment microbial communities from St. Louis River estuary, USA, under dissolved organic matter induced mercury methylation -... | ecosystem: Environmental > Aquatic >... | reverse complement strand
CACCAAACTGTGCAGATGGTATTCAGAACGGTGACGAAACTGGTGTTGATTGCGGAGGTTCTTGTTTCCCATGCATAACTTGTAATGATGGAATACAAAACGGGAATGAAACCGGTATTGACTGTGGCGGTTCCTGTCCTCCATGTGCTACATGTACAGATGGAATACAAAACGGCAATGAAACTGGTATTGATTGCGGAGGTTCTTGCCCGGCTTGCCCAACCATTTGCAGTTATGTAATTGTCAACAGCAATAATTTTGAATCAGGTTGGGGAATTTGGAATGATGGTGGCACAGATTGCAGAAGAAATGCACAGGATGCAGCATATGCTTACAGCGGCACTTATTGCGTACAATTAAGAGACAATACTTCTACTTCGGTGATGACAACAAATAATTTGAATTTAGCCCAATATCAGAAAATAAAAATTGAGTTCACTTACATGCCGGTAAGCATGGATGACCCAAATGAAGATTTCTGGTTGCAGGTTTCCACCAATGGCGGACAAACTTATACTACTGTAGAAGAATGGAATTTGAATGATGAGTTTGTGAACAATCAAAGATATTTTGCAACGGTGGAGCTCACAGGACCATTTAGTTCAACTACACGATTCAGGTTTCGTTGTGATGCTTCTGATGATAATGATTGGGTGTACATCGATGATGTGGTAATTTCTGGTTGCTCAGTTGCCGGACCGACTACGAGATCAAGTTCACAAATACAAATCACTGATGCAGCAAAAAGTGACAGACAATTTGAAAATTTAAAACTTTTCCCTAACCCTGTATCTGATAACCTGATAATTGAAACTAAGAATATAAGTACTATTAAAAAAGTTGAAATTATTAACGTTACCGGAAACATTGAATTTAGTCAATATGTAAATGCAAAACAGACCGTACTTTCTATTCCGGTACGGCATTTGTTAACGGGAGTTTATTTTGTCCGCATTACCCAAAAAGACAATTCAATTATTACAAAAAAATTTATTAAACAATAAACTGTTCTCACTATTGAACAAATGACCGAAAAGCAAATGGGGCTCATACAGCCCCATTTGCTTATTTGATCTCGATGTTCCTTGACACACGTTGCGCATTTTCCTTTTTAGGAAGTGTGAGATGTAAAATGCCATTATCATAGCTGGCCGTAATCTTATTGGTGTCAACAGTATCATCCATGGCAAAACTCCTGCTGAATGATTGCATCCGGTATTCGTTTCTCAACCAACCTTCTTCTTTGCTTCCCTGGTTTTTCTCTTCTTTCTGCTCATAAGAAACCGTAAGCAGATCATTGGTAACATTCAGTTTGAAATCGTCTTTTCTCAAACCGGGAGCCACCAACGACATTTCATAAGTCTTGTCGGTTTCACGAAGGTTAACCGGAACATTGACTTGCTGATCAATTCCTTTAAACCCCCAAAAATCATCATTGAAAAAATTATTAAAGTTGTCCTGTAACAGTTGATCTACCCAACTGCTGAACGGCCTGGCCGGCAATGTTGTGGTGCCGGTATTTCTTTTGATGAGTTTGTTTGTCATAAGACCTCCTTGTTTTTTATTTTCCGCTTTTCAAAGTAAATGCCAATACACAAGGCCGGAAATATTGGCAATAATGAAATGAAAAATTTTCAGCGTCTATGAAATTTTTTCATAGTGACCCCTGGCTGATAGTCTTATTTTTTTATTCTTCCCGTCCATCTTATTTTCACCGGATGCACCCGCAAATTCAAACATTATTACGATGCATTGACCTGGAGGAAAAAGAACAGGTGCAGAGATTTAGTCTTGATCAGCAGCATACATTAAAAGCACTAAAGGCAGAAGGCCTGGCGCTGCATCCCGTCATTGTCACCCGGAAAAACTTTGGTTATGCCGATTACCCCGAAATAAGTTTTAAGCTGAACTTTCCCCCTGAAGCAAATCTATTTAAGGATGGTGCTGCTATTGAATGTTTCGTTGCAGGTGAAGAACCTGTAAAAGGTGTATTGATAAGTTTAGATGGAAAGAATGGTGAGTTCCGTTTATTTGCTCCCGACTTTCCAGATTGGATAGAAGATGATGGGGTTGGCATTAAACTTTCTCCCGATACCCGAACTACCAGCATCATGAAAAAGGTGCTGAATGAATTAGAAAACAATAGACCTTTATTCAAATTATTTGAGCAGTTACATGATGATACAATAAAATCTTCTATCACTCCCTCAATAAAAACTGGTTCAATCAGCTTTCGCAACCGTGAGTTGAATGAAAGCCAGCAGCAGGCAGTTACTGCTATCACACAAGCCGAACAAATAACTATTATACATGGACCACCGGGAACAGGAAAAACCACCACGTTGACCGAAGCCATCATACAATTGATAAGGAATGGTGAAAAGATATTGGTATCAGCACCAAGTAACACAGCGGTAGATCATATAGCCAAAGGTTTAATTCAGCAAAATGTAAAACTATTAAGAGTAGGTAATGCAAGCAAAGCTGATGAAATGATCTTTGCGCATACTCCTGAAGGAAGGCTGGCCAACAGCAAACAACAAAAAGAGATCAAGCAATTAAGACAAAGAGCTGAAGAGTTCCGTAAGATGGCGTTGAAATACAAAAGAAGTTTTGGTAAATCAGAAAGAGAACAACGGCAACTACTATTCAAAGAAGTAAAGAATATAAGACTTGAGATAAAGAAGCTACAAGCATACAACGAAGAAAAATTATTTGAAGAAGCTGAAGTGATCGCCGGAACTCCTATAGGAATATACGATGCCGGTATTGATCATCTTCATTTTCACACACTCGTTTTGGATGAAGCCGGTCAATGTATTGAACCATTAGCATGGTGCATCTTTCCGTTCGCTGAGAAAATAATTTTAGCAGGTGATCACTGGCAACTACCTCCTACTGTATTAAGTCATGAAGCAGCACGCCTCGGATTAAATCTTTCAATTCTGGAGACAGCGATTGAAACTGTAAAGAATGTTTTTCTTCTCAACACACAATACAGAATGAAAGAAGTAATTGCAGGATTCAGCAGCAATTATTTTTACAATAGTCAGTTGTTAAGTCCTGCACATTTACAAAATACAGGTACGCATATAACTTTTATTGATACAGCAGGCTCCGGTTATCATGAAGAGCATGGCGCCGACGGTAGCAGCCTGCAAAACAAAGGAGAGTTAGCTATCGTTCAAAAATTATTCGAAACAGAAGAACTTGATCCGTTAAAGACTGCAATCATCTCACCTTATGCAGGACAAGTGGCAGCAGCCAAAGAAATTTTTCCAAAACAACTCCGCATCAGTACCATTGATAGTTTCCAGGGACAGGAAAAAGAAAACATCATTTTATCATTAGTGCGCAGTAATGATGATGGCGATATTGGTTTTTTAAAAGACTACCGCCGTATGAATGTTGCCATCACCCGTGCAAAAGAACAACTCTTTATTATTGGCGACAGTGCTACCATCGGCGCTGATGTTTTTTACAATGCATTCTTAACCTATATTGAAAGATCGGGTGTTTATCGCACTGTCTGGGAGTTTGAGTTGAAATAAAAAATCTGCGGGATGAGTATCCCACAGATCAGTTAATTAAAAGATATAGCTCAATACTATTGTATTACCATCTTTTATTTTCAGTTGAACGGGTTTTTTCTTTAGCTACGCTAACAGACAAAGCTCTGCCTTCAATTTCCTTATTGTTCAGACCCTTCATCGCTGCCTGTCCTTCGGCTACAACATCCATTTCAACAAAACCAAAACCGCGGCTCTGGCCAGATTCCCTGTCCATAATAATTTTAGCCGAGGTAACATTTCCATAAGCAGAAAACAAAGTTCTTAAAGCTTCCTCATTTGTGTGAAAGCTTAAATTCGCAACATACATGTTCATAATAAATAATTTAAATAATAAAAAAATTCAATGACTAAAATCAGATACAAAGCGTAAAGAAGGATAAACTATTACTGAAAGGAAGAGTAAGAATTTGGAGCGGTCTAATACTTTAGTGTCAGGAGATCAAAACTATCTCGCAGTAAAGATAGGTTAATTAATGACAACCGGCTATAATATATTAAGCAATGGAATGCCTGGCCCTTGTGGAAATTTGTTCTTTAATACAGATTCTTTGTAAGACTCCGAAGGAACCTCATACCGAACTAAAACACCTCTATATCTTTGTCTTAATCATGACAGAAAATAAAACAAAAGGTAATGAGTTATTACTGTTGTTCAATTGTCTGCGACATTCCCTGGTATTACTTAGAAAAAATGATCCAATGCGTATGGCGGGGGCTACTGCTTTTTTTACCACGTTCGCATTACCGCCGATTGTTTTTATTCTGTCTCAGCTATTTGGTTTATTCATCGGCCGGGGTAATATGGGCCGCGGATTGATTGAAACCATTTCAAATACCCTGGGAAAGGAGGGTGCTGAGCAGGTGAGACAAGTGGTAAGAAGTATTCGTGGCTTCAGTGATAGTTGGTATGTGATAATTTTGGGATTTGTCTTTCTTGTTTTTGTAGCAACCACCTTGTTTGGTGAAATTAAAAATTCCCTGGATCAGATCTGGCAAATCAGTGTGAAGGAGCATCCGGGACTGCTTTTTGTATTAAGTGCCCGGGCAAAATCATTTGCTGTTATACTTCTCGCCGGTATTTTATTTTTTGCCGACCTTTTTCTCGAAAGCCTTGAGGTAATAGCTGGTAATTATGTTGATGAAATATGGCATTGGGGTAGTATGTATTTTAAAAGTGCTGCAAAGCAAATAGTAAGTCTGATCATTGTAGCAACCTGGTTTATTCTTTTATTTCGTTTCCTTGCAGACGGAAGACCTTCGTGGAAAGGATCTTTTGCCGGCGGATTGCTGACAGGCATTCTATTTATTGCAGGTAGATTGTTGTTGCGGCTTTTGCTTGTTAATAGTAATATAGGTAATCTGTATGGAGCTTCAGGTTCACTTGTACTTATTTTATTGTTCGTCTTTTACTCATCTTTCATTTTGTATTATGGCGCCAGTTTTATAGCTGTTTATTCCGAAATGAAACAGTGGCCAATTATGACAGGTAGCAAAGCTTATAATTACAGGATACAAAAAATGAAGAAACCGGTTGTATAATTATATTCTTCAATTGTTTTTTGCGAAAACACAACCTGCCACCTTAAGCTGTCTCAGCATAAAAACTAACGTTTTAATTTTTTAAAGTATTTTCTTTTGTTCAGATACTTCAAAAATTCAATAAAAAGTAAAGAGCCAACTGTAACCATTAGAATAACAACCATTGCATTCCAAGCCAAAGCACTTGTTTTAAAAATGGATTGGAAAAAAGGAATATACACGATCAACATTTGCAGAATGACTGTAAGAATAATTGCTCCCCACAGTTCTTTGTTTGCAAATATTCTTGAAGAAAACAGGGAATGATAAACAGAGCGAACCGATAATGCATTGCCCAATTGCACAAAACAAAGTGTTGTAAATACCATTGTTTGCTGAGTTCTGACATCATATAGCTGTCCCGCAGCCCACCATTGAATGAAAATAGCAGCAGCAGTCAGTATAATTCCTGTTAGGAATATTCTTGCCACCAGCCCACCAGCAAATAAACTTTCTTTTGGCGGTCTTGGCGGACGCTTCATAACATCTTTCTCTGCCGGTTCTGTTACAAGCGCCAAACCAGGCAAGCCATCTGTTACCAGGTTGATCCAAAGAATATGAGTGGGAAGTAAAGGAATTGCAAAACCAAGGATCGGCGCTAAGAAGATAGTCAGTATTTCGCCGAGGTTGCATGAAAGTACATACAAAATAAATTTCCGGATATTCTCATAAATTCTTCTTCCTTCACGTATTGCTTTTACAATAGTGGCAAAATTATCATCCAGCAAGATCATATCTGCCGCTTCTTTGGATACATCAGTACCGGTTATTCCCATTGCAACACCAATATCAGCTTGTTTCAATGATGGGGCATCATTGACACCGTCGCCGGTCATGGCCACAAATTCTCCATTGCTTTGCAGTGCTTTTACAATATTTAATTTTTGCTCAGGTGAAACCCGTGCATACACTATTGTATTTTTAACTTCGGCACTGAATGCTTCAGTCGATAATTTTTCAAGATCAGCTCCTGTCTTTACGCCTTCATGATCTTTTTCGATCATTCCCAATCGTTCTGCGATCGCCTTTGCAGTAAGTGGCTGGTCGCCTGTTATCATCACTGATTTGATGCCAGCAGTTTTACATTGCCTGATAGCTTCTATTACTTCTTCCCGCGGGGGGTCCATCATTGCTGTCATGCCAAGAAAATCCAGGTCAGTTTCAGCATCCACTTTTATTTCCCCGGGATCCTGATCAAATAATTTATATCCAAAAAATAAAACCCTTAAACCTTCAGCAGCCCATTCACGGTTTTTATCAAGCCAGCCGGGAATTTGTTCCTTGCATGGTGCACTTAATATTTCTGTCATTTTTACCGGGGCGCCTTTTACAAATAAGATCCATTTATCACCTTGCTTATGCAAAGTACTCATCCGCATTCGTTCAGAATCAAAAGGAAGTTTCAATACAAAAGGAAATTGTTTATCCGATTCGTCTTTTGTATGTCCTTTTTCTAAAGCATGATAAACTAATGCAGTTTCTGTGGAATCACCCAGCAAACCTTCTTCAGAAAATTTTACTTCATTATTTAAGATCATCGCATGCTTTAGCAATTCTTCTTTCTCCGGTGCTGCCTCCAGCTTTTCCACCGTCATATTATTTTGCGTAAGGGTTCCTGTTTTATCGCTGCAGATGTAAGTAACAGAACCCAAAGTTTCTACTGCAGGTAATTTTCTCATCAATGCATTTTGTTTTGCCATTCGTCTTGCACCCCGTGCAAGTGCTATAGTAATTACTGCCGGCAGCGCTTCGGGCAAAGCAGCAACTGCCAGCGACAATGCGGTAAGAAACATAACGAAAGAGGGTTCGCCACGCAGCAATCCAATACCAAATACTACAAAACAAATAATTATAACAATAACGGCAAGCTGCTTACTGAAAACGGCAAGCCTTTTTTGTAAAGGTGTTTTTTGAGATTCAACTTCCAGCAGTTCTGCAATTTTTCCTAATTCGGTATTCATGCCGGTAGAGGTTACTACTGCGGTGGCTGAACCATTGCTTATGATAGTCCCTTTGAAGATCATATTAAGCTGATCGCCTGGAACAAGGTTTTCTTTACTGATGGCTTCTGTTTTCTTTTCAACCGAATGACTTTCCCCTGTAAGTGATGCTTCATCTGTCTTAAAAGAATGTACTTCGATCAACCTTGCATCAGCAGGAACAATATCTCCCGCTTCTAATAAAATAATATCACCTGGTACCAGCTGGTTAGCTTCAATTTTAGCAGGATTATCATTGCGCAAAACCGTTGCAAATTGTGCCGACATTTTTTTCAGCAGCCTTACCGATTTTTCTGCATTATACTCCTGGTAGAACCCCATCCACGCATTTCCAATTATGATGGCAAGAATAACAATTGCATCTGTATGCTCTCCTGCTACAAATGAAATAACAGCAGCGATAACCAGTATTATGATCATTACATCGGTGAACTGAGACAGCAGAATAGCTAATTTGGTTTTTTGTTTTGTCTCCTGTAAAATGTTGGCTCCATATTTTTTTTGAAGAGCAGGCACCGCTTCGCTTTTCAATCCTGAAGCAGATGTTTTGAGTAGATCAAAAATTTCCTGTATAGTGAGTTGATAGAATGCCTGCATTGTTTTTCTAAAAACATGAAGTTAATCTAACTTAAGCCGTCATTCATAAATGTGTGAATCATACAACTTTTTTTTGAAGTTGTATAACAAATACCGCGTTAAACATACTGACCTTTACAGGCTATTCTGATTGAACAGATACAAATAATGAAAAAAAATAAAAATATTCTTACTGATCTTACCGATAAGAGTAATCATACAGACAGAACCAATCACACAACTTCAACGGAAATAGAAAAAGCAAAAGTGCATATCGTTGTTGAGATCATCGAGTATATATCCAATGCTGTTGTCAGCAAGACGATTATCAAAAAGACCACAGGAAATGTCACCGTCACATCTTTGGACTCAGGCGAAGAATTAGCAGAAAAAACTTCTCCCTTCGACACTTATGTTCAGATAATAGATGGTGTAGCAGAAATCGTCATTAATGAAAAAGATTACTTGCTAAGAACAGGGGACGGTATTGTGATACCGGCCCATGCACCTCATTGCTTTAATGCGAATGAACAGTTCAAAATGATCTCAACTGTTATCAAAAGCGGGTATGAGGATTAAGAACTGATTTGGTGATGTGTCTTTTCCTTAATTGCAGAATCTGAAGACCACGAAAGAGCAAAATAATATTAAAATGATCCCCGATGGTTACAAAAGCAAACCCGATAAAAAAAGAAGAAGATGTGCAACAAAATCCCGATGAACATATTGACCAGGATTATCCGGGCTTTCCTCATCCTCCTTCTGATAAAAAAAGTATTACTCCTGAAACAATAACAGAAAAGAAAACAGCCGATGCCATTAAGAAACGATCAAAAAAGACTTATGGTGGCTGAAGTTATCTGTTGTTTTTACGGAATCATCAGCAACCGGTAAATTTATTTGAGGTTGATCCAGGTAAGATTTTTGTACCAACCTTTTTGTCAAAAAACATATTTAATAAAATTCAATTCATATGAGATCAAATTTCTTTTCTTCAAGATTCTTATTAAGTGGGGCAATAATAGCTTCAACTATACTATTTTCCTGTAACAATAGCAATAAAGACAAGGCAACAACTGATACCGCAAAAGTGACAACGGAAACCGCAATGCCCCCAAAAATGACGGACACATCTTCTGTACCCATGGTGGAACATGCGGTAGCTAAATTATCCGGAACTTATGCTGATACAACGGTAGATGGAACAGTAAAATTTGATGTGGATCTAAGTGGCAAAGTAAAAATGACTTTGGATATGACGATTCCTTCAAAGGCGGGTAGAACTGTAGCAGTACATATTCATGAGCATGGCGATTGCAGCGATACGGCAAAGATGGCGCATGGCCACTGGAATCCCACTAATGCACAGCATGGCAAATGGGGATCAGGAAACTTTCATGCCGGTGATATTGGCAACATAAAATTGAATATAAAAGGAAAAGGCACCATGTCATTAACTACCGAATTATGGACGCTGGGTGGCAAACCAGATAAAAATCTTTTAGGAAGATCCATTATTATACATGGAGGCATGGATGATTATAAAACACAACCCACCGGAAACTCAGGCACCCGGGTTGGCTGTGGTGTGATAAAATAAACAGCTCAGATTAAGGACGGTTTCTTTTAATGTCTGAAGGACTCCCCAAAGGAGTCCTTCGTTATTTTTATTGAAAATTATTTGTAAAGACAAGAAGGAACTGAAGACACCATCATCAACTATGTATGAATCATACAATTTATTTTTAAAGTTGTGTAACACTTACCCTATTAAACATACAGACCTTTACAGAATATTTTAATTCAACAGATACAAGTAAAAAAATTGTTTAACGTTTTCTAAAAATTTATATATGAAAAAAATATTTTGCGCTGCAATGATCCTGGCCGCTACTTATACGGTAAGTGCACAGGAAGTGGTGGTGAATAAAACTACTACTAACGATGTTGATTATAGCTCACAGGTTCCAACTGTTATTCGTGCAAATTTCCAGGCAAGTTATCCAACTGTCACTACAGTAACATGGATGCCTGTGACAAATGATTGGTGGTATGCAACCTATAAAGATAATAACAGGATAGTTCGTGTTTATTATAATACACAGCCCTGGTATATAATGAGAGGCGAAAGCTTCAAAGCATCTTTGCCTGTGCTTAACACATTTGTACCAGACCAGGTGATCCTGAATGCGATCAATACTTATGGAAACGATTTATATAGTATTACACAAAAGTCGTCAACAGGGAATGAGGAATCGTTTCATGTAACGGTTATTAAGAATGGTATATCAGAAGTAATATTGATGAATAGACAAGGAGTTGTTATTGTTTTTACAGATCTGAATAAAAGAGAGGTTTCTAAGGCAAAACTTCAGTTAATAGTGAATAAATAAATCTGCGATTAAATAAATAACAAGTAAAAGACCCGGAATATCCGGGTCTTTATTTTTTTGAACTCAAAACATGTGAATAACACAAGTTATTTTCAAGAGGGTGTAACAACCAGGGGAACAAAGATGCTCATCTTTGCACCTTAATAATTCAAGTAATATTTAAAATGAATAAAATAAGATTTATAATATGGTTTTGCATTGCGGGGCTTATGATCTATTCTGTACTCTCATAAAAAGACCTTCAAAGGTTTTTTATTTAGTAAGTACCACGAATAGCAGAACCATCCAGCTCCTCCCCCTCACGGATAGTTTCTTTTATTGCAGATTATTTGTAAGGCACCGAAATGAATGAGAGACTGAAAAATTTGGCAATGCAGCCTGAGCCTTTGTAACTTCAGAAAAAAAAGATGAAACGAAATGTATCTTTCCTTCTGTTGTTTGTTTTCTTATCTGCCGGCAGTTATGGTCAGACACTGAACAAAGTTGCAGAACTGCTTTTTAAAAATGTAAAATCAGAATTAAATGTTGCTGAAAAGAACCAGGTGGCAACCGCATTAGGCTTTATACTATCAAACAATAAAGACCAACCTTTTGCCCTGGATGCTGAAAGCAAAGATTACCCTTTTGCTGCTACTGTTCTTCCCACAGATATGAATAAGGATGGTAAAGAAGAAATTTTTGTGCTATTCGGGAACAGCTTTACTTCAGGTCATACAGGATCAAGCATCTCTTTATTTATTAAAAACACTTCTGGTGTTTATAAAAATCATTTAGGGTTTCCCGGTACATTACCGGATGCACTTAGTACTGTTAGCCAAGGCTATCCCGATCTATTAATTGGCGGACCTGGTTTTGAATTTCCTGTACTTCGATGGAATGGAAAGACATATGTTAATCACCATATGGTTAAAGATGCTGATTATGAAAAACTGAAAAAGAAAACCATCGATGAACTCAGCAAAGAATATCAGCTTACAATAAAATAGCATTTCTATTGAGAGGGAGTCGTTAAGCCTGCCACTCGGAAGAAAGGTTTTCGAAGGGCACAGATTGGCGGCGCAGTGCAGCCCCCTCGTGGACTGCTTTCCTTTTATTGAAAATTATTATGAAGACCGGGAAGTGACACGTACGGAAGACTCAGGCCTGCATTTATTGTATTTTTTTATTTATGAAAGCAAATAAGAACATTTATCCGCCGAAGACAGGCTACGGACAGCCGGGTGCACAGCTATATACTAACGCTGACCATATTTTATCATTGGAGTTGGCCTAAGAACAGAGCTAGTTTTTCAAGGTCATCCTTTTTATCAAAGTTGACTTTGTTTTCTTTCAAATAATTCTGAAGCCTCCGTTGTATTTTGGGGAAAAGCAACATTAATTTCTTTTTACTGGCACGGGCAAAGTGGTTGTATTCATCTCCAAAGTAATACAGTGTTTCTTTTCTGATTAAAAGATCCTCGTTTATCAGCAGATCGTGACTTTTAGCCCTGGCGGTTACATCAGTAAGATTGCTGATAGAGGTGACAGCGAATGAGGTGGCAGGCCTGTTGTGAGAACCGATCTTTCGGACATCTGCCATTACCCAGATTTGTTTCTCGGCCAATTTTACAATGCCATTGTCAGCAATAAGCCTCATATACCCTTCATCGTAGTAAAAAGTATCCTTATCAACGGCAATGAATTTGATGGTTTTTTCATCTGCCACTGCAAGAGTATCACCTTTCTGGTCGATAAACAGCATTTGATCAAACAGGCGGTTGTAATTCATCTTCGCTCCGGTCTTTGTAGCATCCTTAAAAAATACTTTGCCACTTGTGAATTGAGGATAATAATAGATATCAGCTGCTGTAAGAACATCATTGATCTTCTCGCCTGCTTTAATAGTGACAATCGTTGAATCCTGTGCTGATAAGTCGGAGTAGCCGATCAAAATAAACAACAACAATGGTAATGCTTTCATGACAAGGCTTGAATAGTGTACAATAAATTTAATCAATAAGTACCAGTTATGATGTTTTGAATTTGTAACTCAGAACAAAATTGAATGGCATGAGTCAGGATTTGCCCCGACTTGTCGGGAGATCGGTCTGCCGGCAGGAAGACGCAGGCCAGCATTTATTGTATTTTTTTATTTATTGAAAACAAATGAGAAGACTATGTATAGATGAGACTGAAGACTATTTTATTTTCTTACATGAAATTTTCTCACCTCCCTGGTGCAGGATAAATCCATCTACTTCTTTCTTAGAATTTCTTGTAAATTCTACCTGCAGATCATCTGATTTCGCAAAAAAGAAATCTTCTTTTTCTGCATACAGGATGTCTGTCCGCTGCCCTGTTGGAGCGGCTACCAATTCACCATCTTTCACACTCATAATTACATGCAGATCCGTTGTTATTTCATACTCACCTTCATACTCTTTCAATTTTTCTTCAGGCAACTTTATTGCTATTCTTTCCGCCGGCAATTTATATTCTTTGCCATACAAGATCGCAAATATGCTTTTAGTGATCTCTGACAATGTGGGGTTTGATGCATTACTAAGCAATACAATGCATATATCATCTTCCGGTACTCTGACAAAGTTTGTAACGAATCCATGTATACCGCCACCATGCGAAACTCTTCTTTTACCTTCTGTGCTGTCTATTACCCATCCATAACCATACTTATTTTTTACGGGTGTATACGCTTTTTCCTGCTGCGCTTTGGATAAGATCTTATTTTTCTGCAATGCCTTATGCCATAAATACAGATCACCCGTCGTGGAATAAATAGCACCGGCAGAATAGGAAACCGAAGAATCTACAATAGGAGCTTCTACTTTGCCTTTATCATTCAGTGTAAAATAACCTGTTGCTTTCTCCTTGCTTTTTAAATTGGTAAAATCAAAGCCACTATGTGTCATGTGTAATGGTGTAAATATATATTTGCGTACTGACTGTTCATACGGCTTCTTTGTTACTGCTTCAATAATATATCCCAACAATGAATAGCCGCTATTGGAGTAATTCCAACTTGTGCCGGGTGAAAAATCAAAGGGTTTATCCCTGAACAAAGCCATCATCATTTCACGGTTCGCTGGCTTGGTCACTTCATTAGCCATAAAGTTGGGATCATTTGTATAACTATAAATTCCGGAAGTATGCGTCAGTAATTGTTCAATGGTAACGCTGTCTCCTTTTGGATAACCCGGAAAATATTTACTGAGCTTATCGGAAACGCTTAGCTTCTTTTCTTCCTGCAACTTCAGGATAACTGCTGAAGTGAATTGTTTTGTAATAGAACCCAATTGAAAAATGGATTGTTCATTGTTTGCTACTTTATCTGTGGCATTCCTGTATCCATATCCTTTATTCAGAAGTATGGTACCATTCTTTGCTACCAGGGCTGAGCCATTAAACTTATACAACTTTGCATAAGCGTCTATCAATGCGTCGAGCTTATCTCCCTGTGCAAAACTGAAATGACCTATGAACAGTACGGCAACAAGAACAAATATTTTTTTCATTTATAGATGTATTTGATATGGCAGGAGCAAGATATGTTATTAGACGCAAAAAACCTTTAGAGGTTACTTCGCATAGTTCACTGTTCCCATCGGAGAAGATGCTTAGTCACAGACTAATCATAACAAGATTCAAGATTTTTTTATACCCTTTATTGAGCTGAAGGAATGGAACACTACCGACAACTGCGTATTGTGAATAAATACCGAATAACGACATCAACGTACAAGAGTACGACGCAAGAAAAGTTTAATAGTAGCAACTCAGCCAGTCCAATAATCATTATTTCAGATATTCAGCTTCTTACGCCGTTGTTGGTGTTCAGATTTAAAACTCTTTGTAAATTAGTTCACATCACCAACAACCGAAGCCAGTTTAAGATCGGGTTGTTGGTGAAAAACCCCAAACCAGAATGAGTTTGCTTATCGAACACCAACAACGGCGTAAACATATGCTAATCATCATATGGTTAAAGATGCTGATTATGAAAAACTGAAAAAGAAAACCATCGATGAACTCAGCAAAGAATACCAGCTCACAATAAAATAGCATTTCTTATTAACGAGGGGTCACCCCAAACACATGGGCTTCGCAGTGCATCCCGATAGCTATCGGGATGCCGGGAGGCTCTGGCCAGTGTTTATTGTATTTTTTTATTTATGAAAACAAATGAGAAGACTGCGGATAGATGTGAACTATTCGGCTAAAATTTTCTCTGCAGCTTCTTTATCCTTTGAAAATATTTTCAGTTCTATTCCGCCTAAAGGATTCATGCCCATTACATTTTCATTTTGCAGGAACGATGCTATTCCATTTGCTTTAAGTTTCTCCCGGGCTATATTAGCTTCCGTTATATCATTGAAAATGTAAAGGATGATTGTTTTATCCTGGTTCATACTAGTTATTTGATTTGGCAGGAAGATCTATCTTGATCTGAGTATAGCCATCACTTCCTGTTTTCTTTTTAATAACAGATCATTTCCTCTTACTTCATAATGGTCGATGCTGCTCAATGTGGAAATAAAAACGTTTTCAAATTCAATATCATTACAGCTCATCTTCGTACTCAGTACTTCAGTGAAATGGATATTATTTTTATCCAGTGTGTAGTTTCCGTTTATTTGATTGCAGCCGCCATTCCCTGAAAATCTCTTATCAGTCACTTCAAAACTGATATAAGCATCTCTCCTGCTTTCGCTTTGTTGCACCGGCACTCCTTTCAGTTCTACCAATACCCAACGCTGATTACCCCAACCGGCATCTGGTGAAAGTTTGGGACTACATTGAAAACCGATGAATGCGATCAATAAAATGGATATGTATTTCATGTTATTAAATTATTTATGCAAGAAAGAGATAGTGGTGTAAAACTATCACTTCGATTCCGATAAGGGTTTACACATATCCACGAATAAATTACACAATTCACAGTTATGAATATTTGTTCT
>Ga0209797_10000880_pt1 | contig 15081 bp, 15 predicted proteins | sample DOMMetBare3Fresh_2_FD_187472 | JGI IMG/M metagenome (GOLD analysis project Ga0209797, IMG submission 187472) | Wetland sediment microbial communities from St. Louis River estuary, USA, under dissolved organic matter induced mercury methylation -... | ecosystem: Environmental > Aquatic >... | reverse complement strand
GCCTGCCGCTGGCTCGGCGTGGTGTCGCGCCAGGACTCGAACGCGTGCGCAGCCGCCGCGTAGGCGCGGTCGACGTCGGACTGCGTCGACAAGGGGGCGGTGCCGAACACCTCGCCGGTGCTCGGGTTCACCAGGTCGGTGCGGCCGCCGTCGACGGCATCCACCGGCTCGCCGTTGACGAGGTTGTGCAGGTCGCGCTTGTCTGCCACTGGAGTCTCCCGGGAGGTGACGGCTCGGCTGGCGGCAGCGTAGCCCGTCGACGACGAATCCGACAGGTGTGAAGCCAGTTCGATGTGGAATCAGTACCCAGAGGGCATCACGACGACGGAATCACTTGCCATTCGTCGGCGGGAGCGCGAGGATGCCTGTCCATGGCTGGTCGCGAACGCAGCACCCCCAACGGGGTGGTGCTCGACGACGTCGCCAAGCGGATCATCGAGCAGCTGCAGCAGGACGGCCGCCGCCCGTACGCCGCGATCGGCAAGGCCGTGGGGCTGTCCGAGGCCGCCGTCCGGCAACGGGTCCAGCGGCTCACCGACTCGGGGGTGATCCAGATCGTGGCGGTCACCGACCCGCTCACGGTCGGTTTCCCGCGCGCGGCCATGATCGGCATCACCGTCGACGGCGACATCGAGAAGGTCGCCGACCAGCTGCAGAGCGTCTCGGAGATCGACTACGTCGTCATCACCGCCGGTCAGTACGACATCCTGGTCGAGGTCGTCTGCGAGGACGACGACCACCTGCTCGACGTGATCAACCAACGGATCCGGGCGATCCCCGGAGTCCGCCACACGGAGGCCTTCGTCTACCTGAAGCTCCGCAAGCAGATCTACGCATGGGGAACCCGATGACCACTTCGCCGCAGTACGTGACCGAGTCCGGTGTCGACGAGCTGGCCGAGAAGGCTCGCCGCCACCTGTGGATGCACTTCACCCGCCACTCGACCTACGAGTCCGGCGGGCACGTCCCCGTCATCGTCCGCGGCGACGGCGCCTACATCTGGGACGACCAGGGCCGGCGCTTCCTCGACGGGCTGTCCGGGCTGTTCACCGTCCAGGTCGGTCACGGCCGCACCGAGCTCGCCGAGGCAGCCGCCAAGCAGGCGGCCGAGCTGGCGTTCTTCCCGCTGTGGTCCTACGCCCACCCCAAGGCCATCGAGCTGGCCGAGCGGCTGGCCGGCTACGCGCCGGGCGACCTGAACCGGGTCTTCTTCACCAGCGGGGGCGGCGAGGCGGTCGAGAGCGCCTGGAAGCTGGCCAAGCAGTTCTTCAAGCTGACCGGCCAGCCGATGAAGCACAAGGTCATCAGCCGGGCGGTCGCCTACCACGGCACACCCCAGGGCGCGTTGTCGATCACCGGCATCCCGGAGGCCAAGAAGTACTTCGAGCCGCTGGTGCCCGGCAGCCACAAGGTCCCCAACACCAACTTCTACCGGGCGCCCGAACACGGCGACGACCTCGAGGCGTTCGGCCGCTGGGCGGCCGACCGGATCGCCGAGGCGATCGAGATGGAGGGGCCCGACACGGTCGCCGCCGTCTTCCTCGAGCCGGTCCAGAACTCCGGCGGCTGCTTCCCGCCGCCCCCCGGCTATCTCGCGCGGGTCCGCGAGATCTGCGACCGCTACGACGTGCTCCTGGTCGCCGACGAGACGATCTGCGCGTTCGGCCGGATCGGCGACATGTTCGCCATGTCCCGGTTCGGGGTCACCCCCGACATCATCACCACGGCAAAGGGCCTGACCTCCGGCTACGCCCCACTCGGCGCCATGATCGCCAGCGACCGGCTCTTCGAGCCGTTCCGCCACGGCACCACCTACTTCGCCCACGGCTACACCTTCGGCGGGCACCCGGTGTCGGCCGCCGTGGCGATGGCCAACCTCGACGTCTTCGAGCGCGAGGGGCTGAACGAGCACGTCCGGGCCAACGAAGGGCCCTTCCTCGACACGCTGAACCGGCTGCGCGACCTGCCGATCGTCGGCGACGTCCGTGGCGCCGGGTACTTCTACGGGATCGAGCTGGTCAAGGACAAGGCGACCAAGACGACGTTCGACGACGACGAGTCCGAGCGGCTGCTGCGCGGCTTCCTGTCCAAGGCGCTGTTCGACGCCGGCCTGTACTGCCGCGCCGACGACCGCGGCGACCCCGTCGTCCAGCTCGCCCCGCCGCTGATCTGCGGGCAGCCGGAGTTCGACGAGATCGAGCAGATCCTGCGCGGCGTGCTCACCGAGGCCTGGTCGATCCTCTAGCCGCGAAGGACGACCGGGCCGAGCAGACCGTGAGGAGGATCGTGGCGGACGCCGTACCGGGGACCGGCCCGCGCACCAGGGTCCGCCGGCTGCCCGAGAAGTCGGTCACCGACCGGTCGGCGCTGCATGCCGTGCTCGACGCCGGACTGGTCGGGCACCTGGCCGTCGTCGACCCGGACGGCCAGCCCTTCGTGCTGCCGGTCGCGTACGCGCGCGACGGCGAGCGGGTACTCGTCCACGGGTCGACCGGCTCGCGGCTGTTCCGTGCGCTCGCCGAGGGGGCGCCCACCTGCCTGACCGTCACCCTGCTCGACGGCCTGGTGTTGGCTCGCTCGGCCTTCGAGTCCTCCATGCACTACCGCTGCGCGATGGTGCTCGGCCGGTGCCGGACGCTGCGCGGCGCGGCCAAGCTGGACGCACTGGAGCGGATCAGCGAGCACCTGCAGCCCGGCCGTTGGGCGCAGGTGCGCGGTCCGTCGCCGAAGGAGCTGGCCGCGACCACGGTCCTCGCCCTGGGGCTGGACGAGGCCTCCGTCAAGGTCGGCCACGGCCCACCCGACGACGCCGCCGAGGACCGCGACCGCCCGGTCTGGGCCGGGGTGGTCCCCATCCGCGAGCGCTTCGACGCCCCGATGGCCGCCCCAGACCTGGCGCCGGACCTGACCCTGCCCGACTACGTGCGGCAGTGGCGGCGGTGAGCGCCCGGGGTCGCGACGTCCGCCGGCTGTCCCTGTGGTGGGACACCCTGCCTGAGGAGCTCCTCGGGCCGCCCCGCCCGCCGCTGGACGGCGACCACGAGGCCGACGTCGCCATCGTGGGCGGGGGCTTCACCGGGCTGTGGACGGCCTTCTACCTGCTCGAGCACGCCCCAGAGCTGCGCGTCGTCGTCCTGGAGCGGGAGGTGGCCGGGTACGGCGCCTCCGGTCGCAACGGGGGCTGGTGCTCGGCGCTCTTCCCGACCTCGTGGGAGAAGCTGGCCCGGCGGACCAGCCGCGAGCGAGCGGTGGCCATGCAGCGCGCGATGTTCGCCACCGTCGACGAGATCGGCCGGGTGGTCGAGGCCGAGGGCATCGACTGCCGATGGGCCAAGGGCGGCACGCTGCACCTGGCCCGCTCGGCGGTCCAGCTCGCCCGAGCGGAGGAAGAGGTCGCCCGGGCCCGGGCCTGGGGCTTCGGCGAGGAGGACTACCGGCTGCTCGGGGCCGACGAGACGCGGTCGCGCGCGCACGCCAGGGGCGTGCGCGGGGCCACGTTCACCCCGCACTGCGCGGCGATCCACCCGGCGCGGCTGGTCCGTTCGCTGGCCCAGGCGGTGGAGCGGCGCGGCGGCGTCGTCCACGAGGGCAGCGAGGTGCTGGCCCTGGAACCGGGCATCGCCCGCACGGCGCACGGCTCGGTCCGTGCCCGGCACGTCGTGCGGGCCACCGAGGGGTACACGGCCGGCCTGCCCGGGTACCGGCGGGAGGTGGCGCCCGTCTACTCGATGATGATCGCCACCGAGCCGCTGCCCGAGCAGGTCTGGGCGACGATCGGGCTGGCCGAACGCCCGACCTTCAACGACCTGCGCCACCTGATCATCTACGGGCAGCGCACCGCCGACGGCCGGCTGGCGTTCGGCGGACGCGGGGCGCCCTACCACTTCGGCTCCGCCGTCCGCCCCGAGTTCGACCAGCACCAGGACGTGTTCAGCGCCCTTCGGGCCACCCTGGTCGAGCTGTTCCCCGCCGTGGCGGACGCCGCGATCACCCATCGGTGGGGTGGCCCGCTCGGCATCGCCAGGGACTGGAGCGCGTCGGTGGGCGTCGACGCCTCGACCGGGGTCGGTTGGGCCGGCGGCTACGTCGGCGACGGCGTCGGGACCTCCAACCTGGCCGGCCGGACGCTGGCCGACCTGATCCTCGGCCGGGACACCGACCTGCTGCGGCTGCCCTGGGTCGGACACCGCTCCCGCCCCTGGGAGCCGGAGCCGCTGCGCTGGACCGGGGTGAACGCCGGGCTGCGGGCGATGACGCTGGCCGACCAGGAGGAGCGCCGGACCGGCCGCCCCTCCCGGATCGCCCGGACCTTCGCCCGACTGATCGGCTGACCTCGCCGTCCATCTCACGACGATCTTGAGCCGCCGTCCATCTCGCGACGATCTTGAGCCGCTGGGCAGACCCGCCGGCGAGCCCTGCCCGGTTACTCAAGATCGTCGTGAGCGTGTATGATTGGATCCAATATCCGAAACTCGGGAGTCGTCGCCATGGCCGACCGCACCGCCCCGCTCGACCTGATCGCCGCCGACAGCCTGCTCAGCGAGGAGGAGCGGGCGATCCGCGGCACCGTCCGCGCGTTCCTGGCCGACCGGGTCCGACCGCACGTCGCCGCCTGGTACGAGGCGGGCGACCTGCCCGCGCGCGAGCTGTCGCTCGAGCTCGGCGGCCTGGGGCTGCTCGGCATGCACCTGCAGGGCTACGGGTGCGCGGGCACCAGCGCGGTCGCGTACGGCCTGGCCTGCCTCGAGCTGGAGGCCGTCGACTCCGGCGTCCGCTCGCTGGTCTCGGTGCAAGGGTCGCTCGCCATGTTCGCGATCTGGCGGTTCGGGTCGGCGGACCACAAGCAGGACTGGCTGCCGCGGATGGCCGCCGGCGAGGCGATCGGCTGCTTCGGGCTGACCGAGCCGGACGCCGGCTCCAACCCGTCGGGCCTGCGGACCCGGGCGAAGCGCGACGGCGGAGACTGGGTGCTCGACGGCACCAAGATGTGGATCACCAACGGCGGCATCGCCGACGTCGCGGTCGTCTGGGCGCAGACCGACGACGGCATCCGCGGCTTCGTCGTGCCGACCGAGACCCCCGGCTTCTCGGCCCGCCCCGTGCCACCCAAGCTGTCACTGCGTGCGTCGGTGACCAGCGAGCTCGTGCTGGACGGCGTCCGGCTGCCGCAGTCCGCCCAGCTGCCCGGCGCCCGTGGCCTGTCCGGCCCGCTCTCCTGCCTGTCCGAGGCCCGCTACGGCATCGTCTGGGGAGCGCTGGGCGCCGCGCGCGACTGCCTGGAGACCGCCATCGAGTACTCGCTCACCCGTGAGCAGTTCGACCGGCCGATCGCCGGCTTCCAGCTCACCCAGCAGAAGCTGGCGAACATGGCGCTGGAGCTGCAGAAGGGCTACCTGCTCGCCCTGCACCTCGGTCGGCTGAAGGACGACGGTCGGATCACCCCGCAGATGGTCAGCGTCGGCAAGCTGAACAACGTGCGCGAGGCCCTGACGATCGCCCGCGAGTGCCGTACGATCCTCGGGGCCAACGGCGTGACGCTGGAGTACCCGGTGCTGCGGCACGCGAACAACCTCGAGAGCGTGCTCACCTACGAGGGCACGTCGGAGATCCACTCGCTGGTGGTCGGGCAGGCGCTGACCGGACTGAGCGCGTTCAGCTAGCCGGCCCCCAGGACGGCCGCCGGAACAGGTAGCCGGACCAGTCCCGCCACGACCGCGCCGACCGCAGGTCCCGCCACAGCACGCCGTACTCGTGGAACGCCACGATCAGCGGGTTGAAGCTGCGCAGGTTCTTCGTCAGGCCGTAGACGACGCGCTCGCCCTCTGGCTCGAACGTCCGGAACAGCCGGTCCCAGACGATGAGGATGCCCCCGTAGTTGCGGTCGAGGTACGCGCTGTTGGACCCGTGGTGCACCCGGTGGTGCGACGGCGTGTTGAGCACCCACTCGACCGGGCGCGGCAGCTTGCCCACGCGTTCGGTGTGCAGGAAGAACTGGTAGAGCAGGCTGATCGACTGCTGCAGCAGGATGTACTTGGGGTGGATCCCCAGGAAGGCCAGCGGCAGCCAGAACGGCAGGCTGCCGAACGGTGTCCAGGTCTGGCGCAGCGCCGTGGAGAAGTTGTACCGCTGGCTGGAGTGGTGCACGACGTGGCTGGCCCACAGCACGCGCACCTCGTGGTGGGCGCGGTGGTACCAGTAGTACGCGAGGTCGTCGACGAGCAGCAGGGCCACCCAGGGCAGCACCCCGACCATCGCGACGTGCATCGGCGCCACCAGGTAGGCCGCCGAGTACACCCCGAGCAGGACGGCCTTCCAGAAGAACCCGACGGCCAGGAAGCCCAGCCCCATGGTCAGGCTGGTGGCTGTGTCACGGACCTCGTAGCCCACCTCCTCGTCGTCCGGGGCGAGCCAGAGCGAGCCGACCTCGAGGGCGATGAACAGCACGAAGAACGGGATCGCCGCGAGCACGATGCCGACCATCAGGCCTGCGCCCCCGCGGCCTCGGTCTGCTGCTCCGCCAGGTGGTCCAGCGGTGACGAGAGGAGCCTGCGGGCCAGCCTGGCCGCCGTTTCGTGGTGCCCCCCGGCGACGCACTCGGCGAGCGCCAGATGCCCGGCGGAGTCCGCGACCTCGGCCGAGAAGACGGTGCCGTCGCGAGCGCGGCTGCGGTCGATGATGTCGACGAGGGAGTTGAACGCCAACCGGTAGGCGATGTTGTCGGCGGCGTCGACGAGCAGCGCCCACAGCGCCCGGTGCCTGGCGTGCCGGTCAGCGGCGTCGGCGGCATCGGCCAAAGCCCGGCCGGCCTGCACGATCGCCCGGCGCTGAGGGGTGCCGGCGCGCTGCGCGGCCGAGGCGGCGACCTCCGCGCCGATGCACCGGCGCATCTCGAGCCCGGCCCGCAGCACGCCGGCGTCGACGTCGGAGCCGTCGCCCACCAGCTGCGGCAGCAGGTCCAGCCCGCCCGTCGTCCGGTAGTCGCTCACCCGGGTCGCGCCGCCCTGGGCGATCCGGACGAGCCCGGCCTGCTGGAGCCGCTTGAGCGCCTCCCGCACCGCATGCCGGTTCACCTCGAAGGACTCGGCCAGGTAACGCTCGGCGGGCAGCGCCTGGCCGGCGGCCAGCTCGCCGGTGAGGATCTGGCCACGCAGGCGCGCGTACACCTGGTCGGAGACCGACTGGCGGGTGACCGGGCCCAGCTGCATGGGGCCGAACCGTAGACGGCCGACCGGCACTGGTCAACTGGTTGGACCAGTTCGTTACCGAAGCACCGCCGACAGGGCCTCGACCGCGTGCGCCCGATGGTCGGCGAGCACCCGGACGACGGCCTCGACGTCGCGGCGGCGGGCCGCCTCGACCGCGGCGGCGTGCTCGGCATGCACCCGCGTGCGGTGCTCGGCCGTGCGGTAGTACAGCGAGCGGTACGGGTCCGTGGCGTCCCACAGCTGGCGGATCAGCCGGACCAGCCGGGGCATCCCGCACGGCTCCAGCAGCGCGAAGTGGAACGCCCGGTTCGCCTGCGCCATCTCCACCAGGTCAGCACCGGCCTCCGCCTCGAGGACCGCCGCCTCGGCGGCCTCCACCCCGGCCAGGTCGGCGTCGGTCAGCGCGGGGACGGCGCGGCGCAGCGCCTCCGCCTCGAGCAGCGCGCGGATCCGGTAGACCTCGAGCAGGTCGGCCAGGCTCAGGTCGGCGACGAAGTACCCCCGGTGCGGGTGGTAGGCCACCTGGCCCTCGCCCTCGAGCATGCGCAGCGCCTCCCGGATCGGCACCCGGCTGACGCCCAGCCGATCGGCCAGGACGTCCTGCACCACCTGCTCCCCCGGGGCCAGCTCGCCCGAGGCGATGAGCCGCCGGAGCTCGCCGAGCACCGCCTCCTGGGCCGTCGGCGGCCGGCGGAAGCTGCCGTTCAACGCAGCCATGCCAGCACCTCCTCGGTGTGCTCGCCGAGCAGGGGCGGGCGGCGCCGGTAGACCGGCGGCGTGGCCGACAGCCGCAGCGGGTCGGCGACGGTCGGGATCCCGCCGACCTCCGCCACCGGGCCCAGACCCAGCCGGGCGGCCAGCGCGACCGCCGCGCGCAGGTCGTTGATCGGGCCGCAGGGCACGCCCGCCTGCGTCAACGCGCCGAACCACTCGTCGGCGGAGCGCGCCGACAGCGCGGCGGTGAGACGAGCGGCCAGGTCGTCGCGGTTGGCCACCCGGGCGGGGTTGGTCGCGAACCGGTCGTCGTCGGCGAGGCCCGGCCGGCCGACGACCTGGGCCAGCGCACGGAACTGCCGGTCGTTGCCGACCGCCACGACCAGCGGCCGGTCGGCGGTCGCGAAGACCTCGTAGGGGGCGATCGACGGGTGGCGGTTGCCCATGGCCTCCGGGACGACGTCGGCGGCGACGAAGGCCGACGCCTGGTTGACCAGCGCGGACAGCAGCGAGGAGAGCAGGTTGACCTCGACCCGTTGGCCCTCGCCGGTGCGCTGGCGATGGCCCAGCGCGGCCTGGATGCCGATCACCGCGTGCAGCCCGGTGATGACGTCGACCAGGGCGACGCCGACCTTCGTCGGCTGACCTGGACCGGGCCCGGTCACGCTCATCAGCCCGCCGACCGCCTGGACGAGCAGGTCGTAGCCGGGCAGCCCGGCGCCGGCCCCGGACCCGAACCCGGTGATCGAGGCGTAGACCACGGCCGGGTTGACCGCCCGGACGTCGGCGTAGCCGAGGCCGAACCGCTCCATCGTGCCGGGCGGGAAGTTCTCGACGACCACGTCGGCCCGGGCGGCCAACCGCCGGGCGGCGTCGACCCCCTCGGGGGTCTTCAGATCGAGCGCGATCGAGCGCTTGTTCCGGTTCACGCCGAGGTAGTACGTGGCCTCGTCGCCCTGGGGACCGGCCCGCCACGGCGGACCCCACGCCCGGGTGTCGTCGCCGCCGTCCGGCCGCTCGACCTTGACCACGTCGGCGCCCAGGTCGGCGAGCAGCATGGTCGCGTACGGCCCGGCGAGCACTCGGCTGAAGTCCGCGACGAGGATCCCGTCCAGCGCTGCGGTCACACCGGATACTGTATCCAATCCGGCAGCCGGCTCGTGGTCAGCCCGCGGGTTCGTCCTCGAAGGCCGCGCGCATCCGCAGGTCGTCGCGGGGGTCGGCCACGCTGCAGCAGCTGCGGCTGCGCACCCGTCCGGTCAGCGCCCCCACCGCGAGCAGCACGACGAGGACCGCCACGAGGGACCCCACCAGGTCGGCCACCCGGCCAGGGTAGCCCGAAGGGGGTGGCCGGCGCCGGCGTGCGTGGCGGATCGGCGGCGGATCAGTCGCGCGCCACGACCTCGGCCTCGTAGCCGTCGGCGTCCTCGAGGTAGGCCGCGTAGTGCTGGTCGCCGCCGGCGAAGGGGTGCCGGTCGGCGAACAGCAGCGTCCAGCCGTGCTCGGGCGCCTCCCGAGCCAGGTCGTCGACGACCGGGCGCGACGCCGCGTGCAGCGCGAGGTGGTTCAGCCCGGCCCGGTGACGGTCGTGGGCGACGTCCCGCACGAGCACCGCAGGCTCCTCGAGCACGACGTACACGGAGCCGAGCCGCCACGAGCGCCCGCGCTCCCACGACCGGTAGGGCGCCCAGCCGAGCCGGGTGAGCAACCAGCCCCAGGACGCCTCTGCGCGCGCCAGGTCCGGCACCCACAGCTCGACGTGATGCAGCCCCATCAGCGGTCCTCGGCGACGGCGGCCAGCTGGCCGCACGCGCCGTCGATCTCCCGGCCGCGGGTGTCGCGCACGGTGACCGGAACGCCGTGCGCCTCGAGCCGGCGGACGAAGGTCGCCTCGTCCTGCCGGCGCGACGCGGTCCACTTGGATCCCGGCGTGGGGTTGAGCGGGATCAGGTTGACGTGCACGAGATGGCCGGCGAGCAGCTCGCCGAGCCGGTCCGCCCGCCACGCCTGGTCGTTGACGTCGCGGATCAGCGCGTACTCGATCGACACCCGCCGGCGGGTGCGAGCCGCGTAGTCCCAGGCCGCGGCGAGGACCTCGGCGACCGGCCAGCGCGTGTTGACCGGGACGAGCTCGTCGCGCAGCTCGTCGTCGGGGGCGTGCAGCGACACGGCCAGGGTCACCGGCAGCCCGGCCGCGGCCAGGTCGCGGATCCGGGGGACCAGCCCGACCGTCGAGACCGTGACGCCTCGCGCGGACAGGCCCACGCCGTCCGGGACCGGGTCGGTCATCCGGTGCAGGGAGCCGACCACGGCGGCGTAGTTGGCCAGCGGCTCGCCCATGCCCATGAAGACGACGTTCGAGACCCGCCCGGTGCCGCCCGGGACGTCGCCGCGGGCCAGCGCGCGGTTGGCGGCCACCACCTGCTCGACGATCTCGGCGGTCGACAGGTTGCGGGTGAGCCCAGCCTGCCCGGTCGCGCAGAACGGACAGTTCATGCCGCAGCCGGCTTGGGACGACACGCACAGGGTGACCCGGTCCGGGTACCGCATGAGCACCGACTCGACGAGTGCGCCGTCGAACAGCCGCCACAGCGTCTTGCGGGTGGTGCCCTCGTCGCAGGCCAGCTCCCGCACCGGCGTCATCAGCCGTGGGGTGAGCGTCTCGGCGAGGCGCAGCCGCGAGTCGGCGGGCAGGTCGGTCCACTCGGCCGGGTCGTCGACGAGTCGCCCGAAGTAGTGCGTCGCGACCTGCCGGATTCGGAACGCCGGCTCGCCGAGCTCGTCGGCGACCGCCCGTCTCTCGTCGGGGGCGAGGTCGGCGAGATGCCGCGGCGGCTTGGCGCGACGCGGCTCGGCGAAGGTGAGCTCTCCGGGGGCAGGCATGGTGGGCGGCCAGTGTCCCATGCCGGTCCCATGCCGGTCCCATGCCGGTCCCATGCCGGTCCCATGCCGGTCCCATGCCGGCCGAGCCGACCGGCTCGCTCCGGACCCGGCCCCCGTCGGCGATGATGGGGGGATGATCGATGAGCTGCTGGCGCAGAACGAGCGGTATGCCGCGTCCTACCCCCGTGGCCCGCTGCCCCCCCAACCGGCCAAGCACGTGGCCGTGGTCACGTGCATGGACTCGCGCATCGACCCGTGGGCGGCGTTCGGCCTCAATCGTGGCGAGGCCCACGTGCTGCGCAACGCCGGGGCGCGGGTGACCGACGACGTCGTCCGCTCCCTCGCCGTGTCCGTGCACGTGCTCGGGGTCCGGGCGATCGCCGTCGTCGGGCACACCGGCTGCGGCCTGACGCACCGTCGCAACGCGGAGATCGCGGCCATGGTCGAGGAGGGCTCGGGGGTCCGCATGGGCGACTACGACTTCCTGGTCGTCGACGACATCGACGAGGCTGTGCGGCGTGACGTCGACCGGCTGGGCCGCGAGCCGCTGTTCGCCGGCGTCGAGCTGGCCGGCCTGGTCTTCGACATCGGGACCGGCCGGCTCCGGCGCGTGACCTAGGCGACCGCCTGGTGCGGGCACGGCCGGCGTGCGAGAGGGTGGAGCGGACTGCGCAGCATCCGAGGAGACCGCCCATGACGACGACGTCGCCGCCCATCAGTCCGGCCAGCGCCGGCCCGCTCACCCCCGACGAGCTCCGCCTGATCGACGCCTACTGGCGGGCCGCCAACTACCTGTCGGTCGGACAGATCTACCTGCTCGACAACCCGCTGCTGCGCGAGCCGCTGACCGTCGAGCACGTCAAGCCGCGGCTGCTGGGCCACTGGGGCACCACGCCCGGGCTCAACCTGCTGTACGCCCACCTCAACCGGGTCATCCGCCGGGACGGCACCCCCGTGCTGTACGTCACCGGTCCCGGTCACGGCGGCCCGGGCCTGCTCGCCAACGTCTGGCTCGAGGGCACCTACAGCGAGGTGTACCCGGAGGTGTCCCGAGACGCTCGGGGGATGCAGCGGCTGTTCAAGCAGTTCTCGTTCCCCGGCGGGGTGCCGAGCCACGTCGCGCCCGAGACCCCCGGGTCCATCCACGAGGGCGGCGAGCTCGGCTACTCCCTGTCGCACGCCTTCGGTGCCGCCTTCGACAACCCCGACCTCGTGGTCGCCTGCGTGGTCGGCGACGGTGAGGCCGAGACCGGGCCGCTGGCGACCAGCTGGCACTCGACCAAGTTCCTGGACGCCCGGCGGGACGGCGCAGTCCTGCCGGTGCTTCACCTGAACGGCTACAAGATCGCCAACCCGACCGTGCTGGCCAGGATCCCGAAGGCCGAGCTGACCGCGCTGATGACCGGGTACGGCTGGACGCCGCACTACGTCGAGGGCGACGACCCCGCCGCGGTGCACCAGCAGCTCGCCGCCACGCTGGACACCGTGCTGGCCGAGATCCGGCGGATCCAGGACGCCGCGCGCCGCGGCGGCGTGACCGACCGGCCGTCCTGGCCGATGGTCGTGCTGCGGACGCCGAAGGGCTGGACCGGCCCGGCGGAGGTCGACGGCCTGCCGGTCGAGGGCACCTGGCGGTCGCACCAGGTGCCGCTGGCGAACACCTCGACCAACCCCGAGCACCTGGCGGCGCTGGAGGCCTGGCTGCGCAGCTACCGCCCCGAGGAACTGTTCGACGACCTGGGCCGGCCACGACCGGAGCTGCTGACCCTCGCTCCCGACGGGGACCTCCGCATGGGCGCGACCCCGCACGGCAACGGCGGGCTGCTGCTGCGCGACCTGGACCTGCCGCCGTTCCGTGACTACGCCGTCCCGGTCGAGACGCCGGCGACCACCCGGTCGGAACCGACCCGGGTGCTGGGCGGGTTCCTGCGGGACGTGATGACCCGCAGCCGCGACCAGGCCGACTTCCGGGTCTTCGGTCCGGACGAGACCGAGTCGAACCGGCTGGGCGCACTCTTCGAGACCACCGGCAAGGCCTGGCAGGGCGAGGTGCTGCCCACCGACCTCAACCTCGCGCACGACGGCCGGGTCATGGAGATGCTCTCCGAGCACACCTGCCAGGGCTGGCTCGAGGGGTACCTGCTCACCGGACGGCACGGCTTCTTCTCCTGCTACGAGGCGTTCATCCACATCGTCGACTCGATGGTCAACCAGCACGCCAAGTGGCTGAACACCACCCGGCAGATCCCCTGGCGGGAGCCCATCGCCAGCCTCAACTACCTGCTCACCTCGCACGTGTGGCGGCAGGACCACAACGGCTTCTCCCACCAGGACCCCGGGTTCATCGACCATGTCGTCAACAAGCGGGCCGACGTCATCCGGGTGTACCTGCCGCCGGACACCAACACCCTGCTGTCGACGGTCGACCACTGCCTGCGCAGCCGCGACTACATCAACGTGATCGTCGCCGGCAAGCAGCCGGTGCTCGACCTGCTCGACATGGACACCGCGGTCAAGCACTGCACCCGTGGCCTCGGCATCTGGGAGTGGGCGGGCACCGACGCCGGCGGGGAGCCGGACGTCGTGCTGGCCTGCGCCGGCGACGTGCCGACCATGGAGGTCCTCGCAGCCGCCGACATCCTGCGGCGGGAGCTGCCGGACCTGAAGGTCCGCGTGGTCAACGTCGTGGACCTGATGCGGCTGCAGCCGGAGTCGGAGCACCCGCACGGTCTGTCGGACACCGAGTTCGACGCGGTCTTCACCACGGACAAGCCGGTGCTGTTCAACTACCACGGGTACCCGTGGCTGATCCATCGGCTCACCTACCGCCGCACCAACCACGACAACCTGCACGTGCGCGGCTACAAGGAGGTGGGCACCACGACGACGCCGTTCGACATGTGCGTGCTCAACGACATCGACCGGTTCCGGCTGGTCGTGGACGTCATCGACCGGGTGCCCGGGCTCGGCTCCCGGGCCGGAGCGCTGCGCCAGGAGATGCTGGACCGGCGGATCGAGCACCGGGCGTACATCCAGCAGCGCGGCGAGGACCTGCCCGAGGTCCGCGACTGGACGTGGGCGCCCTGACACCCGAGCGGGTCCTGGTCGTCAACGCCGGCTCGAGCAGCCTCAAGTTGTCGCTGCTCGGGCCGGGGCCGACCCCGCTGGCCGCGACGACCGTCCAGCGCTGGACCGGCGAGCAGCACCTCGAACCGCTCGTCGAGTTCCTGTCCGGCGCCGGCCAGGTGGACGCGGTGGGGCACCGGGTCGTGCACGGCGGTCCCGACGGCACGGCGCCGGCCCGGCTGGACGACCCGCTCCTCGACCGGCTGGCCGCGCTCACCGAGCTGGCCCCGCTGCACCAGCCACGCGCGCTCGCCGGGATCCGCGCGCTGGCCCGGCTGCTGCCCGCCGTGCCGGCCGTGGCCTGCTACGACACCGCCTTCCACGCCACGATCCCGCCGTCCGCCGCCACGTACGCACTCCCTAGGGACTGGAACGAGCGGTACCACCTGCGGCGGTACGGGTTCCACGGGCTCTCGCACGCCTACGCGTCCCGCCGCGGCGCCGAGCTAGTGGGCGCCGCCGGTCCGCTCCGAGTGGTGTCCTGCCATCTGGGGGCCGGTGCGTCGCTGGCCGCCGTCCGCGACGGGATCAGCGTCGACACCACGATGGGCTTCACGCCGCTGGAGGGGCTGGTCATGGCCACCCGGTCCGGCTCGGTCGACCCGGGCCTGCTGCTGTGGCTGCTGGACGGCGACCGGGTCGACATCGCCGGGCTGCGCGACGCGCTCGAGCACCGCAGCGGGCTCGCCGGGCTGTCCGGCACCTCGGGCGACCTGCGCGACGTGCTGGCCGCCCGGGCCGACGGGGACGCCGCGGCCGCGCTCGCCTACGACGTGTTCGTCCACCGGATCGCCCGCGAGACGGCTGCCATGACCGTCGCCGCAGGAGGGCTGGACCTGCTGGTGTTCACCGGGGGCATCGGCGAGCACTCCCCCGACGTGCGGTCGTCGGTGGCGACCGCGTTGGCGCACCTCGGCGTCCGGCTGGACGAGGGACGCAACCAGGCGGCGGATGCCGACGCGGTGGTCGGCGCCCACGGCGGGCCGGTGGCGACCGTCGTGGTCACCGCGCGCGAGGACCTGGAGATCGCCCGCCAGACCCGGGCGGCGCTGGCCGGCTAGGCCGAGCCCGCGAGCCGCTCGCCCACCAGCCGGAAGGCCTCCGGGGTGATCCGGTCCCAGTACCGGCGGGTGTGCTTGCCCAGGTCGAACGC
>Ga0209797_10000879_pt1 | contig 15094 bp, 9 predicted proteins | sample DOMMetBare3Fresh_2_FD_187472 | JGI IMG/M metagenome (GOLD analysis project Ga0209797, IMG submission 187472) | Wetland sediment microbial communities from St. Louis River estuary, USA, under dissolved organic matter induced mercury methylation -... | ecosystem: Environmental > Aquatic >... | reverse complement strand
GATGAACCGGATGGGTGCCCGCTCCAACTCGGGCGAGGGCGGCGAGGACCCGCACAACTACCACGGCTTCTCCAACGGCGACCGCGCCGACAACCGCATCAAGCAGGTGGCGAGCGCCCGGTTCGGCGTGACCACCGAGTACTTGACGCGGGCCGAGGAGCTCGAGATCAAGATCGTGCAGGGCGCGAAGCCCGGTGAGGGCGGCCAGCTCCCCGCCCACAAGGTCACCGAGCTCATCGCCCGGCTGCGGCACTCCGTGCCCGGCGTGTCACTGATTTCCCCACCGCCGCACCACGACATCTACTCGATCGAGGACCTGGCGCAGCTCATCCACGACCTCAAGACCGTGAACCCGCGGGCCCGGGTGGGCGTCAAGCTAGTCTCCGAGACCGGCGTGGGCACGGTCGCGGCGGGAGTGGCCAAGGCGTACGCCGATTATGTGCTGATCGCGGGGCACAACGGCGGGACCGGCGCGTCACCGCTGTCGTCCATCAAGCACGCGGGCTCGCCGTGGGAGCTGGGCCTGGCAGAGGCGCAGGCCACGCTGGTGCGGAACGGGCTCCGCCACCGGATCGAGGTCCGCACCGACGGCGGGCTCAAGACCGGGCGTGACGTCGTGATCGCGGCGCTGCTCGGGGCCGAGACGTACGGCTTCGGCACTGCGCCGCTCGTGGCGATGGGCTGTGCCATGGCCCGGCAGTGCCATCTCAACACGTGCCCGACCGGCATCGCCACCCAGCGTGAGGATTTGCGCGCCAAGTTCAAGGGCACGGCGGAGCAGGTCATCACCTACTTCACTCTGCTCGCCGAGGAGGTCCGTCAGATTCTCGCGGGCATGGGGGCACGGAGCCTGGACGAGATCATCGGCCGGAACGAGTTCCTGCAGCGAGTCGAGCGGCCCGACGTCCCCCGCGCCCAGATGCTGGATCTGTCGATGCTGCTGGCGCCGATGGTCACCGACGAGGCCGCCGGCAAGCCTGCCCCCGCGTTGCGGCGCACCGTAGCACGCAACGACCGACCGGGTGTCGTGTCGCTGGACGCCGAGATCCTGACCGATCTCGAGCCGTACCTGGAGAGCGGGCTGCCGTTCTCGGGTAACTACCCGATCTATAACCATCATCTGGCGGTCGGCGCCCGCGTGGCGGGAGCCATCGCCGAGCGTCACGGCGACGCCGGGCTTGCCGCCGGCTCGGTTCGGCTGCGGTTCACCGGCAGCGCGGGCCAGAGCTTCGGGGCGTTCACTTGCCGAGGCATGCACCTCGAGCTCGAGGGCGAGGCGAACGACTACGTAGGGAAGGGCCTGAGCGGCGGCGAGCTCATCATCCGGCCGTTCCGCCGGGCGGCATACGCCGACGTGTCCCATCAGCACCTGATCATCGGCAACACGATCCTCTACGGCGCCACCGCCGGCAAGCTGTTCGCCGCCGGCCAGGCGGGCGACCGGTTCGCGGTGCGGAACTCGGGCGCGGTCGCCGTCATCGAGGGCGCCGGCAACCACTGCTGCGAGTACATGACCGGCGGAATCGTGGTGGTGCTCGGCCGCGCCGGCCGCAACTTCGGTGCGGGTATGTCGAACGGCGTGGCCTACGTCATTGACGAGGCCGGGACCTTCGAGAGCCGGCTCAACCCGGACATGGTGGAGCTGGCGCCCCTGGACGATGCGGACCTGGCCCTGCTCCAGCGGCTCATCCGCGAGCACGAGGAGCAGACCGCGAGCCCCCGTGCTCGACGGATTCTGGTGCAGTGGGAACAATTCGTCCCGCTGTTCCGCAAGGTGGCGCCCAAGGGGGCCGAGGCCCTGGTGGCTGCGGCGCGGGAGGCATACCTGCGGTCGGCGCACAGCGAGGTCGTGCGGGTACTGGCACGGCGCAGCGCGTAGGCCGACGACTGCGGCCCCGAGTCACCCTGAGCGCAGCGAAGGGGGCATGAGCCGAATCCTGTCCCCTTCACTTCATTCAGGGTGACTTGGGTAGGCGCCTCCCTCTTGCCAAGCCTAGGGCAGGACCATAACTTGCTGAACAGCAAGCAAGCTACGAGACCAGGAGTCCCCGCATGCCCAGACAGGCCGAGAAGGAACGCAACCCCGCCCGCTCCCGGGCAGCCATCCTCGACGCCGCCGAGCGGCTCTTCGCCGAGCGCGGCTACGATGCCACCAGCCTCAACGAAGTCGGTGCTGCGGCTGGGGTTAGCCGTGGCACCCCCGGCTACTTCTTCGGTAGCAAGGCCGAACTGCACCAGGCGGTGCTCGACCGGGCATTCAGCGAGGTCCGGGAGGCCGTCCGCGCGGGACGGGCACGGGCGCTGGCGAGCAGTCAGGCCCCCGAGGCTATCCTCGCCGGGGCGGTATCGGACTATTTCGACTTCCTCGCCGCTCGCCCGAACTTCGTCCGACTGATCGAGCGCCAGGCGCTGAGCGGCGCCGTGCAGTTGGAGGGCGATAGCCACCTCTCGGCCGGCCAGGAGGCGCTCGCGGCCATCAGCGCCGAGCTCGGCCTCGACGACGCCGAGTCGGACGACGCGGCGCAGCTCCTGCTCAGCATCATCTCGCTCTGCTGGTTCCCCCTGATCCATGCCCGCACGGTCGCCCCGGCGGTCGGCGTCGAGTTCAGCGGCGCCGACGACCTTGAGCGCCGGAAGCGTCACGTCGTGCAGCTGGTGCTTTACGGACTTCGTGGGCTCACCGCACCCGCGTCCGCTACCCTCGCCGAGACCGACAGCCATGACTGACCTCCTCACACCCCCCGTCAAGCCGGCGCGCACCGACCTCGCCACCGAGCAGGAAGCGCGCGAGGTTGCCGAAGCGGCACGCGAGAAGGACTGGCAGGCACCCAGCTTCGTCCGAGAGCTGTTCGAAGGCTCCTTCCGGCTCGACCTGGTGCACCCATTCCCCGCGAGGGATCCCGCAGACGTCGAGCGCGCCCGGCCGTTCATGGAACGCCTCGAGCGCTTCCTGGTGGAGCGGGTGGACAGCGACCGGATCGACCGTGAAGGACAGATTCCCGCCGACGTGGTCCAGGGGCTCCGCGAGATCGGCGCCTTCGGCATCAAGATCCCGCAGGAGTATGGTGGCCTGGGACTCAGCCAGACCGGCTACACGCACGCCATCGGCCTGGTGACCAGCGTGGATGGCAACTTGACGGCACTGCTCTCCGCGGCGCAGTCGATCGGAGTGCCGCAGCCGCTCAAGCTGTTCGGCACATCGGAACAGAAGCGGCGCTACCTCCCGCGCCTTGCCAAGGGCGCCATCAGCGCGTTCGCCCTGACCGAGTCGAACGTCGGCAGCGACCCCGCCGCCATGAGCACCACCGCTGTGTTGTCGGAGGATGGGACGCACTACGTCCTGAACGGCGAGAAACTGTGGTGCACCAACGGCACCGTCGCCGAGCTGATGGTGGTGATGGCGCGTACCGGACCCAAGAAGATCACCGCGTTCATCGTGGAGACCGACTGGCCCGGCGTCGAGGTAACCCACCGGCTCCACTTCATGGGACTCAAGGCGATCGAGAACGGCGTCATCCGCTTCACCAACGTCAAGGTGCCGGTCGAGAATGTGCTCTGGGGCGAGGGCAAGGGGCTCAAGCTCGCGCTGGTGACGCTCAACACCGGCCGCCTCACGCTCCCGGCTTCGGCGGTGGCGGGGGCCAAGCGCGCGCTGGAGATCGTGCGGCGCTGGGCAGCCGAGCGGGTGCAGTGGGGTCAGCCGATCGGAAAGCATGACGCCATCGCGCAGAAGATCGGCCGGATGACGGCGGAGATCTTCGCGATGGAGGCGGTGGCGGACCTCGCCTCGCTGATGGCCGATCGCGGCACGACGGACATCCGGCTCGAGGCCGCCATGGCCAAGATGTGGAACACGGAGACCGCCTGGCGCATCGTGGACGACACGCTGCAGATCAAGGGCGGCCGCGGGTACGAGACCGCCGACAGCCTCCGGAGCCGCGGCGAGCGCCCCGATCCGGTCGAGCGGATGATGCGCGACTTCCGCATCAACCTGATCTTCGAGGGATCGAGCGAGATCATGCGGCTCTTCATCGCGCGCGAGGCGGTGGACACCCACCTCAAGATCGCCGGCGCGCTCATCGACCCCAAGACCACGCCGGGGCAGAAGCTTTCCGCGCTCGGGCGGTCCGTCTTCTTCTACGCCAGCTGGTACCCGCGCCTCTGGTTCGGTGTCCGCGGGCGGTTCGGCTACGGGGAGTTCGGCCCGCTCGCGACCCACCTGCGGTTCGTGGACCGGGCCGGTCGCAAGCTCGCCCGCACCCTGTTTCATTGCATGGTCCGCTTCGGACCGAAGTTGGAGAAGCGGCAGGCCGTGCTCGGACGGCTGGTCGAGATCGGCGCCGAGCTGCTGGCCATCACCGCGGCGTGCAGCCGGGCGCAGGCCATGGTGACGAAGGACCCGGCGAATCGCGGCCCGGTGAAACTGGCCGACCTGTTCAGCCGTCAAGCGCGCCGCCGGGTGGAGGATCGGTTCGCCGCCGTGTTCGACAACGACGACGTGGCCGCCTACGCGGTGGCCCAGCAGGTGCTCCGCAACGAGCACACCTGGCTGGAGCAGGGGTTGGCGAGACTGGCGGACCACCCGTAACGCCCGCCATCTTTCAGTCCAACATCAACGAGAGCGGCAGATGGCGATTGCGGAAGGCAGGACGATCCCCTTCACGGGCCCGGAGGCGGTCGACGTGGCCGTCCTGGAGACGTTCGAGTACGCCGGCCCCGAGCAGGAGATCGTGGCCGAGACCCGAGAGTTCAGTCCGGTGTGCCCGTACAGCGGACTGCCGGACTTCGCGACGCTGCGAATCGCCTACGTGCCGGGCGACCGCTGCATCGAGCTCAAGAGCCTCAAGTACTACGTCACGAGCTATCGAAGCGTCGGGATCTTCCAGGAGCACGCGACGGCCAAGGTCGCCGAGGATCTGTTCAGCGCGCTGCGGCCCCGGCGGCTGACCGTAACGACGATCTACAATACTCGCGGCGGGTTCGATACGACCTGCACGGTGACGCTGCCGAAACAGTCGTGAGACCGGCCCCCGGGCCGGAGTCACCCTGAGCCAAGCGAAGGGGGCATGATTCAGGTCATGCCCCCTTCATGGCGTCCAGGGGGATGCTCGCGCCACGCCGCGGCGGGGTCGACTCGGACGAGGCGCGCGGCCAGGGCTCCCAGGATGTCGCCGTCGAGCTGGGCGGTCCACGAGGCCGGGATCGACCGCGCGCCGTCGCGGACTTCCGGCGGCACGGAAGGCGAGGCTCGGCGCAGGCTTCGACAGCGGGCTCCTCCAGTGATCCTCTCGGGTGGCGGACCCGACCCGGCTCAAGTTATACTCGGAAGCCCGTTACACACCCTTCCCGTCGTGCGACCCACGGAGGAGCAGGCTCGTGGCCAAAGACACCCTCACTATCACTGACAACCGCACCGGCCGCAGCTACGAGGTGCCCGTCCAGGACGGCACCATCAAGGCCACGGATCTCCGGCAGGTCAAGGTCACCGACGACGACTTCGGGCTCATGACGTACGATCCCGCCTTCATGAACACCGCCGCCTGCCGGAGCGCCATCACCTTCATCGACGGCGACCGGGGCATCCTCCGCTACCGCGGCTACCCCATCGAGGAGCTGGCCGAGCGGTCCACCTTCCTGGAAGTGGCCTACTTGCTGTGCGAGGGAGAGCTCCCGACGAGGGCCCAGCTGGACCGGTGGACGGAGATCGTCAAGTACCACACGTACGTCCACACCAACATCATCAAGTTCCTCGAGGGGTTCCGCTACAACGCGCACCCCATGGGCATGCTGCTCGGGGTGGTCGGCGCGTTGTCGACGTTCTATCCCGACGCCAAGGACATCCACGAGCCGGCCAACCGCTTCCTGCAGCGTGTGCGGTTGCTGGCCAAGGCGCCCACCATCGCCGCGTTCGCGTTCCGCCACTCGCGCGGGCTGCCGTTCGTCTTCCCGGACAACGATCTCGACTACATCGGCAACTTCGTCAACATGACGTTCAGCATCGGCGGGCGGCACAAGCCGAACAAGGTGCTGCAGCGCGCACTCGAAATCCTGCTGATCCTGCACGCCGACCACGAGCAGAACTGCTCCACCAGCGCGGTGCGCGCGGTGGGCTCGTCGCACGTGGACCCGTTCTCCGCCATCAGTGCGGGCATCGCCGCGCTCTACGGTCCGCTCCACGGCGGCGCCAACGAAGCGGTGCTGCTCATGCTCGACGAGATCGCCGACAAGAAGAACATCCCGCGGTTCATCGAGGAGGTGAAGGCGGGCCGGGGCCGACTGATGGGGTTTGGGCACCGGGTGTACAAGTCGTACGACCCGCGCGCCAAGCTCATCAAGAAGGTGGCCGACGAAGTGTTCGGGCAGACCGGGCTCAACCCCAAGCTCGAGATCGCGCTCGAGCTGGAGCGAATCGCGCTGGAGGACGAGTACTTCATCAAGCGGAAGCTCTACCCGAACGTGGACTTCTATTCCGGGCTGATCTACCAGGCGATGGGCTACCCGACCGAATACTTCACGGTCCTGTTCGCGCTGGGACGCATGCCGGGGTGGCTCGCCCAGTGGGAGGAGATGCTGCTCGACAAGGACCAGAAGATCGCCCGGCCCCGCCAGATCTTCACCGGCCACGACGAACGGCCGTTCGTCTCGATCGACAAGCGCTGAGGCCCGATGACCGACCAACTCGACACGCTGCTGTCCGAGCAGCGGCGATTCCCGCCGCCGCACGGCTTCGCCGCCGACGCGAACGGCACGAAGGCCCTGTACGAGGCGGCCGCGCGCGACCGCGAGGGCTTCTGGGCCGAGCAGGCCGGCGCGCTCGACTGGATGCGACCCTGGGACCGCGTGCTCGAGTGGAAGCTGCCCCATGCCAAGTGGTTCGTCGGGGGCAAGCTCAACGTTTCGGCCAACTGTCTCGACCGGCACCTGGCGGGGCCGATCCGCAACAAGGCGGCGATCATCTGGGAGGGCGAGCCCGGCGACCGTCGGGTCCTCACCTACTGGGACCTCGCGCGCGAAGTGCGGCGCGCCGCCAACGCGCTGAAGAAGCTCGGCGTCCAGAAGGGGGACCGGGTCGCGATCTACCTTCCGATGATCCCGGAGGCGGCGATCGCCATGCTGGCCTGCGCGCGTATCGGCGCAATCCACTCGGTCATCTTCGGCGGGTTCTCGGCCGAATCGGTGCGCGACCGGGTCAACGACGCGCGGGCCAAGGTGCTGATCACCGCGGATGGCGGATACCGCCGCGGCCAGGTGGTCCCGCTCAAGCGGATGGCCGACCACGCGATGGCCGAGGCGCCGTCGATCGAGCACTGTATCGTCGTGCGGCGGCGGGCGGGCGGAGAGGGCGACGAGGCATTCGCCTCCATGCAGGAGGGGCGCGACCACTGGTGGCACCGGCTCCTCGACGGCGTTTCCAGCGACTGCGACCCCGAACCGATGGACGCCGAGGACCTGCTCTTCATCCTCTATACCTCCGGGACCACGGGGAAGCCGAAGGGGATCGTGCACTCCACCGGCGGCTATCTCACCCAGGTGGCCGCCACCACCAGGTACGTCTTCGACCTCAAGCCGACCGACGTCTTCTGGTGCACGGCGGACGTCGGCTGGGTGACGGGCCACTCCTATGTGGTCTACGGCCCACTCGCCAATGGGGCCACGGTCCTGATGTACGAGGGGGCGCCGGACTGGCCGGAGCGCGACCGGTTCTGGGCGCTGGTGGAGAACTACGGGGTCACCATCCTGTACACCGCGCCGACCGCCATCCGCGCCTTCATGAAGTGGGGCACGGAACACCCGTCACGCCACGACCTCTCCACCCTCCGGCTGCTCGGCACCGTCGGCGAGCCGATCAATCCCGAGGCATGGGTCTGGTACCACAACCACATCGGCGGCGGGCGCTGCCCGATCGTGGACACCTGGTGGCAGACGGAGACCGGGGGCATCATGATCACCCCGCTGCCCGGCGTCACCACCACCAAGCCGGGCTCCGCGACCCAGCCGTTCCCGGGCGTCGTGGCCGAGCTGGTGGACACGACCGGCAAGGTGATCCCCACCGGCGGCGGGTTCCTGACGCTGGCGGCGCCGTGGCCGGGCATGCTACGCACGATCTACGGCGACGACGAGCGGTACCAGGAGACCTACTGGTCCCGCTTCCCGGGCCGCTACTTCGCGGGTGACGGCGCCAAGCTGGACGAGGAACGCTACTGGTGGATTCTCGGGCGGGTGGACGACGTGCTCAACGTGGCGGGGCACCGCATCGGGACGATGGAGATCGAGAGCGCGCTGGTGGAGCACCCCGCGGTCGCCGAGGCCGCGGTGGTCGGCAGGGCGCACGACCTCAAGGGCCAGGCGCTTGCGGCATTCGTCACCCTCAAGGACGGGCACCAGGCGTCGCCGAGCCTCAAGGACGACCTCAAGGCGCATGTCGCCGAAAAGATCGGTTCCATCGCCAGGCCGGACGACGTGTTCTTCTCCGCCGATCTGCCGAAGACGCGGAGCGGCAAGATCATGCGGCGGCTGCTCAAGGACATCGCTGAGGGCCGTGCGCTGGGGGACACGACGACGCTCGCGGATCCGGCCGTGGTGAGCAGGCTGAAGGACATGTACGAGTCGCAGGAGGCGTAGAGCCTGGCTCAGCCCACCGGCACGTCGCCCTCGAGGTAGGTATAGCCCTCCAGCCCCGCCACGAAGTCCGCGATGAAGCTGTTCGCTTCCTGGCGACTCAGATCCTTGGCGGCGCTCACCTTGCGGCGGAAGGTGGCGAGCAGGTCCGAGGCGTGGAACTGGACGTAATTGAGCACCTCGGTGACCGTGTCGCCATGGACCAGGTCGGTAATCTCGTAGCCCTGGTCGGTCAGGCGGACGTGGACGGCGTTGGTGTCACCGAAGAGGTTGTGCAGGTCGCCCAGGATTTCCTGGTAGGCGCCGGTCAGAAAGATGCCGAGGATGTACGGCTCGCCCTCGCGGAGCGGGTGCAGCTCGAGCGACGGCTTGCCCTTCCGGCCGCCGGTGAACCGGTCGATGACGCCGTCGGAGTCGCAGGTGACATCCTGGAGCGTGCCGCGGCGCGACGGGATCTCCAGCAGCCGGTGGATCGGCATGATCGGGAAGAGCTGGTCGATCGCCCAGTTGTCGGGAAGCGACTGAAACACGGAGAAGTTGCAGAAGTAGCGGTCCACCAGCTCGCTCTCGATGTGTGAAGCGATCTCCGGGAATGCCGCCCGATCCTCCCCCATGGCGTGCTGGATGGCGTTCAACGTGACCAGATAGAGCTGGTCGGCGTTCGCCTTCTCCCGGAGAGAGAACACCCCGCTCGCGAAGTACTCCTGCGCCCGCTCCTTCGAGAAGACGGCGTCGTGGAAGACCTCTTCGATGCGGTCGGCGGTCAGTCCCTCCAGGTTCTCGGCCATCTCCACCAGCAACGGATGCGCGTCCTTCTCCCGCTCGGGCGGGACCGGCTCGATCTGGGATTCGACGTCGATGACGTTGATGAGGAGCAGCGAATGGTGCGCCGTGAGCGCGCGTCCCGATTCCGAGATCAGGTGGGGCATCGGCAGCCCCTCGGCACGGCAGACCGTCCCGATGGTGTAGACGACGTCGTTGGCGTACTCCCGCATGGAATAGTTCATGCTCGCCGGCCGAGTGGAGCGACTCCCGTCGTAGTCCACACCGAGCCCGCCCCCCACGTCGACGTGGGTGAGGTCGAAACCCATGGCACGCAATTCGGCGTAGTAGCGGCCGATCTCCTCCAGCCCCGCCTTGATGTACCGGATGTCGGTGATCTGACTCCCGAGATGGAAATGGACCAGCTTGAGGATGTCCTTCCGGCCGAGCCGGCCCAGCTGGTCGAGCAGCCGGATGAGCTCCACAGCGCCGAGGCCGAACTTCGAGCGCTCGCCACCGCTCTTGGCCCAACGGCCCGAGCCCTCGGTGGCGAGCTTGACGCGGACCCCGGCGGTGGGCTGGACGCCCATCTCGTCGGCCACCTTGAGCAGGACCTCGAGCTCGGTGAGCTGCTCGAGCACGATCATCACCGTGTGCCCGAGCTTCTGGCCCATGAGGGCCAGCCGCATGAACTCCTCGTCCTTGTATCCGTTGCAGACGATGAGGTGGTTGGTGCTCTCGTTGAGGCCCAAGATCGCCTGGAGCTCGGGTTTGCTGCCGCACTCCAGGCCCACCCCGTGGGGCGCACCGAACTCGACGATCTCCTGGACCACGTGGCGCTGCTGGTTGACTTTCACCGGGTACACCGTGGTGTACGCGCCCGAGTACCCGAACTCCTTGATGGCGTTGTCGAACTCCGAGGCGAGCGCCTGGATGCGCGAGCGCAGGATATCGGAGAACCGGAGCAGCAGCGGCAGCCCGACTCCCTGGGCGTTCAGATCCATCGCCAACTGGTAGAGGTCGAGCCCCCGTTTGCGGTTGGCGTCGGGGTGCACGGTGACGTGGCCCTCGGGACTGACCCGGAAATACCCCAGCCCCCACCCGCTCATGTTGTAGAGCTTCTCGGCGTCCTTGACGGTCCAGCTCGGCGGCGCGACGGTGGTGGCGATGGGGCGGCTCCGGGGAAAGGGCGACCGCAAAATGTAATGCGGTCCCAGGTATAATTCCTCCCCATGGCCGAGACCACTCCTCCCGTCATCATCGTCGGTGCAGGCCTCGCCGGGCTCGCGTGCGCACGGCACCTGGTTCGGGCCGGGCGGCCGGTGCAGGTGCTCGAAGCATCCGACGGCATCGGAGGCCGGGTGCGCACCGATCAGGTCGACGGATTCCTGCTCGACCGCGGCTTCCAGGTGCTGCTGACCGCCTATCCCGAGGCCCGGGCGCAGCTCGACTATCGCGCGCTGCGGCTCCAGCCGTTCTATTCCGGAGCGATCGTTCGGCACGGCGGTCGCTTCCACCGAGTTGCCGATCCGTTCCGCCGCCCCGCCGACGCGCTCGGCACGCTCCTCAACCCGATCGGGACGCTGGCCGACAAGGCGCGGATGCTCCGCCTGCGCCGGCGCGCCTGTGCGGGCACGGTGGAGCAGCTGTTCGAGCGCCCCGAGACCACGACCATGCAGGCCCTTACCGCGCTGGGCTTCTCCAACGCGATGGTCGAGCGGTTCTTGCAGCCGTTCCTCGGCGGGATCTTCCTCGGCCGCGATCTGTCCACCACGAGCCGGATGCTGGAGTTCGTGATCCGCATGATGGCGGAGGGCGACAACGCCCTCCCGGCACGCGGCATGGGGGCGATCGCCGAGCAGCTCGCCGCGGACCTGCCCCCGGGCACGGTGCGCAGCCGCACACGCGTGGCCGAGGTAGCCAACGGGCGCGTGACGCTCGACGACGGCACCCGGCTCGACGCCGGCGCGGTGGTCATCGCCACGGAGGGCGATGCGGCGGCCGCGCTGACCGGCATGCGACCGACGGCGGGCTTCCGATCCGTCACCAACCTCTACTTCGCCGCCCCGCGTCCCCCAGTGAGAGGCCCCTATCTGCTGCTCGACGGCGAGGCCCGGGGCCCAGTCAACAACCTGTGTGTGCCGACCGAGGTCGCGGCCGGCTATGGGCCGGCGGGGCACGCCCTGGTCAGCGCCACCGTGCTCGGCATGCCGGCAGAGAGCGACGCGGAGCTGACCCGCGCGGTCCGGGCGCAGCTCGGCGATTGGTTCGGCCCCGAGGTGGACGCCTGGTCGCTGCTCGCGACATACCGGATACGGTGGGCCCAGCCCGACCAGACGCCTCCGACGGTGGCCCCCGGCGCTCGGTCGGCGCGCCTGGAACCGGGTCTCTTCCTGGCCGGCGACCACCGCGAGACCGCATCGATACAGGGCGCGCTCGCCTCGGGACGCCGGGCGGCCCTGGCGGTGCTGGCCGAGCCCGTCTCCACCCACGCCGCACCAAGCCAGTAGGATCGGCGCCACACCCCACACTTCCGGCGCGACCTGCAGCCCCTCGCACAACCCGTAATCGATTGTATTCTATCGCGTTGCCAGGCTGGCCCGGGCCGCCGGCAGAGCCAGCCACGGGCACGATCCTCGCGCGCTTCGAAGCTGCTCCACGGGGTAGTCCGCGGTTCAAGATTCTGCATTGTCCACAAAGGGAAGAGAGGGGCACCATGCCTGCGCCCAGCCTGATATTCGCTCGCCGGTTCTCGCACCCGCTGCGTCTCCGCCTGGAGGTCCTCTTCGCCAAGGCGTTCGAGTCGCTCGCCGATACGTATCGTGCACAGGCCACCGAGTTCGTCCTCCGCCTGCGAGGCCGGATGGCAGTGGGGGATGCGCTCGACCGCTACTTCCGCGAGGTCGGCGTGCCGCACGCCATGGAGGAGACGGTGCGCGCGCGTGCGCTGATCGCGCTCGCTCCCTCGGCCCTCGATCTTCCCGAGCCCGAGACGCGCGCCCTGGGCGGCTGGACCCAGCTCCGGCCCGACCAGCTCCTTGAGGCCCTTCGCCGACGGGCCCAGAGTCAGGAGGAGACCAGCCTGGACTGCCGGATGGCGGCCTCGCTGTCCGACGAGGCGGTGGCGGCTACTCACGTGGCGATGGCGCTCGAGACCGTCGCGCTGCTCGAGGACGAGATGAGCACGGACGAGGCGACCATGTACTACATCCGGTACTTCAACCTGCCCTCGGTCGAGGCCCAGATCATCTTCCGCCGCACCCTGGCCGCCTGGGCGGAGCGCCATCCGATCCGGCATCCGCCAGCGCTGCCGGTCAGCGTCTGCGCGGCGGTACCCACGCGCGGTGTTGGCCGACGGGTCCTGCCGTACCTTCGCGCGGTGGGCTAGCGACACGCTCGACGGCGGCCTCCCCGGCCGGGATTATCTTTCGGCATACCCCGGAGTCACCGGGGCCGGGAGGGGGCGCCGCCATGCGGTGGTCGTACACGATCGGACGGTTCGGGGGGACGGAGGTGAAGGTCCACGTAACCTTCATCCTCCTGCTCGGATGGATCGCGTTCAACGCCTACCAGGCCGCGGGGGCGGCTGCCGCCGTCACGGACACCCTCTTCTTCGCCTCGTTCTTCCTCTGCATCGTCCTCCACGAGTTCGGGCACATCACCATGGCGCGGCGCTTCGGCGTCCGCACGCCCGACGTGATCCTGCTCCCGATCGGCGGCGTCGCGCGGCTGGAGCGGATCCCCGAGGAGCCGAAGCAGGAGCTGCTGATCGCCCTCGCGGGGCCGGCCGTGACGATCGGTATCATCCTGCTGCTGCTCTTGGCCGCCGCGGCGGCGGGCCAGACGGTCGTCTTCCGCGACCCGCTCGGTGAGCAGGTTCCGTTTGCGGTCCGCCTGATGATCGTGAACGTCATGGTGCTCGTTTTCAACCTGATCCCGGCCTTCCCGCTGGACGGCGGGCGCGTTCTCCGGGCGCTGCTGGCCAGCCGGCTCGGGCTGGTTCGCGCGACGCGGATCGCCGGAGCGATCGGTCAAGCGTTCGCGGTAGCGTTGGGGATCTGGGGGGTAATACAGCAGGCGCCGCTGGTGATGCTGGTGGCGTTCTTCATCTTCCTGGGCGCCGGCAGCGAGGCCAGCGCGGTCGCCACCCGGATGGCGGGGCGTGGGCTTCAGGTCTCGCAGATGATGGTCACGCAATTCCGGACGATCCCGGTGCACGCCACCCTCGCCCAAGCGGTAGACCTGCTCCTGTCCGGGGAGCAGCGGGAGTTTCCAGTGGTAGACAATCTCGGCCGCACGGAGGGTATCCTCACCCGCGACAACCTTATTCGCGGCCTCAGACAGGGCGGCCCCGACTCGACCGTCGCCGAGGCGATGACACCGGCCGCGCCAACGGTCGCGCCGACACTCGGCTTTCAGGAGGCGCTCGACCGCCTCCGGGCGAGCGGACTCCCTGCCCTTCCCGTGGTGGACGCCGGCGGGGCGCTGGTCGGGCTCCTCACCCTGGACAACATCACCGATCTCCTGCTGGTGCGCCGCGCGGGCGGCTGATCACGCGACCCGCGGCTCAGCGCGGGAGCCGGTTGTTGGCCCGGTCCACGTCCGGGAGCGCCCCCCGCGGATCCACGATTACGGTCGTCACCCGCTTGTCGCCCCGCACCCGGTAGGAGAACCGCGGCCCCAGATTCCACATCTCGACCGGCAACCGCACCCGGTCCGTGGTCCCGTCGTCGTAGGTCAGTTCCAGCTCGAGGGGCAGCGTCATCGTGCCTCGGTTCGACAGGAAGACCTTCTGCTCTCCCTCAACGGTCGCCGCGGAATCCACCGCCTGGTCGAGCCGCGCGGTCGAGTAGATCCAATCCCGCCAGAAGAAATCGAGATCCATCCCGGACGCGTCCCGCATGACCCGGAAGAAATCGGCCGGCGTCGGGTGCTTGTAGGCCCACGTCCGCAGATACTGGCGGAAGGCATGGTCGAACCGCTCCTTGCCCAGCACCTCGTACCGCAGCGTCTGCAGCATCAGCGCGGGCTTCTGGTAGCCGGTCCAGAACAGGTCGTGCGACTCCGTCGGGCGGCTGATGAGCGGCTGCTCGCGGCCCGGGATGGCGTGGTCGGGGTAGAGGTGAAGCGGATGAACCTCGATGCTGTCGCCGTAGGCAGTGCCGGTGAAATACCGTGCCGCGTTGGCCAGATCGATGAAGGTGTTGAACCCCTCATCCATCCACGGGTACAGCCGTTCGTTGGAGCCGACGACCATCGGCACCCATTGGTGGCCCAGCTCGTGGGCCAGCGCCCACTGGCGGTCCTCCCGGTTCGGCGCCCGCGGAACGAAGGTGATCATGGGGTATTCCATCCCCTCGATCGGGCCCTCGATGCTGGTGCTGTGCGGATACGGATAGGGATACCATTGCTCGCTGTAGTACTCGACCGCGTCTCGCACCATCCGGTTGGCTTCCTCCCATTCCGGGGCCGACGGGCGGTAGAGGGTGTGCACCAGCGTGCCCCCGTAGCCGCTCGCGTCCCAGCGGAAGTCCGGCGCTGCGCCGAAGGCGAAATCGCGGACGCTGTCCGCGGCAAAGCGCCAGGTGAGCGTGCCGGTGCGCACGGGCCGGGTACGATCCGGCCGGCCCGCCTCCTCCGCGGTGATGATCGCGACCGCGGCAGCGGATCCGCGCGCACGCGCCAGGCGGGCCCGCTGGCCGGGCGTGAGCAC
>Ga0209797_10000878_pt1 | contig 15095 bp, 13 predicted proteins | sample DOMMetBare3Fresh_2_FD_187472 | JGI IMG/M metagenome (GOLD analysis project Ga0209797, IMG submission 187472) | Wetland sediment microbial communities from St. Louis River estuary, USA, under dissolved organic matter induced mercury methylation -... | ecosystem: Environmental > Aquatic >... | reverse complement strand
AAGCATGGCCTGGAGCCCAAGCCCGAGGGCGGGCAGTTGAAGCTCAAGGCCGAGATCGTCCACGGCAAGCTGGCGGTCTCGGTGTCCGACACCGGCCTTGGCTTCGGCCAGGCGGCCACCGCCGGCACCGGCGTCGGTCTGGCCAACGTGCGCGAGCGGCTGCGCCTGCTCTACGGAGCCAAGGCCGCGCTGACGATCGCCGAGAACCCCGCCGGCGGCACCGTGGCCACCGTCACCCTGCCCTACAAGCCGCTGCAAGGAGATGCCGCATGACGACGACACCCGTCACCTGTTCACGCCGACGCTGGCTGGCGGCCGCCCTCGTGCTGGCACTGGCCACCGCGCTGCTGGCGGCGATGGCGATCGGCCTCGACGAAGGCCCGGGGCCGCTCGTGCTGCCCGCGGTGTCGTTGACCATCGACGGCGAGCAGGTGATCCGCGCCGCCGACTTCGCCGGGCTGTCGCCGGGGCAGACCGCGGCCGCGGTGGCGGCCGCGCTGCTGGCGTTGCTGGTCGTCGCACTGGTCCTGCCGCTGACCCTGGTGCTGGTCGGCGGCCTGCTGGCGGTCGTGCTGCTGGCCGCACTCAGCCTGCCCTTGCTGCTGGTGGGGTTGGTCGTGGCCTTGCTGATGTCGCCGCTGCTGCTGGTCGGCCTGCTGCTGTGGTGGCTGCTCGGGCGCGAAGCGAAGACCCCGCCGGATACCATCGCCGCATGAACACCGAAACCGGCACGACAGGCGCCGCGGCCACGGTGCGTGCGGTGATCGCCGACGACGAACGCCTGATGCGCGAGCAATTGCGCGCCCGCCTGGCCGAGGCCTGGCCCGAGCTGCAGATCGTCGGCGAGGCGAAGAACGGCCTCGAGGCGGTCGAGCTCGTCGAGCAACTGCGGCCCGAGATCGTCTTCCTCGACATCCGCATGCCGGGGCTCACCGGCGTCGACGCCGCGCGCCGGATCGCGCAGATGGAGACCGGCGACGACGAGTCGCTGCCCGAGATCGTCTTCATCACCGCCTACGACCAGTACGCGGTCGAGGCCTTCGAGCAGGGCGTCGCCGACTACGTGCTCAAGCCCGCCGAACGCGAGCGGCTGGCGCTCTCCGTGGCCCGCCTGCGGCGCCGGCTGGCCACCCGCGGCACGGCCGAGGCCGACGCCGCGCCGCCGGTGCAGCAGCTGCTGCACAAGCTCGCCGCGCAGCTCAACCCGGCCGCCGCGCCGCGCTACCTCGAGTGGATCCAGGCCACCGTCGGCGCCGCGATCCAGATGATCCCGGTGGCCGAGGTGCTGTTCTTCATCAGCGACGAGAAGTACACCCGGGTGCAGACCGCGCAGGTCGAGGCGCTGATCCGCAAGCCGATCAAGGAGCTGATCGACGAGCTCGACCCGCACCTGTTCTGGCAGATCCACCGCTCGACCCTGGTCAACGTCAAGGCCATCGCCGCCGTCACCCGCGATTTCCGGGGCCGCCAGATCGTGGCCGTCAAGGGGCACGGCGAGAAGCTCGAGGTCAGCCGCAGCTACACGCACCTGTTCAAGGGCATGTAGCGCTCCGGTCGTCATCGCCGCGGCGGCAGCGACGAGGCGATCAGCCACTGCGCCGCCCAGTAGGTGGCGAGGATGGCCAGCGCACTCAGCGGCAGCGGCTGCAGGAAGCGGTTGGTGGCCAGCAAGGCGTCCGAGGCCATGAACAACACGCCGCCGATCGCCGCCAGCCGCGCCCACCCTTCTCCCGCACCGCCCTGCCGCACCCGCCAGACCACCGCGGCCTGCGCGGCCATGCCCGCCAAACACGCGACATACGCGACCACCGGCGCCCGCAGCGCCGCCGGCACGCCTGGCCACAGCAGCCACAGAATGGCGCCGGCCACCGCCGCATAGGCCACGAACGGGCCCGGCCGGGCCGCCAGCCGCACCCCGCGCGTGAACGCCACCAGGTAGGCCAGGTGCGCCAGCAGGAACGCCACCAGCCCGGGCAGGAAACCCTCCTTCGGCCACAACAGCGCGAAGTCGCCCACCAGCGACAGCGCGAGCCCGGCCAGGATCGCGCGCCGCACCGGCGAGCCCGGCTCGCCGCGCCGCCAGGCCCAGGCGATCACCAGCGCCGTGGTCAGTGGCTTGAACACCATGAACAGCCACGGCAGCTGCGGCCACCAGGTGTCGGCGACGATCGCCAGTACAGCGCTGGCGAGGGTGAGTACAGGCAGCATGTGGCGGGCTTTCGGGGGCGCCGCGCTCGTCAGGGCGCCGCCGGCACCACACGCGCCGCCAACTCGGCGCGCAGGCGCTTCAAGCGCTCGCGCGGATCTTCGCGGGTGGTGGCCTCGTCGAGTTTCATCTCGGCGATGAATCGGCTGGGGACGCCGTGAACCGTGCTGCGGCCCTTCTTGCGGCGCTTGAGCGTGCTGACCAGCAGCGTGTGGCGGGCGCGGGTGATGCCGACGTACATCAGCCGTCGCTCTTCCTCCAGGCGCTGCGGGGTCATCTCGTCGTCGCCGCTGGCGAACGGCAGCAGCCCTTCGTTGATGCCGGCCAGCAGCACATGGGGCCACTCCAGGCCCTTGGCGGCATGCAGCGTCGACAGGCTCACCACGTCGGCCTCGTCGCCGCGTTCGGCCAGGCTGATGATGACGCTGATCGACTGCGCCACCTGTAGTAGCGTCTGCGCCGGGCTGGATTCGGCGCTGCCGTCGTTGGCCACCTCGCCGCCGCACCGGCGCGCGATCCAGTCGACGAAGTCGATCACGTTGGCCCAGCGCGCCGCGGCGAGTTTCTCGCTGTCTTCGCCGTCGCGAAGGTGCTGTTCGTAGCCGATGTCGGCCAGCCATTCGAGCAGCAGCGCGCGCGCGGCCTCGGCGCCTTCGGCGTGGCGGGCGCGGTGCTCGAGCTCGTTGACGCAGCGCCCGAACTCATGGAGCGAATCGATCGCCTTGGCGCCCAACTGCGCCGACAGCGTCTTGGCGTACAGCGCCTCGAACAGGCTGGTCTTCCACACACTCGCCAGCTCGCCCAGCCTGGCCAATGTCTGGTGGCCGATGCCGCGCTTCGGCGTGGTCACCGCGCGCAGGAAGGCCGGGTCGTCGTCTCGGTTCACCAGCAGGCGCAGCCAGGCGCACAGGTCCTTGATCTCGGCGCGGTCGAAGTAGCTCGTGCCGCCGGAAACCTTGTAGGGGATCTGCGCCGCGCGCAGCTTCTGCTCGAAGGCTCGCGACTGGTGGTTGGCACGGTAGAGCACCGCGAAGTCGGCGAACCTCACCTCGCCGCCGCGGCTGCGCTGGCCCTGGATGAAAGCCACCGCGCGCTCGGCCTCGTGCTCCTCGCCGTCGCAGGCCAGCACGCGCACCGCGTCGCCCTCGCCGAGCTCGCTCCACAACTTCTTGTCGTAAAGCTTCGGGTTGCCGGCGATGAGATGGTTGGCCGCCCGCAGGATGGCGCCGGTGGAGCGGTAGTTCTGCTCCAGCGCGACGATCTTCAGCCGCGGCCAGTCCTGCGGCAGGCGCTTCAAGTTGTCCAGCGTCGCGCCGCGCCAGCCGTAGATGCTCTGGTCGTCGTCGCCGACCGCGGTGAACATCCCCTGCCGGCGATCGTCGGCGTGGCTGACCAGCGCCTTGAGCAGTTCGTACTGCACGGCGTTGGTGTCCTGGACCTCGTCGACCAGCACATGGCCGAAGGCGTCCTGCCACTTGTCGCGGGCCTCGGCGTCGCGCGCCAGCAGCTTGAGCGGCAGGCCGATCAGGTCGTCGAAGTCCACCGCCTGGTACGCCGCCAGGCGCTCCTCGTAGAGCTTCATCACCCGCGCCGCGATGTGTTCGTCGTCGCTTTGCGCCGCGGCGGCGGCACCATCGCTGCTCAGGCCCTGATTCTTCCACAGGCTGATCGCCCATTGCCAGCGGCGGGCGAGCGCGTTGTCGCTGCAGCCGCCGGCGTCGCGCAGGACACCCGCCACGTCGTCGCTGTCGAGGATCGAGAACTGGGGCTTGAGCCCGATCCGATGGCCGTCCTCGCGCAACATGCGCACGCCCAGCGAGTGAAAGGTCGAGATCGCCAGCTCGCGTGCCGCGCGCGGCCCGACCAGTGCCCGGGCACGCTCGCGCATCTCCTGCGCCGCGCGATTGGTGAAGGTGATGGCTGCGATCCGCCGCGGCGCCAGGCCCGACTGCAGCAGGCGCGCGATCTTGTGCACGATCACCCGCGTCTTGCCCGAGCCCGCGCCGGCCAGCACCAGGCACGGCCCCGACAGGTGGTGCACGGCTTCGAGTTGCGCAGGGTTGAGGGTGACGACGGATTCGGCCATGCGGCGCGGCGGGCGGGATCGTTGACCAAGGGCCGCGGATGATAGCCAAGCCGCGTGGCGCGGGCGCGATTTGCGACACTGCGGCGATGACGCTGACCCGACGCCGCCTGCTCGCCAGCGCCTGGGGGCTCGGCGCGCCGCTGTTCGTCCGTCACGCAGGCGCCGAGGCGCCGCGCTTTGCGCTCGGCGTGGCCTCGGGCCACCCGCGCCCCGATCGCCTGGTGCTGTGGACGCGACTGACCGGCCTCGACCTGCCCGCCGAGGTCGAGGTGCAGTGGGAACTCGCCGACGACGAGGGCTTCACCCGGTCGGTCGCGCGCGGCAGCGAGACGGCTCAGCTGGCCTGGGCCCACAGCGTGCATGCCGAGCCGGCCGGCCTCGCCCCCGGCCGCTGGTACTGGTACCGCTTCACCGCACTCGGCCAGCGCAGCCCGGTCGGCCGTACCCGCACCGCACCGGCGGCCGATGCCCGCACCGCGCTGACCTTCGCCATCGCCAGCTGCCAGCGCTGGGACCATGGCCACTACGCCGCCTGGCAGCACCTCGCCGCCCAGCCGCCCGACCTGATGATGTTTCTCGGCGACTACATCTACGAGTACCCGTCGCCACCGGACGCGCTGCGGACCCACGACGGACCGCTGCTGCGCACGCTCGACCAATACCGCCGACGTTACGCGCAGTACAAGAGCGATCCCGCGCTGCAGGCCGCGCATGCCGCCTGCCCCTGGCTGGTGGTCCAGGACGACCACGAAGTCGAGAACGACTGCGCCGGCGACCGCGGCACCACCGTGTCGGGTCCGGCCTACATCGCTCTGCGCGCCGCGGCCTACCAGGCCTGGTGGGAGCACCAGCCCTGCCCGAAGGCCATGCGTCCGGTGCTCGCGCAGATGCGCATGCACGGGCGCGTCGACTGGGGCCGCCTGGCCCGCATCCACACCCTCGACACCCGGCAGTACCGCGATGCGCAGGTCTGCCCGCCGTGGCTGCGCGTGCGCGGCTCGAGCGTCGTCAGCGCGGCCGAGTGCCCCGACTTGCTCGACCCTCGCCGCACCCTGCTCGGCGCGCACCAGGAGCGCTGGCTCGCCGAAGGCTGGGATCTCGAACGGCCCTGGAACCTGCTGGCCCAGCAGACGCTGATGGCGCGCCTGTCGCGGCGCAGCGTCGAGACGCCCGGCGGCGGCACCTACTCCGCCGACGGCTGGGACGGCTACGCACCGGCACGCCAGCGCCTGCTCGATGCGGTCGCGCAGCGGCGCGTGCCCAATCTGGTGGTGCTCGGCGGCGACCTGCACGCGCACCTGGTGTCCGACCTGAAGCTCGATTTCGACGATCCGAAGTCGCCCGTCATCGCCAGCGAGTTCTGCGGCAGCTCGATCAGCAGCCACGGGCCGCGACAGGCCGAACTGGCGCGGCGCCTGGCCTTCAACGCCCATCTGCACCACGGCCGCGGCGACCAGCGCGGCTACGTCGCCTTCACGCTCGACGAGCGCCGACTCGAGGCGCGGCTGATGGCCGTCGAGCGGCCCGACGATCCGCGCAGCCCGGTCGCCGTCGATGCCCGCTACGCCGTCGAGGCCGGAAGGCCAGGTCCGCAGCGCGCCTGAGGCACTCCACCAGGCCGGACTGCGGCGGAGGTTTTCAGCGCCCATTGAAGCTCCCGCCGCCTGGATGTCGGCCGGCTGAGATACTTCGCGCCCAGATGCAGGCGATCCTCCTGGTCACGTTGCCCTTCTTTGCCCTCGTGCTGGCGGGCTGGTTGGCGGCGCGCCAGCACCTGCTGCCGGAGTCGGCGATCCCAGGGCTGAACGCCTACGTCCTGTACTTCGCGCTGCCCTGCCTGCTGTTTCGCTTCGGCATGAACACGCCGGTGCTGGAGCTGCTCAACCCGGTCGTGCTGGGCGTGTACCTGGTGTGCGCGGTGCTGATCGTGCTGTTCACCGTGGCGACGACCTGGGGCGAGGCGGTGAGCCTGCGCAACGCCTCCTTCGGCGCGCTGGTGGCGGCGTTTCCCAACACCGGCTTCATGGGCGTGCCGCTGCTGGTGGCGTTGATGGGCCAGGGCGCGGCGGGGCCGGTGATCTGCACCATGCTGGCCGATCTGTTCGTCACCAGCTCGCTGTGCATCGCGCTGGCGCAGGCCCATGGCGCCGCGCACAAGGGCGTGCGGCCCGCGCTGAGGCGCGCGCTGCGCGGCGCGCTGTCGAACCCGCTGCCATGGTCGATCGCGCTCGGCGCCATGTTCTCGGTGGCTCAGATCCGCATCTCCGGCCCGATCGAGGGCGTGGTGGGCATGCTCGCCGATTCGGCCAGCCCGGTGGCCTTGTTCACGATCGGCACCGTGCTGTGGCGCGCCGGCCAGCACGCGCACACCCGCACGCCGGTGCAGCGCTACCTGCCGGTGGCGCTGATCAAGCTGTTCGTGCACCCGATGCTGGTGCTCGCGCTCGGTGCCGCGGCGCGGCAGATGGGCGCGCCGCTGTCGAGCTTCGAGCTGACGGTGATGACCCTGGCCGCCGCGCTGCCCAGCGCGAGCAACGTCTCGCTGCTCGCCGAGCGTTACGGCGCCGACAACGGCCGCATCGCACGCATCATCATGAGCAGCACGGTGCTGGCCTTCGTCACCTTCACCTCGCTGGCCTGGTGGCTGGGGGTCGAGCCGGGGTGAGGTCGTTCAGGCAAATGCGGCTCGGCCACTTTGCCTGATCCCCACGGGGGCCGGTCGCCGCGCGGAGGCGACCTTGGGGCGCTCAAGCGCGCGGCGTCGACAGGTACACCGTCCCGGTGAAGCAGGAGATCACGCGCCCGTCGCCATCGCTGACGTCGACCCGGTAGACCGCCAGCCGGCGCGTGCGCGAGACTTCGGTGGCCCGGGCGAGCAGGGTGTCGCCGGCGCTCGCCGCGCGCTGGTAGGTGATGTGCGCATCGATCCCCGCGGCGAGCATGCCGCGCGAATTCGAGGCCAGGCCGAAGGCGGTGTCGGCGAGCGCGAAGATCACGCCGCCGTGGCAGCTGCCGTTGAAATTGAGGTGCTCGTCGCGCAGGACCAGCCTGACGGCGGCCGCGCCCTCGCTGCCCGACACCCATTCGATGCCCAGCAGGCGCACGAAGGGGTCGGTGATGGCCAGGCGGGCGACGCGCTGCGAGGCCTCGCCGGCCTGCCCCTCGGCGATCGCGCGGGCGGCCAGCCGGCGGCCCCGGCCGCTCGCGGCGGCGTGTTCGTCGATGCGCGCGAGCAGCTGCGCCACCCCCTCGCCGGTGCTGGCGGTGGTGCACAGCACCGGCACCGTCCAGTCGCCGTCGGCGCCCGCCGCGCGCAGGTGCAGCATGTCCTTCAGGTCGCGCGCGGTGGACTGTGCGCCGGGCAGGTCGGACTTGGTGACCACCAGGATGTCGGCGATCTCGAGGATGCCGGCCTTGATCGCCTGGACCTCGTCGCCCAGGCCCGGCGGGCAGGCCACGATGCGGGTGTCGGCGACCTTGACGATCTCGACCTCGGACTGACCGGCACCGACGGTCTCGACGATCACGGTGTCGAAGCCCGCGGCATCGAAGACGTCGACGATATCGCCCGTGGTGCGCGACAGCCCGCCGAGGTGGCCGCGCGAGGCCACCGAGCGGATGAAGACGTCCGGATGCGCGCCATGCTCGCCCATGCGCACGCGGTCGCCGAGCACCGCGCCACCGCTGATCGGGCTCGACGGATCGACCGCCACCACGCCGATGCGGCGACCGTTCGCGAGCAGCTCGCCGAGCAGCGCGTGCACCAGCGTCGACTTGCCGGCGCCCGGTGCGCCGGTGATGCCGAGCACATGCGCGCGCCCGAGGTGAGGTGCGAGCGCCGTGCGCAGCGCCGCAGCCGCCGCCTGCCCATGCTCGACGCGGCTGATCGAGCGCGCCACCGCCTGGCGCTCGCCCGCCAGCAGCCCCTTGGGAAGCGGGCTCACACCATCGCCTGCACGTGGCCGAAGCCCAGCTCGCGGCGCAGCGTGGCGACGATCTCGCCGTGGGTGCAGCCGGCCTGCGCGGCCTCGATGACGCGGCCGAAGACATTGTCCTTCGGGTCGCCGGCCGCGCGCGCCAGGGCATCGAGCGCGCGCAGCACCTCGCCCTGCGAGCGGCCGGCCTTGTAGGCCTTGAAGGCATCGATGTGGGCCTGCATCGCGGCGCGATCGGGCCGCTCGTTGATCGGCCGCGCGCTCGCGTCCTCCTCGGTGCGGTAGGCGTTGACCCCGACCACCGTCTGCTCGCCACTGTCGATGCGGCGCTGGAACTGCCGGGCCGACTCGCCGATCATGCGCTGCACCAGCCCCGCCTCGACCGCCCGGTACATGCCGCCGGCGTCGTCGACCTGCGCCAGCACGCGCTCGATCTCGGCCTGCATCCGGTCGGTCAACGATTCGACGTAGTAGCTGCCTCCGAGCGGGTCGATGACATCGGTGAGGTGGGCTTCCTCGCGCAGGATGTTCTGGGTGGCCACCGCGATGCGCGCGCCCTGCTCGCTCGGGCACGACAGCGCTTCGTCGTAGGCATCGGTGTGCAGCGACTGCAGCCCGCCCAGGATGCCGGCGATGGCCTGCACGGTCACGCGCGCGATGTTGTTCAGAGGCTGCTGGCGCGTGAGGTCGATGCCCGAGGTCTGGGCGTGGAACTTGAAACGCCACGACCGCGGATCCCTGGCGCCCAGCCGCTCGCGCGCCACCGCCGCCCACACGCGCCGCGCGGCGCGGAACTTGGCGATCTCCTCGAAGAAGCTGATCGAGATGTCGAAGAAGAAGGTGAAGCGCGGCAGGAAGTCGTCCGGCGCCATGCCGCGCTCGATGCAGTCCTGCGCGTTCTGGATCGCGGTGGCGATCGTGAATGCCACCGCCTGGGCCGGCGTCGCGCCGGCCTGCTGCATGTGCTGGCCGACCACCGACATCGGGTTCCACTTCGGCACCTGCTGCTGGCAAAAGGCGATGTGGTCGCCGAGGATGCGCCGCGCGCCGGGCAGCGCGATGCGGAAGAACATGTGGTTGGCGACGTAGTGGCTGAGGTAGTCGCTCTGGTTCGAGGTGCCGGTGATGGCGCGCCAGTCGGTGCCGCGCTTCCTGGCCGCGGCGAGCATGAAGGCCAGCAGGGTGAACGGCGAAGGATCGTTCATCGCGCACGAGGTGCGCGCCAGGTCGACGCCCTGCAAGGCACGGTCCATGTGCTCGGCGGTGTTGACCACCGTGCCGCAGGTGCCCAGCAGCTCGATGTGCGACTCGTCCATGTCGACGCCGCGGAAGACCGAGTTGCAGGGAATCAGCGACACCGCGTCGGCACCCTGCGCCATCACCTCGAGCAGGCGTGCGTTGTAGTCCTGGGGCGTTCCCAGGCCGATCAGCTGGCGCTGGGTCCAGGTGCGGCCGCGGTGCATGGTGGCGTAGATGCCGCGGGTGTAGGGCGGCTGGCCGGGCATGGCCGACAGCCCGGCATGGGTGCGCGCGTCCCAGTCGAGCGCCGTGTACAGCGGCTTGATCGCGACGCCCGAGCGGTTCACCGCCTCGCGCTCGGTGCCGATCTGGTCGGCGTAATCGTGCTGCCATCGAACGTGAGCGTCGCGCAGGCCGGCCAGCGGGTCGGGACGGCCGAGCAGGGTGTTGTCCAGGGGCTTGTTCATCGGGGGCTTTCGGGAAACCGTCGGGGAGTCAGCGGCTCATCGTGGGCGATCACTGGCCTTTCAGGCATGGGCGCGGCGGGCACGCACGCCGTGGGCGGCCTCGCGCACGAAGCCGGCGATCTCGGCCAGCGCGGTGCCGGGGTGGAACACGCGCGCCACACCGGCGTCGAGCAGCATGCGCTCGTCCTCGTCGGGCACGATGCCGCCGACGACCACCGCCACGTCGCCCAGGCCGCCGGCACGCAGCGCGGTCATCAGCTTGGGCACGATCAGGTGGTCGGTGGCCAGCGACGAGATGCCGATCACGTCGACATCCTCCTCGGTGGCGAGCTTGACGACGTTGGCGATCTCCTGCCAGGGCGGGGTGTAGATCACCTCCATGCCGGCATCGCGCAGCGCCGCGGCCACCACCCGGCTGCCGCGGTCGTGGCCGTCGAAGCCGACCTTGGTGATCAGCACCTTGGGGATGAGCGTCTCCGTGTTCATGCAGTGACCTCCTGGGCCTGTTTGAGCAGCGCGACGAAGCGGCGCGCGATGGTTCGCGATGACAGCCCCCCGCCGGGCCGGTACCAGGTCTGCGACCAGTTCAGCGCACCGACCAGCATCAGCCGCAGCATGCGGCGATCGGTGCCACGCGCCAGCGGCAGTGCGTCGACCAACGAGGCGAGCAGTGTCTCGTAGTCGTCGCGCAACCCGATCAGGCGCGCGTGGGCCGCCGGCGCGTCGGCCGGGCGCACGCGCACCACCACCTGGGCGTAGTCGTCGTCGTGCAGGATGGCCTCGAGGTGCGCGGCGCAGGCCGCCTCGAGCCGGTCCCAGGGGTCGGTGTGGCGCACCACCGCCGCACGCACCGCCGCCGAGATCTGCGCCACGCCCTTGACATACACCGCCGCCAGCAGCTCTTCCTTGGTGGCGAAGTGGCAATACAGCGAGCCCGGCAGCATGCCCACCGCCTTGGCGATGTCGCGCACCGAGGTGCCCTCGAAGCCCCGGCCGCGGAACAGGCGCGCCGCGGCGTCGAGCACCTGCGGCGCGCGGCTGTCGGCGTGGGGGTTGCGGGTGGTGGCCATCGTGGGATCGCCCGCCACGCACTTTACCAAACAACTGTTTGTTCGTGAAGCCGGCCCGCGCCGCACTCCGCGGACGACCCCTCAATCCACCTTGCCCAGCGCGCGCAGCACCTTCTGCGGCGTGATCGGCTGCGAGTGGACATGGGCGTCGAACGGTGCCAGTGCGTCGTTGATCGCGTTCATCACCGCCGCCGGCGCGCCCGCCGTGCCGGCTTCGCCCGCGCCCTTGGCACCGAGCCTGGAGCTGGCGGTGGGGGTCTGCACATGGGTGACCGCGATGTCGGGCATCTCGTGGGCCATGGGCACCAGGTAGTCGACCAGGCTGCCGTTGAGCATCAGGCCGCGCTCGTCGTACAGGCACTCCTCGTACATCGCGCCGCCGATGCCCTGCACGATGGCGCCGCGCATCTGCTCGTCGACCAGCATCGGGTTGAGCACGCGGCCGCAGTCCTCCACCGCCCAGTGCTTGAGAAGCCGGACGAATCCGGTGTCGGGATCGACCTCGACGTACGAGGCCTGCACGCCGTTGGTGAAGATGAAGGGATAGTCGCGCTGCGCGTAGTGGCGGGTGACCGCCAGCTCGGGCGTGAAGTCCGCCGGCAGCGTGTCCGACCGGAAATACGCGATGCGCCCCAGTTCGTGCAGCGGCAGCACGACCTCGCCGCCGGTGGTGTCGACGACGTTGCCGCGGCGCACTGCCAGGCCCTCGCGCCCGCGCTTCAGGATCACCGCCGCCACCGCGACGATGTTCTCGCGCAGGGCCTGGCAGGCCAGCAGCACCGCCTCGCCGCCGATGCCGGCGCCGCGCGAGGCCCAGGTGCCGCCGCCGTAGGGCGTGACGTCGGTGTCGCCGGTGACGATGCGCACCTGGCCGATGTCCACGCCGACCGCATCGGCGGCGACTTGGGCGTAGACGCCCTCGGCGCCCTGCCCCTGCTCGCCCACGCTGACCAGCACCGTGACATGGCCTTCCGGATCCAGCCGCGCGGTGGCGCCGTCCTGCGAGGCGATGCGTGCGCCGCCCACGCCGTAGAAGGCGGCGCTGGGGTTGGTCAGCTCGATCAGCGCGGCGATGCCGATGCCGCGGTAGACGCCCTGCTGGCGCAGCGCAGCCTGCTCGGCACGCAGCGCTTCGTAGTTCATGAACTCGCGCAGCCTTTCCAGGCAGGCCTCGTGCGAGAGGACCTCCAGCTTGATGCCCGAGGCCCCGGTGGCGGGATAGGCGTCGTCCGGGATCACGTTGCGGCGACGGATCTCCAGCGCATCCATGCCCAGCTTCTGTGCCGCCAGGTCGACCAGGCCTTCGGTCACCGCGCAGGCGATCGGGTGACCGACGGCGCGGTACTGGCAGGTCGGCGTCTTGTTCTGGAAGACGACGTTGAGCCTGGCGCGGTAGGCCTTGTGCTTGTACGGGCCGCCGACCAGGTTGACGACCTGGTTGCCTTCGATCGCGCTGGTGCGCGGGAACACCGAATAGGGGCCGATGCCGGTCAGGTCGTCGATCTCGAAGCCCAGGATCTCGCCCGAGGTCATCGCCGCGATGCGCGCCTTGACACGGTGGTGGCGGGCGTGGATGTCGCTGGTGAAGGACTCCAGGCGGTCGGCAACGAACTTCACCGGCCGGCCCAGCATCATCGACATCGCCACGGTGGCGAAGTCGTCCGGGTAGGCGTGCACCTTGATGCCGAAGGAGCCGCCGACGTCCTTGCAGATCACCCGCACCGCCGAGGCGGGCAGGCTGAACTGGCGGGCGTACAGGTCCTGCATCATGTGCGGCGCCTGCTGCGAGTGGTGGACGGTCAGACGCCGCTCGGCCGGGCTCCAGTGGGCGATCTGGCAGCGCGGCTCGAGGGTGACGCCGGTGTGGCGGCCGAACTCGAAGGTGGTCTCGGCCACCACGTCGGCGCGGGCGAAGGCCTCGTCGACGCCGCCGACGTCCAGGCTGCGGGTGAAGCACAGGTTGTCGCCGAGCGCGGGATGGATCAACGGCGTGGCCGCATCGAGCGCGGTCTCGATGTCGATCACCGCCGGCAGCTCTTCGAGCTCGACCTCGAGGTGGGCCAGCGCGTCCTCGGCCTGCGCGCGGGTCTCGGCGACGACGGCCACCACCGGCTCGCCCTGCCAGCAGGCGCGGTCCATCGCCAGCGCGTATTGCGGTGCGGACTTCATGCCCGCCAGGTGCCCCAGCACCGCCACCCAGGGCTTGCACAGCTTCGCGACGTCGTGACCGTCGGCCACCAGCAGCACGCCGGGCATGCCGCGCGCGCGCCCGGCGTCGACCTTGACGATGCGGGCATGGGCGACCGGGCTGCGCCAGTACACGGCATGCGCCATGCGCGGCAACTCGAGGTCGTCGATGTACTGGCCCAGGCCCTGGGTCAGGCGCTCGATGCCGCCGCGCGGCACCGACTTCCCGATGTAGCGCGGGTCTTCGGTCACCGGCGCCAGCGGGGTCGTTTGCTCCTTGGCGGGCTCGAGGTCGACGATGTCGCGTTTCATGGTCAGATCTCTTCCATGGGCAGGACGGCGCGCGCCTTGCGCTGCGCGAGCACCTCGACGATGGCGTCGACGATGGCGTGATAGCCGGTGCAGCGGCAGTAGTTGCCCGAAATCCACTCGCGCACCTCGGCGCGGCTGGCGTCGGGCCGCTGCTCGACCAGCTCCTTGGCCGTCACCAGCATGCCCGAGGTGCAGAAGCCGCATTGCAGCGCGTTGTGTTGCACGAAGGCGTCCTGCAGGTCCTGGATCACGCCGCGCCGGCTCAGTCCTTCGATGGTCTGCACCTGGGCGCCATCGGCCTGCACGGCCAGCGTCAGGCAGCCGCGCACGGTGCGCCCGTTCAGCTCCACGGTGCAGGCGCCGCACACGCCGTGCTCGCAGCCCAGGTGCGTGCCCTTGAGGCCCAGCACCTCGCGCAGGAACTCGGCCAGGGTCGTGCGCGGGCTCACGTGGCACTGGTGCGACTCACCATTCACGGTCAGCCGGATGGGGTACAGGTCGGCCATGGCGGGGGTCCTCGGGTGGTGGGGGTCAGGCCTGGGCGGAGGCGAGCAGCCGCTGCAGCAGCACGCCGGCCAGATGCCGCTTGGTCGACGACGAATGGGTCAGGTCCGGCAGCGGGTCGATCTCGGCGCGCAGGCTGGCCACCGCTTGCGCGATCGTGCCGGCATCGAGCGCGCGGCCGTCGAGCAGCGCTTCGGTGCGGCGCGCGCGCGCCGACGTCGTTCCCACGCCCAACAGCGCGATGCGCGGGGCTCGCAGCGCCGCACCGGCGCGACTCGCAGTCGCGGCGATGCCGACGACGGCGTAGTCGCCGCGACGGCGGGCGAGTTCGGAGAAGCCGAACCAGGCGTCGGACCCGGCCGGCTCGATCTCGGTGGCCACCAGCACCTCGCCAGGCTGGAGCGCCGTCTCGTACAGGCCGACGAAGAAGTCGTCGGCGTCGATGCGGCGTTCGCCATCGGGTCCGCGCACGATCACCGCGCCGCCCAGCGCCAGCAGGCAGGCCGGCCACTCGGCCGCCGGGTCGGCGTGGGCCAGCGATCCGCCCCAGGTGCCGGCGTTGCGGATCGCCCGGTGGGCGATGTGCGGCGCCGCCTGGCCGAGCAGCGGCGCATGCCGGGCCACCAGCGGGCTCGATTCGATCTCGCTGTGGGTGACCAGCGCGCCGATGCGCAGGCGATCGCCGACCCGCGCGATGCCGCGCAGCGCGTCCAGCGCGGAGAGGTCGATCAGCAGCGCCGGTTCGGACAGGCGCATCGCCAGCGTCGCCATCAGCGTCTGCCCCCCGGCGAGCAGCCGGGCGTCGTCGCCGTGCTGCTGCAGCAGGTGGACGCTCCGGACACCGCGATGCTGCTGGCGCAGCGGCTGCTCGATACGCTGGCCGCGCCGATGGTGATCCTGGGCACCGAGGTCGTGGCCGGTGCCAGCATCGGCATCACCTTCAGCGACCTGGGTTACCGCACCGCCGACGAGATGCTGCGCGATGCCGACCTGGCGATGTACGCCGCCAAGGCCGACGGCCGGCATCGCGTGGTGCTGTTCGACCAATCGATGCACGAGCGCATCGCCGAGAAGCTCTCCCTCGACTAC
>Ga0209797_10000877_pt1 | contig 15104 bp, 14 predicted proteins | sample DOMMetBare3Fresh_2_FD_187472 | JGI IMG/M metagenome (GOLD analysis project Ga0209797, IMG submission 187472) | Wetland sediment microbial communities from St. Louis River estuary, USA, under dissolved organic matter induced mercury methylation -... | ecosystem: Environmental > Aquatic >... | reverse complement strand
CGAGCAGCTGGTCGAGATAGTGGATATCCCACGGCCCGTCGACCTTCGGCAGCATGATGACATCGAGCTTGTGACCGACGGCCGCAACGATTTCGGTGATGTCGTCGAGCGTCCACGGCGAGGCCAGCGCGTTGACGCGGGTCCACAGGCCGGTCGCGCCGAAATCATTGGCCTGGGCGAGCGCGATGAAGCCTTGCCGCGCCGCCTCCTTGGCATCGGCCGGGACCGCATCCTCGAGATTGCCTAGCACGACGTCGACCTTCACGATCAGCTCGGGCACCTTGGCGCGCATCTTCTCCAGGTGCGGCGGCACGAAATGGATCATGCGCTCGAGCCGGACCGGCAGCTCGCGCAGCGGGGCCGGCGCGCCGATCGCAAGCGGCTTGAAGTAGTTGCGGGGATGTTTCATGCGGGTATGCCGTCACTTGTGAGAAAAAGCGCGACCAGTGCCCCGCTTCCGAAGCTCGTGATACGTCTCAGCACGCTCTGCCACGAGCTTCGGAAACAAAGGGGCACTAGCAACTCTATGATTCTAGTGCCACTTTTCGATTTGAAGTTCCTAGCAGAGTTTGCTGCAGGTGGTGTAGGAACTTCAAATCGGCGGCACTAGTAAGATAGCCGTTTGGAGACCTGCGATGAACCGACGTGAAGTTCTCAAGAGCGGATTGGCCTCGCTCGCGGCCGCAACCTGGGCGCCCTGTGCCGCACGGGCCCAGGGATCGAACCGCTACCCGGAGCGGCCGATCAGGCTCATCGTTCCGTTTGCGCCGGGCGGCGCGACCGACGTCGCCGGCCGGCTGTGGGCGGAGAAGATGAAGCCGCTGCTCGGCACCGTGGTGATCGAGAACAAGGCGAGCGGCGGCGGCGCGCCGGGCACCAGCGAAGTCGCCCGCGCCCAGCCAGACGGCTACACGCTTCTGTTCGGCAACACCAGCACCCAGGTCCTGCTGCCGGTGCTGATGCCGAAACCGCCTTACGATCCGCTCAAGGACTTCACCTCGATCTATATCCTCTGCGTCTCCCCGACCGTGATCGTCGTCCACGAAAAGGTTCCGGTCCGCACGCTGCGCGAGCTCGTGGCCTACGCCAAGGCCAATCCAGGCAAGCTGTCCTACGGCTCGGCCGGCTCCGGTACGCTGACCAATCTGGCGGGCGAATTGTTCAAGCAGCTCATCGGCGCGCCCGACATCGTGCACATTCCCTACAAGGGCTCGGCGCCCGGCGTTGCCGATCTCGCCGCCGGCCACATCCCGATGATGACGCCGAACATCGGCGGACCGCTGATCGACTTTCATCGCGCCGGCAAGGTGCGCATCCTCGCGGTCGCGCACGAGACGCGGCTGCAGGCGGCGCCCGATATCCCGACCGCGATCGAGGCCGGTCTGCCCGGCATGGTGGCGTCGAACTTCAACGGCTTGTTCGCGCCGGCAGGGCTTGCACCTGCGATCGTCGGCCAGCTCGCAGAGGCAACGCGGCGGGTGATGGCCGACGCGGAGTTCCTGCGAGTGCTGGGCACGTCCGGCTTCGAGCCGATCGCGGATTCCGGTCCGCAGCAGGCGCAGCGCCTGGTCAGCGACGAGCTTGCGCGCTGGACGCCGATCATGAAGACGACCAACTTCAAGCTGGAATGACGACCGCCTGATCCAGGCGCCTGCGCCGCGCGACTGTTCGTCAACGCCTTGGAGTTCACGGTGCCCACAAATAACGTTCTGGTCGTCGAAGACGACCCCTTTCTGCGCGTGGTCGGCCTGCTGCTTGATCCGAACACCTCGGCCGAGCGCTACGCCGCCTTTGCGGATTTCTTCGCCCATGACGAGCCCGACTTTGCGGGCTATGTCGCGCGCGTGCGCGAACGCGTCGGCGCGCTGTTTCCGTCCGACGTGCGAATCGTGTCGACGCAGGACGAGTTGCGCGCGGCCTTGCCCGGGAGCCGGGCGCTCATCGTCGAGGGCCTCACGGTCGGCGCGGACGAGCTTGCCGCCGGCTCCGGCCTCAAAGTGGTGCAGAAGTTCGGCGCGCTTCCGCGCAACATCGATGAGGCAGCCTGCGCGGCCAAAGGCGTGCGGGTGCTCACCATCCGCCGGCGCGTCAACTGCGCCTGCGCCGAGATGGCGTTCGCGCTCATGCTCACGCTTGCTAAGAAGCTCAACAACGTTCTGGGCCGGATCAGTGTGGAGCAGCTGGCCGCGGCCGGCTATCCCTACAAGCCGTTCGATCGCCGCCACACCCCCAATTCCAACTGGCCACGCATCGCCGGCGTGCGCCTCCTCTATGGATCGACCATCGGCATTATCGGGCTCGGCGAGATCGGCTGCGAGATCGCGCTGCGCGCCAAGGCCTTCGGCATGCGCACGCTCTACTATCAGCGCACGCGGCTCAAGCAGGCCGAGGAGCGCGCGCTTGATGCCAGCTATGTACCGCTCGCCACGCTGCTCGCCGACAGCGATTGGGTCCTTCCGGTGCTGCCGTCTTCGCCGTCGACACGTGGCCTCATCGGTCGCGCCGAGCTCGCGCAGATGAAGCCCGGCGCGATGCTGGTCAACATCGCGCGCGCCGACGTGGTTGACCGTGCCGCGCTGATCGAGGTGCTGCGCTCGAAGAAGCTTGGCGGCTTCGCGCTCGATCCGCTCTACGAGGCGCCCGGCAAGAGCGACGACGAGCTTTTGACCTTCCCCAACGTCGCGATCAGCCCGCATCTTGCGGCGCAGCCGCGGTTCAACGCGCTCAACGACTTGTCAGACCTGTGCGCGGGGGTGGCGCACGCGATCCGCTCGTAAGCGCGCCAGCGTCACTGCACCGTCACATTGGCTTCGCGGATCACGCCGCCCCAGAGCTCCGTTTCCTCCGCGAAGAACTTTGCGGCGTCGGCGGGCGTGCCGATCATGGGATCGAGCCGCAGGTCGCGCAGCTTCGCGCTCACCGCGGGCCGCTGCAGGATCTCTACCACATCGCGATTGATGCGCCCCGCGAGCGCGGCCGGCATGTTGGGTGGGCCGACCATGGCGAACCAGGTGATCGAACGGAAGCCGGGCAAGCCGCCTTCGGCGATGGTCGGGATGTCGGGCAGCGCGGGTGAGCGCTCGGCGCCGGCCACCGCCATGATCCTGATCTTGTCGGCCTGGTGCAGCGGCACCGAGGTGGTCAGCGTATCGAAGAACATGTCGATATGGCCGGCGATGAGATCGTTGAGCGCGGGCGCCGCGCCACGATAGGGCACATGCACCATCTTGATGCCGGCGCGGATCTCCAGTTGCGCGCCGCTCAGGTGTGCGGTCGAGCCGCCACCCTGCGACGCATAAGTGAGCTTGCCCGGATTGGCCTTGCCGAAGGCGATCAGCTCCTGCACCGAGCGCGCCGGCAAATCCTTGCGCACGGCGAGCACGTTCGCGATCTTGGCGAGCAAGGACACCGGCGTGAACTGGCCGGGCTGGTAGCCGATCTCCTTGAACAGGAGGTGGGCGACGGTGAGCGGCAGCGGCGGGCTCACCAGAAGTGTGTAGCCGTCCGGCTGGGCGCGGGAGGCCTGCTCGCCGCCGGCATTGAGGCCGCGGGCGTTGTTCTCGACGATCACCGGCTTGCCCCAGCTCTGGCCGAGCTGCTCGGCGACCAGGCGGGCGAGCGCATCGGTGGTCGAGCCGGCGGGCGAGGGCACCACGAGGGTCACGCGGCTCGCGGGATAGCTGTCCTGCGCCGCCGCGGGGCTGGCGGTCACCGCCAGCAGTGCGGCGATCGCAAACAGTAACACCAACTCTTGATGTGATCGACGCGCTCTCCCCGTCATGGCCGGGCTCGTCCCGGCCATCCACGTCTTTGATGTTGCGCGGCTTTCAAGACGTGGATGCCCGCGACAAGCGCGGGCATGACGAGTCAAACATTGCGCGTATTGGTATAGGGTCTTCGGCATCGTCGTGTCCTTCCGCATGAATCCAATGCGCATCATTGCAACGGAATGTTTGCCTGCCTGATCACCTTGCCCCACAGCTCGGCTTCTTCGGCGAAGAATGTCGCGGACTGCGCTGGCGTGCGGACCGCCGGCTCCATCTGGATGGCGCGGATGCGTTCGGCGACCTCCGCGCGGCCGAGGATCTCGGCCACATCGCGGTTGATCCGCTCGACCAGCGGCGCCGGCATGTTGGGCGGTCCGACCAGGGCGTACCAGGTGATGGCCCGATAGCCGGGCACGCCCGATTCCGCGATGGTGGGGATGTCGGGAAGCTCGCGCAGGCGCTCCGGGGTGCCGGTGGCGACGATCTTGACCTTGCCGTCGCGATGCAGCGCCAGCGCGGTGGTGGGCGTATCGAACATCAGATCGACATGGCCCGCGATGATGTCGTTGATCGCGGGGCTTAAGCCCCGGTAGGGCACCTGCGTGGTCTTGATGCCGGCGAGCATTTCGAGCTGCACGGTGGCGAGATGGGCAACCGAGCCGACACCGGGTGTTGCGGCCGTGATCTTGTCGGGACTGGCCTTGGCCTGCGCGATCAGGTCCTGCACGGTCGAGCCCTGGAAGCTCTTGCGCAGGACCAGCACGTAGGGCCCGGTCGTGAGTAGCGCAATCGCGCTCCAGCGCTTCGGGTCGAACGGCATGTCCTTGTAAAGGAAGCTGTTGGTCGCGATCGGACCGGGGGCGGCGACCATCAGGGTATGGCCGTCGGCGGCGGCGCGAAACACCTCGGCGGCGCCGATATTGCCGGCCGCACCGCCAATGTTCTCGACAATCACCGACTGCGCCCACTTGCGCCCGAGTTGGTCGGCCAGGAGCCGCCCCAGGATGTCGGTGCCGCCACCGGCCGGGTAGGGGACGACGATGCGCACGGTCCGCACCGGATATTGCGGCTGCGCTCGGCTTGCGTCCGCTGTCAGCAGCAGGGCGAGTGTGGTCAGGGCGATCAAGCGCATGCTGTTCCTTGCCGCGTTCTCCCGTTGGGTTCGTTTTGTCAAAACGCCGCGAGAGGCTCTGGGGTTCACCTATTCAATCGTCAAATAGCCCGGTGGGCGTTCGGCAGAATCCAAACCGGCAATATGAGATCGGCCCCTGTTCGGTCGCTGGGCCAGGGGGGCGCCCTTCGTGTTGTCTCTTCGCTTCCCCCCGCAGGTGCCGTTCCCGCTCCCCGCCTTACGAACGCCACCGAAAGACGCCCCTCGAACTTGGATCGGGATGGGCTTAGAATAATTACGCTGCAAGTGAAGTCAAGAATTATTTCGCCTATGGTGAATAGCTGCGTCGGTTGTGACGCAACGCGGTCCGCTTGACCCAAATCAACAATCTTGGTCCGCGTCCGGCCGACAAGAGCAGATAACAACGCCTCTGCATGGGAAACAGGATATGGCGCGGGTCCATTGGATACGTATTCTGGTGATCGTCGTCCTTGCTCTTGTCGTGCTCTTCCTGGTCCGCCTGCATGTGGCGACCGGTGGTCAGTTGCCGATGCTCGGGTGAGAGGGCGACGTCAGGAGGCGCTCGCGGCCGCGTTGCGCGCGGCCGGCAGCTCCACCACAACCGTGTCGAACTCGGTCTGCAGCTTGGCGCTGATGGCGGGCTGAGCGGGCGTGTTTTCCGACGGCTCGTACCACGGTCGGCGCGGCGTCACGCCACCCTCGAGCGCTTGCGCGATCAATCGCCCGATCTCTTCGCCCTGCAGCGGCACGAGCTTCTTGTCCGGATCGTATCGGTAGAGCTGGGGGCAGAAGTACACCGCGTGGATACGCGGGTCGTAACCGTCCATCACCAGGAAATGCTGGGCTCGCAGCAGGATGTTGTACTTCTTGACGATCCTTCGTTCCTGCGTGGCGCGCGCGACCCGTAGCCGCTCCGGCGACGGGCCCACGATGGTGCCGGCCTCCAGCAGGATCACCCAGTCCTTCTTCGCCGCGTTATTCGAATGGACCGGCACGAGGTGGCTCGGCACCGTTCGTCTGAAGAGTCCCATGGCAACCCTGTGATGGCGTGCGATCGAGCCAGAAGAGTAGCAAGCGAGGCCGCGCGGTCAACGGTGCGGCTGGCTCACCTTTGCGTCTGGTTAAAGTACCTCAGATCCGGCGGCGCCTGGTTCTTCTTGGTCGGCATCAGCAGGCCGTCGGCGCTCAGGAAGTAGGCTTCGTTGCCGATCTGGACATGATTGTTCCCGACTGTGCAGATGTTCTGCACAAAGTGCGGATTGCCCGTGCGGCGATAGGTCTTGAGCACGGTCCAGGGGCGCGTTAACGCGTTGTCGATCGTCGTCATCTCGTCGTGCAGGATGTCGGGGTTCTGCTTGTCGCGATAGATGCGCTCCTTGATGACGGTCTGGTTGTCGGCATGTAGTGGAGTGCCGGCGTTGTCGAAGCTGCGTGGGCCCCTGAAGTTGCGGGTCTCGACCTCGAGCACGTCGAACTTGCCGTCGCCGTCCTGATCGATCCATTTGCCGATCGAGTAGCCGTCGAAGGTGGGCTCCATGTCGTCGGGCCAGCCGCGCCCGTCGGTGTAGATGCGGCGCGGCATCGCCTGCACGAAGATGACATGCGTAACCTTGGGCGTGACGACGAATTCGAGCCCCTGGTTGCCGGCCATCTCGCGCGGCATGCCGCCCGGCGTGCAGGAATAGGTCTGGTTGCCGCCCTGGCCGCCCTCGGCTTGGTCCTTGAGGCCGGCTTCGAAGATCGCCTGATATTCCGGCGTCAGCGGCGCCTGCTGGGCGCGGCCCGGCCGTTTGGTCTGGTCGTAGCGGTTGCCGCCGGTGGCGGTGAAACGCATCGGACCCGACCAGTCCGGATAGCGTGCGGGATTGTACCGGTCGTCGTCAGGCACTGGCGCCGAGGGCGCTTGCGCGGCGGCTGCGACGATGCACAGCAGAATCGATGCGACTGTTGCAATCGCGTTGCGACCGATCATGGCGGTTCCTCCCGGTTTTGCGAGGAGGCTACAACAGTCCGCCGGCCATGCGGAAGAGGCGTAGCACTACAGAGGCGTGCCGTTACTGCACCGTGATCTTGGCGTCCTGGATGACCTTGCCCCAGAGCGCGGCTTCCTCCGCGAAGAAGCGCGCGGCTTCCGCGCGCGTGGAGCCGATCGGCTCCATCTTCATCTCGTCGAGCCGGCTGCGCATCTCGGGCCGGCGGAAGACGTCGGCGACGTCGCGATTGATCCGCTCGGCGAGCGCCTCGGGCGTGCCGGGCGGCGCCACGATGCCGAACCAGGTGATCGAGCGGTATCCCGGATAGAACTCCGCGATCGCGGGCACGTCGGGGACGGCGGCCTGGCGCTGCGGGCTGGCGACCGCCACCATCTTGACCCTGCCGGCCTGGTGCTGCGGCAGCGACGTCGTGAACGTGTCGAACATCATGTCGACGTGGCCCGCGATGATGTCGTTGATCGCGGGCCCGAGCCCGCGATAGGGCACGTGGACGAGCTTGATGCCGGCCATCGATTCGAGATAAGCGGCGGAGAGATGCGCGGTGCCGCCCGGTCCCGGCATCGCGGCGGTGACTTTGCTCGGATTGGCCTTCGCTTCCGCCATCAGGGCCTGGAAATTGCCCGTGAAGCTGGTGCGGGCAATGAGCACATAAGGAACGGTGGTGAGCCACGAGATCGGCACCCAGCGGGCGGAGTCGTAGGCGAGGTCCTTGAACAGGAACTTGTTGGTCGCGATCGGGCCGGGTGGGCACAGCAGCAGCGTGTGGCCGTCGGGCGCCGCGCGGAAGACATCGGCGGCACCGAGATTGCCGGAGGCGCCCGGCACGTTCTCGGTAATGACCGACGCGTTCCATTTGCGCGCGAGTTGATCCGAGAGCAGGCGTGACAGCAGGTCGGTGCCGGAGCCGGGCGGGAACGGAACGACGATGCGCACCACCCGCGAGGGGTAGCTGTCCTGCGCTTGGGTCTGGGCGCCGGCGAGGCAAAGCGTCACAGCCACGATGCCGGGCTTGATCCATTGCATTGTCGCTATCCTTCGCGCTCGTCCGAACGCATCAATCGAGCAAAATCTTCGCGCCGCGGATGACCGCGGCAAGCCGCTCGGTCTCGTCCTTGATGAAGGCACGAAACTCGGCCGGCGTGCTCGCCACGATCTCGGCGCCCTGCTCGAGAATCTTGGCGCGCACGGCTGGCTCCTGCAACAGCGCGCCGGTTGAGCGATGGAGGAGATCGATCACCTCGGGTGGCGTCTTGGCGGGTGCCAGGAGGCCGAACCAGGTGCCGGTGCGATAGTCGAGGCCCTGTTCCAGGAAGGTCGGCACGTTGGGCATCAGCTCGGAGCGGCGATCGGCCGCGATCGCAATCGGCTTGAGCTTGTCGGCGCGCACGAGGCCGAGCACCGGCAGCACGCTGGAGAACAGCGCCTGCACCTGGTCGGTCATCGCGCCGAGCGCGGCCGGACCGCCCCCGCCGTAAGGCACCGGCTGCATGCGCACGCCGGTCTTGGCCTGGAACACCTCGGTCGCCAGATGCGGCCCGCTGCCGGCGCCGTAGGTGGCATAGTTGAGCACGCCCGGCCGCGCCTTGGCGTAGGCGATGAACTCACTGAGCGTATTGACCGGCAAGGACGGCGGCACCACCAGCACGGTCGGCGAATTGGCAATCAGCGTGATCGGGTCGAGATCGCGCTGTGGCTCGAAGCCGAGGGTCTTGTAGAGCGAAGGGTTGGCGGTGAGGCCGACGCTCGCGACCGCGAGCGTGTAGCCGTCGGGCTTGGCGCGCACCACCGAGAGCGTGCCCAGATTGGTGTTGGCGCCCGGCCGATTGATCACCAGGAACGGCTGGCCGAACCGCTTGTTAAGGCCTTCGCTCAGAAGCCGCGCCAGGAGCTCGGCGCCGCCGCCGGCCGCGAACGGCACAATCAGCTCGACCGGGCGCGCGGGATAGTCCTGCGCGCGAGAGGGCGTTGCGGCAAGCGCCAGCACGGTCAGCAGCAACCTCGCTGTGCGAACGGCCACGCTGCAATTGCGGACGGTCAAGGTCGCCTCAATTGCGGAACGAGGGGTCGATCGATTCGGCGAGCTGCAGCAGCGCTGGCCAGTCGCGGTCGTGCACGCGGCCGTTGCCCCAGAAGATCTGCGCGGATTTCTCGCAGGCGGCTTGCGCGGGCAGGCTGTAGGGCTGGTTGGAGGCGAGCACCATCATCTGGGTCTCGCAGCTCTTCTCCAGGTAATACATCAGATTGAACGCCTCGCCGATATTGACGCCGGCGGTGAGCAGCCCGTGATGCTTCAGAATCAGGCACTTGTGCTCGCCGAGATCAGCCACGATGCGCTCGCGCTCGTCGAGGTCGGTCGCGACCCCTTCGAAGTCGTGATAGCCGATGCGTTTGTAGAAGCGCATGGCGCTCTGGTTGAGCGGCAGCAGGCCGCAGTCGAGCGCCGAGACCGCCTGGCCCGCGACCGTGTGGGTGTGCAGGACGGCGTGCAGGTCCTTGCGCGCCATGTGGATCGCGCTGTGAATGACGAAGCCGGCCCGGTTCACCTGGTAGGGCGTCTCGTCGAGGATGTTGCCGTCGACATCGATCTTGACCAGGTTCGAGGCGGTGACCTGCTCGTAGAGCAGGCCATAGGGGTTGATCAGGAATTGATCCTGCGTGCCCGGCACGCGCAGCGAGATGTGGTTGTTGATCAGATGGGTCCAGCCGTAATGCGCCACGAGGCGATAGGCGGCGGCGAGATCGACGCGCGCCTGCCACTCCTCGTCGCTGACCCGCTGGCGCAACGAGGGGACCTGATGAATCCGAACGACGCTCATGGTGCTCTCCGTGACGTGGAAGCCTAGCAGGTCGACAGCATGCTTGGAAGGCAAGCCGGCCTGCCGTAACCTCGCGCCAACGATCGGACAGGGCGGAGACATCTCATGCACAGGTCGCCGGCGGTTCGCGGCATCGCGTTTGGCGTAGGGCTCTTCACTGGGCTCTTGGGCACCGTCCAATCCGCGCAGGCGCAGCGCTATCCGACGAAGTCGATCGAGGTCGTGGTGTCCTACGCGGCCGGCGGCTCGACCGATCTGATCGCGCGCGCGATTGCGCAGAAGCTGCAGGACCGGCTCGGCCAGTCGGTGGTGGTGCTCAACAAGCCGGGCGCGAGCGGCACCATCGGGGCCGCCCAGGTGGCGCGCGCGAGCCCGGACGGCCACACGCTCTATGCGGGCTTCACCACCGAGATGGCGGTGGTGCCGCAGCTCTCCAGAAGCGCGAAGTACACCCTTGACGATTTCGAGCCGATCGCGGTGACCGGCATCGTGCCGGTGGTGCTGATCGCATCGAAGAATGTCAAAGCCAATAGCGTGCCTGAGCTGATCAACGAGCTCGCCGCCGCGCCGGGCAAGTACACCTATGGCGGCAGCATCGGCAGCCCGTCGCACATCATGGGCGCCTGGCTCAATCGGATCAGGAACCTCAACGTCACGCACATTCCCTATCGCGGCGGCGCGCAGGCGGTGGGCGACGTGTCGGGCGGCCACATCGACCTGTTTTATGGCGGCGTGTCGGTCGCCAAGGGCGCGATCGATGCCGGCCTGGTGAAGGCGATCGGGCTCGTCGGCGACGTGCGTTCGAGCGCGCTTCCGACCGTGCCGACCTTCAAGGAGGCGGGCGTCACCGACTTCGATCTCGATAGCTGGACCGTGCTCCTGGGCCCCAAAGGGATGCCCGCCAGCATCGTCGAGCTGCTGCAGCGGGAGACCGCGCTCGCGCTCGCCGACCCGCAGGTGCGCGCCTCCCTCGGCGCGCAGGGCGTGGAACCGAGCCAGACCCAGGATGTGCGCGCGTTCCTCAAGCGCGAGCGCGAGAAGTTCGGCCGGGTGGTGCGCGAGCTCGGAATCGCGATGGATTGAGCAGTGGACGCGGCGATTCATCGGAGGGCAGCAGCTCATGAGCACAGACGCGGCCGTGTCAGCACTGACGGGCGACCAGGAACGCTGGCACCATGCGTTCGCCCACTACGTCCTGCGTGTCGCGGCGTTCGAGGAGCCTGAGTTCACGTTGAGCGCGCTGTCCAAGCCAGAGACGGCACAGCGATTCGTGCTTGCCGCCATGTCTCTGATCGGCCGCGAATACAAGCTGAGCGTGGAACAGGTGATGGCGCTCGCTCGCAGCATCAAGGTGCTCCCGCGACGCTTCGACGGTCACGATGGTTATGTCGTCGAGATGCCGGTACCGCAAAAGGCGGCGGAATGCTTCTTTCTGGCGATCGTGCGGAGGGGCGACGGCCGTATCGACTACTATACGCTCGAGCGCACGGTTGACCACGGCGTCATGCTATGCGGCTGGGATGCGGAGGAGACGCACCACAACTACGGTGAAAGGTTTGCCCTGGACATGGATGGATTTGTCGCGGAGGTCGTTGCGCTTCGCCGCGGCTGAGGCGTGCCGGGGTTAGCGTTGAGGCAATTCAGAGTCACTTGCGCTATTTACGGCGCTGGAGCGATTTACGGCGCTGGAGCGTCTTGACGCGGTATCGTGACCACGAACTCTGTGCCGGGCTCATGTGAGCGAACTACAACCCTGCCGTTGAGCTGGCGCGACAGAGCATTCACGATCCGCATGCCAAGGCCCCTGGCCTTGTCGAAATCAAAGCCCGCCGGCAGGCCGGCGCCTTCGTCGCGCACGGAAATTGAAAAATCACTATCGCCAACGGGGACGATCGCAACCTGGATCTTGCCGCCCGATCGATCCTGATAGGCATATTTGGCGGCATTCGTGATCAGCTCATTGACGATCAAGGCCGACGATATGGCGCGGTCGGTAGCGATCTCAATCCCGTGCTCGATGTCGGTGTGTACTTCACAATGTGCAACGCTCTCATCCAGATCCTTGCAGACCGCCTCGACATATTTCCCGACGTCCATTTTCTCGAGATCGTGGCCGCGGTTGAGCTGATCATGGGCCCGCGCGACCGCCGCCACGCGATGCGAGGCTTCCTCAAGGTGCTGAGTGACGGCATCATCGTCGACGTCGCTCGCTTGCAGCCGCAGCATGCCGGCGACAATCGAGAGGCTGTTTTTCACGCGATGGTTCATCTCCTTCAGCAGGGCCTGCTGGCGGTCCAATGCCGCCTTGAGGCTTCGCTCATGACGGTCTCGTTCGATCGCCATGCCCAGGATGTTGGCGGCACCCTGCAGGAAAGCGAGGTCGTGTTCCTCGAACTCCTCTTCCGATCGGCTGTCGACCTCCAAGACCCCGAACGGCTTTCCGTCACCCTGCAGGATCACGTTCATGGCTCGCCGGATGTTGTGAGTCCGAAGTATGTCCGGCGTTCTGAACCGCTCTTCGTTTTCGAGATGATTGGAGATGACGGGCTTGCCGGTTCGCAGCGCAAATCCCGCCGGCGACGCGAGGTCGGCGCCAACAGTTGCGACTCCGACCACGCCCGGGTGCCAACCCACGCCGGCGCGAACGAGCAGGTGGCCCTTGGACGGAATATACTGGAGAACCTTGCAGAATTCGGTGCGCAGGCCTGCGCTCGTCAAGCGTGCCGTCTCTGTGAGGAGTTCATCGAACGAGGCTCCTTGCAGGGCCTTTACGCCCAGCTCGGCCAATATCTCCTGCTGCCGGATACGCTGCTGCAGCGCGCGAAGCGTGACGTCCGGCTCGTCGCCACCGGGCGACGGTTCGACGATCGGTGCGCCGCCGTCCTTGGGGGGAGCCATCAGGTCTATCCGATCCTCTCTATCATAGTAATCTTATCAGGTTTCTGCCCCGGACGGCTCGAATTTGACAGTGGGAACGACCGCATTCGGGCGCGCATTGGTCGTCGCTTTGCAGCCTTTCTGCAACCTGAATGCATGGCCCTCACGACCACAAGGAGGCTGGGAAGCAGGTGAATGATGCAAATGGTGAAACGTGAGCGTGTCGTCAACAGGCGCGGGCGCCCCCGGGTTCCCTGTTCCGAGATAGGCCGTGGCACCTCGATCCGGAGCAAATTTACATGGTCGCGAAGCGTGATCTCGAAGAGGGGAGGCGTGCTGCAACAGCTCGGACGCCCCCTGATCTCTACAGCGCTTCCCCGCGCATGAGCCGTGGCTGCGCGGACGCCGGCGCAACGCCCTCGCGCATGGCGGCGCGGCGCAAGGGCCCGATATGCTGCAAGAGTGTGAGGCCGAGCCCGCGCGCGCCCTGCAGCGGCAGAAAACCCGAAGGCAGGCTGCGATTGAGCAGATCGACCGCCAGCGTGCGGCTCGTCACGTCGGCGCGGCGCATGTGCTCGTAGCGTGCGGTCAGCTCATGCCCACCGGGATCGCGTCCCTCGCGGTGGGCCGCTGCCACGAGCTCGCCGATGGTAGCCGCATCCCGTAGCCCAAGATTGAGCCCCTGCGCCCCGATCGGCGGAATGACATGGGCTGCCTCGCCCACGAGCGCGACGCGGCGCGCGCCGAACGAGCGGGCACGCTCGACCGCCAGTGGAAACATGCCGCGCTGGGGCTCGACCTCGATCTTGCCCAGGATCGAATGGGCGCGGCGCTCGATCTCGGCCGCAAGCTCGGCCGCGGAGAGGGCGCCGACGCGTGCGGCGTCGTCCGGGTCGGTGACGAAGACGAGGCTCGAGCGCAGCCCCGGCAGCGGCACCAGCGTGAAAGGCCCGCTCGCGCGATGGAACTCGGTCGAGATGTCATGGTGCGGGCGGCTGTGGCGCAACGTGACGGTGAGTGCGGTCTGCGGGTAGCTCCAGCCTTCGGTCTCGATATTGGCCGCCGCGCGGCAGCGCGAGCGTCGCCCATCGGCGCCGACCGCAAGCCTGGCGACGACCGAGCCGCCGCCGTCCAGCTCGATCGTGACTGCATCCTCGCCAATGGCGACGTGGACTGCGTCCTGCGCGATGATGTGCAGTGCGGCAATTTCACGCGCCCGCTCGAGCATCGCGGCAATCAGGTGGCGGTTCTCGATGTTGTATCCGAAGGCGGGAAGGCCGATCTCGGCCGCTTCGAAGCGGACCTCTGGCGCGCGCAGCAGCCGCCCGGTATCGTCGACAATTCGCATGACGCGCAGTGGGGCGGCTTGCGCCCGGCAACGTTGCCACACCGAAAGCGTGTCGAGCGCCGTGACCGAGCCCGCGAGCAGGGCTGTGGTCCGGTTGTCGGCGGGCCGCGGGCGCCCGGCAATGAGGGCGGTCGGGACGCCCGCCCCGGCCAGCCCAATGGCTGCGGTCAGGCCGGCCGGGCCGCCACCGACGACTACCGCATCGAGCAAGGATTGTGCAGAGATCATCGCGGGCTCTCCCACCGCCTGAGAGTTGGCCTATGATTGAGCCGGACGAGCAGGCGGACCTAGCATATGGCAATTGTGTTGCAACCCCAATTCCCGGTGCCCGACCGGTCCCGTCAGCCGGTGCGCATCCTGAAGGACGAGAATGGCATGATCGACATCGGCTGGTGCGAAGGCGTGCTGTCCGACGGGCGCGCCTTCCGGGCCGAGATGTGGGCGCAGGATCAGGTCAGCTCGCTCACCATCTTCTTCAGCACGCTCGGGCTCGAGGCTTTGGATCCGGAGGAGATCTGCGCCTTGGTGGAAGAGGAGGGCCTGGTATCCTTTGAAGAGGGAGTCGAAGCCTTTTGTGCGTCGGACAAGTATGTCGACAATTCCGGGCAGGAGCTCTGGTCGGTCAACATCGTTGTCGGCGTCGACCAGGAGACCTATGTCCGCGACACGGTGCCGATCTTTGGCTATTCGGGCAACCGCGAGCCGGACTCGTTGTTCGGCCGTCTCCGAGGAGTGTGACACTGCCGCCGTTCGCCCATGTCCGGTTCGCCCATGTCCGCGCCTTTGCGGTCCATATCTTCACCGCCACGGGTGCAGCGCTGGGGTTTGCGGCGCTGGTTGCGGCCGCCCGCGGCGAATGGGCGCTGATGTTCCAATGTCTCGGTGCGGCGCTGTTCGTGGACGGGGTCGATGGCACGATGGCGCGGCGGCTCAACGTTGCCGAGTTGCTGCCGCGCTGGTCCGGCGATGTGCTCGATCTGGTGGTTGATTTTGTCACATACGTCTTCGTTCCCGCCTATGCGATAACGGTCAGCGGACTGCTGCCGCCGTTGCTGGCGGTGCCGGCCGGCATTGTCGTGGTGGTGACCGGCGCGCTCTACTTCGCCGACCGCAACATGAAGACGGAGGACAATTATTTTCGTGGCTTTCCCACGCTGTGGAACGCAGTGG
>Ga0209797_10000876_pt1 | contig 15108 bp, 12 predicted proteins | sample DOMMetBare3Fresh_2_FD_187472 | JGI IMG/M metagenome (GOLD analysis project Ga0209797, IMG submission 187472) | Wetland sediment microbial communities from St. Louis River estuary, USA, under dissolved organic matter induced mercury methylation -... | ecosystem: Environmental > Aquatic >... | reverse complement strand
GTCTTGAACACGAAGCCGCGCATGCCGCGCGCCATCGCGATCCGGGTGGCGTCGAAGACGTCGACCGCCCGGATCACGCCGCCGGTTCCGGGCGCGTCCGGATCGACATGCAGATGAACATCGATGGCGCCGACCAGTGACGGGTCGGTCAGGCCGAGATCGACCGGGCCGCGCACCGGGTCGACATTCCAGTCGTCGAGGCGGGCATCCTGGCCGCGGCTCGGGCCGATCGCCAAAGCGAGCGCGGTGCACAGGAGCGCAGTGAATACCGCCACTATCGCCGATGTCGGGGATCTCTTTCTCATCGTCGTCATCACGTCCTCCCTTCTGCTGTTGCCGTAGCCGTTGATCGGCTACGATTCCAATTCACGCAGTTTGAACCGCTGTATCTTCCCCGTCGCGGTGCGCGGCAGGTCGGGCCGCACGTCGATCCAGCGCGGGTACTTCCACAGCCCCGCGCGTTCCTTGACGTGTGACTTGAGCATTTCCATCAGGCTGTCGTCCGCGGTGTAGCCGTTGCGCAGCACGATGAAGGCTTTCGGCTTCACGAGCCCATCGGCATCCTGCTTGCCGATCACGGCGGCTTCCAGCACCGCTTCGTGCGACGCGAGCGCGGTCTCGACCTCGAATGGCGACACCCACATGCCGCTCACCTTGAACATGTCGTCGGTGCGGCCGCAATAGTGATAGTAGCCGTGAGTATCGCGCAGATACTTGTCGCCGGTGTGGGTCCACTCGCCCGCGAAGGTGCGGCGGCTCTTGGCGCGCTGGTTCCAGTAGCCTTCGCCAGCCGAGGGCCCGCGCACGAGCAGCTCGCCGATCTCGCCGTCGGGCAGCACGCGTCCGTCCTCGTCGACGATCCTGACCTCGTAGCCGGGCACCGGCTTGCCGGTCGAGCCATAGTGGATGTCGTCGGGGCGGTTGCTCAGAAACGTCTGGAACATCTCGGTCGAGCCGATGCCGTCGAGCACGTCGCAGCCGGCGGTCGTGCGCCAGCACTCGCCGAGGTGGGCGGGCAGCGCCTCGCCGGCCGAGATGCACAGCCGCAGCCGGTCGGAGCCGGCGCCGGGCCCCATGTCCTTGTGCGCGAGCATGGACGCGTAAAGCGTCGGCACGCCATAGAAGATGGTCGGGCGGTGCCGGCGCATGATGTCGAACACGCAGTCAGGCGTCGGCCGCTGCGGCAGCAGCACGCTGGTGGCGCCGACCGACATCGGAAACGCCATGGCGTTGCCCATGCCGTAGGAGAAGAACAGCTTCGCCGCCGAAAAGACCACGTCGTCGGGGCGAATGCCGATCACGCCCTGGCCCATCAAGCGCGCGGTCGCCATCGGCGTCGTGTGCACATGCTTGACGCCCTTGGGGTCGCCGGTCGAGCCCGAGGTGTACATCCAGAACGCAACCTCGTCGGAGACGGTCGGCGCCGTCAGCGGCTCCGGCTGCTGACGTGCGATCAGGTCGTCAAAGCGATGCACATCCAAGGCGCCAAAGGCAGAGATATCGTCCGCGTTTGCATCGAGCAGCACGATGGTGCGCAGCCGCGGCACGCGGTCGAGAATCGGCACGATGGTCCGGGCAAGCGGCGCCGCCGCGACGAGGACGCTCGCCCGGCTGTCGGCCATGATGTAGGCGTAGACGTCGGGCGACAGCAGCGTGTTGAGCGGAATGGCGATGATGCCGGCGCGGATCGCGCCCCAGAACGCGACCGGATAATCGACCGTGTCGGGCAGGAGCAGCAGCAGCCGATCCTCTTGCCGCAAACCGAGAGACGTCAGGGCGGCGGCAAACTGGTAGGTGAGGGTCTGCAACTCGCCATAGGTCAGGGTGCGGGTGGGATCGATGAAGGCGGCCTTTGGCCCAAGGCCGCGCGCCACGTTGGCGTCGACGAAGTCGACCGCGGCGTTGTAGGGCCTGCGCTGCAAGAGGTCCTCGAGCATCGCTCAAGTTTTAGACCGTGAGCGACAGGCGCGCAATCAGGCTCCCGCAATCAGGCTTGCGCGGTCAGCTTGTCGAGCGCGGCGAGGTCGTCGGCGCTGAGCTTGCAAGCCGCCGCCTTGACGTTTGCCTCGACCTGCGCCGGCTTGGTCGCGCCGGCGATCACGCTGGCCACCAGCGGTCGCGCGGCGATCCAGCTCATGGCAATCTCGAGCAGAGTATAGCCGCGCGCTTGCGCAAACGCCGTGAGCGCTTCCACGCGGCTCATGTTCTCGTCGGTCATGAACTCGCGCGCGTAGTTGCGGTCGGTGACTGTCACGAATCGGGAATCCGGCGGGAGCGGTGCGCCGCGCTGGTATTTGCCGGTGAGGAGCCCGCTCGCCAGCGGATAGTAGGGCAGGAGGCCGAGGCCATGCTGCGTCATCGCCGGAATGAGCTCGTCCTCGATCCCGCGCGAGATCAGGTTGTATTCATCCTCGCAGGCGATGAAGCGGGCGAGATTGTAGAGGCGCGAGGTCCACAGCGAGTCGACCACCTGCCAGGCCGGCATGTGGCTGCAGCCGATGTAGCGCACCTTGCCCTGATGCACGAGATCGTCGAGCGCGCGCAGCGTCTCCTCGACCGGCGTTAGCGGGTCGACCAGATGATACTGATAGAGATCGATCCAGTCGGTGTTGAGCCGCTTGAGGCTCGCCTCGACCGCGCTCATGATGTAGCGGCGCGAGGCGCCCTTGAGCTTACCTTCCGTATCCATCGGCCGGCCGAACTTGGTCACCAGCACGATGTCCTTGCGGCGCTCTCCCAGCACCTCGCCCAGAATGGTCTCGGCGCCGCCGCGCCGGCCATAGACGTCGCCGCAATCGAAGAAGGTGATGCCGAGATCGAGCGCCTTGTGGATCACGGCGCGCGAGCCTTCGAGATCAAGCGGGCGGCCGAAATTGTTGCAGCCAAGCCCGATCGCGGAGACGCGCAGGCCCGATTGTCCAACGTTGCGGAGGTCCATCGCTTTTCTCGGAGTCTGGATGTCTGACCGACCTATTGGAACGGCTGCGCCACATCCGGCCGGTCGACCCGGCGCAGCGCCGGGAACAGCCAGAGCCACAATGCGACAGTTGCGAACACCGCACAACCGCCCACCACGACCGCGCCGACCGCGCCGATCATCGCCGCCATCACGCCGGCGCGGAACGAGCCGAGCTGGCCGGAGCAGCCGATGAAGAACGAGTTGACGCCGGCGACGCGGCCGCGCATCGCGTCGGGCGTGGTGGTGTAGACGATGGTCTGGCGCACGACCGAGCTGATCATGTCGCCGCCGCCGAGCAAGAAGAGCGATGCGATGGAGAGCGCCACATTGGTCGACAGCCCGAACACGGTGACGCCCAGGCCAAACAGCGCGAACCCGACATAGAGGAAGACTCCGCCGTTGCGCTGCACCGGAAACCACGTGAGGACGCCAGCGGTGAGGAGCGCCCCGATGGCGGGCGAGCTGCGTAGGATGCCGGCGCCCCATGGGCCGATGTCGAGGATGTCGCGCGCAAAGATCGGGATCAGCGCGGTCACGCCGCCGAACAGCGTGGCGATCAGGTCGAACGACATGGCGCCGAGCACCGCCTTGCAGTTCCAGATGAAGCGGAAGCCCGCGAGAAGCGAATGCCAGTCCATCGTTGGCCGGTCCGCAGCGACCGGCGGGTTCGGCAACAGGAAGCTCGCGACCGCGGCGGCGCCGATCAGAAGCGCGCAGACGCCGTAGTCGAAAGCAGGGCCGAGGACGTAGAGCAGCCCGCCGAATGCGGGACCGAGCAGGTTGGACAGCCGGCCGCCGGAGACATGCGCGGCGACGGCGCGGCTCAGCAGGACGCGCGGCGCCATCACCGGCACCAGCGACTGCATCGTGGGCTGCTCGAAGGTGCGCGCGGTGGCATTGATCAACAGCAGGCCATAGATCGCGACCAGGCTTGGCTGCGGAAACAGCACGGCGATCATGATGCCGGTGGTCGCGCAGAATTCGACCGCAAAGCAACAGCGCAGCACCAGCCGGCGATTGTAGCGGTCGGCGACATGGCCGGCGATCAGCATCAACAGGAGAGGGGGCAGGAACTGCACGAGGCCAATCAGCCCGAGATGGAGCGCGCTGTCGGTCAGCTCATAGACCTGATAGCCGACCGCGACCGACAGCATCTGGTTCGACGAGTTGGAGGTGACGCGCGTGATGAACAGCAGCGCCACGGAGCGGACGCGGAACAGCGGCGTCGACGGGTCGATCGCCAGCTCCGCGATCGGAACCTCCTTGGCGGGCCGTGGCGCTGTGTCATCCACGCTGCGTCATCCCGAGCGATCGGAGGGCTGCACCTCGTCAGGACGATCGAGCCGGCGGAGCGCCGGAAACAGCCACGCCCACAAGGCCACGGTCGCGATGACGGCGCAGCCTCCGAACACGGCTGAACCCACCGCGCCGATCCACTCCGCCATGACGCCGGCGCGAAACGAGCCGAGGTGGGTCGCGGTCCCGTAGAACAGCGAATTGACCGCGAACACCCGGCCGCGCATGTCGTCGGGCGTGGTCATCTGGATCAAGGTCTGCCGGATCACCGTGCTCACCAGGTCGCCGATCCCGACCAGCATCAGGGCCGCGACCGATAGCGCAAGGCTGTGCGACAGGCCGAACACCACCGCTGCCACGCCGGTGAGCGCAAAGCCGGAATAGAGCCACAGCCCGCCGTCGCGCCTGATCGGAAAGCGGGAGAGCACGGCGGCGCCGATCAGGGCGCCGAGCGCGGGCGCGCTGCGCAGCACACCCGCGCCCCAGGCGCCGGTCCCAAGAATGTCGCGGGCATAGATCGGAAACAGCGCGCTGACCGTGCCGAACAGCGCCGCGACGAATTCGAACAGCATGGCGCCGAGGATCGCTTCGCAACTCCAGATGAACCGGAAGCCAGCGAGGACGCTATCGACGCTGACGGCGGGCTGCTGCGCCGGCCGGCCCGGATCAGGCATCAGCAGCGTGGCGATGACCGCCGCCAGCACGAACGCGGTGCAGACGCCATAGTCGAACACCGGGCCGAAAACATAAAGAACGCCGCCGAGCGCGGGCCCGATCAGCACCGACAGGTGGCGCGCGGACACGTGCGCCGCGATCGCGCGGTTGAGGATCGCCCGCGGCACCATGGCGGGCAACAGCGCCTGCATCAGCGGTTGCTCGAAGGTCCGCGCCGCCATGTTGGCGAAGATGAGCACGTAGATGGCGGCGAGGCTCGGATTTGGCATGGCCGCCACCAGCATCAGCCCGGCCGACGACACGAATGCGAGCGCATAGCTCAAGCGCAGCACGAAGCGACGATTGTAGCGGTCGACGATCTGGCCCGCCGGCACCATCAGGATCACGGGCGCCATGAACTGGGCAAGCCCGATCAGGCCGAGCTGCAGCGCGCTGTCGGTGAGCTCGTAGACGTGCCAGCCGACCACGACCGACAGCATCTGGAAGGCGGTCGTCGAGGCGACGCGGGTGATGAACAGAAGGCTGAAGGAACGCACCCGGAACAGTGGCGTCGCCGGGTCGACCGGCAGGCTCTCGACCGAGGCCTGGCGGGCGACGCCCCTGTCCGAACCGCCGTCGCTCAACGTCTGCTCCCGCGTCCCGGGCCCAAGGATCTATTCCCTCTTCGCGACGTGTGATGCGTCACACTTGCGCCGCCAATCCTTCGTTTCGTACCGTCTGCTGGCCTTGTCAACGTCGGTGGTAGGCGGAGACCTCGAATGCTGAGGCCGTTGGTTGCGTTGCTTGTGCTTGCGGCCCTGGGCGGGTCGGCCGCCGCCGAGGAGTTCTATCGCGGTAAAACGATTCGGCTGATCGTCCCCTCCGAGGTCGGCGGTGGCTACGACCTCTATGCCCGAACGTTCGCGGCTCACTTGCGCCGTCACGTTCCCGGCGAGCCGGCGATCCTGGTGCAGAACATGCCCGGCGGCGGCGGCCTGCAATCGGCCAATTGGCTGTTCAACATCGCGCCCAAGGATGGGCTTGTCATTGGCCTCATTCAGCGTGGCGTGCCGTTTTATCCGTTTTTCGGCGACCAGAACGCGAAATTCTCCCCAACCCAGTTCAACTGGCTCGGCAGCTTTACGGCCGAAACCGGCTCCACCACGCTCTGGCACACCGCCAAGGCGAACACCCTGGCAGATGCCTTCAAGGATACGCTGGTGCTTGGCGGTAGCGGTCCCAACGACAGCGAAACCTATCCGCACCTGATGAACAACACGATCGGAACCAAATTCCGTGTTGTGTCGGGCTACCGCGCCAACTCGGCCGTCTTTCTGGCGATGGAACGCGGCGAGGTCGAGGGCGTCACCGGGTCGTGGTCATCAGTGAAGTCGGAGCGGCCGAACTGGGTGCGTGACAAGCAGGTCAAGGTGCTGGTGCAGTTTGCCCGGACCCGCGCGCGCGATCTGCCTGACGTTCCGCTGGTGACGGACTTCGTCAAGACCGACGAGCACAAGGCGATGTGGAACGTGATGCTCGCAATGGCGCAGGCCGGCCGGCCGGTCACCGCGCCGCCCGGGATTCCACCGGAGCTGACCAAGCTGCTGCGCAAGGCGTTCTCGGCGACCGTGAGCGATCCCGCCTTCATCGCCGAGATGGAGCGCGGGCGGCGCGAGCTGTCGCCCGAAAACGGCGAGACCATGCAGCGCCTCCTCGACGAGGTTGCGGCGACGGCGCCGGAGACGCTGACCAAGCTCATCGGCTATACCCGCCACAGCGAGCAGGGTCGGCGGTAGATTTGTGACTCGTAGGGTGGGCAAAGGCGAAGGCAATGCCTTTCCGCGCAGCAAGGCCTATCGTGCGCCGTGCCCACCTGGAGCGCTCCACGGTGCATGACTTCGTTGGTGGGCACGGCGTACGAGAGTCTTGCGCGTGTGGGAGAGCCGTGCCTTCGCCTTTGCCCACCCTACGGCGCGACAATGCCTACTGAATTCCCGCCGCTTTCAAATACTGCAGGTCAACGAACCGCTCCGCCGACGGTGCGGGCTTTGGGATCGCGCCGACATCTGCCATCAGCGCCAGCACGCGTTCGAACGCCGGCAGGCTCAGCTCGCCGCGCCGGGGCAGGACGTTCCGGCCCGGTTCGAGATAGGGCGCATAGATCTGCCGCGCGACCTCGTCGGAGAGCTTGCCGGTGTCTTTCACGATCGCGACCACGTCGTCGCGATTGCGCGGATCGTTCATGACCGCATAGGTGGAGGCCATCGCGCGCACGAAACGCACGAGCACGTCCTTGTTCTGCTCGCCCCACGCGCGCCGCACCATGTCGACGTTGAAGATGAGGTCCGAGCCCGCCTCATAGGTGAAGGCAAGGCGCGGGAAGCCCTGGGCGATCGCCTCGAGATCCTCCGGTTGCCCCATCGGCACCGCGGCGCATTCGCCCGACTTGAGGCAGGCGAAGCGGGCCGGCGTGCCGACCACCGCCTTGGCGGTGTAGTCACCGGCCTTGATGCCCTTGGCGTCGAGCAGCCGCACCGTCGAGAGCGTGATGGTGTCGCCGGCGGTCGACAGGCCGAGCGCCTTGCCCTTGAGGTCGGCGAAGCTCTTGATCTCCGGCCGCACGATCAGGCTGTAGACCGGATTGGTGGTCTGGCTGATGAAGGCGACTGCGTCGGAGCCCTTGAGCGCGGCCTGGACCATATAGGGCGTGGCGTTCTTGCCGGCGTCGATCTCGCCCTTGTCGAGCGCGGCGACGATGCGGTCGGTGCCGCCCGGAATCGGGACCATGACCAGATTGATGCCCTCGCGCCGGAAGGCGTCCCGGCGCAGCGCGACGTTGAGCGGCAGCGAGGACAGCCCGCCGACGCCCGCGGCATTCTGGCCGTAGCGCAGCGTGATGAGGTCCTGCCCTTGCGCGGCCTGCGCGAGGCACGTGAGCGCGGCCACAAGAGCCGACATGCAACGGATCATGATCATCTTCCGGGGTGATGTGTGTCAGGATACGACGAAGCGCGATCGCCGTCACCGTCCCTTTCGTAAGCGTGCGGCCTTGTCGGCATGGCGCGCGATGTCGGCGTCGCGATGATCAAGGTAATGCCGCAACCAATAGGTGAAGGACTCGGGGGTCTTGCGGATGCGTCGCTTGATCTCGTCGAGCGGGAGGAACTGAACCGCGGCAACCTCGGCGGGATCGGGGTGCAATTCGCCCGCGAGCCGTCCAAAGAACACATAGACGTACTCGTTTTCCTGCATGCCGTGATCGAGTTCGGCCTGGTAGCGGCTGAAGAATCCGAACGACAGCGTGCCGCGCACGCCCAGCTCCTCATGGAGCCGGCGACGGGCCGCCGTCATCGTGCGCTCGCCCGGCCGCGGATGCCCGCAGCAGGTGTTCGCCCATAGCCCGCCCGAATGATACTTCTGCGCACTGCGCTGCTGCAGAAGGAGCAGTCCCTTCGCATCGACCAGGAAGATCGAGAAGGCGCGGTGCAGCAGGCCCTGGCGGTGGACGGCGTCCTTGCCGGCGGCGCCGATGGCGCGATTGCGTTCGTCGACCAGGATCAGCTGTTCGTCAGCCATGATGGGGAGATTCGACCCGCTGCCAAGGAATCATTGGCGACATGTCGTGCCGCCGATTTGAAGTTCCTACAACACTTGCGGCAAACTCGGCTAGGAACTTCAAATCGACAAGCGGCACCGGCACCACGGCGTAATGAGAGCCAGCTCAGGTCTTCAAGGCGGCAAGCTTCGCGGCCTTGGCCCTGAGCTGCTCGACGCGCTTGTCGAGGTTGACGACGAAACGCGTGTGGGTGCCGGCGCTGATCTGGTCGACCTCGTCCTTGGCGGCGACCTCGAACACCACCTTGCGCCTGTCGACCGCCGTCACGCTGGCGGTGATCTCGACCGTGCTGCCCATGAGGGTCGCGGCCAGGTGCTTGAGCGCGAGCTCGACCCCGACCGAGTCCTCGCCGGGGTCGCAGTGCTCGATCAGGAGATTGCGACAGGTCATCTCGATGTCGCTCACCAGCCGTGGCGTGGCATAGACCCGCGCCTCCTCGCCCATGAAACCGATGGTGCGGTCGCGGTCGACGGAGATGCGGCTCGTCCGCGACACGCCGGGGCGGAGAGTGTCCTTCATGCGGGGCTCCTTGCTAAGTCGTGCCGCAGATTTGACGTTCCTATAACATTTGCGTCAGCGCGCAACCTCGACCAGGTGCAGGCAGGATTGCTCGTCGCGCGTCCAGGCGCGGTAGCGGTCAATGCGGGCCAGGTCGCAGATTGCAGCTGTGCATTGCAGCGAGGCGAGCTCGGCTGCGGACTCGATGTCCCACAGCCGCAGCGTCCGGTCCGACGGTCCCCACTGCCAATGATAGAGGCGCTGGGTCTCGCTCGGGTTGACCGGGGCGAACAGCAGCCAGGACTTGTCGATCAGCAGCATGGGGCCGGCCTTGCCACACCGGTGCTCGATCCGGCGCACCTGGTCGCCGCTGGCCGTGTCCCAGATCCGAAAGAGCTCGTCCTCGTGCGACGACAGCACGCGGTGCGCGTCGAGGGCGACAAGCGAGAGCGCCTCGCTGTCGGAGCCCCAGAAGCTGCGCATCTCGCGGCCTCGCGGCACATTCCAAACATGAAAATACTGGTTGCGCACGCCGTCGAGCCGATCCTCCGTCACATAGACGACGTGGTTGGCGTCGAGCCTGGTCTCGGTGGCGATCTGGTTGGCGCGCGGCGGCGAGAACGTGGTGGGCGCCAGCATGGGCGCGGCCATGAGTTGCGCGGGGGAGAGCTGCGACGCCAGCTTGGCCGTGTCCGACTGGTCAAACTCCTCCAAGCTGCCGGTCTCGAGATCGAGGAGGCCATAGCGGGACCCAATCGTCAGCAGCACAAGCTGGTCATCGAGGCAGCGGAGGCCGGTGATGTATCGGTCCAGCCGCTTGAACGTCTCGAGCACGCGCCCGGTTTCCGGATTGTGCACGCGCACCTGATTGTCGCGGCCGATCGAGACCAGCCGATGCCATCCGGCCATCGCGATCGCGTGGATCGGGGTGTCGCTGTAGGACTGTCGGATCACGATGCGTGGGGACGACTGTGTGGTCATCGGCTCGACTCCAAGCGCGTCTCGTCCATCGCCTTGCCCCAGGGCAGGGGCCCTCCCTGATCTCGGCCCTGATACTTAACGCGATGCGCAACGCGACACTGTGCCCTGATACTTGGCTCCCTTGTGAAACTGAACTAGGGTTCCAACGCCGGGATGCTCGTTTGCTGGCGCGATTGCAAGTCAACCGTGATCGCATGCGAAGCCCTGGCGGCGCCCGCGCGAGCATACGCCGGGGTCACCAAAGAAAGGGAAGCCCATGATGTTGCGGCCGTTGCGCGCCATGCTGCTTGGCGTTGTTGCTTTGGGCGCGCTTGGACCTTGGGCGGCGCGGGGTCAAGCGCCGAATCCCGGGCCGCCGATCAAGCTGATCGTCCCTTATGCGGCCGGCGGACTGCCGGATACCGTCGCCCGCGTGGTCGGCCGGCGTTTGCAGGAGCGCATGGGCCAGACCGTGGTGATCGAGAATCGGGGCGGTGCGAACGGCGCCATCGGCATGGCCGCGCTCGTCGGCGCGCCCGCGGACGGCCAGACCTTCGTGGTGAGCGACGGCAGCATGCTGTCGACCAACCCGCTGCTCTACGCCAAGCTTCCCTACGATGCGAAAGACGTCGCGCCGGTCGCCTTCCTGGCGCAGGCGCCGCTCTTCCTGGCGGTGCATCCGAAGGTGCCGGTCGGCACGCTCAAGGAGTTCGTCGATTACGTGAAGGCGCGGCCCGGGCAGCTGAATTACGGCTCGTCAGGCGTCGGCAGCATCCATCATATCTCGATGGAGGGGGTGAAGGTGTCGCTGAAGCTCGCCATGACGCATGTTCCGTTCAAGGGCACCGGCGAGTCGGTGCCGGCGCTGCTGGGCGGCCATGTCGAAGCGCTGTTTTCGGCCTATCCGTCGTTGAGCGGCGCGGCCGGTACCAATCGGATCATGCTGCTCGCCACCAACGGGGCCGAGCGCTCGTCGCTGGCGCCAGCCGTGCCGGCGATCGCCGAGATCGTCCCGGGGTTCGATTTCGCCACCATTGTGGGAATCTACGCGCGAACCGGCGTGCCTGCCGCCGTCATTCAGAAGATTGCCGCGGAGGCGAACGCCATCGTGAAGGAGCCCGACGTCATCAAGCAGCTCGCCACCGTCGGGGTCGAGACGAAGGGCGGTGGACCCGAGGTGTTCGATCGCGCGCTCAAAGGCGAGGCCGAGCGCGTGAGCAAGGTCATTGCGGCCGCCGGCATCAAAGCTGAGTGAGCCAAGCGACTCGCTGCCGTGAGCGACGCGGACAGCTATTGGCCAAGGCGAACGTGCAGGCCAATGGTGGAGGTGAATCCGTTCCTCTGAATCTCAGTCGGAACGCCAGCCACGCTAAAGTGGTCGGTTCCCAGATCAACATACGAGGTTTCGCTCTTGAGCGAAATGGTCCGGGTCAGGCCGAACTCGGTGCCCCAGCCAACCGTCCAGCCAGTTTTGGTGTTGGTGTCGGTTCGTGAGGGGCACCCGACAAGCACCACTCCGACCGTCGTCTGCGAGCCCGTATTGCAAGCATACCGATCGCGATCGCGTGCAATGGCAATGCCGCCCTTGGCGTACACCAGAAGCCTGTCCCAATAGGCGTAGCCGATCCGGGCGGTCGTGGTCGCGAGAAAGTCGTCCTCGCTCTCGCAGCTGTAGAAGAAGCCGTTGGGACAGGGCCGAGCGCCGTGGGCGTTGCTCCAGCTCATGTCGCCTTGAAGCCCAAAGACCCATCGGCCGACTTGATGGTTGAATCCGATCTCGCCGCCGCCGAGCAAGCCGGCAACGCGCGGCTCGACCGTGCCCGTTCCATCGAGCGTCCAGCGCGCGGAGCCCCAGGTCGCCCCGAGATGCCCGCCGACATAGACGCCGGCCCAGTTGTAGTCGGTCTCTCTGGCGGGGCTCTTATAGATGGGCGCCTTGGCGATCATCGGCCCGGTGCGCTCGGGCACGAACTGGTAGCGAAGGCCGCCATTGAGGCTCCACCCCTCGATGCTGTCTCCCTTGCGATAGTCGCCGCGCAGATAGCTGACCCAGCCGCTGTTCAACGCTTGCGCTGCGACGCCAAGGCCAAGCTGACCATAGGTGCCTGGGCTGGTGACGGAGACGGTCGAGCTCAACGTTGGCGCGCTCGTGCTGATCGCTGCAAAGTCGCTGGTCAGGCTCGATGTGACGCGGCCTTGGAATTCATGAAACACACTGGCCGAGGCGAACGGCTGCAGCACGACATTGTCGTAGACAACGGTTGTGCCGACCCGCAGGCTGAGGCGACCGAGCGTGCTGTCGATGTCCCTGACCGCGAGCGTCCACGGAGGAACGCCGCCGAATCCGTAGACCATTGTCCCCGGGACATTCATCGTGTCGACTTGCGTTCTCGACCAGATGATTCCAGCCGACGGCTCGACGAACCACTGATTGCCGAGGTTGTAGTTGTAGCCGATATTTCCAGTCACGCTGACGCTGCGCGCGTCAAAGCGCTGACCGGACATTCCGTGGTTTGCGTCGGAAACGTCGTTCTGGAAAAAGGTCCAGCGAACCTGCCCGTCGATCAGCAGGCCCCCTTTGCTCGCGGCAAAATAGAGGCCGGCAAATGGAATCTGCAGGCTGTCCTGGAAGCTTGCGGGCGGATTGAGTCCGGACGGCGTGCCATCCTTGCTCTTCAAACCCAGGTAGCCGATCGTCGAGCCGGTGTGCACGTTCCACCCGCCGACATTCAGCCGCGCGATATCAGCGCCAATCTGCAGGCCGGCAAAATCCGCGAGCGTGCGCGTGTTGCAGACGACGTTCCCGGCGACCGGGCTGCCGAAGCTGATGTTTCCGGCCGTTGCAGTAGTCTCGAAAGTGACGTGGCCGCCCACGCCGCGCGCCCAGACGCCGCCGCCTGGTTGGTCAGGCGCCGGATTGGGCGGAGAAGCGACGAACGCTGTGGACTGCGCCAGGAAGGCGGTGTTCGCAGAATGGATCGAGGCTACAACGGTACCCACGTAAGCTGAAGCGCCCGCAACGGCCGTGGCCGCTGTTTGAGTGGGAAACGACTGCGGCGGGTTCATTCCGACCGGAGTGCACTGCGCATAGACGGCGGAAGTGGAGAACAATGCAAGTAATATAATACCAAAGCCAATCGACAATCTCGTTGCGTCAGCGGCATTGGCTAGTGCTTGGGCCAATGTTCTTGACCCAACTCCAGCGCAATACACCAAATTCATTCCACCGAACATCACCAAGCCCCGCCAATACGCGACGGTATAACACCGCGATGGATGGTATATCATCGCTTTATTGTGTGGAATGCGAGTACTGCCAACCGGCCCCCTCGGCGGCCGAATTGTGTAGCCGTGTGTTACGTCGGCAACAGAATGAGACGCTTTCGCGATAGAGTCTCGCGCTCCAATCAATCACAAGTTTTTTGTTTTGATGATTGCTGCTCTTTCGCGTTTCGTTGGTCACGGTCGGAGCGTGTTGGCAAACGCGCGTTCCGCAACAATCTCTATCGAAACAATCAATCTGCCGGATACGCTCGGCGCTACGCGCAACTCAGACTCTAAAATCCAACGCCGAAGAGGCCGGATACGGAGTTCGAGCATGATCGAGATCCAGAACAAGCTGGCGTGCTCTTGCTCTCGGATGCAACCAAAGAGCGAGGGGCAGGGCTGGTTGCACGCAGTTTTGCTGACGCATTTCGTGAGCTTCTGGCTGGTCTCGTGGGAGGGGACTCCTCGCCGCGGGCTGGGGCATCTTTGATTGCCTCAAAGGGTTGCAATGAGGGCTCTTCGCGCTTGGCTTCCTGGACCGACTTGCGCTCGGGCACTTGCAACAAAGGTTCTTCGCGCTTGGCCTCCTTGATCATCCGGTCCTCGGTCGCCTGCGCCAAAGACTCCTCGGGCTTGACCTCCTTGATCGCCGCGCTCTCTGAAGCCGGTGCCGCAGATGCAACGCCATTCGGCCTAGCGGAATCCCACGCTTCCAGATGGAGAAGCCGTTCGCGTGCTCGTTCCGCGATCGCGTCTGCGGCGACGAGACGCAGTACTTGCAGTGTCGGCACATCGACCGCAGCGTCGATAAGCTCGACAAGTCTCGATTGCGCCAACTCGGATTCGGCAGAGCCGGAATTGCGAACCGCGAATGCCCAGATTGCTTTGGGATCGCCGCTCGCTGCGACTTGCCCCCACTCCGTTGCCAACGTCGCCCGCTGGCCACGCAGACTTGATACAATTTCAGTATGTGACGGTGAGACCGACAGCCACACGACGAATGCCACAGCCCCGCCGCTGACCAGACCGGCGAGCGCGGGCACGGCAAAGCGTCGGACTTTCTGTTGGCGACACGCCCTCAGATGCAGATCAAAAGCTGCGCGCTGCGCCGGACTCTTGAGCACTTGATAGGCTGCCACGGCCTGTCGCAGCCGTTGCTCCGCAGTGGGGTCGGCAGCATTGAGGTCCGGGTGACATGCTTTTGCGGTTCGATAAAACGCTGCCTTGATTGCCTCGTCATTGGCATTCTGTGACACGCCAAGAATATCGTAAGGCGATATCATCATATGAGCTCTCAATATGTGCTCTAAACTCTCAATATGTGCTCTTAACTCTTCATGTATGTTCTTAATGCTTCGGCCTGCCTCCCTCATCGAGCCGCGGCATTTTTGATCGCAGTTTCGCGATGTGCCCGCACGCTTGCGGAGCTAATCTCTTATTTGACCGGATCTGACACTCACTAATGTGACGACTTCAATGTGACGACTTCGCGACCAAATCGCGCTTCAAATACCGGTGGTGCATGCTGTGGTCGAGGTTCTCGGATATACACGTTGACTTTGTGCGACATCGGCCGCGACGTTCCAAACTATCTCGAATATGAGAGCAGAGAATCGGCGACTAGAGCGTGTCTCGCTCGAAATGAATCGAGAGGACAGACTGGGGCCGTGTATCCGCCTCGTCCTGAGGAGGGCGCAAGCACCTACGCTTTCGGCAGACGAAATCATCGTGTGGCGCCCGTCTCGAAGGACGGGGCGGTCCCACCGATCTCGGGTTTACCCGAGATCGGCAAGTCATGTGCGCAAGTCGGGCAGGCCCGACTTGCGTGTTCGAGACGCCGCGCACGAGGCTGCGGAAT
>Ga0209797_10000875_pt1 | contig 15114 bp, 9 predicted proteins | sample DOMMetBare3Fresh_2_FD_187472 | JGI IMG/M metagenome (GOLD analysis project Ga0209797, IMG submission 187472) | Wetland sediment microbial communities from St. Louis River estuary, USA, under dissolved organic matter induced mercury methylation -... | ecosystem: Environmental > Aquatic >... | reverse complement strand
CCGGGTTGCTGGCGCCGCCCGCCCTCCCGCAGGCCGCCGGTATCCACCGGCGCGAACCCGATCTCCTCGATCAGCCGCATCACGACGGTCTTGGCCTCGGCGTCGTCCCCCGCGAGCGGTATCGCCCTCCGCTCGTCGAGCGGCGCGTCCGGGCGGCCCTGCCGTGCGAGGTGCTCCCAGAAGATCGTGTTGAACGCCTTGACCAGTCGCGCGCCGGGGAGGCGACGCCGGACGATCTCGCTCGAGGTGTCGTCTCCGAGATCGATCAGGCTGAAGTCGGGCGCGTACGGGTTCATCGCATCGATGACGATCTTGCCGCGGACGCGCTGGGGCGAGGGCAGCGCCTCCGGCGCCCGCCACGGTACCGCGAGCAGGACGACCTCGCCGAAGCTGGCAGCGTCATCGATGGTCGCCGCGAGCACTCGCGGGGCGCCGGCGTCGCGGTTCAGCTCCGCGACCGTGGCGGTGAGTGAGTCCGGCCCGCGGGAGTTGCTGAGGGCGACCTCGTGTCCCGCTCGGGCCAAGAGCCTGCCCGCGGTGGCGCCGATCTTGCCGGCGCCGAGGATGCCGATGCGCACTGGGATATCTCCGATTCAGGGCCTGAGCTGCACCACCACGTAGAGCAGCGCAAACAGCACGTAGAGGGCGAATGCGGCCTCCGGACGGACGAACGCCACGATCAGCGCCGAGCCGTAGGCCAGCTGGCCGAAGCCGATGCGGCGGTACACCCCCCGGGAGAACCCGGCCGGTAGCTCGGGCGTAGTGAGCCCGCTCGAAGTCGCGTAGCGCCACTGGGCCGCGAGCGCGAGCGCGACGAGCATCACGTTGAGGCCATAGATCAGCACCGCTGCCCGGACATCCGGGTGTTCCCCCAGCAGCGCGGCGGAAAATGGAAGGCAGGCGACGCCCAGCAGGAACAGCATGGTAATCCAGAGATGCCGCCGGTCCGTCCGCCGGATGAAGTGGAACTGGGAATGCTGGGCCACCCAGAAGATCCCCGCGATCGCGAAGCTGATGACGAAGCTCACCGCCTTCGGCCAGAGCTGCTGGAGCGCCGCGCCCACCTCGGCGGCAGTGTGCAGCGTGGACCAACCGGGGCTCAGCAGCTCCAGCACGAGCAGCGTCATCACGATCGCGAAGATCCCGTCGGAGAGCGCCTCGAGCCGGGTCTTGCCGACGAAGCGCGCATCGGTGGTCGGCGGGGCGGACTCGACCTGCGCGGGTTGGGTCATACGCTCGACTCCTGGTGTGGCCGTGCTGGACGCGCCGCCGGGCTGGACGGCGGTCGGCGAAGGGTGCAGAATGCCTGCTTGTCCAGCAAGTACGTACCCCCCGGTGTGGTACCACCCTGGAGGTGCCCATGACCCCACGACGTGGCGCTGCGCGCGAGCCGTTCTTCCTCGGCCACCCCGGCAGCCGGGCCCTGCTGGGCCTGCTCGCCGACAAGTGGACCATCCCCACGATTCATGCCCTCGGCCGCGGCACCAGACGGACCGGCCAGCTGCGGCGGGAGTTGGATGGGGTGTCGCAGAAGATGCTCACCCAGACCCTCCGCGCACTGGAGGCGCATGGACTCGTGGACCGGACCGTATACCCGGTCGTTCCTCCCAGGGTCGAGTACCGCCTGACCCCCCTTGGCGAGTCGCTCAATGCCCCCCTGGCCGAGCTGTGCCGCTGGACCGCGCGCCATGGCGCGGAGCTCGAGTCGCCGCCCCCGATCGCCAGGCGCGCTGAGCGGGTCGGGGTGGGGTAGGTACCTCGGAGTACCCTGCGCACCTCCGGGTGCTCACTTGTCGGGCGGGGGGCGCCGCGCAGAGTTTGAGGCGTCATCCCTTCACCCGATCTGCGAGGACCCGTCCCGTGAGCCTGAAAGACCCGAACGTCGTCAATCCCAAGCGCCCGAAGCGTGCCGCCATCGTCATCTCGAACCCCGCCGTCTCCACCACGACCGGGTGGCCTGTCGGGTTCTGGTGGTCCGAGCTGACGCACCCCTACTATGAGCTGACCGAGCGCGGCTACGAGGTGGAGATATTCAGCCCCGACGGCGGCCGCTGCGAGCCCGACGCCATGAGCGACCCGCGCGACCCGGGCGGCTACTCGTCGAGCGACCTGATCAGCCTGGGCTTCATCGCCACGCCAAAGCTCGCCGCGCTCATCGAGCGCACGGCCCGCGTCGCCGACCTCGACACGGGCCGGTTCGATGCCATGATCGTGGCGGGCGGCCAGGGCCCGATGTTCACGTTCGAGCGAGCCGCTGACCTGCATCGCAAGTTCGTGGAATTCTACGAGGCGGGGAAGATCGCCTGTGCCCTGTGCCACGGCGTGGCGATCCTGCGCTACGCCAGGCTCTCGAACGGTGAATACCTGGCCAGAGGCAGGACCGTCACCGGCTTCGCCAATGTCGAGGAAGACTTCGCCGACAACGCCGTGTGGGGCATGGGTCTCCTGCCGCGGGACAAGCACGTGATGCCCTGGCGCATCGAAGACGAGCTCAAGCGGCTCGGCGCGAACTATGTCCAGGGCGGGTGCTGGCGCGGGTTCGCGGTGCGGGACGGAAACCTCGTCACCGGTCAGCAGAACTTCTCCGGCGGCGAGACCGCCCGGGCGGTCGTGGAGGCACTCGGCTGCTGATCCCGGTTACGGCTCCCAGAGTCACCCTGAACGAAGCGAAGGGGGCAGGCGCCCGGGCATGCCCCCTTCGCTTCGCTCAGGGTGACTCGGGGATTACTTTCCCGCCATGGCCGCACGCATCCTCATCACCATGGACGACCTGGAGACCGCCGTCCGCCTCAACGCGGCGTTCGAGGCCGCCGGCTTCTCCACCGCGATGTTTTCGTCGCTCGACGACGCGCGCGGCACCGTGCGTCGGGAGAGCCCCGAGCTGGTCATCCTGACCGGGGCCGTGCACGAGCCGCCCGCGCTCCAGCTCGCCGGCCTCGCCCGCGACCACGAGATCTCCACCCTCGCCCTGCTCGAGCCGACCGACTCCGAGCGCGCGGAGCGCGTCGGCCGCCTCGGCGCCACTGAGACGATGATGAAGCCGGTCGAGCCCGACGACGCGGTGGCCACCGCGCGCCGGCTCATCGAGCGTCGCCGGCTGCAGGAGCGCACCGGGATCATCGGCGAGAGCGCGCCCATCCAGGAGGTAATGGTCAAGATCGAGCAGATGGCCCCGGTCTCAAGCACCGTGCTTGTCCAGGGTGAGAGTGGGACCGGCAAGGAGCTGGTGGCCAAGGCGATTCACGACCTCTCGCCCCGACGGGGTAAGCCGTTCATCGCGGTCAACTGCGCCGCACTGCCCGAGACGCTGCTGGAGAGCGAGCTGTTCGGCCACGAGAAAGGCGCCTTCACCGGTGCCGCCGAGCGCCGGCTCGGCCGCTTCGAGCTGGCCGACACCGGGACGATCTTCCTCGACGAGATCGGCGAGATCCCGGCTTCCACGCAGGTCAAGCTCCTCCGGGTGCTCGAGAGCCGTACCTTTTTCCGCGTCGGCGGCACCCAGCCGATCAAGGTGGATGTGCGGGTCGTCGCCGCCAGCAACCGTTCCCTCCGCGACGGCGTCGCCCTGGGCGAGTTCCGCGACGACCTCTACTACCGGCTCAACGTCCTCAACATCTACCTGCCGCCGCTGCGCGAGCGGCGCGACGACATCCCGCTGCTCGTCCGCCGGTTCATCCGCGAACTGGCCAAGGCGCATGACCGGACGTTCCGCGGGATCTCCCCCGAGGCGATGCAGCGGCTGGTCAGCGCGCCTTGGCCGGGCAATGTCCGGCAGCTCCGGAACCTGATCGAATCCATGGTGGTGCTGGCCCCTGGCGCCGAGATCCGCGCGAGCGACATCCCGCTGGACATCATGGAGGGGCCCGGCAGCCTGCTCCCGGTTCGGATCGGCTCGGGGCCGCGCGACCTGACCGGCCAGGAGTTCGAGTTCATCCTGCGGAGCCTGCTTGAGCTCAAGCTCCAGGTGGAGGAGCTGCGCCGCCGGCTGGACGAGCACCCGCAGCGGGTCCAGGTCATCGAGCTGGCGGACCATTCGACCGTGGCCGACGCGGTCTCAGAGGGGGAGGGGCAGGATGGGGGCCGCCCGGTGGTCTACCGGAGCGGCATGACCATGGCCGAGGTGGAGAAGGCCACCATCGAGGCCGCCCTCCGGGAGTACCGTGGGAACCGCCGCCGGGCGGCCGAGGTGCTGGGCATCGGAGAGCGGACTCTTTACCGGAAAATCAAAGCCTATCATCTGGAATGATTTAGCCCGCCGGCGCCAGGAATGTCACGGCGGCTAAGTTCTACTGTATCATTGTTTTGCACCTGTTGACCTATTGACAGGTCTTAAGTCGGCCGTCAAATTGCGGATGTCTCACCAGCCCCCGACCGGTCAGGTCATTTGAACTTCGTCATCGACGCTGAACTCTGTGTCGCGTGCCTGGCGTGCGTCCGGGTCTGCCCCACCGATGCGATCGCGGTGGCCGGGGACGAGCCGTTGATGCTGCAGGTGGTGGACGAGGCCTGTATCCGCTGCGGGCAGTGTGTGCCGTCCTGCCCCCATGGTGCGGTCAAGGTAAACGGCGAGATTGGGAGGGCCCTTGCCATCGCTTCCCAGGGCGACGGCGTGCTCATCCTGAGCCCGGAGTCGGTGGCGTATTTCTACCCGGCGACCCCCGAGCAGCTGATCAATGCCTGCTACGAGGCCGGCTTCCGGGTGGTCACCCGCGGCGTCATTGGCGACGAACTTGTTGCGGCTGAATATCTTAAGCTCTGGGAAGAGGAACCGTGGGGGACCCTGATCCGCTCCACCGACCCGGTCGTGGTGGAGACGGTCCGGGCCCAGTACCCGGAGCTCCTGCCCTATCTGGCCCCGGTCACGCTCCCGGCGGTGGCCGAGGCCCGATATCTGCGGGCACAGAACGGTTCGGGGCTCAAGATCGCGTACGCGGGGATCTGCCCGCCGGTCAACAGCACCGATCTCGATGCGGCCATCACCTTTGGCGACCTGGACCAGCTCTTCCGCATCCGCGGGGTGAGTGTACTGACCCAGGCCACCTTCTTCCAGCGGGTGCCCGAGGAGCGCCGGCGGCATCTGAGCGCGGCGGGCGGGATGCCGCTGGCGCTGCTGGAGGAGTCGCGCTACTCCAGCCGGCGGTTTCGGAAGATCCGCGGACTTGACGCGCTTCCGGCGGTGGCGCGGGCGGTGGCGGTGGATCGGCTGGATCTGGGCTTCGTGGACATCCTGAGCACCGAGGGGGCGCTGGACCACCCGCTCTCGGGGCCGCAGGAGGAGCTGTACTGGCGGCGGGAGCTGCTGGCGAGCACCGAGCCGCCGCGGAGCCGGCAGCCGGTGGTGGACGGGACGGTGGTGGCGAGCGTGGGGGCCACGTTCGCGTTCAAGCCTCGGCGGGTCACGCCTGACCCGGAGGCGGTGGCGGGGATCCTCGAGCAGATCGGCCTGGGGCCGAACGGGCGCCCGTGGGACTGCCGGGCGTGCGGGTTCGACACCTGCCGGCGGTTCGCCGAGGCAGCGGCATTGGGGAGGGCGTCGATGCGACAGTGCACCCCGTACCAGGAGCGCCGGGCGGACGAGGCCCAGCGCGCGGCGGCCGTGGACAACATGACCGGCCTCTCGACGTACCGGGTGCTGCGCGACCGGCTGGCGTTCGAGGTGGAGCGCGGGAAGCGCAGCAATGAGGGGTTCGCGGTTCTGTTTCTCGACCTGGACAAGTTCAAGGACGTGAACGACCAGTTCGGCCACGAGGCGGGGAACGACATCCTGCGGGCGGTGGCGGGGGAGATCCGGAATGCGGTCCGCGCCTCGGACGTGGCGGCGCGCTACGGCGGCGACGAGTTCGTGGTCATCCTGACCCGCACCGACCTCCAGGGCGGCGCGCGGGTCGCCGAGGCGCTGCGGGCAGGGATCGAGGGAGTGGGCCGGCGGCTGGGGTATCCGGCGGGCCTCATCACTGTGAGCATCGGGCTCGCCGAGTTCGACCCGCGGCAGCCGTCCGACGGTGACCTTCTGGTCTCGGCCGACCGGGCGCTCTACCGTGCCAAGGCCGCGGGCCGGAACGCCGTCGCGTGAGGACCCGGGCGGCAGCCTCAATCGCAGGACGTGAGGGATACGCACCGTGACCGGATTCAGTCCCCGACACCCGACCAATGTGCCTGCCCCGGAGCGGCCCTCGGGATCCACCGAGTCGATGCCCGATCCGTGGGGTGTGCGGCGTGCCGAGAACCTGCTGACCAGCCTGGAGGGGATTCTCTCCGCGCGGGTGGTGACGACTCCGCTGGGCGAGGTGAGCGAGGTCCACGTGCTGGCGCAGGCGGGGCTCCAGCCCAAGCAGCTGGTCCGGAACATCGAGAGCGCCCTCCTGGCGCAGCTCGGTCTCAAGATAGATCACAGGAAGATCAGCATCGCCCAGACGGCCGACGTGAGGCCGATCGAGGCGCTCGAGCGCGAGTCCGTGCGGGACAAGGTGCTCCAGCGGACGGTGCTGTTCGAGAACCTGTCGGTGGCGCCGAGCCGGCGGGCGCACCGAATCATGATCATGGTCACGCTCTCCTACCGCGGGCAGACGGAGACGGCGGAGGAGGAGTCGAGCGACACGCCGCGGAGCCGGGTCGAGGCGGCGGCCAAGGCGGCCGTGACGGTGCTCGACCGGCTGCTGACCGAGTCGTCCATCGCGCTCGAGGGTGCCAAGATCGTGGAGGGGTTCGACCGCGAGTTCGCCTTCGTGGCGGTGCAGGGGCTGGGGGGGCGGGGGACGATCCTGATGACCGGGACGTCGGAGATCAAGGAGAGCGCGGAGCGGGCGGCGGTGTTCGCGGTGCTGGACGCGACCAACCGGTGGACGGAAGCGCGCCGGTCGGAGTAGTCTGTAAGGATCATAGTCGAGCATATCAAGGGCGCACTCAACGTGCGCCCCTTGCATCAGGAGGGTAGTCGGGGCGGGGGCGGAGTACGCACGCCAACCCACTCAGGAAAGGACACAAGGTACGGGGATCCCGGTCTTCGTGAGGTCAGTATAGCGGAGATTAGCGGACAATTGATCGAGCGGAGCGTCTGGTGGGCCATAGCGAGGCTTGCCACTTCCCGAGGGTAGTATCTCTCGACCGGAGGTGACGCTCATGTTGAAAGTAAACCTGCTCGCATCGGTTGCCTACTTCCTTGCCGGATTGTTTGGCAAGAGCGAGGGCACGACCTGGTCGTAAGGCCAGGTGATAGGCCGGGTCCCCAACCCTTTCCTCATCATGGCCCGCGATATCCGAATCCGCCTGTTCGTCACGTCAGTGGCCATGGCCTCGGCCATTTCCGGTTTGTTGGTCTGGGAATTTCGACTGCCATTTCCAGGGTGGTGGCCGCTTGCGACTTTTGTATTTGTGGCGACTCTTCTCGAGAGCCTGAATACGCAGTTGCGGTTGGCTGCCAAGGGTTCGACGTCGTTCATCATGCATATGTCGGCCGCCCTCCTCTTTGGAGCGTGGTGGGGGGCACTGGTAGCCGCAATCTCTACTCTTTTGGGGGAAATTGCGCGAGGCAATCCACCAATCAAGATCGTCTTCAACGTCTCGCAGCGAATTCTCGCGGTCTCGCTAGCATCGCTTGCCTATCAAGCCCTTGGAGGACAGCTCCCACCTTCCTATCTGACCGGAGTCGGTGTTCTCTCGTCCCGACTTGTTCAGCGTGATCTTGGCGTGTTCTTCGTCTTTGCCGCCGTGTATTTCCTTGTGAATTCAAGTGCTGTGAATACGGCGGTCGTCCTAAGCTCTGGGCGTTCGTTTCGTGAGGTGTGGAACCTGAATACGCGTGGAGTACTGGTCTACGATCTCGCTGCTAGCGCTATCGCGGTACTTGTGGGCTGGCTGTATGCGCGCTTCGATAGTTGGCTTGGTTTTGGCTCTCTTGGACTTATCGGTGTAATCGTCCCTATCGTAGCCGTGCGCCATGTGTACGGCCTGTATCACCAATTGGAGGACAGTGGGCAGGAGTTACTTCAGGTAATGGTGAAAGCGATCGAAGCCCGAGACCCGTATACATCCGGCCATTCCGTTCGCGTGGGTGAGCTTTCAAGGGCAATCGCAGTCGAGTTTGGACTTTCAGCTAGAGAAATTGAGCAGATCGAGACCGCGGCCCTGCTTCATGACGTGGGGAAGATTCACGAGGAATTCGCGCCCCTCTTGCGCAAAGAAGGTCGCTTGACCCCTGAGGAAACGGCGCTCATGCAAACGCATTCTGCCAAGAGCGCGGACCTTGTTGGAATCATTTCGAAGTTCAAGGGATTCATTCAAGACTCCGTTCGCCATCACCATGAACGCTGGGACGGGCAGGGCTACCCGGCTGGCTTGTCGGGGAGGACAATTCCACTGGGGTCTAGGATCATTCTAATTTCGGACACTATCGATGCGATGACCACCGATCGTCCTTACAGAAAGCGGCTACCGCTTGAGGCCGTTATCTCTGAGCTTCAGAAATGCAAGGGAACTCAATTTGATCCAGCTCTCGTGGAGGTTACGATCAGCTCGGTCGCTGTGAGGCGTCTGATTTCAGGTGCTTCTACAGATCTTGTTGATCGGGACCGAGTCCCTCGCTCAAGAAGGGTGACCTGGCCCGGGCAAAGCCTTTGGAAGATTCGCGGTGCCTAGTCTCCCTACGCCCGCGACCTGCCTCGTGAGCATGCGCGACTGAAAGCCTGCTTCTTGCCGCGTTGGCAGTCGGTTCTGCCAACGTCAGCATGGGACTGACTCAGCTTGTGCTATGGTGCGCCATGCCGGTCGTCGGCAAGGCAGGAGTCAAGAGCCGCTCCTAACTCGGTCGCTCTAAGAGGAGCAAGGGCTTGCATGGGAAGTAAGCCGACCCTCGAAGCGATCTTGGCTCGATTCTCGGGCGATAGTTCCCTCTCGCAGTGGGCCTGAGCGCACAGTATCTCAACTTGATCGAGGGCGTCGTAGTCATTCAACCGCTCTTCGAATTGCTGAAGAAGTCGTATGGCTTGGGTTTCGGTAGTAGACCCCGAGCAAGTCAACGCTAACCAGCGAGCAAACGCTCCCGTCAACGCACTGCACTCTAGCCTCAATCCGTAGCCGTGCACGGCGCGAACCGCTGTTTGAAAGGCTTCTTCCCGCAAGCCTGCAAGAGCAAGCGCATCTGCCTTCCACAAACACCATGACTGGGTGATCGCGTGTGGAACGAATGACCCCAGACGCTCGTCGCATCGGTGAATTGCCTCACTCATTTTGCTGATCCTACCCGCCACAGCATGGGCAATTGCGACGGAGGAGGCAAGATGGATATCGGTGAAGAGAACTGCCTGACCATTGGAGGGAGTTGGACTGCCCTCTGCACACCTGAGTTGATCCTCGTACCTACCGAGCCTGCCATAGCACAGGGCTAGGTTGGCGCAGATCTGGGCGGTAAGAGTGTCGTTGCCCAAGAGCGCGGCATCGCGGAGGGCACGCTCGTGATGGACCGTCGCCTCTTCGTAACGACCCTGACGCCCCCGAATCGCGCCCAATCCCGTTTGAAGTTGAACCACCAAAGTGCTTGCGTGGCCTCGACTGCGTAGCTCTTCTAGGACCGCACTCGCATGTTCGTAACTCGCCTCCATCTCACCCGCTTGGAACAACAGAAGCGCCCGTGTGAGCCCCACGTGGGCCGAAGCATCGGCATCCAGCTGCAGCAGCGGCATCCGGTCAACGACCTCCAACATTGATCGCGCCAACTTGCGGTCTCTTAGAGCCGAGGTTACATGTGCGATGGCTTTAGCAGCTCGTACCCGACTGGGAGTGTGGGCGCATGTCTGCATGATATGCTGGAGACGTGGCACGAAGGCGAGCCACTCCTCCATCGGTGTTCCCAGGTACGCGCTTGCCAGTGCCGCGAACGCAAATGTCTCGTGGCTTCGCTCCTCGGATACCAGGCCATCGAGAGCCTCCAGCGCATCAAGGGATTCTCGCCAGCATCCTTGTTCCTGGAGGGCTTCCACAAGAAGAATGGTGGCATCGTGCAAAGCCTCGCCATGGAGCGACGGAAGCGCGCTCGAGAGAGCTCTGTGGGCGCTCTGCGGTGCTCCTTCTTTGATCGCCTCTCTAGCGCCACCCAGCAATTGGGGAATTGCCTCCTTCGTCCTGCCGGCACGCATGCAATGCCACGCGACTTCTAGCCTAGTGGGTGAATCAGGGTCTTTGGCGTGAAGAAGCCGGTCGGCGACTGAAGCATGCAGTGCTTTCCGTACGGACGACGGGATCGCAGCGTAGGCATGGGCTCGGATTAGGTCGTTCGCAAACTCCAGGCCCTTGGCGCCGTCCCGTAGGATGCGGACCTCCGCAAGTTGTCCCAAGGCACTCATCGTTTGCCCTAGGCTAAGATCGATCACGGAGTACATCGGCAGGTGATTGAGCCTGTGCCCCAGCACGGAGGCGAGATCGAGGGCACTCCTGGCGGCGGCCTCCAGTCCACCGACCAACCGGGAGAGGATCTGCCCGTAAGCGGCCTTGGGATCGGCGCCGCCGAGGAACTCAGCAGTCATGGCATCCAAGGCCAGCGCTATCGACTTGCTGCCATGGGTTCGCCAGTCCTGAACCAGAAGTTCGAGCGCCATAGGGAAGCCGCCGCTCGCGCCGATCAAGGAGCGCTGTACGGCGGCACTCGGCTTCGCCTCATCTGGCGGAAGTAGACAGGCAAGCAGTTCGAGAGTTTCGCTTACACCAAAGGGCGCTAGCGATACTTCCTGTCCACCGAGGCGGCCAAGGCTCTCTCGGAGGATCGCCGCCTGTGTCGCATGTTTGAGCTCACCTGCACGGGCCGTGAAAAACGCCAGTATCTTCTCATGGGCTGTTCGCCGGAGCGCGAGATGGAGCACCGCAAGGCTGGGCTCATCGGCGAGGTGGAGATCATCAACAACCAGAATGAGAGGATGTTCCTCCGCGATCGCGCTGAGCAGCTGATGGAAAGATTCGGTGAGGCGTATTCGTGCGGTTTCGCCCTGCGTGTCCGTGGGTATCGGCAGCGTAGGGAAGCGGCGACGCACTTCCGGCGCCGTGCGAGCGAGGTCCGCGAGCGCTTCGGGGGGAGTCGCGGAGGCGCCTGGGCGATCGAGCAATGCGACGATCAGTCCGCCGAGCGTGGCAAAGGGGATGTTCCGCTCGAGATCGTACGACTGTGCGCGGGCTACCGAGGCTCCTTCTAGGGCTGCGGTAGTAGTGAGCCGCTCGACCAAGGTTGTCTTGCCTACCCCAGAGTCCCCGATCACTAGGGAATGGACCACTTTTCCCTGCTGGAGTTGCACCCAAGCACCGTAGAGCAGGCCGTACTCCCGTGCCCGACCAACGAAGGCGCGCTCGCGTCCATGGTCCTTTTGCCGGATCGGAATGTCATCGATGACCGTACGCTCCCACCCACCCCTGCGCATTCGCGCTGCCATCTGTGCGACCGGGGTGGACGGGGTGGCGTGGAGTTCCTGAAGCAGCCTCCCCTTCCACTCCTCGAACACCCTCAACGCCGTTAGCCGATCCCCGGCTAGTGCCCGCGCCTCCATCTTCGCCCGAATCGCGTCCTCGCTCAGGTCATCCAACGCGAGCATGCGGTCCGCCAACTGCTCGATCTGTCGGGAATCGCCGATTCGGCGGCAGCGATCGATTAGGACGACGAGCGCATCCTTGATCACCGGAAGTAGACGGGCCTGCTGCCGGTCCTTCCACAGGGCGAACTCGGGCGCATCGGGAATCTCGAAACCGTCCAAGAAGGCGGCCACGTCGAGCAACCCCGTGGCTTCCGACCCGAGGATGTCCTTGGCCAGGAGCCGGTCCAGGTCGAGCGTCAATCTTTCGATTCGCAACGTGACGTGGTCACGCGTTGCCTCGAGCGCCCCCACCCCCAAGCGGGGCCGCAAGACAGAGAGCGCGGTCGCCAGCGAGTGCCTGGCCTCCGCAAGCTCGGCCTTAGGCCAGAGAAACCCTGCCAGCCGATCGCGTCGATGGGCGCGGCGGTTCTCCACGGCCAGGTAGACCAGGAGTGCGAGGTGCTTCTTGGTTCGAAATCGAATCGGCTCGCCATTGGGGGCGAATAGCGCCGGTTGCCCCAAGCAGCGGAGATGGTGCCGGGGTTCCATGAGGACTCACTTGAGGGGATAGTCAAGACTATGCAGCGGTTACAACTCTTCGTCAACGGAATTGGGAGGGCGCGAGGGTTGGTGTTGACGATCTGTCATCTTGACGACCGGGAGGCGATCCGCTGGCTGGCTGCACCGACGACCTCCCGCGCCTGATCGCCGCCACACTCTACGGCACCGGGACGTTCGACGGCGCCACCGGGCTCCCTCCGACTCCGCTGCGCCGGCTGCGCGGCGACCCCGGGGTGGGGTTTGTCGGGTCACCCCGAGCCCTTCGCCGCGCTCCAGGTGAACTCCGAAATAGGGACATGCCCCTGGGCAGGCCCCTTTTGCGGAGCCGGTTCTGAGTGCACCGGAGGGCTCGGGGTGACTCCCGGGTACCCCTACTCCACCTCCGGCCGCCCGAACATGAGCCGGATCAGCGGCTGGTCCTCCGGCTGCGACAGCACATACACATGGTCGCCCGGCCGGAGCGTCGTCGAGCCCCTCGGCGGGATGAGCCGGTTGCCCCGGACGATGAGCGTCACCGACGACCCCTCGGGAAAGTCCAGATCCCTGAGCTCCACCCCCGATACCACTAGCGCCTCGTCGATGTAGAACGAGATCAGCTCCCCCTCGAGCGGGAGACGCGACTCGATCGCCAGCACCGCATGCGGCGCCGGCGGCTCCGCCTTCTGCAGCCCGAGCCGCCGCGTCACCCACGCCACCGTCGCCCCCGGCACCAGCGCGTTAGCCACCACGATGAAGAACACGAGATGAAAGATCCGGTCAGCGCCCGCCGCGCCCACCAGCACCGGATACGTCGCCAGCACGATCGGCACGGCACCCCGGAGCCCCACCCACCCGATGTACAGCCTCTCCCGCCATGGGTAGCGGAACGGCGCCAGGCAGAGCCCCACCACTAGCGGCCGCGTCACGAAGGCGAGTAGCAGCGCCAGGCCGAGCCCGGGAGCCGCCACCTCGAGTAGCCCGCTCGGATAGACCAGCAGGCCAAGGATGAGAAACATTCCGATCTGCGCCAGCCAGGCCAGGGCGTCGTGCACCCGCAGCAGCCCCGCGTGATAGGGCAGCGGGCCGTTCCCCAGCACCATCCCGGCCAGGTAGACGGCCAGGAACCCGCTCCCGTGGACCAGCGTTGTCACACCGTAGGCCAGCAGCGCCAGTGCAAGGGTGAGCGCGGGATAGAGCCCGCCCGTGGGCAGCGGGTACCGCCGGAGCAGCTGCCGGCCGCCGAGCCCGATTCCCACGCCGAGCGCGCCGCCCACGGCGAGCTGGAGTAGAATCTCCAGCGCCAGCCGCACGGGGGAGACCTCGCCCGGGTGTATCAGATTGGCGGTGAGCGCCGTAGTGAGGATCACCGCCACCGGGTCGTTGAGGCCCGACTCGAGCTCGAGCGTGGTGCCGACCCGCCGCTTGAGTTGGAGCCCGCTCCCCCGCAAGACCGCGAACACGGACGCTGCGTCGGTGGACGAGACGACCGCGCCAAGCACCAGCGCCTGCGGCCAGGTGAGCCCCCAGAGGTGGGCGGGGACCGCGATGACGACCGCGGTGAGGGCCACGCCCATGGTGGCGAGCAGGCCTGCCGGCGCCCAGGTTCGGCGGAGCGCCGCGAGCGGGGTATTGAGCCCGCCGTCGAACAGGATGAGCGCCAGCGCCAGCGATCCCATCCGGAAGGCGAACCCATAGTCCTCGAACGCGATCCGGCCGATGCCCTCGGAGCCGGCCAGCATGCCGATCAGGAGGAAGAGGAGCGCGATGGGCACACCGATCCGCTGCGACGCGCGGCTGAACAGCACGCTCGCCGCCATGAGCACACCGGCGGTGGCGAGGAGCAGGGCGGTCCCGAACGGTTCGGTCGTGGGCATCGTGCCTGAGGTTAGCGCTCGGCTGGCGTCGTGCGCCAGAGGAAGGCGATACTTGAGCCCATGACCCACGAGTCTTTCGCCGCCACCCTGGCTCTGATCGGGATCGTGATCCTGGTCTCCTCGCTGCTCTCGGGCGCGGTCGAACGGACCGGCCTGCCCCACGTCGCGATCTTCCTCCTGCTCGGCGCCGTGCTGGGGCCCGCAGGGCTCGGCGTGGTCGAGCTGACGCTCCACTCGCCCTCGCTCCAGGTCATCGCCACCCTCGGCCTCGTGCTCGTGTTGTTCAGCGATGCCATCGGCATGGACATCGGGGAGGTGCGGCAGCAGCGCCGGCTGGCGCTGCTCATTCTCGGCCCGGGGACGCTGATCCCCGCGGCGCTCATCGCACTGGCCGCCTGGCTGCTGCTCGGCCTTTCCCTCCCGCCCGCGGCGATCCTCGGCGCTGCGCTCGCCTCCACCGACCCGGTGCTGCTCCGCACCCTGGTGCGGAGCCCGGGCCTGCCGCCGTCCGCCAAGGTGGGGCTCCGGCTCGAGAGCGGCATGAACGACGTCATCCTGCTCCCGATCGTGGTGCTGAGCATGCTGGCGCTCCGGGCGAGCGGCGCCGCCCCAGCCTGGGAGGTGGGGAGCCACGCCGTCGGCTTGTTCCTGCTCGGCCCGATGCTCGGTGTGTTCGGCGGCTACGTTGCGATCACACTACTGGAGCGGGTCCGCCGCAAGGTCGGCGTGCGGCGGGACTACGAGTCGCTCTATGCCCTGGGCGTGGCCTTCACCGTCTACGCGGGGGCCGAGGCGGTCGGGGGCAGCGGGTTCCTGGCGGCTTTCGCGGCGGGGCTCACGATCGCGGCGCTCGACGTCGAGCTGTGCGACTGCTTCCTGGACTACGGGGAGGCGTCGGCCGAGATGTTCCTGCTGCTCACCTTCGTGGCCTTCGGGGCGGGGCTCATCTGGACCGGGCTGACGGTGGCGGACTGGCGGACAGTGGCGTTCGCGCTGGTGGCGCTCGCGCTCCGCACGCTGGTGCTGCTTCCCGTGCTCGCGCAGGCCGGCGTGGACCGGCGCAGCCGGCGCCTCATCGCCTGGTTCGGCCCCCGGGGTTTGAGCTCGCTGCTGCTGGTGCTGCTGCCCGTGTTCGGCGGGGTCCCGGGATC
>Ga0209797_10000874_pt1 | contig 15129 bp, 16 predicted proteins | sample DOMMetBare3Fresh_2_FD_187472 | JGI IMG/M metagenome (GOLD analysis project Ga0209797, IMG submission 187472) | Wetland sediment microbial communities from St. Louis River estuary, USA, under dissolved organic matter induced mercury methylation -... | ecosystem: Environmental > Aquatic >... | reverse complement strand
CGCGCGGTGGACGGCGTCTCGTTCGAGGTCGGTCGAGGGGAGACGCTCGCCCTGGTGGGCGAGAGCGGCTGCGGCAAGTCGTCGGTGGGTCGCACCATCCTCCGGCTGCAGGAGCCGACCAGCGGACAGGCGCTGTTCGAGGGAACCGACGTGTTCTCGCTCGACCGGACCGCGCTGCGCCGGCTGCGGCGCCGGATGCAGATCATCTTCCAGGACCCGTACAGCAGCCTCAACCCGCGCATGACCATCGGCGCGGCCGTGGCCGAGGGGATCGAGATCCACCGGCTGGCCGCCGGCGCGGAGATCGGCCGCCGGGTTGCCGCCCTCCTCGAAGAGGTGGGCCTCGACCCCGCCTACGCTCGGCGTTACCCCCACGAGTTCTCGGGTGGGCAGCGCCAGCGCATCGGGATCGCGCGCGCGCTGGCCGTCGAGCCGGCATTCATCGTGTGCGACGAGCCGGTGTCCGCGCTCGATGTGTCCGTGCAGGCGCAGGTGTTGAACCTGCTCGCGGATCTGCAGCGGGACCGCGGCCTCTCCTACCTCTTCATCGCGCACGACCTCGCGGTGGTCCGGCAGATCGCGCGGCGGGTGGCGGTCATGTACCTGGGCCGCATCGTCGAGGCCGGCCCGACCGAGGACCTGCTGTCCGCCCCACGCCACCCCTACACCGTGGCGCTGCTCTCGGCCGTGCCGGAGCCCGATCCCGTGCACCGCCGGACACGGATCGTGCTTCGCGGCGACCTGCCCAGCCCATCCAATCCGCCACCGGGCTGCCCCTTTCATACGCGGTGCTTCCACCCCGCCAGGAACGAGCGGTGCCTCACCGAGCTGCCTGTGCTGCGCCCGGTCGGCGCCACCAGCGCCGCCTGCCACTATGCGGAGAGCACCCCGCTCCCGACGGCAGTCGAGCTGGGCGAAGCCTGAAAACGACCACGGGGGTGATGTCGTGAATTCGCCGTTCGATCCCGCACGCCAGCCGTTCACGCAGGTCGATGCGTTCACCGCTCAGCCCTTCGCGGGCAACCCGGCGGCCGTCTGCGTAATGCCCGCCGAGCGTGACGCGGACTGGATGCAGCTCGTGGCCCGCGAGATGAACCTGGCCGAGACAGCGTTCCTGGTCCAGCGCCCTGACGGCTGGGATCTGAGGTGGTTCACCCCCACGGTCGAAGTGGATCTCTGCGGCCACGCGACCCTCGCCAGCGCGCACGTCCTCTGGGAAGAAAGGCACCTGCCCGCCGAGGCGACGGCCCGGTTCCATACCCGGAGCGGGCTGCTGACCGCTAAACGCGGGAATGGGCTCATCTGGCTCGACTTTCCCTCGACACCCGCCGTCGAGGCGCCCGCCCCGCCGGAGCTGGCGCGGGCGTTGGGAGTGCCGCTGCTGTTCGTCGGCCAGACGCCGTTCGACTACCTGGTCGAAGTGGACTCCGAGGACACGGTCCGCCGGCTCGCGCCCGACATCACGCTCCTCGGTCGGCTGACGACGCGCGGCGTCATCGTGACTGCAGCGTCGGCCAGCAGCGAGCAGGAGTTCGTCAGCCGGTTCTTCGCTCCTGCTGCGGGCGTCCCGGAAGATCCGGTCACCGGATCCGCGCACTGCGCGCTCGCGCCCTACTGGGGTGCACGGCTGGGTCGCACCGAACTGCGTGGCTACCAGGCCTCCGCGCGAGGCGGCCTCGTGCGGGTACGGCTGGCGGGTGACCGAGTGCATCTCGGCGGGCACGCGGTGACCATGCTCCGGGGAGAGCTGTTGCATTGAATCCGGTCGAGGCGTTCGAGAGGCTGGACCTGCGGGTGGGCCGGATCGTGCGGGCCGAACCCAACGAGCGGGCGCGGAAGCCGTCGTACAAGCTCCGGATAGACTTCGGTCCGCTGGGCGAGAAGTCGTCCAGCGCGCAGCTTCGGGCGCTCTACTCCGCGGAGGACCTGGTCGGCCGCCTGGTGATCGCGGCGGTCAACCTGGGCACGCGCAACATCGCGGGATTTCCGTCGGAGGTGCTGGTGCTCGGAGTGCCGGACGAGCGGGGCGAGGTCGTGCTGCTTGCCGCCGAGCGGGAGGTCCCGCTCGGCGGGAGGGTGTACTAGCGGGTCTCGTCGGGGACGGGTCGGACCACGAGCCCGGTGACGGCCCCGTCTTTCGCCAGACTCCATTCGATCAGCATCGGCCGGCGCGAGGTATCGAACGACGCGGTTCGCTGGTAGACATGAAAGGAGGCGAGGTCGTCGAGGCGCTCGTCGATCGCACGGCGCTCCGGACCGAGCCGGCTCACGGTTCGGCCGGCGAAGGACGCCAGATCTGCCACGCTGCCGAAGCTCTGGCGCATCTCCGGCGCGAACCGGTCCCACAGCTTCTCGTACTGGCTGCCGTAGAGCCAGGTAGTATACAGGCGTCCCTGCTCGAGCAGCGTCCGCGGGTGCTCCTCCCCCCGCGGGGCACAGGCGGCCATGGCCGCCGCGCCGATCAGTCCCCACGTTCTCGCGCGCATCAGTCGTTCTCCGCTATTCGGCCGGACGCCGAACCCCCATCCCGGGAGCAGCCATGCGGGTCTACATCTCCGTCGACATGGAAGGGGTGGCTGGCGTCGTACACGAGGATCAGACCGATCCGGTCGATCCGCACCATGCGGGAGATTATAACAGGTTCCGGCGCCTCATGACGGCCGAAGCCAACGCCGCCGTCGAGGGCGCACTCGCCGCCGGGGCGAAGCGCGTGCTGGTGAACGACAGCCATTGGCTGATGATGAACATTCTCGCGGAGGAGCTGCACCCGGCCGCGGAGCTGCTGAGCGGCGGCCCGAAGGCGCGGTCGATGGTCGAGGGCGTCGAGGACGGCTTCGACGCCGCGCTCTTCGTCGGCTACCACGCGCGGGCGGGGACGGGGCACGCGATCATCGATCATACGTATACCAGTCGAGTGCATGAGGCGCGCCTCAACGGCCGTCCCGTCGGCGAGCTCGCCATCAACGCCGCGCTCGCCGGCACGTACGACGTGCCCGTGGCCCTCGTGAGCGGCGACCAGGCGCTGGCCGCCGAGGCGCGGGAGCTCCTCGGGCCGACGATCGAGACGGTCGTCGTGAAGCAGGCGGTGGGCCGGTTCGCCGCGCGAAGCGTCGCCCCGGCGGAAGCCTGCCGCCGGATCCGGGAGGGGACCATCGGCGCGCTCGGCCGTCGGCATGCGCCCCTTCGCCTCTCCGCGCCAATCCGGCTCGAGGTGGACTTCGCCCTGACCCAGATGGCCGACATGGCCGAGCTGTGTCCGGGCGCCGTGCGCACCGCCGGGCGGACCGTCGCCTTCACCCACGACGAGTACCGCGAGGTCTTCCGGGCGTGGCGGACGCTCCATAACCTCGCGAGTGTGGAGTAGGCAGTCATGCGGACCGGCATGGCTGGCCAGCTACCCGGTCTGCACTCGGCGGTGCCGACGACCGCGGGCGTCCCCAACTATATTGGGCTTCCATGCTCTCCAAGAAGACCAAGTATGCCATCAAGGCACTGCTCGCGCTCACCGAGCACGGTCGCGAGGAGCCGATGCGGATCGCGGATATCGCCCGCGAGCAGCAGATCCCGCCGAAGTTTCTCGAGCTCATCCTGCTCGCCCTCAAGCACCAGGGCCTGGTGCGGAGCCGGAAAGGAAAGGGCGGCGGCTATCTTCTCGCCCGCAAGCCCGACGACATCTATCTGGGCCAGGTCGTCCGGATGTTCGAGGGGCCGTTGGCGCCGGTCCCATGCGCCAGCCAGACTGCGTACGAGCGATGCTCGGATTGCCGCGATGAGGCGGTGTGCGGCGTGCACATCGCCATGAAGAAGGTGCGCGACGCGACCGCGAAGATCCTCGACAACACCAGTCTTGCCTTGCTGACCCGGCAAATGGACCGGGCTTCCCATCATCCGATTCTGACCTGAGGCGTCCGGGCCTTCCCATCCCCGCCTTCACTGTGGCACGCCATTTGCCTATTTACTCGATCAAGTAGATAGGGTAAATAGCATCATGTCTCCCCGCCCTACGCTGTCGGCGGCCGACGACGGCCGCGACGACCCGCCCACGCTGACCCTGGCGCTTCTCCAGGAGCTTCGCCGGGCCCTGTGCTCGATCCGCTACGGCACGATCGAGCTGGTGATCCACGACGGCCGGGTGGTGCAGCTCGAGCGGCGGGAGAAAGTCCGTTTCGAACAAGAAGTTACGCGCGAGCAACGCTAGCAGGTTCCCGCGGGGCCGTGCCGCACGGCGAACCCCGCCACCGGACCAACCGGACCACCCGACGTCCCACACCTCGAGAGATCGGGAGAACATGCATGAGCACGGTCCGGCGGTGGGTCAGACACATCGTACTGGTCAGCGGAGGCGTTGTGGCCGCGCCACGCCTTGTGGCACAACAGCCCGGGTCGTCGCCCGACAGCGTGCCGCCGTCGTTGGAGGCACGACTGGACGAGCTGGACCAGCAGATTCGGGTGTTGCAGCGGCTCCGCGAGCTTGCGGCCGATAGCACGGCCGCCGCAGCCAGGGACAAGGTCTCGGCTACGGCGAGTGCCAAGGACGGGTTCAGCATCAAGTCGGCGGACGGGAAGCACAGCCTCAAGTTGCGTGGGCTCATCCAGACCGATGCCCGCGTCTTCCTCTCCGATGGTAGCGCTCCGGTGACGAACACGTTCTTCATCCGGCGTGCCCGCCCGATCCTGGACGTCACGGTCGGCAAGTACCTCGAGGCTCGCCTGCAGCCCGATTTCGCCCAGGGCACGACAACGCTGTTCGACGCCTACGCCGACGTGAAGGTGACGCCGGGTTCCGCCGTACGTGTGGGCAAGTTCAAGCCGCCAGTGGATCTCGAGCGGCTGCAGAGCGCCAGCGACATCGTCTTCGCCGAACGGGCACTCGCGACCAATCTGGCCCCCAACCGCGACATCGGGCTTCAGCTCTCGGGCAACGTCTCGAGCGGCGGCGTGTCATGGCAGGTCGGCGTCTTCAACGGCGTCCCCGACCTCGGCAACGGCGACGGTGACGTGAGCGACGCCAAGGATTTCGCGGGCCGTGTCTTCGTTCAGCCGTTCAAGTCCGGATCGCTCGCGGGCTTCGGCGTCGGCATCGCGGGGACAACGGGGCTCGAGCGGGGGACCACGGGGGCACCTGCCCTTGGCTCGTACCGGACGCCCGGCCAGCAGACCTGGTTCCGCTATGCGAGCAGCACGACCACGCCCGCGAACAACGTCTTCGCCGACGGACGCCGCTCTCGCCTGACCCCGCAGGCGTACTTCTATAGGGGGCCGCTCGGCCTGCACGGCGAGTACATCCGGTCCTGGCAGGCGGTGACCCGCAATGGCCAGGCGACGGTCAAGCTCAAGCACACTGCCTGGCAGACGACCGGCTCCGTATTCCTCACCGGCGAGAAGAACTCCTTCAGGAGCGCCGCGCCCAAGCGGCCCTTCGATCCGGCGGCGGGCACATTCGGCGGCCTGGAGCTCGCGGGCCGGTACAGCGAGCTCAGCATCGACAACGCCACCTTCCCTACCTACGCGAACCCGGCGAGCACGCCGAACAAGGCCAAGGCGTGGGCGGTCGGGCTCAACTGGTATCTCGCGCGGGCCATCAAGGTCGCGGTGGACTACGAGCACACGACCTTCACTGGCGGCACGGCGACGGGCGACCGCGAGGCCGAGAACTTCGTCGTCACCCGCGTGCAGCACTCGTTCTGATGCGAACCCCCAAGAGAGGCATGCCGAAGACCATGCGTATCCGACTCGCGCTCCGCGGCTCGCTGGCCCTCCTCGCGCTCACGGACGGCGCGGGACTCGCCGCCGCCCAGGCGCCCAAGCCGGCGACCCTGCTCAACGTGTCATACGATCCCACGCGTGAGCTCTACGAGGACTTCAATCAGCAGTTCGCCGCCTACTGGAAGGGCAAGATTGCCGGCCAGGACGTCACGATCCGGCAGTCGCACGGCGGCTCGGGCAAGCAGGCCCGCTCGGTGATCGACGGACTCGAGGCCGACGTGGTCACGCTGGCGCTCGCTTACGACATCGACCAGATCGCCGAGAAGGCGCGGCTGCTGCCAGCCACCTGGCAGAGCCGGCTGCCCAACAACAGCTCGCCCTACACCTCGACCATCGTGCTGCTGGTGCGAAAGGGCAATCCGAAGCAGATCCGCGACTGGGGCGATCTAGCGAAGCCGGGGGTCTCGGTCGTGACCCCCAACCCCAAGACCTCGGGGGGTGCGCGCTGGAACTACCTGGCGGCGTGGGCCTGGGCGCTGCGGCAGCCCGGCGGCAACGACGCGATGGCAAAGCAGTTCGTGACGCGGCTCTACAAGGGCGTGCCGGTGCTCGACGCCGGCGCCCGCGGGGCCACGACAACCTTCGTCGAGCGCGGCATCGGCGACGTGCTGATCGCATGGGAGAACGAGGCGCTCCTCGCCATCAAGGAGCTGGGGCCGGGCAAGTTCGAGGTCGTCACGCCCTCCATGAGCATCCTGGCGGAGCCGCCGGTGGCGGTGGTCGACAAGGTCGCCAACAAGCGCGGCACCCGCGCGGTGGCGCAGGCCTACCTAGAGTACCTGTACACCGAGGCGGGGCAGGAGACCGCAGCGCGCCATTTCTACCGGCCGCGGCTGGCCGCGGTGGCGGCCAAGTATGCGGCGCAATTTCCCAAGGTGACGCTCGTGACCGTGGACGAGGTGTTCGGCGGCTGGAAGCAGGCGCACGAGACGCACTTCGCCGACGGCGCGCTGTTTGACCAGATCTACCAGCCGGGGCGCTAGCCCCGGCCGGCTGTCTACCCCTACGAAGGGATGACGATGCGGAAGACGTCGCGAAGCGTGCTCCCCGGGTTCGGGCTCAGCCTCGGGATCACCTGCGCCTACCTCAGCCTGATCGTGCTGCTCCCGCTAGCCACGGTGTTCGCCCGGACGACGGACCTCACGTGGCCGGTCTTCTGGGGCACGATCTCGAATCCCCGGGTCGTGGCGTCGTATCGCGTGACCTTCGGCGCCTCGTTCCTCGCGGCGGTCGTGAACACTGTCTTCGGCTTCCTGGTGGCATGGGTGCTCATCCGCTACCGGTTTCCCGGACGGCGGCTCATCGACGCCGCGGTCGACCTGCCGTTTGCCCTCCCGACGGCGGTCGCCGGCATCGCCCTGACCACGCTCTATGCTCCCAACGGCTGGATCGGGAGCCGCCTCGAGCCGTTCGGGATCAAGGTGTCCTACACTTGGATCGGGATCACGGTGGCGCTGATCTTCATCGGCCTGCCGTTCGTCGTGCGGACCGTGCAGCCGGTGCTCGACGACCTCGAGGCCGAGGTCGAGGAAGCAGCCGCGAGTCTCGGCGCGAACCGCTGGCAGACGTTCACGCGGGTAGTGTTCCCGACGGTGGCCCCAGCGCTGCTCACCGGCTTCGCCCTCGCCTTCGCCCGCGCGGTGGGGGAGTACGGCTCGGTGGTGTTCATCTCGGGCAACATGCCGATGAAGACCGAGATTGTCCCCCTCCTCATCATCACCAAGCTGGAGCAGTACGACTACGCGGGCGCCACCGCCGTGGCGCTCGTGATGCTGCTCGCGTCCTTCGTGCTCCTCCTGGCGATCAACCTGCTGCAGTGGGCGGCTCGGCGCCGCGCGGCGGCCTGAGCCATGGCGACCGTTGCCCTCTCCCGCACCGCCGCCGCGCCCCGTGCCGTCGCCCGCGCCACGGGCGAGTCCCGCGCCGTTCGCTGGGCGCTGACCGCGCTCGCGCTCGTGTTCCTTGGCTTAATGCTGATGCTCCCGCTGGTGCTGGTCTTCACCGAAGCCTTCGCCAAGGGGACACAGGCGTATCTCGACGCCATCCGCGAGCCGGACGCGCTCAGCGCGGCACGGCTCACGCTCCTGATCGCCTCGATCGCGGTGCCCATCAACCTGGTGTTCGGTGTGGCGGCGGCGTGGTGCATCTCCAAGTTCGAATTCCTCGGCAAGAACCTGCTCATCACCCTGATCGACCTGCCGTTCGCCGTCTCGCCGGTCGTCTCCGGGATGATTTTCGTCCTCCTGTTCGGGGCCCACGGCTGGTTCGGCCCCTGGCTCTCCGACCACAACATCAAGATCATCTTCGCCGTGCCCGGGATGGTGCTCGCCACCACCTTCGTCACAGCCCCGTTCGTCGCGCGAGAACTCATTCCCCTCATGCAGGAGCAGGGCGCGGAGGAGGAAGAAGCCGCCGTGGTGCTCGGCGCCAACGGCTGGCAGACGTTCGTCCGGGTGACGCTCCCGAACATCAAGTGGGGTCTGCTGTACGGGCTCATCCTCTGCAATGCCCGCGCGATGGGGGAGTTCGGCGCGGTGTCCGTAGTCTCGGGCCACATCCGCGGCGAGACCAACACCCTCCCACTCCACGTGGAGATTCTCTACAACGAGTACGCCTTTGCCGCGAGTTTCGCGGCGGCGAGCGTACTCACCCTGCTGGCGCTCGTCACCCTCGCCCTCAAGACCGCCGTGGAGTGGCAGCAGCGGCGCGCCCTGGCCGAGGTCGCCGAGGCCGAAGGCGCACCGGAAAGGATCGACGCATGAGCATCGAAGTCCGCCATCTCCACAAGGCGTTCGGGTCGTTCGTGGCCCTGGACGACGTGAGCCTCGACGTTCCCGGCGGAGAGCTGGTCGCGCTGCTCGGTCCCTCCGGCTCCGGCAAGACCACGCTCCTCCGCATCATCGCAGGCCTCGAGCCGGCCGACCGGGGCAGCATCCATTTCCACGGCGAGGACGCCACCGACCAGCCGGTGCGCGAGCGACAAGTGGGCTTCGTGTTCCAGCACTACGCGCTCTTCCGCCATATGAGCGTGTTCGAGAACGTCGCGTTCGGGCTGCGGGTCCGGCCCCGGGCGGTCCGCCCATCGGAGGCGGAGATCCGCGATACCGTCATGGGGCTGCTGCACCTGGTGCAGCTCGACGTCCTGGCCAAGCGGCGGCCGTCGGAGCTGTCGGGCGGTCAGCGGCAGCGCGTGGCACTCGCCCGGGCGCTGGCGGTGAAGCCCAAGGTGCTCCTGCTCGACGAGCCGTTCGGCGCGCTCGACGCCAAGGTGCGGAAGGAGCTCCGCCGCTGGCTCCGGCGGCTCCACGAGGAGGTGCACGTGACGAGCGTGTTCGTCACGCACGATCAGGAGGAGGCGCTGGAGGTGTCGGACCGGGTGGTGATCATGAACGAGGGGCGGATCGAGCAGAGCGGCACGCCCGAGAGCGTCTACGAGCATCCGGCGACGCCGTTCGTCTACGGCTTCCTCGGTGACGTGAATCTGTTCCACGGGCGGATCGATCAGGGGCGAGTGACCATCGGCGGGAGCGAGTTGGACGCGCCGGAGTGGGCCGACGTGCGGGACCAGGCCGGGCTGGCGTACGTCCGCACGTATGACGTTGACGTCGCTGCGTTGCCCACCGGGTCGGCGTCGATGGAGGCGGTGGTGCGACGCGTTCGCGCGTTCGGCCCGATCGTCCGCCTCGAGCTGACCCTCTCGGACGGGGAGCGGACGATCGAGGCCCATCTGCCGCGGGATCGGTTCGAGGCCCTGGCCGTGACTCACGGTCAGCGAGTCTATGTCTCTCCGAAACACGTACGCGTGTTCGCGGGAGAGTGATCCATCGCCCCGTTCGGAGTGACACCCGCCGCTACCGACCGAGCGCCGCCCGCTCCTCCGCGGCTTCTTCCGGCACCCGCTTCCAGCGGGTGATCTCCGTCATCCAGCCCGCATTCTTCCGCCGCTCGAACGACGCCCTGAGGTGCGGCGTGGCCTTGTGGTCCTCGAGTGCCTGCGCGCTCCGCCACACTTCGACGCGCATGAACCGCCCCGGCCGATCCACCGACTCGTACAGGTCGTAGGCGATGGCCCCCGCCTCGGCGCGGGTCGGGGCGGTGAGCGAGAGCAGCTCGCGCTTGACCTCCTCGTCCTTGCCCGGCTGGCCCTGCACGAAGGTGACTGCGGTCAGAAAGTCGTTCAACGCCGCTTGCCCTTCCGCGGTCGCGGGCTCGAACGGCGACCCCTTGAGCTCGACGAGAATCCCGTGCGCGTCGGTGTCGCCGATGTTGGTGGGCGAGTGCATCACCGCCTCGCTGAAGAGCACGTCGCCCGCCTTGGCCTCGCGCGTGGCCGTCCGGCCACCGGGCAGCTTGAACATGATCTTGAACGGCTCGAGGACGTACAGGACCTGCGCCGGATGCGTGTGGAACTTCTCCGTCGCTCCCTTCCTGAGCCGGAAGTCGAGCACCCGCACTCGGTCGTTCTCGACCAGCACCTTGTAGTTGTCCGGGTATCGGGGCACCGGATCCTGGGCCGTGAGGCCGGGGGAGACTGACAGCAGCAGCGCCGCGGCAGCGGCGAGCGGGCGGATGGCGAACATCGTGGACCTCCCCGCGGGTGAAGCCTCCCCTCGACGCGAGTGGGCGGCCGCAGGGTGTAACGCGGGTGCGGGGAGCGGGGTTCCGGCGGAGGAGAGAGTGATCCCGCGCCCGACTCCGTGGAACCAATCCCAGACCGACGGCATTAGAGCCCCAGTCACCGTGCACCCGTTCCCCCTGCTGAGGAGCTGCACCCCATGAGATTCTCCGGCCCAGCCCTGGTCGTCGCGGCGCTTCTGGCCGTGGCCTCCCGGGCCCACGCGCAGACCACCGACACCAAGACCACCCTGACCCTCGACGGCGCCAAGGTCGTAGCGGCCGCCGCCGCCGCCGAGGCGAAGAAGGGCAACGAGGGCGCCTCGATCGCCGTCGTGGACGACGGCGGCAATCTCATGTACCTGGAGCGGCTGCAGCCCACGTTTCCGATGGGCGCGACGATCTCTACCGAGAAGGCCCGTACCGCCGCCCTCTTTCAGAAGCCCACCAAGATCCTCGAGGACGCCATCGTCGGCGGCCGGACGCCGCTGCTCAACGTCTGGTCGGCGCCACTCAACGGGGGTGAGCCGATCGTGGTGAACGGACAGGTTGTCGGCGCGATCGGCGTGAGTGGGGCCTCGAGCGCCGCGCGTGACGCCGTCATCGCACTCGCTGGCGCCGCGGCCTTGGGCGGCAAGACCAGCGCGGCCAAGTGAGGAGCCCGACCATGCGATTCCAGACCTGGCTGGTGGCCGCCGTCCTGGCCACCCTGCCCCTCGGCGCCGCCCATGCGCAGGCGAGCGACGCCGCCGTCAGCCACATTCCCTCGGACCGGGTGAAGGCGGCCTTCGCCAAGGGCGTGCCGATGATCGAGGTCGGCGACTACAAGATCCACGCGAGTCGGCGCGAGGGTCCCGGCATGGCCGAGATCCACACCCGCGACACCGATATCGCCTACATCCTCCAGGGATCGGCGACGCTCGTCACCGGCGGCACGGCGGTCGGCGTGAAGCAAACCGGACCCGAGGAGCTGCGCGGCACCGCCATCGAAGGCGGCGAGACCCGGGAGCTCGAGGTGGGCGACGTTGTCGTGATCCCGAACGGCACCCCGCACTGGTTCAAGACCGTGAAGGCGCCGTTCCTCTACTACGTGGTGAAGGTGCGCCAGGCCGGCCGCGAGACGGCGTCGGGGGCGATGTGAGCCGCCCCGCGCTCGCGACGCTCGCCGCGCCGGTGGCGCTGGCACTGGCCGCGCTCGGGGCGCCCCGGTTGAGCGCGGCGCAGGCCACGGTCGATCTCCCGCTGGTGCTTCCGGCCGCGGTGATCGATCTCCGCACCGCCGAAGGCGCGGCGCTGGTCGGCGCCCAGTGGCGCTACAGTGACGCCCGTATCATCGAGGTTGACCACCACGCGCCGGGACCGGACCTCCGGCCATCCGGTCCCGCCAATCGGACCAATGACATCACCCCACACGCCGGCGCCGCGGACTTCGACGACTCCGCCTGGGAGGCGATCGCCCCCGAGGGGCTCGAGATGCGCCGCGGCAACGGGCGGCTGGCCTTCAACTGGTACCGGACCAAGATCACGCTGCCGGCCACGGTCGCCGGCTTTGACGTCGCCGGCTCCACGGTGGTCTTCGAGCTGGTCGTGGACGACTACGCCGAGGTCTGGGTGGATGGGCAGCTGCCGCTCGTGCTGGGCCAGACCGGCGGCCAGCTGGTGAAGGGATTCAACGCTCCGAACCGGGTGGTGCTGACGCGGGACGCTCGGCCCGGGCAGGAGATCCGGCTCAGCGTGTTCGGCATCAACGGCCCGGTGTCGAACCCCCCGGTCAACTTCATCTGGATCCGCTCGGCGACGCTCGATTTCTACCCCAAGGGCCGCCTCGGGGCCGGGCAGCCGTCGGCGGGCAAGGTGATACGGCTCGATCCCGGGCTCGACGAGATCGTGCCCAAAGGCGCGAAGGTCGAGAAGCTCGCCAGCGGCTTCCAGTTCATCGAGGGGCCGATCTGGCACCCCGACGGCTACCTGCTCTTCAGCGACCCCAACGCCAACACGATCTACCGGTGGACGCCGGACGGCTCGGTGTCGGTGTTCCGTTCCAAGAGCGGGTACACGGGTACCGACATCGGCGAGTACCACCAGCCGGGGTCGAATGGCCTGACTCTCGACCCGAATGGGCTACTGACCATCGATGAGCACGGCAACCGGCGCGTCACCCGGCTCGAGCGGACCGGCAAGATCACCGTCCTGGCCGACCGCTACGACGGCAAGCGGCTCAACAGCCCGAACGACCTGGTCTACCGCTCGGATGGGACGCTCTACTTCACCGATCCGCCGTTCGGCCTGCCGAAGGCGTTCGACGACCCGCGGAAGGAGCTGCCCTTCAGCGGCGTGTACATGGTGCGCGACAGCCAGGTAACGCTGTTGACCAAGGAGATGAGCGGCCCGAACGGGATCGCCTTCTCGCCGGATGAGCGGTACCTGTACGTGGACAACTGGGACCTCAAGCGCAAGGTGCTGATGCGCTATGACGTCGCCGCCGACGGAACGGTGAGCAACGGACGAGTCTTCTACGACTTCACCCGCCTCCCCGAGCCGGTGGCGCTCGACGGCATCAAGGTGGACGAGCGGGGCAACGTCTACGTCTCGGCGCCGGGAGGGGTCTGGATACTCTCGCCCGCGGGTAAGCCGCTCGGGCGGATCGTTCCACCCGAGCATGACGCCAACTTCGCGTGGGGCGACGCGGACGGGCGTGCGCTGTATCTCACCGCGAGCACGGGCCTGTATCGGATCCGACTGAACGTGGCCGGCGTGCGACCGGGCGCGCCGCAGCAGGCGGCGGCGAAATGAGCATGCAAGCGCTGGCGCGCCCTGCCGGACTGGCAGCGGGTGTGCTGGCGACACTCGCCGCCGGGCCGGCAGTTGCCCAACTCCAGCCCCGCCCCACCCATGAACCGGTCATCATCCGGCTCCACCCGCGCTTCGACCAGCTCGTGCCGGCGGACGCGCGGCTGGAGAGAATCGTTGACGACCACGGCTGGGCCGAGGGACCGCTTTGGGTCCGGGACGGCGGCTACCTCTTGTTCTCGGATGTGGTCAGGAACCGGATCTACAAATGGAGGGACGGGGAGGGGGAGAGTGTGTTCCTCGAGCCCAGCGGCTACACCGGACCGGCGCCGTTCACCGGCCCGGAACCCGGCTCCAACGGGCTCGCGCTCGACCCGGATGGCCGTCTGGTATTCGCCCAGCACGGGGACCGGCGCATCAGCCGGCGCGAGGCCGACGGGCGCATCATGCCGATCGTCGAGCGATACCATGGCAAACGGATCAACAGCCCGAACGATCTGGTCTTTGCTTCGAACGGAGATCTCTACTTCACCGACCCGCCGTTCGGGTTGCCCAAGACGTTCGACGATCCGGCCAAGGAGCAGCCGTACCAGGGTGTGTACCGCCTCCGCCGGGACGGAACGCTTACCCTGCTGACCGCTGAGCTGCGTGCGCCGAACGGCATCGCTTTTTCACCCGACGAGCGGACCTTGTACGTGTCGAACGCCGACCGGAGCCGATTGATCTGGATGGCGTACCCCGTTCGTCCTGACGGCAGCCTTGCCGCCGGGCGCGTGCTGTACGACGGGACGGTGACGTTCGCCGATCGCCGGGGCACCGCTGACGGAATGAAGGTGGACGCGGGCGGCAACATCTTCGGGGCCGGCCCGGGTGGCGTATATGTCTTCACGCCGGACGGTGCGCTGCTCGGGTGGTTCGATTTCGGCGGCAACGTCGGCAACGTGGCGTGGGGCGAGGATGGGAGCACGCTGTTCATCGCCGCCAACGCCGCGGTCTACCGGATCCGCCTCACCACTCGCGGCGCCGGCTGGCCGCGGGCGCAGGCGGGACGCTAGCCGGCGGCGCGCTCCATCGCCACCTCGGCCGCGAGGCTGACCGGATCGCGGCCGAGTGTGGCGAGCGCCAGCAGCCTGCCGTCGCGGAGAAACCGCACGGCGCAGTCCTTGGCGTCCACCTCCCCCTCGACCTCGATCCGATCCCACCGCTCGGCGTGCCCGACATAGTTGATGGAGACCCCGTAGTGCTGGCTCCAGAAGAACGGCACGGCATCGAACCGCTCACCCAGACGCAGCATGTTCCGGGCGGCCGTCTGGCCCTGACGCTGGGCCACGACCCAGTGCTCCACCCGGATGCGATCTCCCGAATGCCGGTCGGGCCAGCGCGCGATGTCGCCGGCGGCAAAGACCCCCGGTGCGCTGGTCTCGAGCCACTCGTCCACCGACACACCGCGGTCGGTGGCGAGCCCCGCCCGCTCGGCGAGGTCGAGGTTGGGCCGTACGCCGATCCCCGCAACCAGCAGATCGGCCGGCAGACGATCGCCGCTTTCCAGCGTCACCACTCCATTCTCCACCGCCCGCGCCTTCTGGCCGAGATGGAACACGACTCCCTGGTCCTCGTGCAGGTGGTGGATCACGTTGCCCAGTTCCGGCCCCATCACGCGCTCGAGTGGCCGGCGGTCCGGCGCCACGACGTGGACGTCCATCTTCCGGGCACGTAGAGAAGCCGCCACCTCCAGCCCGATGAAACTGGCCCCGAGCACGACCGCGCGGCCCCCCGCGTGCGCGGCGGCAGCGATGCGGCGGCTGTCCGCGAGGGTGCGGAGATAGTGGACGGAAGGGGCGCCTCGTTCGAGCTCCGGAGTCAGGCGCACGGGGCTCGCCCCGGTCGCCAGCAGAAGGGCGGAAAACGGCAGGTCGTTCCCGTCGTCCAGGCGGACGCGGCCGCCGCGCACATCGATCG
>Ga0209797_10000873_pt1 | contig 15132 bp, 10 predicted proteins | sample DOMMetBare3Fresh_2_FD_187472 | JGI IMG/M metagenome (GOLD analysis project Ga0209797, IMG submission 187472) | Wetland sediment microbial communities from St. Louis River estuary, USA, under dissolved organic matter induced mercury methylation -... | ecosystem: Environmental > Aquatic >... | reverse complement strand
CTGCCCGGGGTGCTGACCGGGATCGACGCCGGCGAGATCGCCCAGCGGGTGCTGGCCGCACTGCAGCAGCCGTTCCAGCTCGGTGACATCACGCTGGAGCTGGAGGGCAGCGTGGGCATCGCGCTGGCCCCGCAGAACGGCGTGGACGTGGAGCAGCTGCTGCGCGCCGCCGACGTGGCGATGTACCTGGCGAAGGAGAGCCACACCGAGGTCGAGGTGTACGACCCGTCCCGCGACCGTCACTCGACCGACCGGCTGGGCCTGCTGGCCACGTTGCGCCAGGCCATCGACAACGGCGAGCTGGCCCTGCACTACCAGCCCAAGGTGGCGCTCTTCGACCGCGGCGTCGTCGGGGTGGAGGCGCTGCTGCGATGGAACCACCCGCACCGGGGCTTCATCCCGCCGGACGAGTTCATCCCCCTGGCGGAGACTTCGGGCCTGATGCACCGGCTGACCGCGTTCGTCATCGACGAGGCGCTGGGCCAGGTGGCGCAGTGGCGCGCCGAGGGCCTGGAGGTTGCGGTCGCGGTCAACGTGTCGGCCCGGGACCTGCACGGCATGGAGCTCACCCGCACGGTGTCGGAGGCGTTGGCCAAGCACCGCGTGCCTGCCTACCTGCTCAAGCTGGAGCTCACCGAGCGGACGCTCACCTCCGAGCACAGCCGGGTCCTGGACACCCTCGAGGCGCTCGAGGCCCTGGACGTCGACATCAGCCTGGACGACTTCGGCACCGGCTACTCGTCGATGTTCATGCTGAAGCGGCTGCCGGTCACCGAGATCAAGGTGGACCGCTCGTTCGTGAGTCGGCTCGCCGACGCCGACGACGACGCCTCCATCGTGCGCTCGATGATCGAGCTGGCCCACGCGCTGGGCCTGCACGCGGTCGCCGAGGGGGTCGAGACCGTCGAGGTGTGGGACCGGCTGCGCCTGCTGGGGTGCGACACCGCGCAGGGCTGGTTCATCGGTCGGGCCATGCCGCCGGCGGCGGCCACGGCCTGGCTGAAGGGGCACGTGGCCGGTGGCCCGGTCGTCCGCCTGGCCGACGAGGTCGGCGCCGGCTGACGCAGGCCGCCCAGCAAGCCGCCCAGCAAGCCGCCCAGCAACCGGACTGAGCCGCCGCTCTAGGATGGGGATCCCGGGAACGTCCCGGACCACGTCCCTGCGCAGGAGCGGTCCCCCCATGCCGTCGATCACCCGTGCCGAGGTCGCCCACCTCGCCAGGCTGGCCCGGCTGGACCTGCCGCCCGAGCACCTCGACCGGCTGGCCGGCGAGCTGGACGTCATCCTGGCCTCCGTCGCCAGGGTCAGCGAGGTCGCCGCGGCCGACGTCCCGCCGACGTCGCACCCGCTTCCGCTGACGAACGTGTTCCGGCCGGACGTCGTCCGCCCGAGCCTGACCGTCGAGCAGGCGTTGTCCGCGGCCCCCGCGGTCGAGGACCAGCGCTTCCGGGTGCCGCGGATCCTGGACGAGGTGTGACGCCGTGACGGACCTGACCCGGCTCACCGCCGCCGGGACGGCGCAGGCGGTCGCCGCCGGTGAGGCGTCGGCCACCGAGGTGGCGCGGGCGCACCTGGACCGGATCGGCGAGGTCGATGCGGCGGTGCACGCGTTCCTGCACGTCGACACCGCGGGCGCACTGGCCGCCGCGGCCGCGGTCGACGCCGATCGTGCCGCCGGCCGTCCGCTCGGCCCGCTCGCCGGGGTGCCGCTGGCGCTGAAGGACGTGCTGACCATGCAGGGCGTGCCCACGACATGTGGGTCGCGCATCCTCGAGGGCTGGCTGCCGGCCTACGACGCGACGGTCACGCGCCGGCTGCGCGAGGCCGGCGTGGTGATCCTCGGCAAGACGAACATGGACGAGTTCGCCATGGGCTCGTCGACCGAGCACTCCGCGTACGGCCCCACGCACAACCCGTGGGACCTCGCGCGCATCCCGGGCGGTTCGGGTGGCGGCTCGGCGGCTGCCGTGGCCGCGTACGAAGCCCCGCTCGCGATCGGGACCGACACCGGCGGGTCCATCCGCCAGCCGGCCGCGGTCACCGGCACCGTCGGGGTGAAGCCCACCTACGGTGGTGTGTCCCGCTACGGACTGGTCGCGCTGGCCTCGTCGCTCGACCAGGCCGGGCCCTGCGCCCGGACGGTGCTCGACGCCGCCCTGCTGCACGCGGTGATCGCCGGGCACGACCCGCACGACTCGACGTCGATCGACGCCCCGGTCCCCCCGGTCGTCGAGGCCGCCCGGGCCGCCGACGTCCGCGGGATGCGGATCGGGGTCGTCCGCGAGCTCACGGGTGAGGGGTACCAGGCGGGCGTCCAACAGCGCTTCGACGAAGCGGTCGGCGTGCTGGAGGAGCTCGGCGCGCAGGTGCACGAGGTCTCCTGTCCCCACTTCCCGTACGCGCTGGCTGCCTACTACCTGATCCTGCCGAGTGAGTGCTCGAGCAACCTGGCCCGGTTCGACGGCATGCGCTACGGCCTGCGGGTGGGCGACGACAGCGAGCGGTCGGTCGAGGAGGTCATGTCCCTGACCCGGGCGGCGGGGTTCGGCGACGAGGTGATCCGACGGGTGATCCTCGGCACGTACGCGCTGTCCGCCGGCTACTACGACGCCTACTACGGCTCGGCCCAGAAGGTCCGCACCCTCATCACCCGCGACTTCCAGAGCGCCTTCGAGCAGGTCGACGTGCTGGTGTCGCCGACCGCTCCCACGACCGCCTTCCGGCTGGGCGAGAAGCTCGACGACCCGCTGGCCATGTACCTCAACGACATCGCCACGATCCCGGCCAACCTCGCCGGCACGCCCGGCCTGTCGGTGCCGGTGGGGCTCGCCCCGGAGGACGGCCTGCCGGTCGGTCTTCAGGTGATGGCACCGGTCATGGCCGACGACCGGCTGTACCGGGTCGGCGCGGCGCTGGAGGCCGCGCTGCTCACCCGGTGGGGCCGGCCCCTGCTGGAGGAGGCACCGGCCCTGTGAGCGACCCCTCGGGGCTGATCCCCTACGCCGACGCCGTCGCCGCGTTCGACCCGGTGCTCGGGCTGGAGGTGCACGTCGAGCTGGGGACCGAGACGAAGATGTTCTGCGGATGTCCCACGACGTTCGGTGCGCCACCGAACACGCAGACCTGCCCCACCTGCCTGGGCCTGCCCGGTGCGCTGCCCGTGGTGAACGCTGTGGCCGTCGAGTCCGTCGTGCGGATCGGCCTGGCCCTGCACTGCGAGATCGCCACCTGGTGCCGGTTCGCCCGCAAGAACTACTTCTACCCGGACATGCCGAAGAACTACCAGGTGTCGCAGTACGACGAGCCGATCGCGACGAACGGCTGGCTGGAGGTCGAGGTGCCGACCCCCGACGGCCCGGCCGTCGTCCGGGTCGAGATCGAGCGGGTCCACATGGAGGAGGACACCGGGAAGACCACGCACCAAGGGGGGGTGACCGGACGGATCCATGGCGCCGACTACTCCCTGGTCGACTACAACCGGGCCGGGATCCCGCTGATGGAGATCGTGACCAAGCCGATCGAGGGCAGCGGAGCGCTCGCGCCGGAGGTCGCGCGGGCCTACGTGGCGGAGCTGCGCGCCCTGATGGTCGCCCTCGGCGTCTCCGACGCGCACATGCACCAGGGCTCCCTGCGCTGCGACGTCAACGTCTCCCTGCGGTCGTCACCGTCGGCCCCGCTGGGCACCCGCTCAGAGACCAAGAACGTGAACTCGCTGCGATCGGTCGAACGCGCCGTACGGCACGAGATCCGGCGCCAGGCTGCGCTGCTGACCGCGGGCGGCCGGGTCGTGCAGGAGACGCGGCACTGGCACGAGGACACCGAGCTGACGACTCCTGGCCGCAGCAAGGAGCAGGCCGAGGACTACCGCTACTTCCCCGAGCCCGACCTCGTGCCGATCGCGCCGGCGCGGGAGTGGGTCGAGGAGCTGCGTGCCCGGCTACCGGAGCTGCCGGCCGCGCGTCGTCGCCGGCTGCAGGCGGAGTGGGGCGCCAGCGACCTGGAGATGCAGTCCGTGGCCAATGCCGGCGCGTTCGACGTGATCGAGGCGACCGTCGCCGACGGGGCCGACCCCGCGGCCGCCCGCAAGTGGTGGCTCGGTGAGCTCGCCCGTATCGCCAACGAACGCGACGTCGAGGTCGGGGAGCTGCCCATCTTCCCGGCCGACGTGGCCCGACTGGCGGCGCTGACCGCGGACGGGACGCTGACCGACACCCTGGCCCGGCAGGTCGTCGAGGGCGTCCTGGCCGGGGAGGGATCGCCGGACGAGGTGGTGGCGGCCCGCGGCCTCCGGGTGGTCAGCGACGAGTCGGCGCTGCTCGCTGCGATCGACGAGGCGCTGGCGGCCAACCCCGACGTGGCGGAGAAGATCCGCTCCGGCAAGGTCCAGGCGGCTGGGGTGGTCGTGGGGGCGGTGATGAAGGCGACGCGGGGCCAGGCGGACGCCGCGCGCGTCCGCGACCTGCTCATGCAGCGCCTCGGCTGACGACCGGAGCCCCAACGGGGGCCGGCGGGTCAGGGCGTGAGGGTGACGCGGACGATCCGGTCGTCGTCCGGACGCGGGTCGCCGCGGCCGTCCCGGTTCGAGGTGGTCACCCACAGCCCCCCGTCGGGGGCTGGCTCGACGGTCCGCAGCCGCCCGAGCGTCCCGATCAGCCAGGCTTTCGGCGCTCCCGCGCGCTCGCCCCGCACGGGGACCTGCCACAGCCGGCTGCCGCGCAGCGACGCGACGTAGACGACATCGTCGACGATCGCGATCCCGCTCGGGGACGCCTCGGGCGTCTTCCACGTGACCTGCGGGTCGATCCAGCGCCGGTCGCCGCCGGCACCTTCGACCACCGGCCAGCCGTAGTTGCCGCCGCGCTCGATGAGGTTCAGCTCGTCGAAGAACTGGGAGCCGAACTCGCTGGCCCATAGCCGACCGCGTGAGTCGAACGCCAGCCCCTGCACGTTGCGGTGCCCCAGCGACCATACCGGCGACCCGGGGAAGGGATTGTCGCCAGGGATCCCGCCGTCCGGGCGGACGTGCAGGATCTTGCCGGCGAGCGACGAGCGGTCCTGGGCCAACGGGCGGTCGCCGGTCTCACCGGTGCCGATCCAGAGGGTGCCGTCGGGACCGAAGACCAGCCGGCCGCCGTTGTGGATCGTCCCTCGGGGGATACCGCCGATCACCAGGTCGGCCGGCCCCAACCGGCCGCCGTCCAGTCTCATTCGCACCACCCGGTTGTCGCGGTCGGTGGTGAGGTAGGCGTACACCAGCCGATCGCTGACGAAGGTGGGCGAGACGGCGAGGCCGAGCAGCCCGCCTTCGCCGCCGTGCTGCACGCCCGGCACCGTCCCGACCTGCGTCACAGCGCCATCCGGCGCCACCGCGACGACCTGGGCGTTGTCCCGTTGGGCCACGAGAGCCGACCGGTCGGGTAGGAAGGCCATGCCCCACGGCACGGCCAGCCCGGTGGCCACTGTCGCGCCGAGGGCGACACGGGGCACCGGTCTGGCCGTGGGCGACGAGGAGGAGGTCGCTGCAGCGGACGACGCGGGTGCCGAGGCCGACGACGCCGCAGGCGAGGAGGCCGGACCGACCAGCGTCGGCCGGTCACCCGCGCAGCCGGTGACCGCCAAGGCGCTGGCGAGCATCCAGGCGGCGCTGCGCTGGGACCGTCGCGTCATGGCTCCATCGTGCCTCAGCCGGTGTTCCGCCGCCCGGCCGCGATGCCGTTGACCGTCCGGAGCAGCGCCCGATGGAGATCCTCTGGCGGCTGCCCGCCGGCCCAGTCCGCCGGCAGCAGGGCGACTTGGAGGGCGTGCAGCGATCTCGCCGAGCAGCCGGCCCAGGCGACAGGGGAGCGGACGACGCTGTCCGGGTGCTGATCCTCGTCCAGGGGCATCACGGCCCCCTAGGGTCTGAGAGCGTGACGCTCGTGTGGCTGCCGTACCCCGACGCGGTGTCCAGGCTGGACGGCCTGCCCGAGGGGATGCGCGCGCAGGTGTGGGACGGCCAGCGTCCGTGGCCGGACTCCGTCGCCGAGGTCGAGTGCTTCGTGCCGCCGTACTTGATCGGCCCCGACGCGTACGCGCCGCTGGCGGCCATGCCGCGGCTGCGCGTCGTCCAGCTGCTGACCGCGGGGTACGACGACGTGCTGCCCCTGCTGCCTGACGGAGTGACGCTGTGCAACGCCCGGGGGGTGCACGACGCCTCGACCGCCGAGCTCGCGGTCGGCCTGATGCTCGCCTCCCTGCGCGGACTCCCCGACTTCGTCCGGGCGCAGGACGGGGGCTCGTGGACGCACGGCACCAGGCTCTCGCTGGCCGACCGCACCGTGCTGCTCGTCGGCTACGGGGCGGTGGGCCGGGCGATCGAGCAGCGGCTCGCCGGGTTCGAGGTGACGCTCGTCACGGTGGCCCGCACCGCGCGGCCCGGCGACGGCGTGCACGGGCTGGCCGAGCTACCGGGGCTGCTGCCGACCGCCGACGTCGTGGTGCTGGCCTTGCCGCTCGACGACAGCACCCGTGGGCTCGTCGACGCGGCCTTCCTGGCCCGGCTGCCCGACGGGGCGTTGCTCGTCAACGTCGCGAGGGGACCGGTGGTCGACACGGAGGCGCTGCTCGCGGAGCTCCGTTCGGGTCGGCTCACCGCCGCTCTCGACGTCACCGACCCCGAGCCGCTACCGCCGGACCATCCGCTCTGGCGGCAACCGCGCTGCCTGATCAGCCCGCACGTCGGCGGCGACACGTCGGCGTTCCTCCCGCGGGCCTACCGGCTGCTCGCCGAGCAGCTGCGTCGATTCGCTGCCGGCCAACCGCTGCTGAACGTGGTGGCCGGTGCACCGCGCTGAGCACGAGCGGTGCTCCTGCCGGACGTGCTGAGCGTGCGGGCCGCGATCCTCGCCTGAGCGAGCGGCCGAGCGCTGGCTAGGCTCTCGTCCATGACCGGCCAGCCCGACATCAAGCCCCGCAGCCGCGACGTCACCGACGGCTTGGAACGGGCCGCGGCTCGGGGCATGCTCCGTGCGGTCGGCATGGGCGACGACGACTGGGCCAAGCCGCAGATCGGCGTCGCGTCCAGCTGGAACGAGATCACGCCCTGCAACCTGTCGCTGGCTCGGCTCGCCACCGCCGCCAAGGAAGGGGTGCACGCGGCCGGGGGCTATCCCCTGGAGTTCGGAACGATCTCTGTCTCCGACGGCATCTCGATGGGCCACGAGGGGATGCACTTCTCCCTGGTATCCCGCGAGGTGATCGCCGACTCGGTGGAGACCGTCTTCGAGGCCGAGCGGCTGGACGGCGGGGTGCTGCTCGCCGGCTGCGACAAGTCCGAGCCCGGGATGCTGATGGCCGCGGCCCGGCTCGACGTGGCCGCCGTGTTCCTCTATGCCGGCTCGATCCTGCCCGGTCGGGTGGGGGACCGCGAGGTCACCATCATCGACGCGTTCGAGGCGGTCGGCGCCTGCGCCCGCGGCCTCATCTCACGAGAGGAGGTCGACGCGATCGAGCGCGCGATCTGCCCGGGGGAGGGCGCCTGCGGGGGGATGTACACGGCCAACACCATGGCCAGCGCGGCCGAGGCGCTGGGCATGTCGCTGCCCGGCTCGGCCGCGCCCCCGGCGGTCGACCGTCGGCGCGACGGGTTCGCCCGCCGTTCCGGGGAGGCGGTCGTCGAGCTGCTGCGGCGGGGCATCACGACCCGCGACATCCTCACTCGGGAGGCCTTCGAGAACGCCATCGCGGTGGTCATGGCGCTCGGCGGCTCCACCAACGCCGTGCTGCACCTGCTCGCCATCGCCCACGAGGCCAACGTCCCCCTGGAGCTCGACGACTTCAACCGGATCGGCGCCCGGGTTCCGCACCTCGCCGACGTCAAGCCGTTCGGACGGTTCGTCATGAGCGACGTCGACCGGGTCGGCGGCGTCCCAGTCGTCATGCGCGCGCTGCTCGACGCCGGGCTGCTGCACGGCGACTGCCTGACCGTGACCGGCCGGACCCTGGCCGAGAACCTGGCCGGCATCGCGCCGCCCGACCCCGACGGCACGATCATCCGAGCCCTCGCCAACCCGATCCACACCACCGGCGGGCTGGAGATCATGCGCGGCTCGCTCGCCCCGGACGGCGCGGTCGTCAAGACCGCCGGGCTGGACCGCGCGGTCTTCGAGGGCACGGCTCGGGTCTTCGACCGGGAGCAGCCGGCCATGCACGCGCTCGAGGAGGGCACCCTCCGGGCGGGAGACGTCGTGGTGATCCGGTACGAGGGCCCCAAGGGTGGCCCGGGGATGCGCGAGATGCTCGCCGTCACCGGGGCGATCAAGGGCGCCGGGCTGGGCAAGGAGGTCCTGCTGCTGACCGACGGCCGGTTCTCCGGCGGCACGACCGGCCTGTGCGTCGGACACGTCGCGCCCGAGGCCGCCGACTGCGGACCGATCGCCCTGGTCCACGAGGGTGATCGGATCCGGCTCGACGTCGCCGCGCGCACACTGGACCTGCTCGTCGACGAGGCCGAGCTGGCCCGGCGTCGGGCCGCGTGGGTTCCGCCGGCCCCGCGCTACACCCGGGGGGTGCTGGCGAAGTACGCGCGACTGGTCGGCTCCGCCGCCTACGGCGCGGTCTGCGACTGAGGCGTCCGGATGCCGAGACGGTCGTCTCGTCCGCTTGACGGACCGCGGGCGGGCTGTCACCGTGAGGCTCGTGAGCACCCGCGTCCTCGTAGTCAGTTCGCGTGCCGGCTGATCCTGCCGAGCGCGCGACCCCTCGTCTGCCCCCTTGGGGCCGGGGGGTTTTCTTATGCCCAGGACCCACCGTCGAGGAAGACGTGAGATGAGCGAGCACATCACCGGAGCCGAGAGCCTCGTCCGCGCGCTGGAGCAGGCCGGGGCCGAGGTCGTCTTCGGCATCCCGGGCGGGGCGATCCTGCCCGCCTACGACCCGCTGTTCGACTCGCGGCTGCGGCACATCCTGGTGCGCCACGAGCAGGGGGCCGGCCACGCCGCCGAGGGATACGCGGCGGCGACCGGACGGGTCGGCGTGTGCATGGCGACGTCCGGCCCCGGTGCGACCAACCTGGTCACCCCGATCGCCGACGCGTACATGGACTCCGTGCCCATCGTCGCCGTGACCGGCCAGGTGCCCAGCGCGGCCATCGGCACCGACGCCTTCCAGGAGGCGGACATCCGCGGCATCACGATGCCGATCACCAAGCACAACTACCTCGTGACCAACGCCGACGACATCCCACGCACGATCGCCGAGGCCTTCCACATCGCGTCGACCGGACGGCCCGGGCCGGTGCTGGTCGACATCTCCAAGGACGCTCTGCAGGCGGCGACCGGGTACGCCTGGCCGGCCACCCTGGACCTGCCCGGCTACCGACCCGTCTCCAAACCGCACGGCAAGCAGGTGCGAGAGGCGGCCCGGCTGATCCTGGAGTCGCGTCGACCGGTCCTGTACGTGGGGGGAGGGGTGATCCGGGCCCGCGCCGCCGACCAGCTTCGCCAGCTGGCCGAGCTCACCGGGATCCCGGTGGTGACGACGCTGATGGCCAGGGGGGCGTTCCCCGACAGCCACCCGCTCCACCTCGGCATGCCCGGGATGCACGGCACGGTGGCTGCGGTGGGGGCGCTGCAGAAGGCCGACCTCCTGGTGACCCTCGGGGCCCGGTTCGACGACCGGGTGACCGGGAAGCTGTCCACCTTCGCCCCCGACGCGAAGGTCATCCACGCCGACATCGACCCGGCCGAGATCTCCAAGAACCGGGCCGCCGACGTGCCGATCGTCGGCGACGTCGGCGAGGTCATCACCGAGCTGGTCGCGACGTTGCGCGACGAGCACCGCGCCGGTCGGGCGGGCGACTACGCCGGCTGGTGGCGGCAGCTGGAGTCGCTGCGCACGACCTACCCGCTCGGGTACGACATCCCGGCCGACGGTGAGCTGGCCCCGCAGTACGTCATCGAGCGGCTCGGCGCCATCGCCGGTCCGGACGCGGTCTACGTGGCAGGGGTGGGCCAGCACCAGATGTGGGCCGCCCAGTTCATCTCCTACGAGCGGCCGAACAGCTGGCTGAACTCGGGCGGGCTCGGCACGATGGGCTACGCCGTGCCAGCCGCGATGGGCGCCAAGGTGGGCCTCCCCGACTCGACCGTGTGGGCGATCGACGGCGACGGCTGCTTCCAGATGACCAACCAGGAGCTCGCCACCTGCGCGATCAACGACATCCCGATCAAGGTGGCCGTCATCAACAACGGCAGCCTCGGCATGGTCCGCCAGTGGCAGACCCTGTTCTACAACCAGCGGTACTCCAACACCGACCTGCACTCACGACGGATTCCCGACTTCGCCAAGCTTGCCGAGGCCTACGGATGCGTGGGGCTGCGCTGCGACTCCGCCGGCGAGGTCGACGCCACGATCGAGAAGGCGATGGCGATCGACGACCAGCCAGTGGTCGTCGACTTCGGCGTCCACCAGGACGCCATGGTGTGGCCGATGGTCGCGGCCGGCACCAGCAACGACGACATCATGGTCGCCCGGGGGATGGCCCCGGTCTGGGATCGCGAGGAGTAGACGTGAGCAGGCACACGCTGTCGGTCCTGGTCGAGGACCAGCCCGGCGTCCTCGCGCGCATCGCCGGGCTGTTCTCCCGTCGGGGCTTCAACATCGAGTCCCTTGCCGTGGGCCCGACCGAGCATCCGGGGGTCTCGCGGATGACGATCGCGGTCACGGTCGAGGACCTGCCGCTCGAGCAGGTCACCAAGCAGCTGAACAAGCTCGTCAACGTGCTCAAGATCGTCGAGCTCGACGCCACCCAGTCTGTTCAGCGCGAGCTGCTGCTGGTGAAGGTCCGGGCCGACGCCGAGACGCGGTCGCAGGTCCTCGAGACCGTCCAGATGTTCCGTGCCAAGGTCGTCGACGTCGCCCCTGACGCGGTGACCATCGAGGCGACCGGCAACGTTGACAAGCTGGAGGCTCTGCTTCGCGTGCTGGAGCCGTTCGGCGTCCGCGAGCTGGTGCAGTCCGGCATGGTGGCGATGGGCCGGGGTGGACGCTCCATCACCGATCGTTCGTTGCGCGCCGAGAAGACCGCCTGACCCCGATCCGACGAAGGAGACCCACCATCGTGGCCGAGATGCTCTACGACGACGACGCCGACCTCTCGATCGTGCAGGGGCGGCATGTCGCCGTCCTCGGCTACGGCAGCCAGGGACACGCGCACTCGCTGTCCCTGCGCGACTCGGGCGTGGACGTCCGGGTCGGCCTGCCGGAAGGCTCGAAGAGCCGCCCCAAGGCCGAGGCGGAGGGGCTGCGCGTCGTCACCCCGGGGGAGGCGTGCGAGGAGGCCGACCTGATCATGGTCCTGGCGCCGGACCCGGCCCAGCGGTCGCTCTACCAGGAGTCGATCGCCCCCAACCTGGTCGAGGGCGACGCCCTGTTCTTCGGCCACGGGTTCAACATCCGCTTCGGGTACGTCCAGCCCCCCGCCGGGGTGGACGTGTGCATGGTGGCGCCGAAGGGCCCGGGGCACCTCGTCCGGCGCGAGTTCGTCGCAGGACGCGGGGTGCCCGTGCTGGTCGCGGTCGAGGCCGACGCCTCGGGGGCGGCCTGGCCGCTGACCCTGTCCTACGCGAAGGCCATCGGAGGGCTGCGGGCCGGCGGGATCAAGACGACGTTCACCGAGGAGTGCGAGACCGACCTCTTCGGCGAGCAGGCGGTGCTCTGCGGCGGGACGTCCCAGCTGGTCCAGTACGGATTCGAGACGCTGGTCGAGGCCGGCTACCAGCCGGAGGTCGCCTACTTCGAGTGCCTGCACGAGCTCAAGCTGATCGTGGACCTGATGTACGAGGGCGGGATCGCCAAGCAGCGCTGGTCGGTGTCCGACACCGCCGAGTACGGCGACTACGTCAGCGGCCCGCGGGTCATCGACGCGCACGTCAAGGACAACATGAAGGCGGTGCTGGCCGACATCCAGGACGGCAGCTTCGCCAAGCGGTTCATCGCCGACCAGGACGCAGGGGCGCCGGAGTTCGAGGCGCTGCGCGCCAAGGGCGAGCAGCACCCCATCGAGGCGACCGGACGCGAGCTGCGCAAGCTGATGGCGTGGGTCGACAGCGGCGACACCGACTACACGGAAGGCACCGCCTCACGCTGACCCGGCGGCGGGCGAGGCCGCCCCGTCGTGGTCAGCTGGCGTTGACCACGCGGACCCGGCGGTTGTTGCGGTCCACCACCCACAGGGTGCCCTGGGCGTCCACCGCGACCGCGGCCGGGCGCTGCCAGGTCGAGTAGATCGGCGGTCCACCGTCGCCGACGTAGCCGAACTGACCCGTCCCGGCCAAGGTCTCGATCAGGCCGTCGTGCACCTTGCGCACGCGGTTGTTGTTGACCTCGCTGATCAGCAGGTCGCCGTTGGGCAGCGCGACGACGTGGGCGGGCTTGTGCAGGCCGGCATCGGTGGCCAGGCCGCCGTCACCGGCCGCGGTGGCGACCCCGGTGCCGGCGACCGTCGAGATGTACCCGAAGGGGTCGACGGCGCGCACCCGCTCGTTGTCGTAGTCGGCGACGTAGAGCGTGCCGTCGGGACCCAGGGCCACCGAGAAGGGCGAGGTGAGGCGGGCGGACGTGGCGCGGATGCCGTCGCCGTTGTACCCGCTGCTCCCCGTGCCGGCGACCGTCGTGATGACCCCGGTGGGGGCGACCTTGCGCACCTTGTTGTTGCCGCGGTCGGCGATGTACAGCGTGCCGTCGCTCGCCACGGTCACGTCGAACGGCGTCCGCAGCTGGGCCGAGGTGGCCTGGCCCCCGTCGCCGCCGGAGCCGGCCGAGCCCGTGCCCGCGACCGTGCTGATCGTGCCCGAGGGGGACACCCTGCGGATCCGGTTGTTGCCCGAGTCCGCGATGTAGAGGGCGCCGGCGGCGTCGAAGGCCACGCGGGCCGGCGAGCTGAGCCGCGCCGCGGTGGCCGGCCCCCCATCGCCGGAGAAGCCGGCGCTCCCGGTACCGGCGACGGTCACCATGGTTCCCGCCGCGGTCAGCTTGCGGACCGCGTGGGCGCCCAGGTCGGCCACGTAGACCTCACCGGCCGGGCTGACGGCGACCCCCCAGGGCTGGTTCAAGCCGGTGGCGGTGGCCGCCGTGCCGTCCCCGGCCCACGTGCTGCCGCCGTTGCCGATCGCGGTCCAGAGCATGTTGCGCCCGCAGCCGGCTGCCGCGTACGCGACTGCGCGGTCGAACAGCACCCCGGCCTGCGCGGTCCAGCTGGTGGCCTGCGCGGCCGACCAGTACACGCGGCACTCCGCGGCCGCGCTCCCGTCGGTCAGCGTGGCGCCAGGACGGTAGGCGAAGAGCACGGGCTGGCCCGGGCCGGCCTCCGCGATCACCGTGGCCGCCGGCGCCGGCCGGCCCCAGTAGAGGAGCTTCGCGCTGTTGTTGACCGTGACCGTTCCGGTCAGCGTCGCCGCCAGTGGGTGCACGGGTGTGCTGACGCCGACCGTGGTGCCGGTCGCCTGTCCCTGGTCGGCCGCTGGCGCCATGGCCAGCTCGTCGAGCAGCCGGTTGCGGGTCACCAGCATGGGGGTCGCGACCGTGCGCAGGGCCCCCACCGTGCTCTCGTCGACCGAGCCGCCAAGCACGACGACGGACATGCCCGCGACGAGCTCAGGCGTCACGGCGCCGTCGTCGACCACGTGGACGTCGTACGACGGGTCCAGGCGGGTCTTGAGCTTCGCCTCCGACGGGGTCAGCAGCGCGGGGTCGGCGACCACCAGTGCCACCGGCGTCCCGGCCGGCGGCGGGGCGATCGTGACGGTGGACGAGGCGGACGCGTACTGGGCGCCCTGGGCTGAGGAACCGGTGACCGAGAACGAGATGCTGGGCCGCGCGCCCACGTCGCCGGACACCGGCCGGGTCAGGTGGCACGAGAGCAGCCGGTTGGGCTGCACGGTCACCGGCAGGCCGCAGGCCGACGTCAGGGTGCCGTAGGTCGGGCTGGTCAGGGCGGTCAGCGTGACCGGCTGGGTCAGGGACAGGTTCATCACGGTCAGCCCGAACCCGACGTCGCCCTGCGGGAACGGAACCGTCGAAGGCACGACGGAGCTGCGCATCCGCAGGACCGGAACGCCCGAGAGCAGCGCCACCGTCGAGGTGTCGGTGTCCGACACCTGCTGGGAGCCGTCGGTCGCGGTCGCGGTGAGGGCAGACGCGACCTCGGTGAGCGCCGAGCCTGAGACCGGGTCCGTTACGACGCATGCGTAGGTGCCGTTCGCGGCGATGGTCTGGGGCAACGAGCAGGTGCCCCTCCCGGCGAGCGAGCCGAGTCGCTGGTCGTCCAGCGCGGTGAGGGTGACTGGGCGGTCGGTGAACGTGTTGACCACGCGCACCGTGAACGTGACGGTCGCGCCCGGCGTGGGCACCCACGGGGTGCTGGTCGTCTTGCGCAGGTCGATGCCGGGAGAGGGTGACGCGAACAGGCCGATCCGGCCGTGGGCCACTCCGCCGATCGCGTCGCCGTCGGAGCCCACGAAGACCCCTGCGGGCTCGGACTCCACGACCTTGACGCCGAGGAACCCGCCGCCGTTGGGGTCCCAGTTGAGCGCGGCGCCGGTCGACGGATCGAGGGCGGCCAGCTGGAACCGGCGCTGGGTCCGCGTCTCGGTCTCGATGTACCGGAAGTGACCACCGATGTAGACCGTGTCACCGGTGGCGGCGACGGCCTCGATCGTGTCGCCGATCTTGGTCGACCAGGTCGGCTGGACGTCGCCCCCGGGCACCATCGGGAAGGCGTTCACGGTGTCGCAGGCCGGGTAGTAGAAGTGCCCCGAGCTCACGACGTAAGCGGTCGATCCGTCCGGCGACACGTCGACGTCGCGCATCCAGCCCACCCGGGAGCGCGCGCAGCCCTGGTCGTAGAGCGACGTGCGCCAGTCGGTGACCGTGGCGGTGTGGTCCGACACGTCGATCTGGGCGATGAGCGGTCGCTCGACACCGGCCACCCGGCGGAAGTTGCCGATGACCATGAGCCGGCTCGAGTCGGGGGAGAGGGCGAGCGCCCGGGCGCCGCCCTCGGACACGTCGTTCGTCGGCTCGGTGAGCGGCATCTGGAACCCGGCCAGGATGCCCCCGGTCACCGGGTCGAGTGCCGTGAGCTTCGACGTCGGA
>Ga0209797_10000871_pt1 | contig 15138 bp, 9 predicted proteins | sample DOMMetBare3Fresh_2_FD_187472 | JGI IMG/M metagenome (GOLD analysis project Ga0209797, IMG submission 187472) | Wetland sediment microbial communities from St. Louis River estuary, USA, under dissolved organic matter induced mercury methylation -... | ecosystem: Environmental > Aquatic >... | reverse complement strand
CCGCCGGCCGTGGCGAAGGCCGAGAAGGCGGCGAGGACCGCGCGGCCCGAGGCCCGCGCCCTGCTGGCGGTGGACGAGGAGCGGAAGGCCGAGAACGCGCCGCCGGGCGCTGCGGCCGCCGCGGCCCCCGCGGCCGAGGCGCCTGCCGCCGCGGGCATCGCCCCGGAGCCGGCAGCGCGGGCGCCCCAGGACGTCGGCGCGGCGTCGGCGGCCTCCGAGTCCGGCGAGCGGGCTCCGGCGGCGCCCGCCCCCTTGCTCGACGCCCGCACCTGGAAGAGGTCGCCCAAGGTGAGGGCCGTGGACGCCCTGGTGCGGGAGGTGGAGAGGCTGCTCCGCGCCGGCCAGCTCGCCGAGTCGTCGCGGCCGTTCCAGGCCTGCGGCCCCGGCGAGGACGCGGGGCGACGCCTGTACGCCGACGCCGCCGGGAGGGTCGTGAAGGCGGTGCGCCAGGCGGGGACCGCCGAGGCGGCGCTCACCTGGGAGCACTACTTCGACGCCGGCGGCCGGCTCCGCTACGTCTTCATCCACGGCGGGGCGGTCAACGGATCGGTGGTCGAGCACCGCATCTGGCTCGACGCCGCGGGGAACCGCCTGTGGGAGGAGCAGCGCTTCCGCCGCGGCCGCTATCCCTTCCCCGAGGTCTGGCCGGCCTCGGACCTGTGGCTCGACGCGCCCGGCCCCGGGGCGCTCGCCTGCGGCTCGCCGCCTTGAGGATCCGGGTGCTCGCCGTCGGGAAGGACCGCTCCGGCCTGTACGCGCCGGCGGTGGAGGAGTACGCGGGAAGGCTCGCGCGCTACGCGAGGTTCGAGCTGGTGGAGATCCCCGAGGCGAAGAAGCGCGCCGGCACGCCCCAGGCGAGGGACGAGGAGGCCGGGTCGATCCTGGCGAGGCTCGAGGACCGGGAGCGGGTCGTGGCCCTCGACGAGCGCGGAGAGCAGCTCGGAAGCGAGGAGCTGGCGCGCAAGGTCGAGCGCTGGATGCGGGGCGGCCGGGACGTGGCCCTCGTCATCGGCGGCTCGGACGGGCTCGGGGTCGCGGTGCTGGAGCGCGCCGCCGAGCGGCTCGCCCTCTCGCGCCTCACCCTCGCCCACCGGCTGGCGCGGCTCGTCCTCGTCGAGCAGCTCTACCGCGCCTTCACCATCCTCCGCGGGGAACCGTACCACAAGTGAAACGACGCGACCCGCTGGCCGGTGCCGAGGCCGATCTGCTCGCCCTCGTCCGGGCCGCGCCCTCGGATCCGGCCGCCTTCGGCGCGGCCGCCGCCGGCGTCGCCGACTGGGACGGCCTGGTGGCCCTCGCCGCGCGGCACGGCCTCGCGGCGGCGCTCGGCGCCGAGGTCGCGAGGTCCGGTGCCCGCCCGCCGAGTGGCGCGGCGTTGCGGCTCGCGGCTGCGGCCGCCCTCGGCCGCGCGGAGGCCGGCCGGCTGCGCTCCACCCTCGCCGGTGTGCTCGCGGTCCTCGACGCGGCCCGCGTCTCGTCCGCGTGCCTCAAGGGACCGCTCCTCGGCGAGCGACTCTACGGCGACGCGGCGCTCCGGCCGTCGGGCGACCTCGACCTCCTCGTCTCCGTCGCCGACTTCGAGCGGGCCGCCTCGGCGCTCGGCGAGGCGGGATGGCGCTCGGAGGAGGGGGCGCCGGCGCGCTACCTGCGCCGCCACCACCAGCACCTCTCCTTCTCCCGCCCCGGGGGGCCGGCCGTCGAGCTTCACTTCCGGGCGCTGGTGGGCTTCGGCATCGCCGTGCCGGGCGAGGACCTGCTCGCCCGCTCCGTTCCCCATCCCTTCGCCGGGGCGCAGGCGCGCGTCCTGTGCCCCGAGGACGAGGTCCTGTACCTCGGGCTGCACGCTGCCGGGCACCTCCTCGCCCGGCTCGGCTGGCTCTACGACATCAAGCTCTTGCTGCTCGGCCACCCGAGCCTCGACTGGTCCACGGTGGCGGCCCGGGCCGAGGCGCTCCGGGCGGTCCCGCCGCTTGCCTTCGCGCTCCAGCGCGCGCGCGACCTCGGCGCACCCGTGCCGCCCGGGCTCCTGCCAGGCCCCGGCGCGCGGGCGCGGCTCGCCGAGCGGGTCCGCCACTTCGCGCTCGGCGGGTCCGAGCAGTCGCCGCGGTACACGGGAGGCGCCCTCGCGTTCCACGCGCTGCTCTGCGACCCCCGGACGAGCGCCGCGCGCTACCTCGCCCACCACCTGGGGCGCATCGCCCGGCGAAGGGTACGCCGCTGGTTCCCCGGGCTCGCGCCGGAGGAGTGGTCCGCGTGAGCGGACGGAGCGGTGGCGGGAGCCGGCTCGCCCTGATAATCAAGAGCGGCGCCCGCTTGGGCGCGAGCGAGGTGACGCTTGCCGAAGGTGAAGCCGGTCCTTCTCGTGGTCCTCGACGGCTGGGGCATCCGCGCCGAGCGCGAGGCCAACGCCATCGCCATCGCCGGGACCCCCAACATGGACGCCCTCGCGGGGGAGTTCCCCTCGACGGCGCTCAAGACCTCCGGCCTCGCCGTCGGGCTCCCCGAGGGGCAGATGGGCAACTCCGAGGTGGGCCACACCAACCTCGGCGCCGGGCGCATCGTCTACCAGGACCTGGTGCGCATCAACCGCGCGGTCGAGGACGGGTCCTTCTACCAGAACCCTGCGCTCCTCGAAGCCTGCCGCAAGGCGAAGGGCTCGGGCGGAGCGCTCCACCTCATGGGGCTCGTCTCCGACGGCGGCGTCCACAGCCACGAGGAGCACCTCCACGCCTGCCTCGAGCTGGCGCGGCGGGAGGGCGTGCCGAGGACCTTCGTCCACGCCTTCCTCGACGGGCGCGACACCCCGCCGAGGAGCGGCCTCGGTTACGTGCAATCGCTCGAGAAGCGGCTGCGCGACAAGGGGTACGGCAAGGTCGCCACCGTCACCGGCCGTTACTACGCGATGGACCGAGACAAGCGCTGGGACAGGGTGGCGCTCGCCTACGGGGCGCTGGTGCGCGGGGAGGGCTTCAAGGCGGGGAGCGGCATCGCCGCCGTGGAGCAGGCCTACGCCCGGGGCGAGAACGACGAGTTCGTGAAGCCGACGGTCGTCGCCAACGGAGGGGGCGAGCCGGTCGCGCGCGTGAAGGACGGCGACGCCATCCTCTTCTTCAACTTCCGCGCCGACCGGGCCCGCGAGATCACCCGGGCCTTCACGCAGGAGGGCTTCCAGGACTTCGACGCCCGCGAACGGCCGCGCCTCTCGGTCTACGCCTGCATGACCCAGTACGACGAGACGTTCGCGCTGCCGGTGGCCTTCGGTCCCGACCAGCCCACCGAGATCTTCCCCGAGATCGTCTCGCGGGCCGGCCTCGCCCAGCTGCGCTGCGCCGAGACCGAGAAGTACGCCCACGTCACCTTCTTCTTCAACGGCGGCCGGGAGGTCGTCTTCCCCGGCGAGGATCGCATCCTCGTTCCCTCGCCGCGCGACGTGAAGACCTACGACCAGAAGCCGGAGATGAGCGCGCGCGAGGTGACGGACAAGCTCGTCGCCGCCGTCGGCACGGGCCGCTACGGGTTCGTCCTCGCGAACTACGCCAACCCGGACATGGTGGGCCACACCGGCATCCTCGACGCGGCGGTGAAGGCGGTGAAGGTCGTGGACGAGTGCATGGGGCGGGTCTCGAAGGCGGCCCGGGCGCAGGGCATGGCCCTGCTCGTCACGGCCGACCACGGCAACTGCGAGATGATGGTGGACCCCGTGACCGGCCAGCCCCACACCGCCCACACGCTCGGGCCGGTGCCCTTCATCCTCGCCGATCCGGACTTCCGTGGCGCGAAGCTGCGGAGCGAGGGCGTGCTCGCAGACGTGGCGCCGACCGCGCTCCAGGTCATGGGCCTCGCCAAGCCGAAGGAGATGAAGGGGCTCGGGCTCGTGGTGCGGTGAGGCGCGCCGCGCGGCCCTCTTGGCCATCGCGAGCCGCGGGTTCGTCCTGGAGTGGAGTCGGGGAGGGTCGTGCTCTCCGGAACCGGCGTCGAGCTGCTCGCGAACGGGCGCGCCCGCGAGGCGTACCTAGTGGCCCGCCGCCTCGGCGAGCTGGTGGGTCAGGAATGGGCCGGACGGTCGCCGGTGCGGCAGCCGCTGGCAGGTCGAGGTGGACCATGCCCGGCCGCCGCCGATGGGGGGAGCCTCCGAGCCGGACAACCTTCGCCTGCTCTGCCGCAAGCCGCCGCAAGCACAACCTGCTGCACGCCGAGCAGACCTGCGGGCGCGATTTCATGGCGCGGTTCCGAAGGGACGCTCGCACTATCTTTGGAGATAGTGCGAGCACATGGCCGTAGGAGAGCGCGAGCATCCCATCCGTCCCTCGAGGGAGCTCAAACGACGGCGGCTGGTCGGCAGGTCCTATCCGCGAGGCCCACGGTCGGCGAGTACAGGTGAATGCCAGGCGGCGATGTCAACGCGCGACGGCGAGGAACTCGTCGAGGAGCCGGTTGAACTCCTCGGGCCGATCCATCATGAGCCAGTGGGAGACTCCCTTCATCATCCGCACAGGCACGGGGAGTGTGTGGTGGACCGCCCCGGGCCCGTCGAGAGCCTCGGCAGCGATGCTGAGCTTGGGCCCGGGATAGCGGGCAAGCGTGCCGCGAGCGTCGAAGTGGGCCATGCCCGCGTAGCTCGCGATCACCGTCTCGTGCGCCGTGGCGTTCGCGATGGCCAGAACGGCCGAGCGAACGGCCTCGCTTGCGTCGACCAGGAGGGGGGTGGAAGCATTGTCGAGCGCCCGGGACCAGTTCTCGCGCATGCCCCGGACGGCGCCCTCCACGGCGCCCTCGGGCCAGGTGCCGGGATCGAAGGCGCCGTCGGCGAGCACTACCCCGGCCACGCGCTCCGGGTGCTCGGCAGCGTAGCTTCCGGCCAGCAGGCCCGAGTAGCTGTGCCCGACCAGCACGAACCGCTCGTACCCCAGCGCGTCGGCCACCGCCCCGATGGACCGGACCCTAGCGGCAATGGAGTAGTCGCCGTCCGCGGGCGCATCGGAGTCGCCGCAGCCCGGAAGATCGAAGGCCGCCGCGCGCCGGGAACGGGTCAGGTGCTCGAGCTGCGCATTCCAGTTTGTCCTGTTCATGGCGATGCCGTGCAGGAAGAGGACCGGAACGCCGGTGCCTGCGCCACCCGCCGAGACCCGCAGGCGGCCAGTGGGCGTCGCCACCCAATCCGCCCACCGTCCCGGCGCGGGGGGAGCGGCACGGTGCGCGCAGCCGAGCGAGATGCAGATGACGGAAACCGCGAGGTATCGAGCGGCGTGGGACGCTGCCGGAGACCACGGCATGTCGGACCTCCAAGGGATGGCGCGAAGGCTGCCGGGACCGAACGCAGAGGTCTCTAGCGACCCAAGTCGGGTCGCGCAAGGCGCGTCGAGTCAGGCGACCACGCCATCGCGCGAGCTCGCTTCGCGGGGGCAAGGGGCTCCGCCAGCGGAGTCGGCACCCCAATTGCTTGGTCATCCTCGAGCTGTCCCGGCGACCGGCCCAGGCTTCCGGCGTCGTTTGCGGCGCCTGCCCCGCACCGCCGGGCCGGAAGGAACCCCGCTTGCCCACGACGCCCCATTCCCATTCGGCCGCGCCCGAGACCACCGGTCCGGACCGCGGACCACCCGCACCGAGGCGGGGCGTCCTGCGCTCCACGTGGAACGAGATCCTCGACCTCGTCTTCCCGCCGCGGTGCGCTGCCTGCGGCGAGCCGTCCGAGGCCGGCCCCTTCTGCCCCGTCTGCGCCGAGGCGGTGGACCCGGTGCCGCCCGGGTGCTCCCGCTGCGGGCTTCCCGGTCCCGACGCGGCCTGCGGCGCCTGTCTCGCGCGCCCGCCCGCCTTCGACGCCATCCGGGCCGGAGGGCTCTTCGGCGGGCCGCTCGCCGACGCCGTCCACGCCCTCAAGTACCGTGGCCGGCCCGCCCTCGCCCGTTCCCTCGGCGCCTGGCTCGCCGCGCGCGTTCCCCTCCCGCCCGGCGCCGCCGTGGTCTCGGTCCCGCTCGGGCGGCGCCGGCGCCGCGAGCGCGGTTACGACCAGGCCGCCCTGCTCGCCGGGGCGCTGGCCCGGGCCGCCGGCGCGCCGCGGCTGCGCGCGGCGCTCGAGCGCGTGCGGGAGACCGCGCCGCAGGTGGGCCGGGACCGGGAGGCCCGGGCGCGGAACGTCCGCGGCGCCTTCGCGGCCCGCGGCGTCGAGGGGCGCGACCTCGTCCTCGTGGACGACGTCGTCACCACCGGCGCCACCGCCGACGCCTGCGCCCAGGCGCTCCGGGCGGCCGGGGCGCGCAGCGTGACGGTGGTCTCGCTGGCGCGGGCGGATTAGGCGCCCGCCGGAAGAAGCGGCAACCGCGGGCGGTTCCGTTCGATGCGGTCCGTATCGCGACCGCCGGATGGGAGGTTACACTGCCGACCGTGAACCTCCTCGCCGCCGCCCTCGCGCTCGCCGTCTCCGGCGCGGCGGAGCCGGCCGCCGCTTCGGCACGGGCGCGCGACCCATTCTCCGAACGGTACGCCGCCGCGGTGAAGGAGCTGGAGCGCGACCGGCACCTGCCGCGCGCCATCGTCCCGCTCGCCCGCCTCCACGAGCTGGAGCCGGACGCGCCGGAGCCGGCCCGGCTCGCCCGCGCCTACGCGCAGGCGGCGCAGGACCTGCGAGCCCTGCCCGAGGTCCGGGCGCTGGCCCGCTTCCGGCTCGCTGGAGTGGAGCGGAGCCGGGGGAACCTCCAGAAGGCGGCCGCGGAGATCCGCCGCCTCGGCTTCCTGCGAGGGTGGCAGGTAGCCGGCCCTTTCGACAACGAGGGCAAGCGCGGCTTCGACGCCGCCTTCCCGCCGGAGGAGGCGCAGGACCTGGCGGCGCGCTTCCCGGGGAAGGCCCGCGAGATCGGCTGGCGCCCCGCGCCGCCGGAGGCGGAGGCCATGGGGTTCCTGGCGCTCGGATCCGTGCTGCGCCCGTCGCGCGAGGTGACGGCCTACGCCCTGGCAGTCGTGGACGCGCCGCGCGAGCAGCGGGCGCAGCTCTGGGTGGGCGCGAGCGGCGCCTTCAAGGTCTGGGTGAACGGATCGCTCGCGCTCGCCGACCCCGGCTATCACCCCGCGCGGCTCGATCAGGCGGGCGCCTGGGTGGTCCTGCGGCGCGGCCCGAACCGGATCCTGGTGAAGCTCTGCCACGAGGCCGGCGAGATGGGCCTCTACGCCCGGCTCACCGACGCCGCCGGGAGCGCCATCGCCCTCGCGCCGGTGGCCGTGCCGCCGCTGCCCGCCGCGGTCCGGGGCGAGCGCGCCGAGCGGATCGAAGGCGCGGTGAAGGCGCTCGAGCGCCGGGCACGCGCCGCGAAGGGGGAGGAGGAGGGGCGAGCCCGCATGGACCTCGCCGTCGCCCTCTGGGAGCGGCGCGGCGACGACGCGAGGGAGCGGCGCGCGGCCGCGGAGGCCCGGCGGGCCGCGGCGCTGCTGCCGAGGTCGGTGGAGGCGTGGCTCCTCGCCGCGCGGCTCGAGGAGGACGACCCCAACCGGCGCCGGGCGCAGCTCGAGGCCGCGGCGGCCCTCGACCCCGAGAACCCAGAGGTGCTCGCCGCCCTGGCCGCGGCCGAGCAGCGCCGGGGGCGCCCCCAGGCGGCGGTGCGGCTCCTCCGACGTGCGGCCGCGTCGGCGCCGGCCTTCGCCCCGGCCCGGGTGGCGCTCGCCCAGGCGATGGAGCAGGCGGGGCTCGGGGCCCGCGCGGATCTGGACCTCCGCGCGCTGGCGCGGGCGCTGCCCACGTCGCCCGCGGCGGTGGGGGCCGCGGCCCGCGCCGCCCGCCGGCTCGACCGGGGGGACGAGGCGGCGGCCCTCTTCCGCAAGGCCCTGGCGCTGCGCCACGACGACGACGCCTCCCGCGGCATGCTGGGCCAGCTCCTGCTCGACCGCGGCGACCTGGAGGGGGCCCTCGAGCTCGGCAGGACCGCGCTGCGCCTCGACCCCTCCGACGTCTTCCAGCGGCTCCGCCTCGCCGACCTGCTCGCGGCCAACGGCCTCCCAGAGGACGCCGAGGCGGCCTATGCGGCGGCGGCGCGGATCTGCCCCGAGGAGCCGGAGACCTGGGAGCGCCGCGGCCACGCCCGGCTGCGCGCCGGCCGAACCAGCGACGCCCTGGCCGACTTCCAGCGGGCGCTGGAGCTGCGGCCGCAGAACCCCCAGCTCAAGGAGCTGGTCCGGCAGCTCGAGCCCTCGAAGGAACGGTTCGAGCAACCCTACCTCCAGGACGCCCGCGCCCTCGCGGCCGCCGCGCCCGGGCCGAGGGGAGACGAGGACGCGCTCGTGCTCTCGGAGCTCAAGGTGACTCGCGTCTTCCCGTCGGGGCTCTCGGCCACCTACGCGCAGCTGGTGGTGAAGGTCTTCACCGCGCGGGGGGCCGAGGCCTTCCGCACCCAGCAAGTCTCCTACTCCCCCGACCGCCAGGAGCTGCGCGTGGACCGGGCCCGCGTGCTGAAGCCGGACGGGACGCTGGTCGAGACCCGCCAGGAGACGGAGCGCAGCCAGAGCGAGCCCTGGTACCGGCTCTACTACGACACCCGGGCGCGCACCGTCACCTTCCCGTCGCTGGCGCCCGGTGACGTGCTGGAGGTCGCCTGGCGCAGCGACGACGTCGCCAGCGAGAACCTCCTCTCCGACTACTTCGGCGACCTCACGCACCTCGGCGACGGCACCCGCAAACTGCGCTTCGACTACGTGCTCCTCGTGCCCGAGGGGCGGAAGATCCACGCGAACGACCCCGGCATCCCCGGGCTGGAGCGGGGCGAGCGGGCGCTCCCGGGCGGAGTCGCCGAGCACCGCTGGACGGCGCGCGATCTGCCGCGCGTCGAGCCCGAGCCGGGCATGCCCGGCTGGAGCGAGGTCTCGCCCTACGTCCACGTCTCCACCTACGCGGACTGGAAGGAGGTGGCCGCCTTCTACTGGGGCCTGGTGCGCGAGCAGCTCCGGCCCAACGCCGAGGTGAAGGAGACCGCCGAGCGCATCGCGGCGGAGGCGCGCGCCCGGTCGAAGGGCGCGAAGGACCAGGACGTGGAGCTCGCCATCGTGCGGGCGGTCCACGACTTCGTCGTGACCTCCACCCGCTACGTGGGGCTGGAGTTCGGAATCCACGGCTACAAGCCCTACCGCGTTGACCAGGTGCTCTCGCGCCGATTCGGCGACTGCAAGGACAAGGCGAGCCTCGCCCACGCGCTCCTCGAGTCGCTGGGCATCGACTCCCGGATCGTGCTCCTGCGCATGCGCCGCCTGGGACGGATCCCGGAGCGGCCGGCCTCGCTCGCGGTCTTCAACCACGCCATCCTCTACGTGCCGAAGTACCGCATGTGGCTCGACGGGACCGCGACCTACGCGGGCTCCCGCGAGCTGCCCGGCGAGGACCGCGGCGCGGTCGTGCTGGTGGTGAATCCCGGCGAGCCGCCCGAGTTCGGGACGATCCCGGGATCGGCCCCGGGCGACAACCGGACCGAGGTCGCGATGGAGGTGGCCCTCGCCGCCGACGGCGCCGCGACCCTGAAGGGGAAATCGCTGGTGACCGGGGAGAGGGCCCCGGCCTACCGCCGCTCCTACCAGGCCGAGGGCGACCGCCGCGCCGCCTTCGAGCAGGCCTGGAGCCGCACCTTTCCCGGCCTCGAGGTGAAGGAGCTCGCCCTCTCCGACCTCGCCCGCATCGAGGAGGACGTCTCGCTGCGCTTCGCGATGGAGGTGAGGAACTACGCCCGCAAGGACGGCGACGGCCTGCGCTTCACGCCCTTCGGCCAGGGGCAGGTCTTCACGGAGACCTACGCCCCGCTCTCCGCGCGCCGCTTCGACCTCGTGCTCGGCGAGCCGTGGGAGAACCGGTTCCTCTACCGTCACCTCCTGCCCGCGGGCTGGGGCCCGTCCGAGGTGCCGGAGCCGGTGACGCTCGACGGGCCCTTCGGCGCCCTCGAGATCCGCTACCGGACGGAGGGCGGCGCCCTGGTGGCCGAGGGGCGGGTGGCCTTCCAGGCGGCCCGGGTCGCCGCCGCCGACTACCCCGCCTTTCGCGACTTCGTCTCCCGCGTCGACCGGGCCATGGCCCGCACCGTCCGCGTGGCGCCGGCCGCGGCGGCCCAGGCCGTCCCGCGCTGAGGAGGAACCCCGGGATGCCCTCGAGACGCCGCGCCCTCCTCGCACTGCCCATCCTCCTCGCGGCCGCCTGCGCCACGGCCGGCCGCTCGCCGCTCGAGCGCGGGGCCGAGAGGGCCGCTTCGCCCGGAGCCGGGGCAGCGGCGCTGGCCGCTGCCGGCTGGCACGCCTGGCTCGACGCCAACGATCCGGCCGCGGCCAAGGGCCGCTTCGCCGAGGCGCTGAAGCGGGACCCGCGCGACGCCTGGGCCCGCCTCGGCTCCGCCATGCTCGCGCAGCGCGGCCTCGACGACGCCGGCGAGGTGGAGCACCTCGTCGCCCTGGCCGCGGGCGCGCCCGGCCACCCGCTCGCCGCCGTGGCGGTCCGGCGCCTCGCCGAGCTGGCGGGGGTCTCCCCGTCGGTGGGCGAGGCCGTGGAGGCGGGGCTCGCGCCGCTGCTCGCCGGGGGGAAGCTCCGGGGGCTCGCCGCCTTCCGTGCCCGCGCCGCGCGGGCGGCCGCGGCCGAGGCGCGAGGGGACCTGGACCGGGCGGCCCGGATGCGGGCCGAGAACGGCGCGGTGGTGCGCTGGACCCTCGCAGGGCCGTTCGGCGCCTACCACGCGCTGGAGGTCGATCGGCCCTTCCCGCCGGAGCTGGGCGCGCTTCCGGCGCGCCTCGACGGCGCCGCGGGCCTCCCGCCGGTGGAGCCGCGACCCCTCGAGACGCCCGAGGGCGGCGCCTCGCTCGACGGCGAGCCCCAGTGGGGCGACGTCTTCTACCTCGCCGCGGAAGTCCGGCTCGCGCGCGGCGGGCGCTACCTCCTGGTGGTGGGCGGGACGACGGTGCTGCGGGCCTTCGTCGACGGCGAGCCGGTCGCCGAGCGCCGGCCCTACTCGGGCTTCCCGCCCAACGCCCTGGCCGTGCCGCGGGAGCTCTCCGCGGGAACCCACCGCCTCCTCGTGAAGGTGGGTCGCGGAGCGGCGCGGGCGTGGGTCGCGGTGGCCTTCGCCCGGCAGGACGGCGCCCCTTCCGACGCCGAGAGCGCGCCCGTTCCGCCCGGAGGGCAGGCGGGTGCGCCCGTCCGGCCCGGGTCGCCGCCGCCACCCGTCCACACCGGGAGAGACGTGGCGGCCGAGCTCGAGCCGGAGGCCGGGCCGGCGCTGGCGCGGCTGGTGGCGGCGCGCGACCGGCTCGACGTGGACCGCGAGACCGCGAAGTCGCTCCTCGACGAGGCGCTGGCGATCCTGCCGCAGTCGGCCGCCATCCGCGGCGCGCTCGGCGACGCGCTGCGGGACGATCCCACGCTCTCCGACCGCATCGGGCGCGCCCGGGCCGAGGCCGAATACGACCGGGCCCTGTCGAAGGATCCCGCCGACGCCGCCAGCCGCGCGAGGCGCGCCGAGCTCATGCGCGGGGGCGACCGGCTCGACGACGCGCAGGCGCTCGTCGCCGGGCTCCCCGAGGAGGCCGCCGCCCGGCCCCGCGGGCTGGTGCTCCGGGCGCGCCTCGCCGCCTCGCGCGGCTTCGCCGAGGGAGCGGAGAAGCTCGCCGAGGAGGCCTGGCGCAAGGGCGCCGACTGCCAGGCGGCCGAACTCCTGTACGACCTCGCCAGCCGCCGCGACGCCGTGGCGCGCGAGGACGCCTTCGCCGAGGCGCTGGCCGCCTGCCCCGGCGGAAGGGAGCGGCTCGCGGAGCACCGCCGGATCCGAGGCGACCTCGCCGGGGCCGCGGCGCTCCTCGAGGCGCAGTCCCGGGCCGCGCCGTCCCGGGTGGACCTCCGCCTCGCGCTCGCCCGCGTGCTCGTGGCGCGCGGGCAGGCCGCGGCGGCGGCCGGGGAGCTCTCGGCGCTCGCCCGCGTCTGGCCCCGCGATGCGCGGATCGAGAAGCGCCGGGCCGAAGCGCTGGAGCTCGCCGGCGACCGGGCCGGCGCGCGCGCCGCGCGGGAGCGGGCGCTCGCCCTCGACGCCTCCGACCTGCCGCTGCGCCGCGCGCTCGCGCTCGAGGACGGGACCGAGGTCCTGGCCGCCGAGGCCGAGGACGGAAGGGCGGTCGTCCGCGCATGGGAGGCCGTGGGCCAGCGCCCCTCCACGTCGGCCGCCATGGTCCTCGACGCGGCCGCGGTGGAGGTCCACGAGGGCGGCGCCCACACCGAGCGCGTCCACCAGGTGATCCAGGTGCTGGACACGCGGGGCGTGGAGCGCTGGGCCGAGGTGACGCTGCCGCCGGGAGCGGAGGTCCTCGCCCTGCGCAACCTCAAGAGGGACGGGCGGTCGCTCGAGCCCGAGGAGGCGGGGGGCGACAAGCCGAGCCTCTCCCTGCCCGGGCTCGAGCCCGGAGACTACGTCGAGTACGAATACCTGAGATCGCGGCCGCAGCGCGGGCCGGCGGTTCCGGGGTGGACCGCCGACGCCTTCTTCTTCCGCGTCGCCGACGTGCCGCTGTGGCGCTCGAGCTACGTGGTGCTCGCCCCCAGCGGAAGCCTCGAGGTGGACGCGCACCACATGCCCGTGCCCGAGGTGAAGGCGGAGGGCGGGCGCGACGCGCTCCGCGTCCTGCGCACCGCGGTCCCGGCGCTCGTGGAGGAGCCCGGCGCGCCGGGAATCGGCGAGTACCTGCCGTTCGTGCAGGCCGGGGCAGGCGCGGGACAGGACGCCGTCGTCCTCGCCATCGCCGACGGCCTCCTCGAGCGCGCCCGCCCGAGCCTCGAGGTGAAGGCCTTCGCCGCGCGCATCGCCCGGCCGCCCGGCTCCGCGCCGCCCGCGGGCGAGGCCCTGCTCCGCGCGGCCTACGACCGGGTGAACGAGGTGGTGGAGGGGCAGGGAGGGTCCTGGAACGAGACGGCGAGCCAGGTCCTGTCGCGCGCGCGCGGCAGCCGCACCATGCTGCTCAAGGCCGTGTACGCGGCGCTCGGCGTGAAGGCGCGCTTCGCGCTCGTCCGCACCTTCGGCAACGACCCGTCGCCGTACCGGTTCCCGCGCCCCGAGCTGCACGGCTACCCGGTGCTGCGCGTGGAGCAGGGCGGCCAGACCTGGTGGCTCGACCCCTCCGTCCGCTTCACGCCCTTCGGCATCCTGCCGGGCGGCGCGCGCGGGGCCGAGGCGCTCGTCGTCCCCGAGCCCGGAGAGGCGCCGGAGGCAGCGCGCACGCCCGCGGGCGCCGAGGACGGCCACGAGGTGGACCTGAAGATCGCGCTCGGCCGGGAAGGGGACGCGGCCGTGGAGGGGGTGGAACGGTACCTGGGCTTCGAGAGCGGCGCCGCCAAGGCGGCGCTGGAGCGGCTCGACGTCCCGGCCCGGCGCCAGATGGTGGAGCAGTCGCTGGCGCGGACCTTCCGCGGCCTGGCGCTCGAATCGCTCGCCGTCGAGGGGGAGCGCCAGGCCGACGTGCCCCTCGTCCTGCGCTGGAAGGCCCGCGTCCCCGGGCTCGTGCGGGTCGCGGACGGCGAGGCCTCGATCGACGCCCCCCTGCTGCCCGTCCGGCTCGGCGCCCGCTTCGTGTCCCGCGGCGCGCGCGAGACCCCGCTCCTGCTCGACATCGGCGAGCGGCTCATCGTGCGGGCCGAGATCGCGGCGCCCCCGGGCGCGGGTCCCGCGCCGGGCGGCGAGCGCGAGGCGACGAGCCCGTTCGGGAGCTACCGCCGCGCCGAGCGGTGGAGCGGGAACGTGCTGGTGCGGGAGGACCGCTTCGAGCTCGTGCGGTCGCGGGTGGCGCCGGAGGCCTACCCCGCCTTCGCGAGGTTCGCCTCCCAGGTGGACGAGGCGCAGGGGGCGCCGATGCGGTTGGGTCCCTGGCCCTGAGCGCCGCTCAGGTTCTGGCAACGTCCGTGGCGCGGGCTATGCTACACGGCAGCCGCGGAGGTGCCACAATGCTGCGCCACGAAATCAAGATCGCCGGCCCGGCCGTGGGCAGGGGCTGGCTCTCGGCACCGCTCCTCGCAGACCTCCTGCGCGTGATGGTGGAGGGCGCGCAAGGCGCCCTGAGATTTCGACTGGAGGGTCGAAGCCGAGCCAAGGGCAGCAAGCCTGCGTGGCTGCGCTCGGCGGCAGAGTTCCATTTCGTCCAGACCCTGGAACCAGGGGTCATCCACCTCGAGGCCCGAGCGCTCAAGGACGCGCTGCGAGAGCGATTCCGGCAGCGCGATCTGTTCGAGGCCGTAAACCCCGAGAAGTCTGCCCTTGATCTGTTCGAGGACGGCCTTGAGGACGCCCTGAAGGGCAACGCCGACAGCGATCTCTTAGCGATCTCTTCGATGATGGCCTAGCCGCGACATTCTCGGAGTTCCGCGATCTCTATGGGGAAGGGCTGGAATCCATCGAGATCGTCAACGGCCGGACGGTCCCGGTCTCACCCGAAGGCCTGAACCGCGTCGAGGCGCTCTTGAGGCAGACCCCAGCGCCAAGGGCCATCCGGGTCGCCGGTGAGCTCGACGCAATTCGCTACAGCGACCGGATGTTCGAGCTCGTGCTGGCAACCGGCGAGAAGCTCCGAGGCGTGGCGGAGGACGTGGACGAGCGCGAGCTCAAGACGCTATGGGGGAAACCGGCCGTCATCTCCGGCATGGCGATCTTCCGCCCATCGGGTTCGCTTCTCCGCATCGAGGCTCGCCACATCAGTGCAGCGACCGGGGATGATCTATCGGTGTGGGGCGCCGTACCCAAGCCACTCGCCCAGCAGTCCGACGCTGCCGCGCTTCGCATTCCGCAAGGTCCCAGGACCGGCCTCAACGCCATCCTGGGCCGCTGGCCGGGTGACGAGACCGATGCCATGGTCGGACGCGCGCTAGAGGACCTCTCGTGACCGACCAGTCGGGCCTGGTCCTCTTCGACACCAACATCGTCGTTCACGTCATGCGGAAGTCGACGCTCGGCCAGCGGGCTGCCGCGGATGCACAGGGCATGAACCCCGACGAACGGCCGCTCATCGAGCGGACGTTGAAGGAGTTGTGCGACGCCGAGGGCTGCTGTCTGGTGGTGACGACCGGCGGCACCGGCCCCGCCCGCCGCGACGTGACGCCCGAGGCGACCGAGGCCGTCTGCGACCGCATCCTCGACGGCTTCGGCGAGCAGATGCGTG
>Ga0209797_10000869_pt1 | contig 15139 bp, 9 predicted proteins | sample DOMMetBare3Fresh_2_FD_187472 | JGI IMG/M metagenome (GOLD analysis project Ga0209797, IMG submission 187472) | Wetland sediment microbial communities from St. Louis River estuary, USA, under dissolved organic matter induced mercury methylation -... | ecosystem: Environmental > Aquatic >... | reverse complement strand
CCACGTCGGCGACACTGCAGCGCATCACCTCCTCGCGGCGCTGGATCAGCACGGCATGAGAGCTGTCCTCGAAGATGATGTTGTCCTGCGGGTAGCCGCGCTTGAACTTTCGCGCGATTTCGTCGTCGAGGTCGTCGGCCTCGTCCTTGGCCTCCCAGTAGCCGAAGGGCACGCGCAACTCGTGCAGCAGCGCACCGTCGACGTAGCGGCGGTCCTTCGTGGCCGTGTCCAGTTCGTACTCGGGCACGAACTGCAGGTCGTGCTGGCGGCCCCAGGCCTTGAGAAGATCCTTGAAGGCCTCGCGCACCACTGATTCACGCCGGCTGCCGCTGACCTTCTTGATGCGGTCCAGCTCGGCAAGGTACTGGTTGATAAGCACTTGGCTCATGGCGGCCCGTCGTCAGTCGTGCAGCGGATTTCAACACGGCGCACTAAACTGACCGCATACGCTTGCAGGAGCCAACCGCACCATGGCCCCAACGATCGAGTACTTCCTCGTCCCCAACTCACCCTGGACCTACCTCGGCCACGAGCGCTTGCGTGCGATCGCCAGGGCCGCGGGTGCGACGGTCGAGCCGATGGTGTTCGACCTCGGCAAGGTCTTCCCGCTCTCCGGCGGCCTGCCCCTGGCCAAGCGTGCGCCGCAGCGGCAGGCCTACCGGCTGGTCGAACTGCAGCGCTTCAAGCAGCATCTGGGGATGCCGCTCACCGTCCAGCCGCGCTTCTTCCCGGTCGATGCCGGCGAGGCGATGCGGCTGATCGTCGCGGTGCAGATTCACGACGGCGGCGAGCGTGCGCTCGACCTCGCCGGCGCGCTGCTGCGCGCAGTGTGGGTCGAGGAGCGCGACATCGCCGACGCTGTCACGCTCGCGGCGATCGTCGGCGAGCAGTCGTTGCCGGTCGCGCGCCTGGCCGATGCGCGCTCGCCCGAGGTGCAGGCGCGCATCGACGCCCACACCGAGCGCGCCATCGCGCTCGGCGTGTTCGGCGCGCCGAGCTACGTCATCGACGGCGAGATCTTCTGGGGCCAGGACCGGCTCGAGTTCGTCGAACGCAGGCTCGCGCGATGAGCCCGGCGCTGCGCGCGATGGTCCGGCGGCTGCGGGTGCCGTGCGCGGCGGCGCTGGCGGTGCCGCTGCTGGCGGTGGCGCAGTCGCCCTATCGCGGCCCGCTGTTCGACGCCCACCTGCACTACAACGACGAGGCCTGCGCGATCGGCGCGGCCTGCCCCTATCCGCTGGCCGACGTGCTGGCGGCGATGCAGCGCAGCGGCGTGCGTGCCATCGTCGCCAACAGCCGGCCCAACGATGGCACCAAGTCGCTCGCCGCGGCCGGCGAGCAGGCGCGCGCTGCCGGCGTGACGGTGGTGCCCTTCATCCGTCTGTACCGCAACCGGGCCGATTACGGCGGCTGGTTCGGCGACGAGTCGATCCACCAGATGGTGCAGACCGAACTGGCCGCCGGCACCGTCGCCGGGCCGTACCGCGGACTGGGCGAGTTCCACCTCTACGACAGCCGCAACGCCGACGGTCCGGTGGCCGCCAAGCTCATGAAGCTGGCCGCCGCGCGTGGGCTGGCGGTGCTCGCGCACGTCGACGACGACGCGATCGACCGCCTGATGGCGCATGCGCCGCAGGCGCGGCTGATCTGGGCCCACACCGGCATCGGTGGCGCGCCGGTGGCGCGCGTGCGCGTGCTGCTGGCGCGTTATCCACTGCTGATGGGCGAGCTGTCGTACCGACCCGGACTGACCGAGGGGGGTGGCCGGCTGAGCGCCGAGTGGAAGGCGCTGCTCACCGAACATGCCGAGCGCTTCCTGATCGGCTCGGACACCTGGATCAACCCGCGCTGGGGCGCCTACGACGCACTGATGGCCGAGGCCCGCACCTGGCTCGGCGATCTGCCACCCGACGCGGCACGGCGCATCGCCTGGGGCAATGGCGCCCGGCTGTTCGGGCTGCGCGACCCGGACTGAGCGCACGGGGCGCGAAGCCCGGGTCCCGATTTCGCGCGCAATGGCCGAGATCATGCAACCAATGGGTTGCTTTTCCTGGCGGAGCGTGCCATCATGCAACCACACTGTTGCATGAAGCCATGTCCGACGACGACCTGGACCTGCTGTTGCGCGCGCTGTCCGATGCGACGCGCCGGCGCCTGCTCGACCGCCTGCGCGACGCACCAGGCCTGACATTGACCGAGCTCGGCGCGGGCTACGCGCAGTCCCGGCAGGCGCTGTCCAAGCACCTGGCCACGCTCGAAGCGGCCGATCTGGTGGTCGCCGTCTGGCGTGGCCGCGAGAAGCTGCATTACCTCAATCCCGTGCCCTTGCAGGCCTTGCCCGCCCGCTGGGTCACGACCAACGCGCGCGAGCGCAGCGCAGCGCTGGCTGCCTTGCAGCGCGCGCTCGAGGATGGCGCATGAGTCCCCAGGCCGCCCTGGGGGCGAATTCCCGCTCGGCGGGACCGGCCATAGGCCGTAGGGTGCACCAATGAGTCCGGCGCCGATCGAGGTGCTGTCGTCGCGGCTGGCCGCCGCGCCGGCCGCGGTTTGGACCCGGGTAAGCGACAGCCGCTTCATCGCCGACTACCTGGGGCTGCAACTGCCGCCGACGCGACTGGGCCCCGGTTGCACGCTGGTCGGCGTCGACCGCGAAGGTCGGCCGGTCACCTTGACGGTCACCGGCGCGGCGGCGCCGGCGAGCTTGTCGATGGGGCTGCTCGGCGCTGCGGGTGCGAGCCGGTTGCACCTGAGCATCGCACCCTCGCCAGGCGGCAGCCGGCTCACCGTGCTGCACGAGGACGATGCGGCGGCGCCCGCTGACCGCAGCGATCCGATCCTGCGCCAACTGCGCGCCGGTCCCTCGCCGATCCTGCTCGCCGGCCGCATCGCCGGCGCTGCCGCAGTGGGCGCCGCGGTGCGCTACCTCGCCGACACCGCAGCTTCGGTGCGCATGCTGCTCGACGCGATGGCCGCCGATCAGGGCCACGTGCGACCGGCGGGGGGAGGCTTTTCGCTCGCCGAGCACCTGTGGCACCTGGCCGACCTCGAAACCCTGGGCTGGGTGCAGCGCTTCGCCCGCCTGCGCGACCAGGAACGACCCGTGCTGCCCGGTATCGACGGCGATCGCCTGGCGATCGAAAGACGCTACCAGGGACGACCGTGGCGCGCAGCGGCACGCCGCTTCATCGCCGAACGCCGTCGCACCTTGTCGCTGCTGTCGCCCGCCGATGACACGCTGTTGCAGCGGCCAGTCGTCTTCGGCGGTCGCCCGAGCGATGGTGCCGAGCTGCTCGCCGCCATGCTGGCCCACGACCATCAGCACCGGCTCGAGATGGCCGATTGCTGGCAAGCCCTGCACGCCCCGCCGGAGCACCTGCCATGAACGATCCCGCCGAATCCCTGCGCGCCCTGCTCGACCGCGCCTGGGACGACCACGCGGAGCACCCTCGGCGCGTGGCCGACATGCTGAGCGCGCGCGCGTCGACGCTGGGGGCCGATGCCGATGCCGCCGCGGCGATCCGCCTGGCCGAGCATGTGATGCTTGCGCACCTGGCCGAGCCCGGGACGCTGCGCGGCTTCATTGCCGAGCTGTCACCCGGCACCCCGGCGATCGAGCCCAGCGTGCAGCGGGCGCGCTGGGCGCTGGCCCGGCTCGATGGCACCGCCGAGCCCGCGCTGGCCGACGCGCCGCGGTGGCGATCGCTGCACAACGTCGTGCTCGCGGCTGCGAAAAGGGGCCACGCGCGGCAGGCCGCCCAGTGGCTGACGGCTGACGAGTCCGCGGCAATCGCCCATCCCGATGCCGAGGCCCGACAGGCCTACGCGGCCAGCGCCAACAACATCGCGCTGGACCTGCGCCTGGACGAGCGCGGCCACGCCGACCTCGACGCACTGATGATCCAGGCCGCCGAGGTCGCGCGCCGCGCGTGGGGCGCTGCCGGCACCTGGATGCACGCCGAGCGCGCCGAGTACCAGCTGGCCATGTGCCACGCGGCGCTCGGCGACGGCCGGCGCGCGCTTGCGCATGCGCGCGAGTGCCAGGTGATCTGCGAGCGTGAAGGCGCGGATGCGGTCGAGTGTTTCTTCGCGCACGAGGCGCTGTCCCGAGCGCACCACGCGGCGCGCGATGCCGCCGCGGCACTCGACCATCGCGAGCGCATGCAGCGCTTGTTGCCGGAGATCGAGGACGCCGGCATGCGCGATTGGTGCGAGCAGACGCTGGCCGCGCTGCCCGGTTGATCTGCCGCCGACCGGCCCACGCCGCGTCGGGCAAATGAAGAAGGCCGGCATAAGCCGGCCTTCGCAAGAACCCAGCGGGCCGTCGAAGCGGCGCCGCGGGCGCTCTACTTGAGGTGCGCGTTGATCATCTTGGTCATCTCGAACATCGACGCCTGGGCCTTCTTGAAGATTTCCCTCAGCTTGGCGTCGGCGTTGATCATGCGCTTGTTCATCGCATCCTGCAGCTTGTTCTTCTTGATGTATTCCCAGATCTTCTTCGTGACCTCGGTGCGCGGATACGGGCCCTTGCCGATGATCGCGGCCAGCGCGTCGCTCGGCGTCATGGCCTTCATGAAGGCGGCGTTCGGGGTGCGCTTCTTGGCCGGCGCCTTCTTCGCCGCGGCCTTCTTGGCCGGTGCCGCCTTCTTCGCCGCGGCCTTCTTGGCCGGTGCCGCCTTCTTCGCCGGTGCCGCCTTCTTGGCCGGTGCCGCCTTCTTCGCCGCAGCCTTCTTGGCCGGAGCCTTCTTCGCAGTTGCCATGTTGATACTCTCCATCATGAGTGGTTGATGTGCCGGGGTCCGGGGCGAGGGATGCGTGCACCCTCGTTTCTCTCATGACCTCTGCGGGCGCGATGTTACTGCGGCCACACTCTGCTGAGAAGCGGTTTTCCCTCTGAAAACGCGCTTTCGTCGGTCGCTGAGCGCGGTTTTGTCGCAGCCAGGCATCACTGCGAGGCCCGCAGCTGCATCGACGCTTCGCGATGCAGCGCGGCGGTGTGTATGCTGGCGGCCATGAAACTCGTCGTCCGTTGGCTGTTGCTGGCTGCCGCGCTGTTGTTGGTGGCCCATCTGTACTCGGGCGTCACGGTGGCCAGCTTCGGGGTGGCGATGATCGCCGCCTTCGTGCTCGGTCTGCTCAATACGCTGGTGCGCCCGCTGCTGGTGGTGCTGACCTTCCCGGTCACGCTGGTCACGCTGGGGCTGTTCCTGTTCGTCATCAACGCGGCGATGTTCTGGGCCGCGGCGCGGCTGCTCGATGGCTTCAACGTCGCCGGCTTCGGCGCCGCGCTGATCGGCTCGGTCATCTACAGCCTGTGCGGCATGGTGATCGACGTGGCGATGGAGCGCCTGTTCAACCGCAGCGAGGCCTAGGCCCACGCGCGGGACGTACGCCCTTCAACGTCGGACACCGGCGCCACGGACCTCGAAGCCCACGCGGCCCAGCACGCTGCCGTTGCCGGACTTGAGCTCGAGGCGATGGCGCCCCGGCCAGGGCGCCCAGGCCAACGTCGATCCACTGCCGACCAGCCGCCCGTTCAGCCACCACTGCCCGGGCTCGCCGACGAATGCGATGCGCTGCATGCCCGCGGGCAGGTCGGGGTCGAGCGCGAACACGCCACCCTCGCGTGGGCTGGCGATGCCCGATGGCCGCGCCAGGGCCACCTGCTCGCCGATGCGCACGCGGGGGGCAGAGCCGGCGGCCAGCCACTCGCTGCGAGCAGGCTCGATGGCAGCGTCGAAGGCCACCGTCTGCGCGACCAGCCCGTCCGGCGGGCGCGGGCTGCGCGAGCTGCGTGCGGCATGAAGGTGCCGGACGATCGCGCGCCACACCGGCGCCGCGCCCTGGGTGCCGCTGACCTGGCGCATTGGATCGCCGCTCGCGTTGCCGACCCAGACGCCGACGGTGTAGCGGTCGGTGAAGCCGATGCACCAGTTGTCGCGCATGTCCTTGCTGGTGCCGGTCTTGACGGCCGCGAAGCCGCGCGTGACGAGTGCGCTGTCGAGGCCGAAGCTGGTCGCGCGCGCGCTCGCGTCGGCCAGGATGTCGGTGACCTGGTACACCGCGCGTTCGTCGGCGACGCGGCGCGTGACGGTGCGTGGCCCCGGTCGGCCGACCACCGGTGACCACTCGCCGCGTTGGGCCAGGCTGCGGTAGGCGTTGGTCAGGTGCAGCAGCGTCACGTCGGCGCTGCCCAGCGCCAGCGCCAGGCCGTGGAAGCCGGCGGTCTCGCCGAGTGCCAGCCCCAGCGCGTCGAGCCGGTCGAACAGCGCCTCGGTACCGACCAGGGTCGCGGCACGCACGGCAGGCACGTTCAGGCTCGCGGCCAGCGCCGTGCGCGCGCTGACCCAGCCGCGGTAGCGGCGGTCGTAGTTGCGAGGCATGAAGGCGCCATCGCCGCCGTCGAGGTCGGCCGGCGAGTCGTGCAGCAGGCTGGCCGGCGTGAGCACGCCCTGCTCGAAGGCGAGCAGGTAGACGAAGGGCTTGAGCGTCGACCCCGGCTGGCGGCGGGCGAGCACGGCATCGACCGCGGGTGCATCGGACAGCCCCGGCCCCGACGAGCCGACCCAGGCCAGCACTTCGCCACTGGCGTTGTCGAGCACCAGCACCGCGCCATCGTCGATGCTGCGGCCCTGCAGCTCGGCCAGCTGGGTGCGCAGCGCCTCGTGCGCGACGCGCTGCAGGCGCGCGTCGAGGGTGGTGCGAACCACCCCCTCGCCCGCCGCGATGGCGGTGGTCCCGCGCCCGCTGTCGTTCGGCGCGCCGAGCCAACGGGCGAAGTGCGGCGCGATCTGCGCACCGGCGGCCGCGCCGCCCGGGCGCGCGAACGCGCGCGCGGCCAGCATCTGCACGCTCTCGCATCCCGGCCGCGCGGCCAGCAGCGCGCAGGCCCGGTCGACCACCCGTGCCGTCGGCGCCGAGGGCGCACGCAGCAGGGCCACGAGCAACGCCGATTCGATGCGGTCCAGCCCCGACGGATGCTTGCCGAACATCGCCTGCGCCGCCGCCGGCACGCCGACCAGCTCGCCGCGCAGCGGCACCAAGTTGAGGTAGGCCTCGAGGATCTGCGGCTTGTCATAGGCCGCCTCGATCTCGCGTGCCAGCGCCATCTGGGCGAACTTCTGCCCGATGCCGCGACCACCGGCCGGGCGGTCCAACCCGCGCTCGAGCAGCGCGGCGAGCTGCATCGTCAGCGTCGACGCGCCCTGCCGGGCACCGCCCGGCTGCACGTTGGCCAGCGCGCTGCGCATCGCCGCCGCCCAGTCGATGCCGTCATGCGACCAGAAGCGCTGGTCCTCGCCGCGCACCAGGGTCTCGCGCAGCGCGGGCGAGAACTGCGCGAGCGCGAGCCAGACGCCGCGCCGCGCCCGCAGGTCGGTGCGCTGCGTCTGCACCGGCTCGCCGTGGCGGTCGACGAAGACGGTGTCCGACGGCCGGTGCGCGGCACGCAGCTGCTCGAAGGATGGCACCGCCGCCCCCGCGCTGGCCAGCGCGGACGCGCACAGCAGCGCCGCGGCGAGGCCTTGCGTCGTCCGGCTCACGGCCGCACCTCCAGCGTCGCGTTGGGCAGCTCGCCGAAACTGTCCGGGGCATACATCGCCTCCACCCGCGACGGCGGCAGCGCGAAGCGGCCGGCGCTGTTCAGGCGCAGCGTGTACTCGATGACATGCCGGCCGCGGGGCATGAATTCCCAACTGGCGCGGTACGCGTCCTGTGCCCGCTCCTCGTAGGCCAGCCAGGCGTTGCCCTCGCGCCGCTCGTTGCGGGCGGCGATCGCCGAATCGCGGCCCAGGCCGCTGCCCAGCAGCGTGGCCCCGGTGGGCACCGGGTCGTCGAGCGCGACCCAGGTCATGTCGGACTGGGCGTCGATCTCGATGCGCACCCGCAGCACGTCGCCACGTGTCCATTGGCCTTCGACCTTGCGCTGCACCGCGCTGAGGCTGCGCTCGATGCGGTAGCCGGCCGAGACGGGTCCGGTCAGCGGCACCGCGGCCAGCGCCTGGACGCTCAGCCAGGGCTTGCCGCTGCCCTGGTGGGCCATCGTCAGGCTGCCGGGCTGCGCCGGCCAGGGCAGGTCGAGGCGGGCAGCGGCTCCGGTGGCGGACCAGTTGTGGCTCGCCGATTGGCCGCCCAGCGTGGCCAGGGTGCGGCCCGACACCGGCTGCGATTCGTGGCGCGCGGCGAAGCGCTCGAGCGCCAGCACGCCCCACAGGTTGGCGGTGGTGGTCAACCAGGCGGCGCGCCGCTGGCGCGCCAGCGCACCGGTCACCAGCCGCGGCAGCTCGTCGCGCCAGCCGGGGTCGTCGGCCACCGCGAGGATCAGCCGCGCGGCGTTGGCGTCGCCACTGTCCATCAGCCACCACCAGAAGTCGCTGTCCTCGGTGCTGAACTTGAGCGTCGTGCCGGCGTAGCTCAGTCGTGCGCGCAGGATGGTCGTTGCTTCCTGCATCCGCTGCGCCCGCTCGGGCAGGGCCTCCAGGCGCTGCAGGATGCGCAGCCAGTCGATCACCGCCGCCGTCGGCCAGCGATTGGGTTCGAGGGTGATCGATTGCAGGTGGCGCGGCGACGCGCGGCCATGGCGCGACAGTGCCTCGATCGCGGCGAGCTTGCGCACCTCGAGATCGAGCCCGCGGGCGCTGGCCGGGCTCCAGCCCGGTCGCATCAGCCGGCCCTCGACGAAGGCCGCCAGCGCCTGCAGCATGCGCTCGCGCGTCGTCTCGGCCAGCGGTTGGTCGGCCTCGTGCGCGGCGGCAATCAGGTAGGCGGTGAGGCGGTCGCTGCCCCGCGGCGAGTCGCCGGCGCGCGGCGGGTAGTACAGCGCCAGCCCGTCGGCGTCGAGGTGGCTGGGCAGCGCCTCGACGATCGACGTCCAGGCCCGGGTGTCCTTCAGGGCCAGCGCGCGCGAGGCGCGCTGCTCGAGGCAGGTGTGGGGATAGCGCTCGAAGTAGCGGCGGATGCCGGGCAGCCCGCCGGCCAGGCTGGGCTGCAGGCCGATCTGCACGCCGCCGGCCTTGGCGGCCTGCCCGGGCAGAGCCAACGCGTCGGCCGGTGGCGCGACCGCCAGCACAGCGCTGCCGTCGAGCTGCCGCAGCGTGGCCTGCCAGACGCGCAGCGGCACTGCCGGCCGGATGAACTGCAGGGTCTTGACCCGGTCGCGCGCCGTGCCTCCGCCTTGCACCGCGCTCGCCTCGTACCCAATGCTGAAGACGCCGCCCGGCACCTCGATCGGCCACTTGACCTCGGCAGCGCCGCCGGCGGGCACGGTGAGCGTCTGCGGCGCCAGCGGGGTCGCTGCGCGCGCAATGCCGCCAGCGGCGTCGCGGTGGGCGGTGGTGGCCAGCGTGGCTTGCACGCTCATGTCGCGCGCGGTGGTGTTGCGCAGCGTGTAGATCGCCTCGAAGCGGTCGCCCTCGCGGGCCACCGGCGGCAGGCCGGGCAACAGCTGCAGATCCTGCGCCACCCGCACCGTGGTGCTGCCGGTGCCGAAGCGGTCGGCACCGTCGCTGGCGATGGCCACCAGGCGGAAGCTGGTCAATGAATCGTTGAGCGGCACCTCGATCGCGGCCTGGCCCTGCGCATCGAGCCTCACCGTGCCGCGCCACAGCAGAAGAGTGTCGAACAGCTCGCGGGTCGGGTTGCGGCCACCGCCGCCGCCGGCCGGTACCGCCTTGCGGCCGTAGTGGCGCCGGCCGATGATCTCGCCTTGCGCAGTGGCGGTCTCGACGCCCCAGCCCCGCGGCTCGAACATCGCCTCGAGCGCGCGCCAGCTGGTGTTGGGCTGCAGCGCGAGCAGCGTCTCGTCGACGGCGGCGAAGGCGATCTCGGCGCCGGCCGCGGGCTGGCCGCCGCGACTGACGCTGACCCGGGCCTTCACCGTCTGGCGCACCTCGTACTGGGCGCGGTCGGCCGCGACCTTGACATCGAGCGCATGCCCCGCGAGCCCGATGCGCAGCTGCGCGACGCCGAACTTGTGCGCCGGCCGCGCGAGGTCGACCATCGCCGACGGCGCCTGGAACTCGCGGCCCTCGTAGCGAAAGGCCCGCCACCAGTCGAGCGGGCCTCGCCAGCCCCAGCTGAAGAAGGATTGCCACGGCACATGCCGCACCCGGCCGCGCAGCACCAGCAGGCTGACGTAGACGTTGGGCGCCCAGGACTGCGTGCCGGCCTTGGGAATCGCGACCTCGACCACCGGGTCGTCGCCGTGCAGCGTGACGACACGGCTGGCGATCACGCCTTCGCGTTCGACGCTGACCAGCGCGGTGGCCTGGCGAAAGGGCATGCGCACCTGCAGGCGCGCGGTCTCGCCCGGATCGAGCTGCGACTTCTCGGCCAGCAGGTCGATGCGGTCGTCGTTGTCCTGCTCGAACCAGAACTCGCCCTGGCGGGTGATCCAGACGCTGGCCGCGCTCTCGGCGATGCGGCCGGCCTCGTCGGCGCTGCGCGCCACCAGTTCGACCTCGCCCGCGGTGTTCAATGCCGCCTCGCACAGCAGCAGGCCCCGCGCATCGGCGCTGCCTTCGCACACCGTGCCGAGGTCCTTGCGCAGGGCCCGCTGGTCGTAGGCGTAGAAGCCGCCGACCAGCCGCTTGCGGGTGGCCTGCCACTGCGTCGACCGCGCCTGGACGCTGACTTTGCCGCCTGGGATCGGCGCCCCGTTCAAGTCCAGCACCAGGGCCTGGAACTTGACCTTGCCCTGCGCGGCGGCCCAGGCCCCGGTGCGCAGCCCCACCACCCGCGCCGCCGGCCACAGCGGCACCACCGCAGACACGGTCTGCACTTCGCCGTTGGGATCGTCGAAGCCCACCTCGACCTGCAGCTCGCCGGCCCGCGTGATCTTGGGCAGCCGTTCGAGCGCGATCGTCGCGGCGCCCTGTGCATCGGTGCTCGACGGCTGCTTGTCGACCACCAGGCGCGCGCCATCGCCGGCGCTGCCGTCGTCGCCGCGCGGGGCATCGTCCACCCCCGGCTCGCGCGGAGGACGGAAGGAGTAACCCTCATAACCGGTGAACTGCAGTTCGCGCTCGCGCAGCAGCGCGCTGGTGCGCAAGGGCGCGCGCGCCACTCCGCCGCCCGACTGATGGGTGAGTTGCAAGGCCATCGGCAGCATGGTCGGCGCCACCTGCGGCTGCCGGGGCGCCGACAGCCTGGCATCGACCAGCGGCAGGCGGAATTCCTCGACCCGGAACTGGCCGCCGGTCCAGGCCCGCTTCGGGCCTTGCAGCCGCAGCTCGTACAGACCCAGCTTGGCCGAGGCCGGAATCGACCAGCTCGACAGCGCGGCGCGGCCGGCGGGGTCGAAGTCCAGTGGCTGTTCGACCTCGTCGCCACTGCCCAGGTGGACGATCTTCAGCCGCGTCGGCAGCTCGGCGCGGGGTGCGTCGCCCAGGCCGGCGATCGATGCGGCACGCACCAGGTGCTTCATCGACACCGTCTCGCCGGCGCGCAGCAGCGTGCGGTCGAGCACCGTGTGCACACGCAGCCACGGCGCCGCCGGGTCGGTGCCATCGAGACGGGTGGGCAGGTTGTAGCGCCAGGGCTCGATGCCCTTTTGCCAGGAGCTGAAGACGAAGGCGCTGTCGCGCAGCGGCGCGGCGCCGGGTCGCGGCGTCGAGTGCGCGGCGGTGACGAAGTAGCCGCTTTCCCAGACGCACCTTGTGCGGTCCGGATCGGGCAGCGGCTGCGCCACCTGCGCCAGCCCGCTCGCGTCGGTGCGGCCCTGCCACAGCGGCCGGCCGGCGCAATCGTGCACCACCACCTCGGCATCGGCCACCGGCTGCGCACGATCGAGCGTCGTCACCCACACCAGCGCGTTGTCGCGGCCGCGCTTGAAGTGCACGCCGAGGTTGGTGAGCAGCACCCCGGTGCGCACGAACATCGGCCCCGGCGGCGACAGCAGCCGCTCGCCGAGCGTGAGCGACTCGATCTCGATCACGTGGTAGCCGGGCTCGTCGAGCGGAATGCCGACGACCTCGAACGGCCGCACGTCGCCGCCCTGCAATTGCGGCAGGTCGAGACGGCGCACGCCCGGCTCGCTGGCCAGCAGTGGCTGCGCGCGGGTGACCCGCTCGTTCGACTGCAATTGTTCGAGTCGTCCCAGCCAGGTCAGCCACTGCGCCGGCTCGATGCGCTTGGTTCGTACCGTGCCGCGTGGCTGCGCCAAGGCCTCGCCGCCGCGCAGGTCGGTCTGCACGTGGCGCAGCGTGAGTGGCACCATCGCCTCCGGACCCCACTCGACGATGCCGAAGGGCGCGGCGGCGAACTTGGCGATCGGCGGCAGCGGCCCGGTGACCACCGTCAGCGGAAAGCTCGCCGCGTTGGCCAACGCCCGGCCGTCGGGGTCCTTCAGTTCGCGGGGCAGCGTGATGCGCAGGCTGGCGTTCTCGGGCAGCGGGGCGGCGAAGCGTGCCTCGCGGCCCTCGGTGAGGCTCTCGTCGATCGTCGGCGCGGTTTCCTTGCCGGCGCCATCGACCAGCCGCACCGCCAGCAGCGTGGCGCGCGGCACCGGCACCGAGAAGCGCAGCACCAGGGGACGCAGCGGCATGCAGGGCTCGCGCGCCTTCTCGCGCTCGCAGCTGAACTCGGCCGTGAAGCGCGGCCGCACCTGGTAGCGAAAGCGCTGCGGCACACGGGTCTTCACCGTCGGGTCGGCCGCTGCGGCGATGCCCTCGCCCCACACCAGGCGCACCCTGGCCTGCGCCGGCAGGGGCCTGGTGCAGCCCAGCAGCAGTGCGCGATCGGCCTGGGCCGACGGCACGCGCCGGGCCTCGAGCACCTGCCGCCGCGCGTCGCCCTCGACGATGCGCACGCCGATGCGCTCTCCGATCCCATCGACCTCGCACCAACTCTGGGTGAGGACCGTGGCGGCCACCGCGGGGCCATTCAGGCGCAGCAGGAAGTGCTGGTCCTCGTCGATCGTCGAGCCCTCCCAGGGCTCGCTGCGCACGACCACCGGGCCGCCGGTGGAAAAGCGCTGCTCGCCCGGCGGCTCCAGCGTGCCCATGACGGGCTGCCAGCCGGGCACCGGCGCCACCGTGCAGCGCGCCCCCGGCGGCAGCGGCGCGCGGAAGTCATGCACCCACTCGCGATCGTGGGACCAGTGCCCTTCGCCGGGCGGGACCGGCCCGCTGCACGACACCGTGAAAGGCGCCGGGCGGCGCAGGTCGCCCAGCGCGACCACCGGTTCGCTGAAGCGCACCACCACCTGCCGCACCTGGGCCACCTCGCCCTGGGGGGTGATGCCGGTGACCCGCGCGCCCCAGGCTGCGGACATCGGGGCCGCCAGCAGCGCCGCGCAGCAGGCGGCCAGCCCTCTCCGATGCAATGCCTGCGCCGACATCCTCGTGCCCCCGGTGGAACGGGGCAAGTGTAGGAGCAGCTCGCTGCGCTATTCGGTGCCGTCGCCGCGGCCGGCACCGCCCCGGGTGCCGCGCTGCTCGGCCATCAGCTCGCGCCGCTGCGATTGCAGCTCGCGCAGCCGCGAGTCGATCACCGAGGCCTCGATGAAGTCGCCGCCGGATTCACCCCGGCGCGACATCTGCTGCCCGGCCCGCAGGCGATCGATCGCGCCGGGCAGGTCGCCCAAGGCGGCCTGGGCTTCGGCGCTGGCGCGCACCGCGCGCAGAGGCTGGCCCAGGCGTTCGGCGCATTGCGACAGCTGCTGCCAGGCGGCGGCGTCGTGGCGGTGCTCGGCGACCCAGGTCTGCAGCGCCTCGGCGCTGCGGCGCACCGCGGCGCTGTCGCGCTGCGCCAGCACGACCTGCGCGCGCAACAGCAGTGCGGGTCGCGAGGCGTCGTCGGCCAGCGGGGCCATCGATTGCACGGCGGCGGCAGTTTCGCCGCGTGCAAGGGCCAGTTCGGTGGCCAGCAGGGCGAGCGAGCGCCGCGCCACGCCCGGCTCACGCGTCGGCGCCAGCGCCTCGGCCTTGGCGAGCGCGGCCTGTGCGCGCTCGAACTCGCGCAGCAGCATCGAGGCCTGCGCGCTGGCGTACAGGCCGGCCAGGCGTTCGTCGGCCGAGCCCTCGCGGCTGTCGAGGTCCTGCAGCCGGCGCCGGGCGTCCGCCGAGGCATCCATCATCACCCTGGCGCGGGCCTGCATCAGTGCGTGCCAGCGCTGCGCCTCGGCCGATGCCGGCGCCGCCGGCGGGTACAGCGTCAACCGCTGCTGCACTTCGCCGATGCGTTCGACCGTTAGCGGGTGGCTGCGCAGGTAGGGAAAGTTGCCGCCATCGTTGAGCCGGTTGGCCAGGTCGAGCTTGCCGAACATGCTGGCCATCCCGGCAGGCGCGAAGCCGGCCAGGGGCATCAGCGCCTGGCCGTTGCGATCGGCCTCGCGCTCCATGTCGCGCGAGAAGTTGAGCTGGGCCTGGATCATCGCCGCCTGGCTGCCGGCGATCACGGCCTGCGCCGCGTCCGGGCTCGAAGCCTTGGCCGCCGCCAGCATGCCCAGGATCAGCGCCGCCAGGCTCAGCGCGCTGCTGCGCGCGCTGGCCGAGATGCTTCGCGCGATGTGGCGCTGGCTGACATGCGACAGCTCGTGCGCGAGCACCGAGGCCAGCTCGTCGCGGGTGGCGGTCATCGCGATCAGGCCCAGGTGCACGCCGACATAGCCGCCGGGCAGGGCAAAGGCGTTGACGCTGCGATCACGCACAAGGAACGACTCGAAGGGCATCAGCGCCGCCGCGTCGGCACCGATGTCGCCGCGCTGGCGGGCGGCCTGTACCAGCGGCGCCCAGACCGACTGCAGGTACTCGAGCAGCACCGGGTCGTCGAGGTAGTCCGGGTCGCGCCGGATCTCGCGCATGATCTGCTCGCCCAGGCGCTTCTCGGCGCCGAGGTTGAATTCGTCGGAGGCCGACTCCCCCAGCGCCGGCAGGCGCACCTGGGCCGGTGCGGCAGGCGCGAGCCCCAGCGCCAGCGACAGCGCGAGGGCGATGGTGCGTGCGAACCCAGGCGCGAAGGGGCGCGGGGCGAACATGCGGGACTGGGCCATGGACATCGGGATCGGGCAGGTAGCTGCCCTATGATCGCACCGCCGCGTTTCCGTTGCGTAAACCCATCCCGCCGCTGTGACCTCGCCGCTGACGCACTTCGATTCCCAGGGCCAGGCCCATATGGTGGACGTGTCGGCGAAGTCCGACACCCA
>Ga0209797_10000868_pt1 | contig 15146 bp, 15 predicted proteins | sample DOMMetBare3Fresh_2_FD_187472 | JGI IMG/M metagenome (GOLD analysis project Ga0209797, IMG submission 187472) | Wetland sediment microbial communities from St. Louis River estuary, USA, under dissolved organic matter induced mercury methylation -... | ecosystem: Environmental > Aquatic >... | reverse complement strand
AAGAACGAATGAATTAAATAAACATGGATTTGAAGTAATTCGCTTCAACAACATAGAGGTTATAAATGAACGGGAACGTGTAGCAAATGAAATTCTTACTGCTGTATTAAAACGTAAAGTTGAAACAGCAGTCTCTGAAATCCCTCCGCCAGCTGGCGGAGGTGGGGGGGCTAAGGTTCTTTACGTTTGGTTTGATGCTCCAATTGGTTACATCAGCGCCACCAAGCAATGGGCATTAGATAATAAAAAAGATTGGAAACCTTATTGGTATAATGAGGATACCAAGCTTGTGCATTTTGTTGGAAAAGATAATATTGTATTTCATTGCATCATTTTTCCAGTCATGCTGAAACTGCATGGAAATATTTTACCAGCTAATGTGCCTGCAAATGAATTTTTGAACTTGGAGGGAGATAAAATGAGTACCAGCCGCAACTGGAAACTGGACATGCGTGATTATATTCATGATTTTGTGAAAAAAGAAAATGGCGGGGGGCAATGTGTAGATATGCTTCGTTATTATTTAACGCAGATAGCTCCCGAAACAAAAGACAGTGAGTTTACATGGAAAGGATTTCAGGATGCAGTGAACAGTGAAATGGTAAGCATCTTTGGCAACTTTATTAACCGTACATGGGTGTTAATGCATAAACTCTGCGGAGGAAAAGTGCCAAAACTTCATGAAGATATTTTAGATGATGATGACAGGAAAGTGATGGGTGAAATTGAAAGTGCCAGAATGAAAGTGGAAAGTTTACTCGAAGAATATAAATTCCGTGAAGCGTTATATGAAGTAATTGATTTAAGCAGAAAGGGAAATCAATACATGCAGAAAAAGGAGCCGTGGATTGTGGCAAAACATCTGGCCCCCCCACCCCCCAAAGGTGGGATTTCAGAACCTTCAATTAAAAGTGAATCTCTAAATTCAGAGGACTCTAAGAACCCTCCTTTGGAGGGCAGGGAGGCTGCACAGAAAAGTATTGATAATACCATGCATTTGTGTTTACAATTATCTGCCAATCTTGCTATCCTTATTAATCCGTTTTTGCCCAACACAGCAAAGAAGATGATTTATATGATGAAAGTGGTAGAGAAAATGCTTGATTGGGAAAATGCAGGTAAACTAAAATTATTGAGTGTTGGTTATACCATGCGTGCACCGGAGTTGCTGTTCAGAAAAATTGAAGATGATGAAATAAAATACCAGATGGACAAACTAAAAAGCGGAATGTTGAATGCAGAAAGCGAAACGCCAAAGACTGAAAATAAAAAGCAGTCTGCAGAGAGCATTGAGCATTCGGCATTGAGCCTTAAGCCTGTTATTCAATTTGATGATTTTGCAAAGATTGATTTGAAAGTAGGAACCATCCTCTCTGCTGAAAAAGTGGAGAAAGCGGATAAACTTTTAAAACTAAGTGTTGATCTTGGTTTTGAAACCAGAACTATTGTAAGTGGTATTGCCCTGCATTTTAAACCAGAAGAAATAATAGGCAAACAGGTTGTAGTAGTTGCAAACTTAGCACCACGTAAAATGCGTGGTATTGAAAGCAATGGAATGATTTTAATGGCCGAGGATAAGGATGGTAAGTTACATTTTGTAAATCCGCAAGACTCAATCAATCCCGGGGCCCCGGTGAATTGATATGTTGCTGAAATGTTTCATAAAGTTTAAAATTGATTATGATAAACAACATAATTAATTACCCATAAAGTGGTGTGAAATAAAAGTACTGTTGCAATAATATAAAGAACCTGCTTTGTTTTTTGAATTGTTTGCGTTTTCATGATTTTGTTTTTAAAGGGTTTAGAAATAATTGTTTTAAATAAGACCCCTTTTAAATAAAAAGGTTTAAAGCAAAAGTTTGCTAAATAGTTCATGTTTTTATAATGAATTGTATAAAAACATAATAAGGTTAAGACAGTTTTCTATATTTGTTCAATAACCAGCTGATTGTATTCAACCACTACATATAATGAAACCGAGCTTGTAATGCGCCTTAACAAAGGCGATCAGCAGGCTATGTCTGAACTGTATGACCGTTTTTCGGGTGCTTTGTTGGGTGTAATTATGAAAGTGATTCCCGATCAGGCAACAGCTGAAGATGTATTACAGGAAGTCATGTTGAAGATCTGGAACAATATCGGCAGCTTTGATACGGCCAAAGGAAGATTATTTACCTGGATGCTCAATATTGCCCGAAATCAATCAATAGATAAAACAAGGTCTAAAAATTTTAAAAACAGTTCACAAAACTCTTCTATTGATGATTCCGTATATCTGAGCGAGACTATTTCATCAGGCAGCGGAAATGCAGATACTATGGATGTTCAAAGTTGGTTATTGCACTTGCCCGAAGAAAACAGAAAATTGATGCATCTTGCGTACTTTATAGGTTTTACGCAGGAAGAAATCAGTAAGGAATTAGATATGCCATTAGGAACAGTAAAAACAAAAATCAGGAATAGTTTGATATTATTACGAAAAAAACTGAATGTAAGCTAAAGTGGATTTAAGTTGTATCATACAATCAGGCGACCTTGAACTTTATGTGATGGGTATGCTTCCTCCCGAAGAGGCGAGCAAAGTGGAAACGCTTGCCCAATTATTTCCTGAAATCAAACAGGAAATTGATGCAATTGCTCAAACCTTTGAAGCAGGCGCTATGCAAATGGCAGTTACACCATCAGCTGCTGTAAAAGACAAATTAATGTCTGCTTTAAATGCAAAAACAGAAACTTCTTCAACTTCTGTTCCGGGCAAAGTGGTTGAAATGAAAACAAAAGCTGAGGAACGTTCATCGTTCAACAAACTTTCAATTGCAGCATCATGGGGATTATTGATTTTACTTGGTGGGTTATCTGTTTATCTGTTTAATACGAATAAACAATTGAAGAATGATGTTGCAGCTATGCAACAAAATATAAGCGGTTATGAAAATCAAATGACCGGCCTCAACAAAAAAGTAAATTCTTACGAAATGTATCGCCGGCTTAAAACCGATTCTTCTGTTCAAACAATCATGCTGGCATCAGTAAAAGAAGGGGTAAGGCAACAGGCTGAAGTTTTCTGGAATAAAAATACAGGTGAACTCTTTATCGATCCTGCTTTTTTACCACAAACTCCATCGGGCAAACAATACCAGCTCTGGTTTATAGCAGATGGAAAACCGGTTGATGCCGGAATGATTAATATGTCTGATTCTGATGTTCTTCAGAAAATGAAAGAATGTAAAGGTGCCCAGGCATTTGCAATAACACTTGAAAAAGAAGGAGGCAGCCCAACTCCAACTATGGATCAAATGATGGTTCTGGGAAAAGTGAGTTAATTTTTTCTTCATTCATTTCTATTAAAAATTTACTGATAAAATCTGTTGAAGGGTTTCTTCAAATTGTATTAAATGCTATCTTCGACCTCAAATAGTTGCATAACTAACTAATTTTATTACTCGCAGATAACACAGATTTGCGCTGATCATAATATGGAATTGAATGACCTGACATATAAAATAAGAGGAGGGATATTTAAGGTACACTCTTCATTAGGACCGGGTTTATTTGAAAGTGTATATGAATCAGCGTTAATATATGAACTTGCTGAAATGGGTTTATCGGTTCAATCTCAATTAGGAGTTCCCGTAAACTACAACGGAGTTATTCTTGAGTTAGGTTTTAGAATGGACATACTGGTTGAAGATTCAGTAATTATTGAAATAAAATCAGTGGATGCCTTAAAAGATGTTCATAAAAAATAACTATTAACCTATTTAAAACTGTCGAATAAAAAGCTGGGTATTCTTGTAAATTTCAATACATCATCATTAATAGATAAAGAAAGTTTAATCAGAATTATCAACTCATAAAGCAGAAGTACAGATCAATCTGTGATAATCTGAAAAATCTGCGAGAAAAATTAAAAATATGAAACGTACAATTAAAAAAGTTGCAGTATTAGGAAGTGGAGTTATGGGCTCCCGTATTGCTTGTCATTTTGCCGGAGTAGGGTTACAGGTTTTATTACTGGATATGGTTCCAAAAGGATCAGAAGAAAGTACAAAACCGGCAGAACGGAATAAATTGGTGAACGATGCATTAACTGCAGCTATTAAAAGTAATCCTTCACCAGTTTATACTAAGGATGTTGTAAAGAAAATTACAACGGGCAACTTCACAGATAATATGAAAGATATTGCTTCCTGTGATTGGGTAATTGAAGTAGTGGTTGAACGTTTGGATATTAAACAAATCATATTTGAACAGGTTGAAAAATTCCGCAAGCCCGGTACACTTATAACTTCCAACACATCAGGTATCCCTATTCATATGATGACTGAAGGAAGAAGCGATGATTTTAAAAAACATTTCTGTGGCACACACTTTTTTAATCCTCCACGTTATTTACGTTTACTTGAAATTATTCCTACAAAATATACTGATCCTGAAATAGTAGATTTTTTAATGAACTATGGCGATCTCTATTTAGGTAAAACCACCGTGTTATGTAAAGACACACCGGCATTTATTGCAAACCGTATTGGAGTATTTGGAATGATGGCTATTATGAATGCCATGGAAAAAATGCAATTGAATGTTGATGAAATTGATGCTTTAACCGGTCCAATCATAGGTCGTCCTAAATCTGCAACTTTCCGTACGGGTGATGTTGTGGGCTTAGATACATTGGTGAAAGTAGCAAAAGGTGTAGCTGAGAATTGTCCTGATGATGAAGCCAAAGAAATTTTTGCCATTCCTTCCTGGTTAAATAAAATGATTGAGAATAATTGGCTCGGCGATAAAACCGGACAAGGATTTTTTAAGAAAGGAAAAGGAGCAGGTGGTGAAAAAGAAATACTTACTCTCAATCTCCAAACAATGGAGTATGGGGCAAGAGTAAAACCAAAATTTGCTTCTGTTGAAGCAGCAAAGCCCATTGATGATTTAAAGACAAGATTAAAAATGCTTTGCAGCGGAACCGATAAAGCCGGACAATTTTACAAGCAGTTTCATTATAGTTTGTTTTCTTATATCTCTTTCCGCATTCCTGAAATAAGTGATGAAGTATACCGTGTTGATGATGCTATGATGGCCGGCTTTGGCTGGGAAATTGGTGCATTTGAAAGCTGGGATGTATTAGGAGTTGCAAAAACAGTGGAAGCCATGAAAGCAGCTGGTTATAAGGTTGCTCCTTGGATTGATGAAATGATTGCAAGTGGAGCTACTACTTTTTATAAAGTAGAAAACAACAAACGTGTTTGTTACGATCCTGCAACCAAAACATACAAAGTAATTCCTGGTGCTGATGCATTTATTGTAATGAAGAATTTTGAAAACCAAACTGTTTGGAAAAATTCTGTGAGTCGTGCTTATCATTTAGGTGATGATGTTTTAGGTTTGGAATGGAATACCAAAATGGGAAGTATTGGTGGTGAAGTGTTGGAAGGCATTCAAAAAACAATTGCATTAGCCGAAGAGAAATATAAAGGTGTAGTAATAGCCAATGATGCTGCACAATTCAGCGCCGGCGCCAATGTGGGTATGATCTTTATGTTGGCTATTGAACAGGAATATGATGAACTGGATATGGCTATCCGCATGTTCCAGAATACCATGATGCGTGCCCGTTATTCTTCTATACCTGTTGTTGTTGCTCCTCATAGTTTAACATTAGGCGGTGCTTGTGAATTAAGTTTACACAGCGATAAAGTTTGTGCAGCTGCTGAAACATATATTGGTTTGGTTGAATTAGGAGTTGGATTAATACCTGGCGGTGGCGGTACCAAAGAGTTTGTTCTTCGTGCTGCCGATGAGATGCATGAAGATGAACCCGAAACAATCACATTAAAAAACCGTTTCTTATCAATAGCAACAGCTAAAGTTGCTACTTCTGCCAAAGAAGGATTTGAGATGGGCATTTTCCGTAAAGGTTTAGATGAAATAGTGATGAACCAGGGAAGAAGAATTACTGAAGCAAAAAAATCTGTTCTTGAAATTTATGACAGCGGTTATGTTACACCTGCTCAACGAAACGATGTTAAAGTTTTGGGACGCTCAGCATTAGGTGCTTTACTTGCAGGTATTAATGGAATGAAAACTGCTGGTTATGCAACAGATCATGATTCATTGGTTGCAACTAAATTGGCCTATGTGATGTGCGGTGGCGATTTAAGTGAGCCAACATTTGTAACCGAGCAATATTTACTTGATCTTGAAAGAGAAGCATTCTTATCGCTTTGTGGTGAAAAGAAATCACTGGAAAGAATACAAAGTGTTTTGAAGGGTGGGAAACCGGTGAGGAATTAAATAAGAAACGAATAATTAATGAGCGTTGGTTAATTTTAACCAACGCTTTTCATTTATGCAATACAAAGTGACTCCCTCCTCGGACAGGAAACAACTCTACGTCAGACGTCCTCGTCGGACGAAATGGTGAGTACAGTTTTTATAATTTCATACTGTTAATTTATAAAATCGGATAGTCATCCGATTTTTTTATATTTTAATGAAATGAAATTCTTGCCGAACAATGTATATCACGTCTACAATCAAGGCAATAATCAGCAACAACTGTTTTATACAGATGATGATTATAAACGATTTCTGGAATTATTCAGTTCGTATGTCTTGCCGTTTGCAGATGTGCTTGCATGGTGTTTGATTCCGAATCATTATCATTTCATGTTGTCTGTAAAAGAAAACTGTATTCCGGTAAAGCAGGGAAATATAATGCTTGATTCTGTGTCAAACGGGTTCAGGAATTTATCAAGTGCATATGCTCATACATATAATAAAATACATCAAAAAAGCGGATCCGTTTTTCGGCCAAAAACAAAGTCAAAAAATTTGACGGATAATAAAAGTGCCATGAGTTATCTCAATTGTTTTTATTACATCCATCAAAATGCATGGAGGCATGGCATCGTAAGCCGTATTTCATTGTGGAAATATTCTTCTTATCATTTTTATGCGGGAACCAGAAAGCAAAGTATTTGCAATATGGAACTTGCCAGGCAATTGTGTGAATTTGATTCTGCTACATTTATAAAACTGGTAGAACAAAGGTTGCCTGATGAACTTGTTAATTCTTTTTTTTGAAGCTTAGTTCACCCGTCCGACGAGGGCGTCTGACGGGGCGTGTCTCTTTATTCATCAACTTCCATAATTTTACTCCATGCAATACAAAGTAGCCATTTTTATTTTCAACGAAGTAGAGGTGCTGGATTTTGCAGGGCCTTTTGAAGTATTCAGTGTGGCAGGCCTACGCACAATGCCAGAAGCACCTTTTGATGTATTTACAGTTGCTCAATTTGAAACTATTGAAGCAAGAAATCATTTAACTGTAAAGCCAACATATACATTTGCAAATGCACCCAAAGCTGATATCATTCTTATTCCGGGTGGTGGTGGACATCATGCAGATGGAACTCCATTCGGTAGCAGAAGAGAAATGAACAATCCTATTGTTCTCAACTGGGTTAAGGAACAAGCTGTACAGGCAAAGTTGGTGTTGAGTGTTTGCACCGGTTCACTCATTTTAGGAATGGCAGGATTGCTTGAAGGATTAGAAGCAACAACACATTTCAAAGCAATCGATGCATTAAAAGAAATATCAGAAAAGATTCATGTAAAAGAAAATATCCGGTTTGTTGATAACGGAACCATCATCACCTCTGCAGGAATATCAGCAGGTATTGATATGAGTTTATATACAGTTGGCAAACTGTTTGGTAAAGAAGTGGCCGATGAAACGGCTAAGTATATGCAGTATGATTATTGGAAATCGTAAAAGCTAATTGAATGGCTACTGTACAACTCATTTCATCTTCTCAACAGCTTATTATTTATTCCCATTTTTATTTTTATGGCGATGCTGCCAGTGAACAGTTAGCAAAACAAATAGCTGCAGATATTGAACAACACTGGAATGAGCCAAAAGCAACTATTCAGTACAAAGGAAATAAGTTCAATGTTCTTTTTGAAATTAAAGGATATTATGAACCACAACTGCAACCCGAAACTGTTTGGTATAACACCGATCCAAAGTTGTTTTACTTCCGCATAGAAGAATATTCTCCCATGCATGTTTCATTTGTAGATGGACTTGGGTGCAACACCGGGTTTTTTAAACTTGAAAATTTATTGCAAACTTCAACAACTGCAGCACATGAATATGGACATACACTTGGTTTAGTACATCCAAAAGATCTTGATATCCGTGGCAGAGGAATTCCGGGTATGATGTATCCGAGGGGCACTATCTGTGATCCTCAGTACCAATATGATTCTACAAAAAATCCTGGTGAAAATGGCGGAACACTTGCACCATGGCACAGGCATGTAACACAATCAGATATTGATGATTTAAAATTGCATAAACTGAAATTTGATCATAACGGCTTTGCCGTTCTTGGAGATTTTACCAGTATTTATCATACAAAATACTTAACCGAAGAATAATGAATTATCTTGTCGCATTACAATTCATTTGATAGTGGCAATCAACAAGCAGAATTGAATAAATTAATATCAAAAAAAAGTATGAGTGTATTAAAGGTTCAGGATTTAAAAAAAAGGTATGGAAGAATTCAGGCATTGAATGGGGTATCTTTTGATGTGCCGGCTGGTTCTGTTTTTGGAGTATTAGGTCCAAATGGAAGTGGTAAAACAACCATGCTCAGCATTATCCTTGATGTGTTAAGTGCAGATAGCGGAAACTATTCCTGGTTCGGGCAACCGGCTTCACCTGATTTGCGTAAACAAATTGGCTCTTTACTGGAAACCCCAAACTTTTATCATTACCTCTCAGGAGTGAACAATTTAAAAATTACCAATAGCATAAGTGGCCGTGGTAATAAAGAACAAATATTTGAAGTGTTACAGAAAGTAAAATTATATGAGCGCAGAAACAGCCGGTTTAGTTCATATAGTTTAGGAATGAAACAGCGATTGGCAATTGCAGCAGCATTATTAGGCGATCCACAGATATTAGTTTTAGATGAACCAACCAATGGACTCGATCCGGTTGGCATAGCAGAAATAAGAGAACTCATTATTGAATTAAGTAAAAAAGGACATACTATAATTATGGCCAGTCATTTACTTGATGAAGTGGAAAAAGTATGTACGCATGTGGCTATTTTAAAAACAGGAACACTGGTTACCTCTGGTTCTGTTGATGATGTTTTAGTAGATGAAGATATGATTGAAGTGGCGGCTGCTGATATGCCGCAATTGAAAGCCATTCTTTATGATTATCCCGGTAAAAACAGTATTGCCTTCAACGAAAATACATTGCAAATTAATTTTCCAAAAGGAACAGCCCGGCCCGAAGAAATCAATCAATATTGTTTCAACAAAGGAATCATACTTCAGCAACTCATTATCAAGAAAAAAAGATTAGAAGAAAAATTCTTTGAACTCACCAACAACTAAATTTAATTTATTTCATGTTTAATATAGTACGTACAGAATGGTTAAAAATTAAGAGCTATCCCGGTTTTTGGTGGGTAATGATTATTACAGCATTAACATACCCGGGCATTAACTATATGTTTACAAAGGTGTATAAACAAATTACTGAACAACAAAGTTCATCAGGAAAAATATTAAAGTTTTTAATTGGCGATCCGTTTGCATTTCCTGAAGCCTGGAGAACAGTGGCTTATTTTTCTTCTTTGTTTGTTTTTATTCCTGCTATTGTTGTAATCATGCTAATTACCAATGAGTATACATACAAAACTAACCGTCAGAATATTATTGATGGGTGGAGCAGGAATAATTTTATTACAGGTAAACTGGTTGATGTAATTATTTTATCAGTGATTGTTACCATGCTCTATACGGCAGTGGTGCTAGTTATTGGATTTACTAATACAACCGGTGTGGTAACTAACAGATGGAGCCTGGTGTATTACATTGGTTTGTTTGCCCTGCAAACATTTTCACAGTTATCATTGGCATTTATGGTGGGTATGCTTTTGCGTAAGTCATTTATAGCACTAGCAGTATTTGCATTCTATTTTGTAATTGTAGAACCCATTGTTTCAAAACTGCTTCAGTTTAAATTAAAAACTGAATTGTATCATTATTTACCACTTGAAATTTCAAATGCTTTATTGCCAAAGCCCACGTTCATTGGCAAAATTGATGAGAAAGCGTACAAAGCAACGCTTGAAGCTGTAAATTATCATATTGGGTATACTATTTTACTGGTTATCATAACCTGGATTTTTTGTTTCTGGGTAAATAAAAAAAGGGATTTATAAAAACAATTTTGTTTGATTATGAAAAAACTTGTTCAATTGCTGGTTATTTTTTTGATTTATATGCAACATGGTATAGCTCAAAACATAAATACGGTTATTAAAACGGAAGCGTTGAAAATGGCTAAAGCACTTGCTGCACTTGATTTGGATACCTATGCTTCTTTTTCATACCCAACCCTGGTAGAAGATAAAGCAAGCAAAGAAAAAATTAAACAGGGTGTTGATTCAGTTGAAAAATACCGGCAGCAATTTGGTATAAAAGTAAAATCTATTTTAATTGGCAATCCATCCGATGTTATAACTTATAAAGGAATCATGCAATGTACAATTCCTCAAACATTAACTATTGAAGCGTTTATGGGTTCTATGACAACAGAAAATACATTAATTGGCTTATCAAAGGATGGAAAAACATGGTATTTTGTTGATGCATTATTGTATAAAAGAACTGAAACAAAATCAAAACTACCTGAGTTAAGTCCAAAACTGGTTATACCTCCAATGAAACCGCCAACCATTATTCAAAACAATCCTAACTGATCAGTTCATTAATAGCTGCATCGATAGTTGGGTATACAAATTGGAAACCGGTATTTTGAATTTTGGAGGAACTTACATTTGTGCTCTTTAAAACTTCTGTACTCATTTCTCCAAGAATAATTTTTAAAGCAATTGAAGGAACGGGGATAGTTATAAATAAGTTTCCTTTCATTTTTTTTGCAAGTGATGTTGTTAATTCCTGGTTGCTTACCGGGTTTGGAGCAACAGCATTATATACTCCCTGCATCTTTTCATTCTCAATAGCATATTCATACATTCTGCATAAATCATCAATATGAATCCAGCTAATGATTTGTTTCCCTGAACCTAAAATAGTTGCAAGACCAAAGCGAATGGGTTTTTTAAATTCTTTTAATGCACCTCCTTCATTACTTAAAACAATTCCTACTCTCAGTTTTACCAATCTTTTGTTTAGATTTTTAACAGGCTCAATACTTTCTTCCCAGCTTTTACAGGTTTCTCCAAGAAAATCTGTGTAGGCATCATCCTCTTCTTTAAAAACCTGATTTTTATCGGGTCCATACCAGCCAATAGCCGAAGTACTGATGATTGCTTTAACCTTGTTAGAAGTTTCATTTAAAGTTTTCACAAGTAATTCACTGCTTTGAATCCTGCTGTTAAGTATTTCAGCTTTTCTGCTTTTGCTCCATCTTTTATCAGCAACACCTGCGCCGGCAAGGTGTATGATATAATCTGAATTTTCAATAGCAGTTTTATCAATTGTTCCTGCTTGCGGATCCCATTTGGCAAAGGTGATCAAACTATCTGTATTCTTTTTATCATTACGGCTTAATATAATCAGCTTATGCCCCTTACTTGCAAGGTATTTTGAAAGGACAGTTCCAATTAATCCGCTTCCGCCTGTAATACATATTGTTGCCATAAAATGTTGCTTATTTATGCAATATAATTTTTAACTGCATCTTATGTGCAAAATGTCTGCTTTCAACGTAATTTTAAGAAAGTTAATTAAACGTATGAGGGAAAAAATCACTGTTACGCTTTTGCTGTCAATTTTTATTGCATTATCTGTTACAGTAAAAAGCCAAAGAATTTATTATTCAGAACCCGACCGTGACGATCTGAACCAATTAAAATTTGAAATACTCGGAAAATATAATTCAAATTTCCTGGTATATAAAAATATACGCAACCGTCATTTTATAAGTGTGTATGATGCAGAAATGAAATTAAAAGACAAAGTTACTCTGGATTTTATTCCTGAAAGGGTGATTAATGTTGAACTGTTTTCAAATCCTGAGCATGCAATCCTTATCTATCAATACCAGAAAAAAGCTGTTGTTTATTGTATGGGAGTAACTATTGATGGAAATGGGAAAAATATTGGTGAACCATTGCAACTCGATACAACACAAATAGGTTTTTTTGGTGACAATAAAATTTACAGTACCATCATGAGCGATGACAAACAAAAGCTCATGATTTTTAAAATGAAGAATAAAAATCAGGACGAATTTCAAATTCAAACCTTATTGGTTAGTCGTAATTTAATTCCTTTGCGTAAAACCGGGTTTAATTATCAGCTTGAGAACACAAAAGAATCCATTGCCGATTTTTATCTTGATAATGAAGGTAATTTTTTATTTAGTCATGTTACAAGGCCAACACAAAAAGAGTATATCCAAAAAGCTAAGCTTGTGGTATTGCAGGCAAATGCTGATACTTTACTGAAATATGATTTAAAGCTTGATAAAGTTTATCTTGAAGAGCTACGTATAAAAGTGGATAATCTCCATAGTCGTTATGTACTTACATCCCTTTATTCAAAAACAAAAAGAGGAAACATAGAAGGGTTATATACTGCTTTTATAGATAAAGATCTGCTTGGAAACCCTATTGAAAAATCAGTTGAATTTACAGATGATTTCAGAACGCTTGCCAAGGGCGATAATTCAACAAAACTGGCTTTTAATGATTACTATCTTAAACATATTATTGTTAAGAAAGATGGAGGCGTTTTAATTACCGGCGAAAGCACTTATGGTAGTTCCAGAGGGTCAAATTTAAACCGTTGGGATAATCCGTGGCTTTGGGGTAATCCATGGGGCCCGGGAAGTTATTATGGATGGAGCCCTTGGAATAACTGGGGTTATGGATCATTTGGCAGATATGGTTGGGGATCACCTTGGGGACCATCCTGGAATTCCAATCAGCAAACAAGATTTTATGCTGATAACATTATGGTTATAACGCTGGATAAAGATGGCAACATGCAATGGAACAATGTTATTGCAAAATCACAGTATGATGATAATACCGATAACTTACTTAGTTACCAGATTATGAACAGCGGAACCGAACTCCTCTTCCTTTATAATGAATGGAACAGAAGAGATCCGATGTTGAATGCACAATCATTGGACCCTAAAGGAACAGTAAATAAACAACCACCACTTAAAAGTCTTGATAAAGGGTTTGAGTTTATGATTCGCTTTGGCAAACAGGTTAGTGCCCGTGAAATGATTGTACCCTGTATTTACAGAAACGCTTTTAGTTTTGCAAGAATGGAGTTTTAGGCAATCAATATTAATTTATTTGGTGATTTGAATTAGTTTGAGAATGTTTGCGCCTGAATTAATTAAATGTGATTCGTTTTTTTTCAGGAAATAATCCACTGAACGTTTTAGTTCTCTTTTTTCTGGGCATCATTATTAAGTTGCCCTATTTTATTACGCCTGTCATTCCAAGTGCACAGGTGAATGATGGTTTTCTTTATGTTGAATTATTAATTGTTCTTAAACCGGTTGCTGAAATTCTTCCGGTACTTTATCCTGTTCTGGCATTTTTACTTTTGTTTACCCAGTCAATAACGTTTAATAATTTGTTGAATGGTCAAAAATTATTTTCATCTCCAAATTATCTGGTCGCTTTTTCTTACCTGGTTATTTCAAGTATAGTTCCGGAATGGAATACACTTTCACCCGTACTCATTATTAATACAATATTGGTTTGGGCATGGCCACGTATGGTAAGTTTATACAATCACCCAAAGCCACAAACAATTTTATTTAATATCGGCTTTGGTTTTGGTATATGTTCTTTCTTTTATTTTCCATCCGTTTATTTGTTGCTTTTACTCATTGCCGCCTTAATATCTTTCAGGCCTTTTTATATTACTGAATGGATTGTTGCCATCCTTGGTATACTTACCCCATTTTATTTTTTACTGGTTTATTTCTTTGTGTGGGATCAATGGGAAAGAATTTATCAGATCATTCCAAACCAGTCATTAACCCTTCCCGTTGTTCCTTATAACTTGAAATTCTGGATTGCGTTTTCCCTCATTGTGGTTCCTTTAATTATTGGAGTAATGATGAGTTTCACATTCACCCAGCGTATGATTGTACATGTGAGAAAAAGCTGGAATTATATGAATTTTTACCTTCTCATAGCTTTATTTATACCTTTTATAAACAGTAATGCCGGTCTTACACATTGGATCTTGGCGCTGGTGCCAATAAGCCTCTATCATGCGTCATTTGCATTTTTTCCAAAGAAAAAAACAATTCCTGAATTATTTTTCTGGTTCAGTTTACTTTGGATTATTGCAAATTTTTTGCTTATCCGCTACCTGTAATGATCAATCCTTACATTTGCATTTTCTTTTAATTATGAAATTTGGAATTGTAGTTTTCCCCGGAAGTAATTGCGACAGAGACATGCAGGATGCCCTGCAAAACGACCTGAACCAGGAAGTGCATATGCTTTGGCATAAAGACAAAGACATCAGCATGTTTTCTACTAATGATTGTATTGTGTTGCCTGGTGGATTTTCCTTTGGTGATTATATGCGTTGTGGTGCAATTGCCAGGTTTAGTCCTATGATGCAAAGTGTAATTGAATTTGCCAATAAAGGAGGAAAAGTATTGGGTGTTTGTAATGGATTTCAGATTTTATGCGAAAGCCATTTATTACCCGGTGTGTTACTTAGAAATGCGAATCAGAAATTCATCTGTAAAAATATTTATTTAAATGGAGTAGGGGGAACGGCACTAAAAATTCCAATAGCTCATGGGGAAGGAAGATATTTTGCTGATGAAAAAATACTGGATGAACTGGAAGCAAACAATCAGGTTATTTATCGCTATTGCGATGAAAATGGGAATGAAACCCCAGAAGCCAACCCTAATGGTGCAATCAGAAACATTGCAGGCATTAGCAATAAAAATGGAAATGTATTTGGTATGATGCCGCATCCTGAAAGAGCAACCAGTACTGTATTAACAAACACAGATGGCCGAAAAATTCTAAATGCTTTGTTAATCAATACATCAGTAGTTATTTAAGCTAGATGCAGATTTCGTA